>WNGA01001496.1_pt1 | contig 58107 bp, 62 predicted proteins | sample 5400061 | NCBI WGS metagenome assembly WNGA01 (sample SAMN13153366, study PRJNA577476) | soil metagenome | isolation source: 100 cm soil or saprolite under grassland replicate 2 | place: USA:California | collected 2016-06-15
GCAGCGCGTCTGCGGCGAGAGCGAAGAGCAGCGACGCCAGCGCGCCGGTGAGGATCTCGGTCGGGTACAGGATCCGAAGACCTTCCACGATGAGCTGCCCGAGCCCCCCCTTGCCGATCAGGGCCGCCACGGTGATCAGCCCGATCGTGCTGACCGTTGCCACGCGGATCCCGGCGGCGATCGCCGGTACGGCCAGCGGCAGCTCGACACGCCACAGGAGCTGTCGTGGCGTGTAGCCCATGCCACTGGCGGCCTCTTTGACGTCCTCGGGCACAGTTCGCAGACCCACGACGATGTTCCTGACCAGGATGAGGAGGGTGTAGCTCACCAGTCCGATCTCAGCCGTCAGGATGGAGAGCCCCGTGATAGGGGTGAAGATGGCGAACAGGGCGAGGCTGGGGATCGTATACAACCAGCCCGTGAACCACGTGATGGGCCCGTAGGTCCCGCCGATTCGATAAGCAAGGATGGACAGGGGAACAGATATGGCCAGTCCAATCCCGACCGCGATCACGGTGAGCTGGACGTGTTGAACGAAGAGGTGGCCGATGTCGCCGCGATGGTCCCATATCCACTCCCAACTCGTGGGGGGAGCTGCGACCAAACTGTTCACCACACGATCTCCTTGGAGATGCGCTCGACGGTGAGGATGCCCAGATATTCCTGGCCGTCTCCGAGCACCACGGCCACATTGGTCCGCGAGGTGACGATCGAGTCGAGGGCCTCACGCAGGGAGCTGTCATGCGTCACGTATGCGCTGAACCGCTGGGGTGTGACCTCGTTCACTTTGGCGTGGCCCATCAGGACGCTGTCGTCAACCCAGCCCAACAACTTGCCGTCGTCCACCACCGCCACCCACTCGAGGCCGAACCGTTCCATCGCTTCTCGGGCCTCGTCGGCGGAGGCCGAGGGGTCGATGACCGGCCCCTCCTCCACCCCGATGTCCGACACCTTGATCAGGGCCAGGCGCTTCAGGCCCCGCTCTGCTCCGACGAACTCCTCGACGAACGCGTTGGCGGGCTCGCGAAGGATCTCCTCCGGCGTGGCGAACTGCTCGACCACTCCGCCGAAGTTCATGATGGCGATCCGGTCTGCCATCTTGATGGCTTCGTCGATGTCATGGGTGACGAATACGATGGTCTTCTGGAGGCGGCGCTGTATGTCCAGGAACTGGTCCTGGAGCCGGGCCCGCACGATCGGGTCCACCGCGGCGAACGGCTCGTCCATCAGCATCACCGGCGGGTCGACGGCCAAAGCCCTGGCCACCCCAACTCTCTGTCGCTGTCCTCCCGAGAGCTCCGAGGGATACCGCTGCTTGAGCTCCGGATCCAGCCCGAAGATCTCCATGAGCTCGTCGACGCGCCGTTCGGTCCGGTCGCGATCCCAGCCGGTCAGCCTGGGGACGGTGGCGACGTTCTGGGCAACGGTCCGATGGGGCAGCAAGCCGATGCTCTGGATGACGTAGCCGATCCCCCGTCGGAGCTCCACCGGATCCTGGCGCATGACGTCGCGCCCGTCGACCAGGATCTCCCCCGAGGTCGGCTCGATCAGGCGGTTGATCATCCGCATGGTGGTCGTCTTCCCACAGCCCGAGGGCCCCACCAGCACCACCGTCTCCCCCGTCGGGACGTCCAGCGAGAGGTCCTCGACTGCCGCGCCGCGGCTCCCCGGGAATCGCTTCGCCACGTGGCGAAGCGAGATCATCGCCTCATTCGAGCCCTTGGTCCGGGTCGCTCCCCCAGTGTCCTGCACTGACTGCATTGAACCATTGTCCGGTGTTGTGGCATTCCGTACCGACGGCCATTCGGCGGACCGCGAACGCGCTGCTGGCGGGTACTAACCGATCGCCTTCGGCTTGAAGGCCTCGAACGGGTTGCGACAGCTGCGGCAGAAGTGGGTGGAACGACACAGCGTGGGGCCGAAGGCACTGTCCAACATCGTGTCCTTGCTGTCACAGAAGGGGCACCGTACCCCGCTCTGCTTGCGCTCGAGGGTGGCCAGCGGGATCACCACCGACCCGCTGTGCCCGCCTTCTCCTGGCGGCGTCACCCCGTACTCGCGCAGCGCCTGCCGGCCCTCGGGCGTCATGCGATCGCTGGTCCAGGGCTTCGAGTAGACGAAACGAACCCTGAGATCCCGCTCGGGGGCGGCGGCGCGAACGGCGGCCTCCGCGTCCTCCCGGATCACGTCCAGTGCCGGGCAGCCGGCAAACGTCGGGAGCAGGTCGACCTCGACGGCGTCGTCCGTCACCAGGATGCGCTCCACGATCCCGAGGTCGGTGATGGAACAGGGCGGGATCTCCGGGTCATGCACCTGTGACAGGGCATCCCACACCGTGCGCTCCAACTCGTTCGTCTTCGTCTGGGTGCCGCTCACCATCTCGCCCCCGGATGCGCCCGATAGAGGCCGGTCATCTCTTCCCAGAGTGGCACGAAATCCTCTGAGTGCCTCCCCTGGCGACCACCGGCACCGGAGAAGCCGCCCTCGTGAACCCAGCGGCCGTCCCGCCGGGCCAACCCGGGTACGGTGAAGTCCTCGCTGGTTGCGGGCATGTCACCGGAGGAAGTGGGGACCATCTCCCCGGACGGACCGTGCCGCGCCAGCACGTAGTCCAACGAAGCGGCCTCCAGCGCCTTTCCAACCTGACCGAGCCACTCCGCCAGCATGTCCTCGTTCGACGCGGGCAGCACTCCTGCGGCCACGAGCTCTTTCTCATCCGCCAACGGCTCGAACAGAGCCATGGCCTCACCCATCGCCTCGCCCAGGCCTTCGGCGAACTTCTCCCGCGCGGTCAGCGACGGCCCCTCGGCCAAGCGACCGAACCACGCCACCGCGTGGTCGAGGTGATACCTCTCCTCGAGCTGCATCACCTTCACCAGGTCGGCCAGCTCGGCCCAGCTCGACCGGGCCAGGTGCTCCAGCCTGACCGCGTCGGCTGTGTCATACAGGTACTGGCGGGCGATCGTGTAGCCCCAGTCACGATTGGGCCGCTCGCACAACCAGGCGTTCAGGTATTCGGTCGATTCGCGTCCGAGGGCGAGCGCGTCCTCGTCCCCATGCGCCAGCCCTGACTCTGCCGCCAGCTGGTACAGGAGGCGAGCGTGGGCCATCTCGTCCTGGGCGATCGAGGAGAAGGCCAGGTCCTCCTCGATGTGGGGCGCCCACCCCGTCCACTCGGAATGGCGGTGTCCGAGGATCAGCTCGTCGTCCGCCAGCGTGAGCAGCAGCGTGAGCCGGGGATCGTCAGGCACCCGCTCGCTCCTTCGTCTTCCCTGCGCCTCCCCTGGCCGCGCGACCCACCGGCGGACGTGGCCGATCGAACACCAATCCCCGTTCGGCCATCAGCTTGCTGATCCGCTTGTGTTTGGCTCCCACCCCGGCGTAGGCCTCCTGGCGTCTGTACGAGCGGTCGGTCACGCCTCCGATGAGTTCAGGGTCGTACATGCCAGCGTGGAGCTCATGCTCGCCGCGGCGTCGCACGGCGTAGGCGACGCCTTCCTTGTGTCGGAAGTGCGTCTCCCTGGCCAGCACCAGCGCCATCTCGACATCGGGCGCCTTGATCCCGCCCACCAACGTCCAGTCGTCGCCGGCCGTTCGCTTCCCGAACACGTCCCAGACCGGCACAGGAGGCCCGCAGGGGTCTATGCGGCCTCGGGGATGCCGGCGAAGACCTCGCGGACCCAGGCATGCGTGTCCCACATCGCCTTGCGGTAGGCCAGTCGGACGTGCGTCATGGGGCCGTTGCCCCGGACCACCTGCCAGAACTCGTCCCAGTCGGGCTCGGACCAGTCCCACTCGCCCTTCTCCTCGTTCCAGGCGAGCCCGTCGTCCGGCACGGAGATCCCCAGGTCCCACAGCTTCGGTACGTACGTGGAGAAGAACTCGTCTCGGAGGCTCTCGTTGGTCCGCGTCTTGATGCCCCAGTAGATCAGCATGTCCTTCTTCTTCGAGGGCGGCCCGAAGAAGTGCATGATCGGTTGCCACCAGCGGTTCACCGCGTCCTGGAACATCTGGCGCTGCTCGTCCGTGCCGGAGACGAGCTCCAACACCAGCTCCTCTCCGTGACGAAGGTGCAACGACTCCTCGGGACAGATGCGCCGCATCGCCCGCACGTACGGCAGATAGGACGAATCCAGCAATGCCTTTTGGTTCACCAGGGCGGCGCCGTCGATGAGCCACCCGATCACGGCCGCATCCCCCCAGGTGAAGGTGGGGTAGTGGAAGACGTTGTGGAACTTCGTCCTGCCGTTCACCAGGTCGTCGAACATCTGCTCGCGGCTCTTGCCGAGATCCTCGGCCACGCGGTACAGGATCTGGCCGTGACCCACTTCGTCCTGGACCTTCGCCGTGAGCGAGAGCTTGCGTTTCAAGGTCGGCGCCCGGGGGATCCACTCCCGTTCCGGGAGCGCGCCCATGACCTCCGAGTTCGCGTGCATCTCGATGAACTTGAGCGCTGAGAGGCGGTACTCGTCGGGCATCCAGTCGCCGGCTTCGATCTTCTCACCGGCATCGAGGCGCCCCTTGAACTCGGCGACCTTCTCGTCGTAGGTCATCGAAAGGACCTCCTTCCGGGCAATGTTACCCGCCGCGCCTCTTGGGAGACCCTCAGGTGATCGGCCCGGCCCGCTCCGCATCCGCCTTGACCAGCGCCAAAGCCTGCTTCCGGATCAGGCCGCTGAACGAGCCGATCACCGCCCAGTACAGGACGAACTTTCGCCGGCCGGCGTCGTCGGGCACCCGAACCCTGGTTTCGGTGATGACGAACGAGCGTTCGTCTCCATCGGGGATGACCCGGAAATTCCACGCGGCCTTGGCCACCCCGGGCTCATCGAACGCGGCGAACTCCGAGGGGTCGATCCTCCGAATGGCACCGGTGGGCTTCCAGAACGTCCCCACGATGCCCAGGACGATCTCCCGGTCCGGCTCCTCACCGAGCCAAACGAAGCCGGCCCGCACCAGATCCTCCAGCGTCATCCTTCGCCGTGGCAAACGGCGGCGGCGAAGGGCCAGGGGGATCCCCCGCGCAGCGAACAGCGCCCGGATCATCCTCGATCGCGCCAGGTCCAATCGTCGGGTCGCTTCATAGGCGCGTTCCGCCGTGGCCTCCACCATGGTGTGGTGGCGCTCGATGACATCGAAGGACGGCATGAACTCGTCGATCAGCACCTAGCGAATGGTAGTGCAGCCAGGCGCAGGGAAGGTGAATCCCCTGGGGTCAGGGCACCAGTAGGTAGAAACGCCACTGGACATCCTCGACTGGCAGCACCTCTACGCCTGAGAACCCAGCGTCGAGAGCGAACCGGCGAAGCGTGTCCGGCCGCATAACGGCACCCGTCTGCGCAAACGAAGGGTCACCCATCGATGAAGACAGGCAGTCGACCACGCTCCACCCGTATGCATAGACCTCATGATCGTCCGCCGGTATGCTGAACCGTTCCCCAACCCGTTCGTCTGCCACGACCACACTCCCTCCCTCACGCACCAGTGCCCGTATCGCCTTGAGAACCTCGATCGGCCGGGCCATGTCGTGGAGGGCCTCGAATACGGTGACCAGGTCGTAGCGCTCCGACCCGGCGAGCTCCGCGACGTCGCGGGCCTGGAACCTGACCCGCCCATCGACAGCTTCTTCGACGGCATGCTTCTTGGCTCTTGCTATGGCCGCCTCATCCAGATCGAAGCCGTCCACGATGATGTTCGGATAGGCCTGGGCCATGGCGATGCTGGACCATCCGGTACCGCACCCGAGGTCGGCCACGCCAGCGGGCGGATCCAGCCGGAGCCGGGCATGGACTTCTGGCATCGAAGGGAGCCACTGTGTGCCCAGGAGCTGTCTGAACCGAGCCCGGTTGAACTCCGCGCGCCCCTCAGGCTCCCAGGGAAGCGACGGCAGCCCTGATCCCGTGCGAAAAGCCTCGACCAGCTCGGGAAGCCTTCGACCCCCGCGAACGATGTCGATGCCCTTGTGCGCCTCGTAGTTGAGGCTGTCCTCGTCCACCAGCACCTCGAAGTGCTCGGGAGGAAGCGAATATCGGCGCGAGTGTGCATCGGCAGCGGGATCGTCCACAGTCAGGATGCCGCTCACCGCCTGGTGTTCGAGCCACTCCCGCACGTATCGCTCGTCTGTGGCGGTGCGCGCGGCCAAGCCCGCCGAGGTAGCGGGACCGCTCTCGGCCAGGGCGGCGTACAAGCCCAACCGGTCTCCCAGGTACAGGGCGTAGAGGTCGAGCGCGGCGATGGCCGAACGGAACAGCCGCTGGGCCAGGGGGTTCGTCCGCTCGCTCGTGCCGGTGGTCGCCGGATCGCTGTCCATGGGCTCTCCTCGCTCGGTCGACGTGACTTCAGCTTCCGTGAGCGGGCGACAGGATTCAAGGCTGCCGCCATCTCGCGAGAGGGTACGATGCAGGAAAGACTCAGGAGGCCAGATCCCATGACCGAGACCTATCAACTCCTGATCGGTGGCGAGTTCGTCGACGCCGCATCCGGGGAGACGTTTGATTCGATCGATCCCTCCTCCGGCGAGGCCTTCGCCAAGGTGGCCAAGGGTGGCCCCGAGGACGCTCGCCGCGCGGTGGAGGCGGCGCGGAAGGCCTTCGACGAAGGTCCCTGGCCGAAGATGAAGGGTCGCGAGCGGGCCCAACATCTGCTGAAGGTGGCCGAGCTGGCCAAGGGGAAGGCGAAGGAGCTAGCCGAGCTGGAGGCCCGCGACGCCGGCCACACCATCCGCATGGCCAAGGGCGCGGACATCGGCATGCTCATCTCGACCTTCCGAGTCTTCGCCGACATCGCGGCGAAGGAGAACGACGAGGCCGCCCTCCCACGAAATCCCGGCTCGACGAACTGGGTTCGCTACGAGCCGATCGGGGTGTGCGCCGGGATCACGCCGTGGAACTTCCCCATTCAGATGGCCGCGTGGAAGATCGCCCCGGCCATCGCCGCGGGCAACGCTGTCGTGATCAAGCCGGCGTCCTACACCCCGATCACCACGCTGGAGATCGGGCGACTGTGCGTGGAGGCCGGCCTCCCGGAGGGCGTCGTCAACGTGGTCTCGGGTCCGGGTGCGGCCGCCGGTGAGGAGCTCGTCTCGAGCGACCGAGTGGACAAGGTCGCGTTCACCGGCTCCACCGAGATCGGACGGCGGATCATGCAGCTGGCGTCGTCCAACGTGAAGAAGGCGACGCTGGAGCTGGGTGGCAAGTCTGCGGCCATCGTCCTGGACGATGCCGACCTGGACTTCGCCGTGGACGGCGCGCTGTGGGGCGTGTTCTTCCACGACGGACAGGTCTGCTCGGCCGGGACCAGGCTTCTGGTGCAGCGATCCATCGCGGACGTATTCGTCGCGGAATTGGCCAAGCGGGCTGACGAGATCAGGGTGGGGCCCGCGTTGGATCCATCGAGCGACATGGGCCCCATCGTGTCGAGGACGCAGCTCGAGACGATCGAGCGATACGTCGCCATCGGCCGTGACGAAGGCGCCGACGTCCTGGTGGGCGGAGAACGGGCCATGGTCGAGGGCCACGATGGCGGCTTCTACTTCCAACCGACCATCTTCGGAAACGTCACGAACTCCACGCGCATCGCCCAGGAGGAGATTTTCGGACCGGTACTGGTGGTGATCCCGTTCGAGGACGACGCCGAGGCCGTTCGCATCGCCAACGACTCCATCTACGGACTGGCCGGAGGCGTGTGGTCCGGCGACAACGCACGGGCGATCAAGGTCGCCGAGCAGCTCCGCACCGGAACGGTCTGGATCAACGACTGGCACATGATCAATCCGAGATTCCCCTTCGGCGGGTACAAGCAGTCGGGGATCGGGCGTGAGCACGGCGAGATCGGCTTCAACGAGTATCGCGAGATCAAGCACATCCACGTCGACCTCGGTGGACAGTCGCGCGAGCGGCATCCGTGGTGGGACCTCACGGTGCCGAAGCGGGAGGCTCCCGAGATTCCCGGTCCCGAGACGCCGGGCTCGAAGTCAGCAGGGTAGGCGGTGAATGACCCCGGTCGCGCCGACGCCGTCGCCACCCTGGAAGTCGGCCAGGCCCGGCTCGCTGCCCTCCTGACCACTCTCTCGGATGAGCAGCTGTCCCGGCCGGCCACGATCGGAGGTGGCGATTGGTCCGCCAAGGACCTGATCGGCCACATCGCTACCTGGGAGGAGATGGCCCTGGAGGCGCTGGAGGCGTGGCGCGACGGAACCACACCCTGGTTCGATCAGGAGCCCTATGTGGGCCCGGGTTCGACCGACCGGATCAACGCTGCCACGATCGAGCGCAAGGCCGGACTGTCCCTCCAGCAGATCCGGACGAGCGCCGAGCAGACCCATCGCCAACTGATGTCCTCGATCCAGGCCCTCACGGATGAAGAGTGGAGCTCAAAGATCGTTTGGCGCGAGGAAGAGATCACCCTGGCCGGCCGCCTCGGGAGCCTGACTGCGGCCGTCGACGGACCATTCCGGCACGCTTTCGACCACATCCCCGACCTCGAGGTCTACGTGGCCTCTCTTCCCATCGGTCGCAACCCGTAGTCCACGCGGGGCCAGCGCTTCCCACTCGCCTGTATCTGGGGGTTCGTCGGGTCACGGAAGTGTAACATTGTAATTGGATGTTAGAATCCCACCGAGGTCGAGCCAAGGAGGGATGAGGGTGACGGATCTGGAAGAGATCAAGGGATGGTTCTCAGGGCGGGTCCCCAAGGAATGGTTCACCGGCCCGCCCGAAGTAACGGCAGACCGCGAGGAGATTCTCATCGTGGGAACCCTCTCCGACGTCGAGGTGGCGAAGGACGCCTCTCCGGCCACGGTGGCGGCGGCGCGCGCCGGCCGCATCAAGCAGTTCCGTGAGGACACTCGGGATGCCCGGATCCGCATCGCCCAGGAAGCGGAGCACCGGTTCCGGCACAAGGTCTCGTGGGGAGCCACGTGCGGGGACGAGACGGAGCTGTTCACCACGCTCAGCATGCCGGTCATGACTCGCCTGCAGATGCCGGAACGTCAGGTGCTGGACACACTGGTGAACTCCGGCGTTGCCCGGAGCCGCAGCCACGCGCTGGCTTGGTGCGTCCGGCTGGTCGGGGAGAACGAGGGCGAGTGGATCAGCAACCTGCGAGAGGCCCTGGCCAGCGTCCAGAAGGTCCGAGCCGAGGGACCGCCGCGCTCCGGTGTGGTCTAGTCAGGAGAGGCCTCCACCAACCTCGTGAGGTTGCGTACCGACCGGCGAAGCATGAAGCGCTGATACGGCGAGTACAGCCACAGGGCGAGGCCCCCCAGCACGGGGGGCGGCATCCGGAAGCTCTCATACCAGATGAACCGGGTGCCGGCCCCGGTCGCTTCCAGATCCCACTCCCCTATGCCCACGACAACGCCCACATGGTCGATGGCCAGTCGCCTCGGCGGCTCCCACGCAGTCACCCGGACCCGATCGGTGGCCAGCGGGATTCCAAAGACCTTCGTTCGCACCTCGAGCTGGGCCCCGAGCCCTCGTTCGGACCCGACCAGTCGGATCCAGGCCACGTCGGGCATCCACGATGCTTGCCGCTCCCAATCGGTCAGCACGTCCCACACGCGCGTCGGATCTGCTCTGAGGATGGCTCGTTCCTCGAACCTCATCGCTCCTGTCCTCCCTGATCGGACCCTGGCCGTCCCTCTAGTCAAGCGCGGCCGCTCTCCGCTCCCGGGCCTCGCGCTTCGCCTTCAGCGTCTCCGGTGTCCTGATCACGAGCGCAAGGGCGAGGAGGACCGGCAACGACATCATGGCGAAGGCCCACCGGAATCCCAGGGCGCCGGCCGCGATCCCTCCCACCAGGGGGCCGATCACGAACCCGAGGTCCCCGAAGAACCGAAAAACGCCCACGGCGGTTCCCGACCCAGATTCGGGCACGATGTCGGAAAGCATGGCGGCCGGGGCCGCGGCGGTAGACCCCGACGTGAGACCCACGATGAAGATCAGGACGCCCAGGATGATCGGGGTCCCCGCCCATCCGAGTACAGCCATCATCACCGCCAGACACGTGAGCGAGACGAGCAGAACGGGTTTGCGTCCGATGCGGTCGGACGTGCTTCCTGCCGCGTACAGGACCAAGAACTCCCCGGTGACGGCGAGACCGAACACGGCTCCCACCCCCACTGGTGACATGCCCAGTCGCTCCCTGGCGAACAGAGGAACCAGAGTGTCGTACCCGCCGGCCACCACCCAGAAGAAGGCCATGTTCAGCACGACCGTGGTCACGAACGCCGGCTGCTTCATCAGCTCGATGACCTGGGATCTCGTTCGGCGCCACAGGGGTAGATGGAGGTCCAGGGCGGGCTCGGGGGCGGACTTCATCTCTTTGGCGTCGTCGGGATCGGGCATGAACCGCAGGTAGAGCACGCCAGAGAAGAAGCACAGCCCGGCGTAGACGAACAGTGGACTGGCCAGCCCCCACGCATGGGCGACGAGGCCGCCGAGCGGACCGCCGGCGATGATGCCCACGTTCAGAGCGCCGTAGAAGATGCTCATCGTGCGCCCCATGCGGTGACTGGGGACCACCTTCAGCAGGTAGCTGTACAGGGCGGCAAAGAGAAGCGAGGAACCGGCACCTCCGGCCGCGCGGAAGATCACGACCAACGGGAAGTTCGACGCGAGGCCGGCCAGAACGGCCGAGACCCCCACCGCGACGACGCCGGTCATGGCGCACAGGCGCTCGCCGTATCGGTCGACGATCGGGCCGACGATCGGATCGGAGACCAGCCGCATGAAGGCGAAGGCGGAGATCAGGAGGCTTGCCGCGTCGTAGCTGACTCCGAAGGACCGCGCGTACAGAGGGAGGATCGGGGCGATGATCCCGAACCCCAGCATGATCACGAACACGATCAGGACGACCACGCGAACGGCCGGATCGGAGACGATCAGCCGGAAGCTGCCCTTCCCGGATCCCGCTTCCGCAGCAGTCATACGGATGGATCAGACCTCAGCCGCCACCCCTTCGACCTTGCTACGGTTCGCGCGATGGCCTGCACGACCATGAGGCTCAGTGTACCGGGAGGGTCAGACGTGACGTTCGGCGCCGGCGCCCGTGGGTTGGGTGATAAGCGGGCGTGGAACGGCGGCTCGGGCATCGGGTTGGGTGCCGGAGGGGGGCTGCCCGCATGCCCCCACTCCGGCGTAGGTGCAGCGCCCGAGCGCCCTCCCGTGCGCTGCGCCTGCTGTAGCCAGCAGGGCTGTCGTTTAGCCGCGGGCCCGACATCCATTGCATCGGCACGAGCAATGCCGGGCATGAGGGACATTCACGCTCAGTCCGGGCGAGTCGGATGAGCGAAGGGCTGATCCTCACGCCCTGCCTGGCGACCGCCCATGGAGGAACCATTCCGCGCTGGGGCGAGGAAGTCGGCCGCCTGGAGGTCATTCGCGATGGGGCTCTGGCATGGCAGGAGGGCGTGGTTGCGTACGGTGGTAGGGCCGCTGACTGCCCCAAGGCGCTGCTGGAACTCCCCACGGTGCAGACCGACGGAGCGGTCCTGCCCGGGTTCGTCGACTGCCACACTCACCTCCCGTTCTACGGCTGGAGGGCCGACGAGTTCGAGGCCCGCCTGGCCGGTAAGACGTACCGCGACCTGCATGGCGGAGGGGGCATCTATCGAAGCGCCCGACTGCTTGCAGAGGGTACGGACGATGAGGTGCTCGGGTTCTCTCGCACGCTGACCGACGAGATGCTCGCCCACGGCACGACGGCCTTGGAGTTGAAGACCGGGTACGGGCTCTCGGTCGAGGGGGAGCTGCGCCAGGCCCGCCTGGCCCGCTCGCTGGCCAAGGAGATTCCGCAAACCGTGCGGGTGACGTTGCTGTGCTGCCACGCAATTCCGAGTGACCGATCGCGAGAGGACTGGGTCGAGGAGGTGTGCGATGAGCTGATCCCAGCGGCCGCGGAGGAGAGCCTGGCCGATGCTGTCGATGTCTACGTCGAGGACATCGCCTTCAGCGTGGAGGACCTGGCGAAGGTGGCCAAGGTCGCTCGCAAGCACGGATTGGCCGTGCGATGCCACGCGGATCAGCTGGGTGCATCGGGAGCCGCGGAGCGGGCCGCTGCGGAGGGGGCCCGAAGCGCCGACCACCTGAACCACATCAGCGACGAAGGTGTGCGGGCGCTCGCCGGGTCCGCGACAGTTGCCGTGTTGCTTCCCGTCTCTACCCTCTTCCTTCGAGCCGAATCACCGCCCGTCGCAGACCTGGTCACCTCGGGTGCGGCGATGGCCCTGGCCACGGACTTCAACCCGGGGACGTCGCCCTGCCTGTCGATGCCGGAGGTGATCTCGGTGGCCGCGGCGCTGTATCGGCTGCCACCCCTGGCCGCGATCGGTGCAGCCACGCTCAACCCCGCGTGGGTCCTGGGATTGCACGAAGAGCTGGGTTCGCTGGAGGCCGGCAAGCGTGCCGACTTCGTGGTGCTCGACTCTCCGGACGTGTCGATGATCCCCTATCGCCCGGGCCACAACCCGGTCGTCGAGACGTGGATCGCCGGCGATCGAGCCTCTTAGCCGGTAGGCCGGTCCGGTGACGCTCGAGTTTCTAGCAGCTCCAAGCTCCACATCCCTGGCGAAACAGACCGAGCGATCGAGCTCCTGGAGAGGGCGGTGGCGGCCGGCAAGGCGGGGATCGAGCCTTTAGCCGCGTGACCAGGGCGCCTCCGTTCGCAATGGCTGACACATTCGACAATGGGATCTAGATGACTCATTTTCCTAACAATCCTGGATGACAGTTTGCCCATGATCTGAGAGCTCGACGATCGCCAACCGTACCTGCGGGATGGGTAGCTGTCCATGTCTTCGTGGTTCGCCCATCAGCACCGGGTTGCCGATTCCACGGCAACCGGCCACGTCCGCATGGCCCGGGCCCTCCAGGCCACGCCGACCACCAGGGAGGCTCTGGCCACCGTCCTCCCCCCTGGTGCGACGCGCACCACGTGGTGCACTGGGCCGACGGCGGCTCCACGCGCTGTCGAATCTGGTGTTGCTGTGCCGGCGACACCATCGACTGGTCCATCACGGCTTCAGCATTGAAATGACGAACGGCACGCCGGTCTTCCGAAGGCCAGATGGCTCGATCCTGGAGAACAGAGCCCACCCTAATTCGAAGAGGGCGCTCGCGATCACCTCGAGGATCGATTGCCCACCGAGTCCTGAATCTGGTCGGGTTGGGAACGGATCTATGCCAGCGGTCCTGTGGCCTTCTCGACCGCCTCGAGGAGCGCGCCCGACTGGACGAGTTCGACGGACACGTCGACGTCGGGCTTGAGCGGGCGGTCGCCCTCGAGGAACGGAACGGCCTGTCGGATCGCCGCCAGTGCGGCGGCTGTCCCCTTCGCCGGCTCCAAGGGTTTCCGAAGCTCCAATCCCTGGGCCGCGGCCAGGGCCTCCAGCGCGATGACGACTTCGGCATCGGCCACGACGTCGCGAGCGTGGCGAGCGGCGGTCATCCCCATACTGACGTGGTCCTCCTGCCCGGCCGACGACGGGATGGAGTCCACCGCAGCTGGGTGAGCCAGGCTCTTGCACTCGGACACCAGCGACGCGGCCGTGTACTGCACCAGCATGAAGCCCGAGTTCAGACCGGCCTGCTCGACCAGGAACGCCGGGAGTCCGTTGTTCGTCGCCGGATCGAGCAGGCGGTAGAGCCTTCGCTCGGAGATCGACGCCAGCCCCACAGTCGCCGCGGCGAGAGCATCGAGCGCCACGGCCACCGGCTGGCCGTGGAAGTTCCCACCCGAGACCACCTCGCCGTCGTCCAGCACGATCGGGTTGTCCGACACCGATCCCAACTCGATGGTCAGCACCTGCTCGGCGAAGCCGAGAACGTCTCGGAACGCTCCATGGACCTGCGGAGCGCAACGCAGCGAATAGGCATCTTGCACCAGATGATGGCTCTCCCGATGTGACGACACGATCTGGCTGTCTGCCAACAGCTTTCGAAGGTTCGCGGCCGACGCGGACTGGCCGACGTGGGGACGCAGACGGTGGATGCGCTGGTCGAAGGAGCGGTCGGTGCCCAGTGCTGCCTCAACGGTCATGGCCGCTGCCACGTCGGCCGCCTTCGCCAGCTCTCGGGCCCGATGGGCCGCCAGCACCCCGACGGCCAACATCCCCTGGGTTCCATTGATCAACGACAGGCCCTCCTTGGGCTCGAGCTCGATGGGCTCCAGCCCGGCCTTCTCGAGGGCGACCGCCGCCGGCATCCGCTCTCTTTCGAACGCCACCTCGCCTTCCCCGATCAGGGGCAACGCAAGGTGAGCGAGGGGTGCCAGGTCGCCAGAGGCTCCCAGCGATCCTTGCTCGGGCACGACCGGCAGCACATCCCGGTCGAGGAACTCCAGCAACCGCTCGACGATCAGAGGCCGGACCCCCGAGTGACCGAGCGCGAGCACGTGGGCTCGCAGAAGCAACATGGCCCGGACTTCCCACTCGGACAGGGGCTGGCCCACGCCGACCGCGTGCGCGCGGAGCAGGTTGTGATTGAGTCGGCGGACCTCGTCAGGAGCCAGGCGAACGTTGGCCAGACTTCCCAGCCCGGTGGTCAGCCCGTACACCGTCTCGCCGGCGGCGACCTTGTCCTCGACCACCTGCCTGAAACGGCGCATGCGGTCCGCGGCCCCGGCGGACAACGTGGCTCGCTCACCGCGAGCGACGGCAGCCACGTCGTCGATCGACAGGGTCTCTCCCACGACCACCGGCATGCTGATCGGGAAGGATAGAGAAGGCGGGGACCCTATGCGTCCCCGCCTTCCCCATCTTGGTGTCGATGGGTGCCCGGCCAGCGATGGCATCCTGGCGTCGGTTGCTCTTGTCCCGACGTCCTCGCCGGGCGGTCTCCACCGACCGTTTGCCGTGCGTTTCTCCTCTTCTTGTTCGGCCATGGTGCGCGTCTTCCCAATCGACGAAAGGACCGAATCTGGCGAGTCTTTCCGCCTACGCCGCTGGGACGGGTCCACTCCCCCGGCGTCTGATATACAGGGCGCGTGAGCCTCGTCGTCGCCGACCTCGTCCTGGCCGAGGACCACTGGCACTCGCGCCACGGGTTCGTCATGCAAGGCGGGCGGATCCTCGCCACCGGGGAACCTGCGGAGCTGGCCGAGGCGTTTTCCGAACACGAGCGCGAGGACTGGGGCCAGGTGGCCGTCCTCCCGGGCACGGTGAACGGCCACGCGCATTCCTTCCAGACATTGCTTCGCGGCTTCGGTGACGACCTCGGCTTCATGGGATGGCGTGACCGCGTGCTCTATCCGTTCTCCGAGCGACTCGATCGGGAAGCGATCAAGATCGGAGCGCTGTTCGACTTCGCGGAGATGGCCAAGTCCGGCATCACCACCGCCGTCGACTTCTTCTACCTCCACGACCACGGCAACGAGAACGCCATGGCCGTGGTGGAGGCGGCCCGGGAGGTCGGGATCCGGGTGGTGCTGGCCCGATCCATGTACGACTGGACCGGCGCCCCCAAGCGTTTCCAGGAGACACCCCGCGAGGCCGAACGGAATTTCCTGCAGCTGTATCAAGAGCTTCGGGGAAACCGGATGGCCTTCGCCCAGCCCGCCCCGCACTCGATCCACGGAGCCAGTCCCGAGATGATCCAGGCGGGAGCCCGGCTCGCCGCCGAGATCGGCCTACCCTTCCACATCCACGTGGCCGAGGGCCGGTACGAGCGAGAGATGTCCGTCGAGCGGCACGGGGCCACCCCGGTCGCCTTCCTGGACTCGCTGGGCGTGCTCTCCGATCGGGCCCTGATGATCCACTGCGTGTGGGTGGACCAGCACGATCTGGCCATCATGAGCGACCGAGGAGTGAAGGTGGTCCACAACCCGTCGGCCAACGCGTTCCTTGGGGACGGGATCGCGCCGATCCGGCAGATGCTCGAGCTGTCGATCCCGGTCTGCCTCGGCACCGACGGTGGCTGTACGAACAGCCGCCAGTCGATCTTCGAGGAGATGCGGATGGCCGCACTCGTGGCCAAGGCCTCGTCCGGTGACGCGTCTGTCCTCGGGGCCGAGGAGACCCTGCTCATGGGGACGGCTCGGGGTGGCGAAGCGTTGGGGCTCCCCATCGGACGAGTCGCTGCCGACCATGCCGCCGACCTGGTGGTGGTGGACCTCCGAGCCCTTTCGCTGCAACCGGCCAAGACGGCGTCCAAGCAGATCGTGTACGCCATGCAACCAGACGCCATCAAGAAGGTGATCGTGGGAGGGGAGACCATCGCCGAGAACGGCCGGCTGACCAGAGTGGACGAGAAGGAGATCGTGGCGAAAGTGCGCCAAGTCACCGCCGGATGGGAGCCGGCCGCCAAGGATGCGTTCGCGCGACATCCTTAGGACGCGGCGCGGCAACGCTTCGGACCTCCCACCGGGAACACGAGAGCCAACGCGCGCACGGGTGGTGTCTAGGGCTCGGCGTCCTCGACCCGGATCACCGAGCTCACCTCTTCCACGACATCGAGCGCCCGTAGGTCCACGACGCATCCGAGCAAGTCCACCTCCTTCGCGCGGTGCGTGATCAGCACGATCTGCGCCTGATCGCCGTGCCCCTCCTGCCACACCGATTTGATCGAGACGAGGTGGTTCGCGAAGGCCTGGGCGATGGCTGCCAGGACGCCCGGCCGGTCGACGACTCGCATGAGGAGGTAGTACTGGCTGAACAGCTCGCTCATCGGCTGGAGCACCCTGCCGCCGTCCTCCTCAGTGATGGCGGCGTGTCCAACCAGGGTCAGTGATCCAGCTCCCCGGGTCCGTGCCAGGTCGATGATGTCCCCGACCACGGACGTGGCGGTCGGGTCGCCGCCCGCCCCCCGCCCGTAGAGCATCAGGGGACCGACCCTTTCCCCCTCGACGAACACGGCGTTGAAGCTCTCCCGGACCGAGGCCAAGGGGTGTTCGCGGGGGATCATCGCCGGGTGGACCCGGACAGACACGCCGCCCGCGCTCGCCTCGGCGATGGCCAGGAGCTTCACCACGTACCCGAGCCGCCGGGCAAAGGCGATGTCGTCTGCCGAGATGCGGGTGATTCCTTCGCGGTAGACGTCGTCGGCGGCCACCGGGAGATCGAAAGCGATGGTGGCCAGGATGGCCGCCTTGGCCGCGGTGTCGTGCCCTTCGACATCGTCCGTGGGATCTGATTCTGCGTACCCCAGGGCTCGAGCTTCCTGAAGGGCGTCCTCCATCGACAGCCCTTCCTCGGTCATCCGGGTCAGGACGTAATTGGTGGTCCCGTTCACGATTCCGACGAAGCGAACGATTCGGTCTCCTGCCAGATGCTCTCGAAGCGGCCGGATCAGAGGGATCCCTCCGCCGACGGAGGCCTCGAACAGCAGATCCACCCCTGCCTGGGCAGCGGCCCGGAAGAGCTCCTTGCCCCGCGTGGACAGCAATTCCTTGTTGGCTGTCACCACTGGCTTGCCGGCTGCCAGCGCGGCCAGGATGAGCGAGCGGGCTGGTTCGAGCCCTCCCATCACCTCCACCACGACGTCCACGGCCTGGTCCCTCACGACCTCGGCCGCGTCGGTGGTCAGGACCTCAGGACGGATCGAGATGGGTCTGCTCTTGGCGATGTCGCGGACGGCCACTCGGCGCACGACGACGGCGGCGCCGGCTCGCCTGGCTATCTCCTCGGAATGATCCGAGAGCATGCGAACGACAGCGGCGCCAACATTGCCGCAGCCGAGCAGCCCGACCCGGAGAACGTCAGCCATGCAAGCGCCTCCCCGTGATCCTTCGACTCCATGATGAACGGGTTGAATCCGCCCCTGTGGGAGCCGAGCCGTCTACTCTCGTGAGGTGTTCAAGCCACCCCCCCGAGATGGCGATGGGTTAGGTATGCGGGACGACCCATTCTCCCGGTTCGTCCGGGAGAGCCCGGACGGAGTCCTCATCACCCGACTCGAGGACGGGCTCATCGTGGACGCCAATGATGTTTTCCTCCGCATGATCGGGTGGCGGCGCGAAGAGGCCGTGGGCCACACCACGCTGGAGCTCGGCCTGTGGGAGGACCCGACGGCGAGGGCAGCCCTGCTCGAAGAGATCGACAAGAGCGGGTCGGCCACGGGTGTGCTGTTCCGCCTCCGCTCGAGCGACGGGGCGCCGAGGGTCGTGGAAGCCACCGTCCAGCTCATCGAGCTGGACGGCGAGGCGTGCGTCCTCTCCGTCGACCGCGACGTGACCGAGCGCGAACGGGAGGCGGTCGAGCATCGCCGGACCCACGAGATGCTCAGAGCCACCATCGAGTCCACCGCCGACGGGATCCTTGTGGTCGACGCCAAGGGGCAGACCACCTACGCGAATGCCCGGTTTGCCGAGTTGTGGCGAGTCCCGGAGGACCTCCTCGCCACCAGGAGCGACGAGCAGCTGCTGGCGTTCGTCCTGGACCAACTGGTGGATCCGGAGGCCTTCCTGTCGAAGGTCCGCGAGCTGTACCAGACCGATCAAGAGAGCGTCGACACGCTCCACTTCAAGGATGGCCGGGTGTTCGAACGCTACTCGCGACCCCTGCTCCGCGACCAGAGGATCGCCGGGCGCGTGTGGAGCTTCAGGGACATCAGCAAGCGCAAACAGAGCGAGGAAGCCGCCCGAGCCGTCGAGGCGAAGTACCGTACGTTGATCGAGCAGATCCCTGCGATCACCTACATCGATGCCGTGGATGGACCGGTCACGACCCTGTACATCAGCCCGCAGACCGAGGCCATCCTCGGCTACAGCCCGCGGGACTGGTTCGACGACCCCCGCCTGCTCTCTAGAAGGATCCATCCGGAAGACCATGACCGATGGCGTGCGGAGGTCGACAAGTGCCAGGAGACGGGCGAGCCGTTCCGACTGGAGTACCGCATCCTCGGCAGGGACGGCCGGCTGGTGTGGGTCCACGACGAATCCGTGCTCTTGAGGGACGAGGGGGGCCAGCCGCTCTTCTGGCAAGGCGTCATGTTCGACATCACCGAGCGGAAGCAGGCGGAGGAGAAACTCGAGCAGGCGTGGCAGCGCGAGATGGAGGCGGGGCAACGCCTCCGCACTCTCGACGAGATGAAGAACACGTTCCTGGAAGCGGTGTCCCACGAGCTCCGGACGCCTCTCACCACGATCCTGGGCTCGGCCCTCACGCTCGAGAGAGAGGACGTGGAACTGGCCGGAGAGGAAGGCAGGGACCTGGTCCGGAGGATGGCGACCAACGCCAGGAAGCTGAACCGGCTGCTGTCCGATCTCCTGGACATGGATCGGCTGGCCCGCGGCATCGTCGACCCGAAGCACCAGCCCACGGAGGTGGCCGCGCTGGCCCGCCGAGTGGTCGACGACGTCGAGCACGGGGGCAGGGTCAAGTTGGACCTGGAGCCGGTGGAGGTGGTGGTCGATCCGGCAAAGGTGGAACGGATCGTGGAGAACCTCGTGGCGAACGCGATCCGGCACACACCGGCCGGGACCGAGGTGTGGGTGAGGGTGCGACCTCAGGGAAGCGGCGTCATGCTCACCGTGGACGATTCAGGGCCCGGAATCCCCCAGGCCGACCGCAAGGCGATCTTCGAGCCATTCCGGCAACTTCCCGGGGACCAGCCGCACTCACCGGGTGTCGGGATCGGCCTCTCGCTGGTGGCCCGGTTCGCCGAGATCCACGGCGGCAGGGCGTGGGTCGAGGACCGCCCCGGCGGCGGGGCCTCCTTCAGGGTCTATCTGCCAGGACGGCCCGACGAGTCGGCGCCGAAGTTCGAGGCTCCAGAGGTGACAGAGACCGCCAGGACCTGACGATCAGACGCCCGGACTTGAGTCTGCGAACGCTTGGTAAAGCTCTTCAGCCTCCGCCCGCAGGCGGTCACGTCTCGGGCGGCGGTAGCGGAGTCGGAGCGCGACCTTCAAATCCTTACGAGCCTCCGTCGGGCGGGCCCGTGCATGCTCCAAATGCTCTCCCTGACCCAAAGCGTTGCGGTCCCATCGGTCGAGCTCTTCGATTACCTGGCGGACATTCTCCTCAGTGTGATCGAACTCCTCGAAGCCTGTCCCAAACCGCCCATTCAATGCCCGGATGACCTTGCCATAGTCCTCGATGACGTCCTGGAACCTCGCAAACAGGATCCTGTCGCGGCAAGCGAGTAGGGGCCTGTAGAAGCGCCGGTAGCCTCGGAGGGCCTGCCCGATCGTCAGGTGCGGCCATCGGATCACGCATGAGATGACCGTATCTTCCGGTGGCCGGATGAGAACCAGGGCCGGAGCTCCCAACCGAGTCGCCGTGAGGACGGACGCTGGCGCATGGACGTGGTGAGCGATGCTCACGATCCTGGGCTGGGCGAACTGGAAGGCGATCACCGCGAAGGTGTTGCCGCTTCGCTGGAACCCCTCGATGCAGATCTCGGTCTCCTCCGTGACGAATTCCCCTCTTTTCAGGAGGAGCTGGCAGAGCTTGGGGGACTGACCGGCCAGTGATCGAACTTCCGACTGGATACGATGGAGAAGGACGCCTGCCCACTTCGCGGTCACGCCTGTCGAAGAGCGGCCCACCGAGCCTCCGTTCGACCACCGCCGGACTCATGCGTTACAGGCCGAGGATCCCTTCGTGACTGGTGAGGTGGTTCCGGCTGGGAGGCGAACGCAGTCCGACATCCCATCCGGCCACACCACCTTCACTTCTGCGGACTGGGCCTTGCCGATCCCCAGAACCTGATGTCCCACCTCGGACTGTGATCGGAAGTTGACACCATCAGTGAGCTCGCGCCAATAAGAGAGAGCGCCGGCCCGGACGTGGACCCGCGCCCCCATTCCCCACGGATTGCCGAGACCCCCGTGTAAGTCGAGGGCGACCCAATTGCCCCCGGCCGAGCGATTCTCCAAGAGCACGTCCATCCCTTCGCAACGGCCCTCCGCCCCATTCGTAATGAACAGGTCCACCCGGCCATCGCGATTGTAGTCCGCCGCTGCAGCCGAGTCGCCACATCCATCGCGCGGGCCGCGCACAGAGGACAGATCCACTCGCCGGAAACCCCGCCGTTCGCGCAGGACGAGGAAGTCGGGGAGGTTGGCGCCGACCGACCTCATCGGAGGCGGCGCCCCCTGGACGACGAACAGATCCAGGTCACCGTCATCGTCGGCATCGAACCACAGACTCATCTGACCCTTTTGCAGGGTGGTGTCGAACACCGGCTTCATGCCGCGTCGGCTGTTCTTGAGGATCATGAGTCGGCGGAGACTCACCACGGCGAGATCGGGACGGCCATCGCCGTCGTAATCTCCCCACGCCGCGGCGTGCCACGGGCCACCGGTCACGTGGGTCATCGTGGTCTTCCGATACGAGCCGAGGACGTTCTCATAGGCGATCGGCGGCCCTGATGAACTGGGGTATTGAAGGAGGAGCATGTCCGGATAGCCGTCTACATTCCAGTCCGCCCACGCCGAACTCATGCTCACCAACTGATCCCCGAGGCCTGCGTTCGATCTGGCGAAGCCGTTCGCCGTTCTCTGGAAGAGGGCATTGGGCGCCGGGCGACCCAGACGCCGAGCGTTCCCCACGAACAGATCCAGGTCTCCGTCCCGATCGTAGTCGAGCCAGTTCACCGACTTACTCCGGCCGAATGGGTCCGCGACGCCAAGCCTGCGAGCGACCTCCTGAAAGCCAGGACCGGTTTGGAGGAGAAGTTGGTTCGGCCCCACGCCCATTCCCCGATTCGCTCCCACGGCGCAATACAGATCGGGACGGCCATCGCCGTTGGCCTCACCCCATGCGCAGCTGTGCCGGTCGACCCGCTTGTCCTGGTCCATCGGGTCGTAGCCGGGCGGACGGACGAAGTCGGCGTCCACCCGCGAGTACATGCCGTGATCGTTACTCAGGAAGTCCGGAGATCCTTCATGACGGCCAACGAACAGATCTGGATAGCCGTTGCCATCGTAATCGGCCCACAGTGCTCCCCACGTGTCAGTCGCCTTGACCTTCAATGTTCTCGTTCGGGCTGTGACGTCGCGGAACACATAGCGAGAGCGGGGGTGGCCGCACGCTGCGCGCCCCGGGCATCCGGGACCGCTCGCGACAGAAGACTGGCGCTCCTGCGCGCGGATCGCCGATGCCATTTGTGTAGCGTGGGGGGTTGATGGCTCTTCGCCACGAGGTGAGCCAGACCCACAAGCCTGGATCGAGGCGACCGCGAGTGCGAGCCCTACATAGACGCTTCGTCTGGCCATTTCTTCCAGCCTCTGCTCGTTCGCGACCCCAAGCTTACGAAGTGTGCCCGTCTACCGATGGGTGAGCGATCACTCCAGCCACGGGAGACGCACGCCGCGGTCCTTGGCCGTCTGTAAGGCCTCGTCATAACCGGCGTCCGCGTGTCTGATCACCCCGGTTCCCGGATCCGTCGTCAGCACGCGTTGCAGCCGGCCTGCAGCGTCTTCGCTTCCGTCGGCCACCACCACCATCCCGGCGTGGATCGAATACCCGATCCCCACCCCACCGCCGTGGTGGACGCTCACCCAGTGGGCACCCGCCGCGGTGTTGAGGAGCGCGTTCAGGATGGGCCAGTCGGCGATGGCGTCCGAGCCGTCCTTCATCCCCTCGGTCTCACGATAGGGTGATGCCACGCTTCCCGCGTCCAGGTGGTCGCGGCCTATGACGATCGGCGCCGAGACCTCGCCGGAGCGAACGAGCTCGTTGAAGGCGAGGCCCGCCCTGTCTCGCTCGCCGTAGCCGAGCCAACAGATCCGGGCGGGCAGACCCTGGAACGCCACGCGCTCCTCGGCCATCCGGAGCCACCTGGCCAGCCGCTCGTCCTCCGGGAAGAGCTTGGACACAACGCGATCGGTGGCCAGGATGTCGGCCGCATCCCCGGAAAGTGCCACCCAGCGGAAGGGGCCCTTTCCCTGGCAGAACATCGGGCGGATGAAGGCGGGGACGAACCCCGGGTAGGCGAACGCGCGGTCGAAGCCTCCCTCTTTGGCCCCGCCCCGGAGGTTGTTGCCGTAATCGAACACGACCGCGCCGCCGTCTCGGAATCCGACCATCGCCTCGCAGTGCCGGGCCATCGATGCGTACGAACGCTTCCGGTACTCGTCTGGGTCTGACCGGCGAAGCGCCAGTGCCTCGTCCAGCGTGAGCCCGGCGGGCACATATCCACCGACCGGGTCGTGGGCGCTGGTCTGGTCGGTGACGACGTCCGCGGGGAAATCCCTTCCCAGAAGCTCCGGGAAGACCTCCGCCGCGTTGCCGAGGAGCCCGATCGACACGGCCTCACCCGCGTGGCGAGCCTGTTCGGCCAGCCCCACCGCCTCATCCAGCGAGTCCGTCTCTCGATCAAGGTACCGCGTCTTGATCCTGCGTTCGATGCGAGCAGGATCGACCTCCACGACCAGGGCCACGCCCTCGTTCATGGTCACCGCCAGAGGCTGAGCTCCGCCCATTCCTCCGAGACCGGCGGTGAGGACGATCCTGCCTTTGAGGGAGCCGCCGAACCGCTGGGCGGCCAGCTCGCCGAGCGTCTCGTACGTGCCTTGGAGGATCCCCTGGCTCCCGATGTAGATCCACGACCCCGCGGTCATCTGGCCGTACATGGTCAGGCCGGCCGCCTCGAGCTGCCAAAAGGTCTCCCAGTCGGCCCACTTGGGGACCAGCATGGCGTTGGAGATCAGGACGCGAGGGGCGGAGGGCTGCGTCTTGAACACCCCGACCGGCTTCCCCGACTGGATGAGCAGGGTCTCATCGTCCTCGAGTGACCGCAGGGCCCGCACGATCTGGTCGAAGGCCTTCCACGAACGCGCGGCCTTCCCGGTCCCGCCGTAGACGATCAGCTCCTCCGGCCGCTCGGCCACGTCGGGGTCGAGGTTGTTCATGAGCATCCGCAGAGCGGCTTCCTGGGGCCAGCCCTTGCAGGAGAGGTCGGTCCCTCGGGGGGCCCGAACCTCGTGGACCCCGGTCAAGGATGCCGCCTCAGATCCAGCAGGTCGGTTCCGCCGGAGAGCGCCTGGACCAACTCCTCGAGCAACGAGTACGTGGCCGTCTCGTTCTGTCGCGCGGCGAGCGTGTAGAACACATCCTCTTCGGACTCCATCATCTGGAACGGGTAGGCCCGAAGCTCGAAGTCCCGGTCGTCATCATCCTGTTCGACCCGGACGAACTCCACATGATCGAAGTTCACCAGCTCATTGTCCTGCGTCCACACCCACATCGAGATGTCCCCCCCTCCAACGACCGATGGCCCATGGAGAGGATAAAGGGGTCAGCCTCCATGGCCGTGCGGCTGGGGCATCGTCTCGCCGAGGTCCTCGATCATGCAGCCATAGCAGATGGCCACCGCGCACGCTGCCTCGTCGCAGAACGCGCAGTAGTCGATGCCGCAGTGGCACTCCGAGCAGGTGAGGTCGGCGGGGGCCTCAGCTTCGCTCGGGTTCATGCTCGTGTTCATGTTCGTGCTCCTTCTCGTGTTGCTCGCGAAGTTTGAGCGCGGCCTTGGCCGCGTCGGCTCGAAGCAGTACTCCGACCAGCCGGCCATCGGAGGTGGTGATGGGCGAGCTCGCCCGGTCGTGCTCGTTCATGAACGTGGCCATCTCTTCGATCCCCACGTGCGGACGGAACGTGCTGGGACCCGGCCGCATCACCTGCTCCACGGGCTCGTCGTTCCCCGTTTCGAGCTGCTCGTGGCGGAGCAGTCCCAGCACGATGCGCTCCTCGTTCACCACAACGCACACGTCCCAGTGGGCCGCCCGGACCCGCTCGCGGACGTCGCCGATCCGCTCGTCCAGCGAGCAGGTCGGGACGTCCTTGCGGGCGACGTCGCCGGCGCGCGGGCGCTCCGCATCCCGACCCTCCGACGGAAGCCCGGCCGCGATCCAGTCCAGCTTCCCGGCCTCGTAGTCGTAGACCTGAGTGAACCCGAAGCTCTCGAGCCGCCACGCGGCCCGCGGGCTCAGGTCTCAGGCGGAGTCCCAGCAGTAGACGATGACCGGCCGGGACGGATCCAGGCGGGTCCTCGCTTCCGTTTCGACCTTTGGTAGCGGCATGTTGATCGCTCCCGGCAGGTGCTCATCTTCGTACTCCTCGCGAGGCAGGACCTCGACCAGCTGAGCTCCCTCCGACAGGAGCCGTTGGACCTCGTCCCGATCGATGCCCTGCGGCATCAGGCGCTCCTTCCTGCCAAGAGCAGTCGGAAGTCATCCAGCGCCTGGACCGGGTGAGCCGGGATGTCGGTGACTCGGTACGCGCGGGCGATCCGACCCTCCGGGTCGATCAGGTAGGTCCGGCGCTTGGCGTACTCGGGAGACTGCTCCCCGGGTGCCCGCTTCGTCTCGTACAGCTCACCGACCTTCCGATCCACGTCGGAGAGGAGGTGGAACGGGAACCCGTTCTCCTCCGCGAACGCCCGATTGTCCTGGGGTGTGTCGAAGGAAACGCCGACGACCTCCAGGCCCGCCTCATCGAACTCGGGGGCTCGGTCACGGAACCCCTTGCCTTCCATCGTTCAGCCGGCCGTGAACGCCTTGGGGAACCACCACAGGGCCAGCCATTTCCCACGGAAGTCCGAAAGTGACACCGGCTCGCCGTTCTGGTCGGGCAAGGTGAAGTCGGGCGCAGGAATTCCTTCAGCCAGCACTGCGTGCTCCGATCAAGGCGACGCGAGTCTACGCTTCGGCTTCGACCGGAGTACGCCTCGCCGCCCCCGCTTCGGGGCGAAGGTGCTTCTCGTAGAAGTCGAATTGGGTGGCCACGTGCATCCCGACCCGCTCGTACAGGGCCGTCGCCCCTGTCTCGTTCTGCGAATCCACGTACAGGCTCGACTTGTGGATACCGCGCTGGTGGAACTCGGCGAACGAACGTCGCAAGAGGTTCTCGCCGATGCCCCTTCGGCGCCAGCGCGGGCGGACACCCAGCGTCTCGACCCAACCGACATCTTCGATGATCCTGCCGACCAGGGCTCCCACGATCTGGTCGCCGTCCAGCGCGAGGAACCACAGCCCGCGATCGAAGCCGTCCGACTCGATGCGCATGGCGATCCAATCCTCGAACGGCCAAGGGACATGGCCGAAGTGCTCCGCGAACGCCTCCTCGAGCGCGGCGTGGACGGCCCGATCGTCCTTGCCCTGCACGAACGTTCGGATCGTGACCCCCGTCAACGGAGCCGGCGGCGGTGGAGTCTGGGGGCCAAGATCCGTGTCCATCCGCCAGAAGTGCCGTACCAGATTGAAACCTCTGCCGCGCAAGAGCTCGTAGGCCGCCTTGTCCGGGGCAGCCACATCGGTGGTGTGGATCACCGGGTCACCCGGAGGCGCCAGCGCCTCATGCTCCGCCGCTCGCGTCTCGACCAGGTCGAGCAGCTGGGACCCCAGCCCGCGCCCTCGGTGGTCGGGATGGACGATCCCCCACCCGTCGAGTCGGCAGTGGGACTTGCGAGCCATCATCCAGGCGTAGGCGCACACCTCGTCGCCCAGGCAGATCACCCACGTGTCGGTCTCTAGCTCCACCCCGGGAAGCGACCAGTGGTCGGCGATTTCCTCGTCCGCTGTGTTCGGCTTTCCCCAGTCGACGATCTCGGCCGCTCGCGCCATGGCACCAATCGCGGGAAGATCGTCTCGCGTGACAGGGCGAACGGTGTATCCGGTCGGAAGAGGTGTCATGGCGACCATGGTCCCAGACGAGACCGCGCGTCAGCCCCCGGAGGCTTCCTGGGTCCAGCGGCCGAAGGCTCCCCAGAACGGGTCCAGGCCCGGGTGCTCGAGCGGTTGCTCCTTGCCGTCCACGACCAGCACCGTCCCCTGGTAGGGCTCGGTGACCTCGCCGACCTCTGCCGCGTCGATCCCCTCGCTCTCGACGGCCGCCAGGTACCCCTTCGTGTGTTCGGGGCGCACCGTGGCTATGAGCGTGCCCTCGGAGATGGAGATGTAGGGATCCATGCCCACGTGGTCGCACACGGTGCGAACCTCCGGGCGGACCGGGATGACGCCGAGCTCCACGCGGAGACCGACCTCGGAGGCGGCGGCGACCTCCGCCAGCCCGCCGAGGACGCCCCCCTCGGTGGCGTCGTGCATGGCCGTGACGCCCTGATCTCGGAGGCCGTACGCTGCAGCGATCCGGGCTTCCGGAACGACGGTCATGTGATCGAAGAGCGCGTCGGCGGCTGTCGCCACTTCCGCCCCGACCTCCCGGGCCAGCCGGTCGGGAAACGTCGCCCCGAACAGTGCCGTGGCCTCGATGGCGGCGCCCTTGGTCACCACGATCCGGTCGCCGGGACGGGCCATGGTGGGGGTCACGTATGCATCGTCCGACCCGAGCGCGATGCAGGTCGCCCCCCCGACCATCGGCCAGGCGCAGCCGTCGTACCGGCCGGTATGGCCGGTGACGATGGCCACCCCCAGTTCCTCGCAGGCCTTCGAGTACGCGCTCCACAGCGTGCCCAGGTCGTCGTCGGAGAGCTCGGGCGGCAGGTTGAGGTCGACCGTCATCCACCTGAGGGGCAGGCCGCTGGTGGACGCATCCGACGCCAGGATGTGCACGGCGAACCAGGCGGCCCTTTCCCAGCCGTAGGCAGGCACCACGAATACCGGATCTGCGGTGAGAGCCATCGCCACGCCCAGAGCGACCCGCACCACGCCCACGTCGACTCCGTGGTGAGGACCGACAAGGACATCCGGGTCGAGCGCGCCCAGGCGCTTGAGGATCACCCGGTCGAAGATCTCCGAGGTGACCTTGCCGGTGCGCTGCGTCTCTGGTTCGCCCAACTCGCTCCCTTTCTAGCGCGGATTCTGCTCGCCGACGTACTCTGATACCACTCGGCCCAGCTCGCGGGTGGCCTCCACCGGGTCGGGCGCCGCTCCAACCGCGGAGACCACCGCGACCCCCGCCGCCCCGGCGGCCAGCACGTCTCGGGCATTCGAGGCGTTGATGCCACCGATTCCCACGACCGGCAGAGCCGTTGCTCCCACGATTTCTCGCAGGCCGTCCAGACCCACCGGCTCCGCCTCCGGTTTGGTCGCGGTATCGAACACCGTCACCCCGAGATAGTCGGCACCGATGCCCCAGGCGGTGCGGGCCTGCTCGGGCTTCTCCACGCTGACCCCGAGGAAACGGGCGGGACCGAGTCGATCCCTCGCGCCCGCGAGCTGATCTCCCTGCCCCAGATGGACCCCGTCGGAGTCCCCGGCGAGGTCCAGGAAGTCATTCACGATCAACGGCACGCCGCCCGCGTGGCACAGGCCGGCCGCCTCTATGGCCAGGTCGACGAGGTCCCGCGGTCGATCCCTCAGCTCGGGCGCACGGAGCTGGATCGCCGTAGCGCCTCCTTCCAGCGCGGCTCTCACAACGTCGAGGTGACTCCGACCGGGAACGAGCCCCGACGAGGTCACCACGTACACGGCGAGCGCCCGGCGGAGATTGGTCGCGTCCCTCATGTGCCCGTGAGGATCCGCTCGACCTCGTCCGTGTCGGAGAGGTCCTGGAGCAGGACGTCGGCGCCGAGCGGCGCCAGCTCCTCGTAGCCGACGAGCCCCGTGGCCACCAGCAGGCATCGGGCGCCCCCCGCCCGGGCGCAAGCCAGGTCTCGGGCGGTGTCTCCAACCACCCACACCGCGGCCGGCGAAATCCGGGCACCCCGGAGCGACTCGACTTTCCGAAGGGCGAGCGGCACGAAGGTCGTCCTGTCCTCGCCGTCGCTCCCGTAGACCCCGACATCCAGGTCGAGGAACTCGTCCAGTCCAAACGCGCCCACCTTCAGGCGGGCGTTCGCCTCCACGTTTCCGGTAAGGACGGTTTGCACCATGCTCGGCAGCCCGCCGAGCCGCTCGAGGATCGGCCGGACACCGGGCAGCACCGCCCCTTCCCGCCGCAGTTTCGCGCCGGCGGCGCCCATCTCGCGCTCCAACGCCTGCATCACGGCCGGCAGTTGGCCTCGAGCGTCTTCGGCCGAAACCGCGAGGGCCGTCAGGATCTCCAGCGCGATCTGCGGATCGGTCTTCCCCCCGAAGGAGACGCCATGCTCACCGGGCTCCCGCCCCACGGCGGAGGCGACCGCCAGGTCGAAGGCTCGTCGGGTGATGGACCCCGAAGAGATCAGGGTGCCGTCGATGTCCCACAGGATCAGGCGTCGCACCGTGCCCATGTCCGGCCGAGGTTACCTGAGCCTCGTGTGGCGATTCGGGCCCAGCCGCAGGCGATGGGGGCGGCTCGGCCGTACACCTAGCGAGAACCCGGTGGGCATCGAAGGCCGCCGACAAGGGGGTCGAGAAGATGGGGATTCGAAACATGAAAGCGGTCTTCGGGCTGTTGGTCGGGGCGGCCATCGTGCTCGCGGCCTGCGGCGGCAAGTCGGCCACGGGTGGATCGACCGGATCGAGCGGTGGGAACGGCGGTGGCAAGACCGGCGAGCTTGCCACCCGATCCATCTCGGGACTCGGCGCCGTCTTGCAGGCGCCCAGCGGCCTCACCCTTTATCACCTCCCCAGCGAGACGAACGGAACGATCACCTGCACGGGGAGCTGCGCCTCCGTGTGGCCGCCGCTGCTGGCCTCGTCCGGGAAGGTGCCGGCCGCGTCGCCCGATGTGGCGAGCCGTCTGGGCATGGAGAAGCGTCCGGACGGCGACCTGCAGGTGACCTTCGACGGCATGCCCCTGTACACGTACGTGGGCGACACCGCCCCCGGCCAGGCCAAGGGGCAGGGGATCCACGGCTTCGTCGCCGTCACCGCGTCCGCAGCCTCTTCCAACTCCAGCAGCCCACCGGGCTATTGAGGTCTCCCTGCCACTCGCAGCGAAGCCAAGGGGATCACCCGGCCCCCCCGGACACCTGAGATCCCCGTGCAAGCGCCAGCGAAGCATGGGGGGCGGCGAGGGGTGGCCGATCGGCCGCCCCTCGCCCGTACGTCCTGGCTGAACCAGGCCCACTGACTCAAAGCCCCACTGAACCAAAGCCCCCCGGATGCCGATACCCACAACGCAACGAAGGACGAGGGGAGCATCGCCATGACCGAGCACGAAACGCTCACCGAACACTTCGACCACGAGACCCACGTCGGCTCCGGTGACTTCGGCCATCCGGTCTCGCCCGCAGAGCCCACCGCACAGTCCGTGGCAGAACACCTGAACTCGCTGCTGCTCTCCGCGGACGGGGCGGCCCGGCGGATCGTCCAGGAGGCCGAGGCCAGGGCGAGGGATCAGCTCGCCGAGGCGGATCAACGGATACGCGGGATAGAAGCCGAGGTGGCCAGGCTGACCTCGTGGAGCCAGCAGACCGAGCAGATGCTCCAGGCGCTGTCGTCGGCGGTGGGCGAGTTCCGCCGAGATGTCGAAGCGGTCCCCCAGCGGATCAGCGAGGCACTCAACCCGCTGGCGTCCCACGTCCCCGTTCTGGTTCGCCAGATGGAGGAGCTGATGGGGTCCCTGACACCTCCGCGCTCCAACGGGAACGCCCCCAACCACTCCGTCCAGGCCGAGTGGAACGAGGGGTGGGACCAGTCCGGGAACGGCGCGTACTGATGGCCACGGGCTCGTCCCTAATCGGCGGGCCGGATGAGATCGGCAAGGGGCTGTTCGGCTACCGCAAGACAGACGTCGAGCAGCTCCTCTCGGATCGAGACCACATGCTCCGGCAGGCCGAGACGCGGATCCGGAGCGCCGAGGCGCGCATCGGCGAGCTCGAGGACGCCCTGGACCACTCGGAGAGCCGCAACGCGGTGGTGCAGGAGCAGATGGTCCAGCTGCATGAGCAGCTCGCCCAGATGCAGAAACAGCTCGATGGGTTGGCGGCGCGGAACGCTCAGGTCGAGCAATACGCCGGACGGGTCCGCGCCGAGGCTCAGCGGATGGCGACGTGGAAGGAGCACATCCACGGCATCCTCGTACAGATGGGTCCGGCTGTGGACCGCCTTCTTCTCCTGGTGGATGGCGCCCCCGCGCGCGTCGAGGAGGCTCTTTCACCGATCGCCGGGAGGATGCCGACGCTGGTCAACCTGATGCGTGACTTCCCGCAGGCCAGCGGAAGCGGGCATCCTCAATCGCGGCAGTAGCCCTAACCTTCTTCGGATTTCTTCCCTGACGCGACGGCGACCCCTCGCCCGTATCCTAGGGCCGTGGCCAGGGTCGACGTTCTGTTCGAGGGATACCTGGGCCGACCGGACGGGCGGGTGGCGTCGACGGTTACGTTGGTTCGTGACGGCGAAGCCATCGTCATCGTCGATCCGGGTCTGGTCCCGGGTCCCGCTTCCATCCTCGAACCACTGGCCAGGCAAGGGGTTCGCCGCGAGGACGTGACGGACGTGGCCTTCTCACACCACCATCCCGACCACACGATGAATGCGGCGCTGTTCCCAGCCGCGCGTGTCCACGACCACTGGGCGATCTACCAAGGCGACCTGTGGACCTCGCGCGACGCGGAGGGATTCCAGATATCGCCGGGCATCTCACTCATCCGCACACCCGGGCACACGGCGGAGGACATCTCGACGCTGGTGAGCACCGAAGACGGCCTGGTCGTCTTCACCCACGCCTGGTGGACCGCCGAGGTCCCGGTCGAGGACCCCTACGCCACCGACCCCGACGCCCTGCATGCGAGCCGGGCCCGAATCCTGGAGCTCGAGCCGCAGCTCGTCGTCCCCGGGCATGGCGCGCCGTTCGAGCCAGGGCCCCAGACGCCGCGGTGACAACGAGTAGGGCGGCTCCGATCGCTCGGAGCCGCCCCTGTCGTGGTGCTTACGGTTTGGTCGCGCAAACGCGACCTCCCCGGGTCGCGCGGCGGCGGGAGGGGGGTCAGGCCGCCGGCGACTCTTCGAACTCTGGCTCGGTCTCGGACTCGCCCTCGGGCTGGAGGGCCAGGGCCAGCACCTCGTCGATCTTCTCGGCCAGGTGGAACGTGATCTCGGTCCTCACCTGCTCGGGGACGTCGTCCAGGTCGCCCTCGTTGCGCTTGGGCAGGATGACCTCCTTCAGGCCGGCCCGGTGAGCGGCTAGGACCTTCTGTTTCACCCCGCCGATCGGGAGGACCCGACCCTGCAGAGTGACCTCACCGGTCATCGCGACCGCGCTCCTGACCGGTCGCCCGGTCAGCAGGGAAGCGAGAGCAGTGGTCATGGCGATCCCGGCGCTCGGTCCATCCTTGGGCACCGCGCCCGCAGGTACGTGCAGGTGAAATCGGCCGTTCAGTCGCTCCGGAGAAATCCGAAGGTCATCCGAGTGCGAACGGACATACGACAGGGCGATTTGGGCAGACTCTTTCATGACGTCCCCCAGCTGCCCGGTCAGCGTGAGGCCGGGCTCGCCGTGACCGTCGCCCGTTGGCATGGCGGTGGCCTCGATGAAGAGGACATCGCCGCCCGTGCCCGTGACGGCGAGTCCGGTCGCCACGCCCGGCACTGACGTCCGGTCGGCGGCCTCGAAGAAGAACTTCGGCCGGCCCAGGTACTCGCGAAGGTCGGCGGCGTCGACCTTGACAGGCGCCTCGGCCTTCGCCGACGCGAGCTTGGTGGTGACCTTCCGCAGCGCCTTGCCCAGCTCGCGCTCGAGGTTCCGCACGCCCGCCTCCCGCGTGTAGTCGTTAACCACCGCGCGCAACGCCCCGTCCGTAAGCTCGACCTCCTCAGCCTTCAGGCCGTTGCGCTCCAGCTGCCGGCCCAGCAGATGGTCGCGGGCGATGGCGATCTTCTCGTCCTCGGTGTAGCCGTCCAGCCGGATGATCTCCATCCGGTCGAGCAGCGGCCCGGGGATGGTCTCGGCCACGTTGCCCGTGGTGATGAACAGGACCTCGGACAGGTCCAGGTCGACGTCCAGGTAGTGGTCGCGGAACGTGTGGTTCTGCGCCGGGTCCAGGACCTCGAGCAGCGCGGAGGACGGGTCGCCCCGCCAGTCCGCGCCGACCTTGTCGATCTCGTCCAGCATCATCACTGGGTTCTTCGTCCCGGCGTCCTTGAGGGCCCGCACGATCCGGCCGGGCAGCGCGCCGACGTAGGTCCGGCGGTGCCCGCGGATCTCGGCCTCGTCGTGGATGCCTCCCAGCGAGACCCGGACGAACTTGCGTCCGAGGGCACGGGCCACCGACTCACCGAGTGACGTCTTGCCGACGCCAGGCGGGCCGATCAGGGTGAGGATGGCCCCGGAGCCGCGGCCGCTGGCCGCCTCGGCCAGGCCCCGCTCCGCGCGGAGCTTGCGCACGGCCAGGTACTCGATGATGCGGTCCTTCACGTCCCCCAGGCCGGTGTGGTCCTCGTCGAGGATCTTCCGGGCCTCGGTGATGTCCAGGTTGTCCTCGGTCCGGACGTTCCACGGCACGTCCAGCAGCCAGTCCAGGTAGGTCCGGATCCAGCCGTACTCGGGGTTCTGCTCGGAGGTCCGCTCCAGGCGCTTCAGCTCCCGCTCGGCCTGCTGCTTGACGCCGTCGGGCATGCCGGCGGCCTCGATCTTCTTGCGGAGGTCCTCGACGACGTTCTCCTCGTCGTCCTCGCCGAGCTCCTTGCGGATGGCGTCCATCTGCTGGCGCAGGATGTACTCGCGCTGGCCCTTCTGGAGGCCCTCCGCGACCTCGTTGCGGATCTTGTCCTTCAGGCTGAGCTCGGCCAGGGCGTCCTTGGCCCAGGCGAGGACCTTCTCCAGTCGCGCCTCGACGTCCAAGGTTTCCAGGACCTCGACCCGCTGCTCGAAGGAGAGGTCGGGCGAGTAGCCGGCCATGTCGGCCAGGGCCCCCGGCTCCTCGATGCCGCGGAGGAACTCGGCCACCTGCGGCACTCCCCGGGCCTCCACGATGTTCTCGAGGGTGGCACGGTACTGGCGAGCCAGGTCGTGAGTGTGCTCGGAGGCGGTCTCGGGGTCTGGGTGGGGGTCGATCTGGACCCACACGGCCTCCCCGGTCCCGGCCACGCCCGAGCCGATCACGGCTCGGTGTAGGCCACGGATGACCAGGGCCTCCATGCCGTTCGGGGTCCGCCCCATCTCCTCGATCACGGCCACAGTACCTACCCGGGCGTAGGCGCCGGATTCGGTCCGCGGCACCAGCAGGAGGGTGTCCCCAGCAGAGCGAGCAGCGCTGACTGCCGCCCTGGCCTCTGGGGTCTCCAGCGTGAGCGTGACCACCATGTGTGGCAGTACAACCCCCGTCGTCAGCGGCAACAAGGGCAAAATCGTCGTTTCCAGCTGTTCAGGCACGTCACTCTCCGGTCGTTGCTCAGACAGGTCCAACCTACACAGAGCCGGGCCTATTCCCCAGTACGAATGAACTTAAGCCTTAGGGACTCAAGGTTACGACCCGGTTATCGGTCGTCGCGGACCTGGGTAGTCGGGCCCGGTGGCTTCGGCGATCATCGACACCGACGGAGAACCCAACAGACGTTTCGCCCTTCGGCGTAGATCCGCTCCCACTCCTGCCTTGCCCTGGCGGCCTTGCCGGCGGACTCGTAGACCAAACCACGTGTGTATCTGGCTTCTCTGAGAATCGGAGCCCTTCGCTTCTTGCTCTTCAGCGTCTCCTTGAGTACTTGGAACGCAGCGTCGTTCAGTCCTTCTCGATGGAGCGCGCTGGCCTTCAATATCAGCAGCTGGCATGACACATCGTCCTCGTTCACGGTGAAGTCCTCGGCGACACGGAGCACTTCGTACGGTTTCTCCAAGTGCAGATACAGGTCGGCGAGGGAGAGCGCGAACACCGGATCCGGCACCACAGAACCGAGGGACTCGAGCAACTGGATTGCCCTTTGGAGCTCGCCGCGTTCCGGGTAGATCTCCGCCAGCATCAACGCCGCCGTCAGGTTGGAGTTGGGCAGTTCCGCTACCACGCTGGGTGTGATGCCGACCTCGGCGTAGCCAGCGAGATGGTATTTCTGCATCAGCCAATCGGGCATCTCCGCAGATCACTCAACGACCCGCTGGAGCAGCGAGATGGCCTCCTCTTCCCGCTTCAGCCCAATCAAGCAGAATCCAGCGAATTATTCCTCGGCGATGTGCTTCTCGTCGGAATCGCGATTAATCGCCTCCATGAAGTGAGTAAGTGCGGTTTGGCGGTCCCCCTGGATGAATGCCGTGACTCCCTTGACGAATGCCTTTTCGTCTTTGGGCGCGAAGAGTTCGGCCTTTGGTGTCTGCGGTGCCGCCGGTGGCACCGATATCTATTGCCGCCTCGATGCTCCGGTCGGCCGAGAAGCGGTGCGTCTACCGCCCGAGTCCGTTCGGTAATAAGCGCCGCTTCCGGGTACGCCGACCGTTCGGGTTCTCCGGCCCGATGAGTGCACGGAGTATCTGAATCCGGGGATGTCGGCAGACATCCCGATCCCCGTCTTGGACACGTTCAGCCGAACTCCCTTCGCCAGCTTGACCGACTTGTAGAGACGGAATCCCACCGGACATCACCGCCTTTCAGAAGAGAACACGCAGCTAGGAGGGCCTCCTGCCTCATCATGCTCGAGGCCCTGGGCCTTGAGGTGACAGCGAAGCGCCAGGCAAGCGTGACCACGAAGCCGGGTACGGTCTTGGCGCAGTCGCTCAAGGCTGGTCGGCGAGTGGAGGTTGGAACGATAATGACTCTCACCGTGGCGAAGGCCAAGCCAAAGTTGCCACCGCCCGCGTCAAACTGCGACTCAAACTACGATGGGCACTGCCTCGACCCGAATGTGTATGACTATGACTGCGCAGGCGGGTCAGGCGATGGGCCGAAGTACGTGTATGGGACTGTCCGGGTGGTTGGCTCCGATCACTACGGCCCGGACCGAGACGGAGACGGGATCGGGTGCGAGTGAGAGTCCAGGACGGATGAGGGCCCAGGGCTCGGTCCCCATCGGCGACTTCAGCTTTCCCTGGTTGGTGTGACTCCTCGCGAAGTATTCGTGTTCGCTCGATAAGCTCCAGGCAGCTACGCGGTTACCGAACCGGGCCTGATCATCTCGATCGGCTCGGGCCTGACCATTGGGGCGCTGCCGCTAGGCATTCTCGTGGGCGGACCGCTCGTGGCTGGGCTTGGGAGCCGGGCAACGTTCGCGCTGTCCGCCGCCCTCACCTTGGTGCTAGGGATCGTCACCTTCGTCCGCGTCCTGACTCCATCCCCGCACCGAAGAGCCGACCGCGAACTCGGCTGATCGAGGTGGTTTTTCTGGTTTTGACGATAGAGCGTGCCAGGGACCCTCTTTAGGACAACTCCAGAAGATCCTTCAATTTCGCCAGGTTTGCCGCTACCGCCTCGCGGATCCTTCCGATCGCGAGAGGGGCGGCCAGTCTCGCCAGGCCGCGAGCTTGCAGATCAGCCCTATTGGTCAAGCGGGTCCCGCGACCGGCGGGCTCGAGCTCGTACGTGAGCGTTCCCTCGAACGGCCCGAGGTCTCCGTGGATCGCCAGCCGCCTGTCAGGTTCGAATTCCGTTACCTCGAACCTCTCTTCGCTAATTGCGGGAACGGACCGGATCTGACGGTAGGTCGCGCCCACGGCGACTGCGCCCCGTGACGTCTTGGTGGTCTCGACGATCGCGTAGTTCCATTTCGGGACGTTCTCGAAGTCGGCCAGGAATGCGAAGACTTCCTGCTCAGGCCGCTCGATCGTCACCGTGTTCGCGAAATCCATGCTCGCATCACCTCGCACCTGGATAACCAGCACCTCTGCGCCAGAATTTCCGAGGCGTGCGCGGCAGATGGATCTCCCGGCTAGCCGACTCGATCCAGGAAGGCCAGCGTGCGCTCCTTGAGCAGCCGGGATGCCTGCTCGTCGTAATCCTTCAGACTCGAGTCGGCGAACAGATGGCCGGAACCTGGGTAGAGGAACAGCTCGGCGTCCTCGACCTCCTTGACCAACGCCTCGGCCGCGGGCCGATCCTCCTCAGCCCATGGGTCGGAATCCATCATGTGGATCTGGAGCGGCACGCCTTCCGGCCACGAGCCCCCAAACTCGGATGTCGGCACGGCTGCTGAGTACAGGATCGCCCCTCTCGCACCCGGTCGGGTCTGCGCCAGCGACTGGGCGGGCATAGCACCCAGGGAGAATCCCGCGTAGACGATGTCGGCCGGCAGGCCCTCGGCCGCCGCGGTGCCGCGGCGGGAGATCTCCCCAAAGCCGACCTCCTTGGCGTACGCGACACCCTCGTTGAGGTCATCGAAAGTCTTGCCGTCGTAGAGATCCGGCGCGTGGACTGTATGGCCGGCCTCCCGCAGTTCGTCAGCAAAGGCGAGGAACCCCGTCGTCTGCCCTTGCGCGTGATGAAACAGAAGCACTGTCGTCATGACCACACTCTAGCGAACTCGCCGAGCTGAGACCGCGGCTCAATCTCCCCCATGCGAGATCTCGGCGCTCCGTCAACACAACCGCGACGGGCAGGCGATGTAGTCAGAACCGTTCGACGAAGGGAGCGCGCCAGTAGGCGGGGTCGAACGGCGCCCCGAAGAAGGCATGGATCTCCCGCATCTTCCCGTCCCGCAGCTCCTGGACCTCGCACACCTCTCACGGCTTGCTGCCGTCGCGAGCGTAGTCGAAGGACGCTTCGGTAACCCAGACATCCCCGGAGCCGATGTGCCTGCGGACCTCTACGGCAGGAAAGCCCGGAAAGCTGCGCGCCATGGCCAGGAACTTCTCCTTGCTGGGGAGCCGCTCTCCCGACTGGAAGTACGTCTCGGTGAAGTCCTCGTGCAGCTCCTCGCCGGCCGCATCGAAGTCGGCCTTCTCGAGTGCCGCCCAGAAACGCTCGACCGTCCCGCGGTTCTCCCCGTCGCCCATCGTTCCCCTCCAGCCGTCGCTGGCGGGGATCCTACGGTCAGGGCCCCCGCCGGCGGATATCGCCATGGGTCAGCAAGGCGAGCGGCAGACGGGCACACCAGTTCAGGCACTGATCGCCGCGGCTGGATATCATCTCCGCCCTACCGAACGTCCGGCCAAACGGAAGGGGGAGAATATGGGAAGACGAGCTTTCGCAGTCGTACTCGGTCTGGGGATGGCCCTGGCCATGGCCTCGCCAGCGCACGCGATCGTCTACGGCGAGTTCGACGACAACCTGCATCCCAATGTCGGGACGCTGGTCGCCGACTGGCAGGAGCCGTTCGGCCAGCTCGACGAGCACGACCTCTTCTGCTCAGGGACGCTGATCGCACAGGATGTCTTCCTGACCGCGTCGCACTGCACGGTTGGGCTGGTGAACCGGGGGATCCCGCCGGACGAGGTCTTCGTCTCGTTCGACCCCGTGATCAGCAAGGACTCGACGTTCCTTCCCGGCACCTCCTTCACGAATCCCGAGTACGGCGGGGGCGCGAACGATACTCACGACGTGGCGGTGATCGTGTTGGACGAGCCGGTCCAGGGGGTTACGCCCGCACAACTGCCCACTGAGGGTCTGCTGGACGAGCTGAAAGCGGATCACTCACTCGATGATCAGACTTTCACAGCAGTCGGCTACGGGACCGTCCGGGAGCAGCGGCAGGGCGGGTTCGACGAGATCCTCGACAACGACGAGCGTCGCTTCGCCCTTCAATCCTCCCTCTCCCTCACAGACGCATGGCTCACTCTCTCGATGAACGACGCCACGGGGGACGGGGGAACCTGCTACGGCGATTCAGGAGGACCGCACTTCCTGGGTGGGGTTGAGTCCACCCTGATCGTGTCCATCACGGTAACGGGCGATGCGGTCTGCAAGGCGACCGACAAGACTTATCGGATGGACACGGAGTCCGCCCGGCGTTTCCTCAAGGGTTTCGTCCCGCTGCCCTAGTAACCGAAGCACTCGTTATGTGTGAGGGGCGCCGGCGGCGCCCCTCACTTGTTTGTCCGATCGGCGCGAACATCACGCTGGGAAACGATCCCGAAGCGAGCAATGAGATGAGCTTCAGGTTCGCGGTGGCGGCAGGCCCACTAGGCCGGCCGGCCGTTCGAGATGATCGGTTCCCCAGGTGATGTTCCCAGCTAGCAGGATCTGGTCGGCGGCGGCTCCTCGAACGCCTTGAGGCCGTCGAGCACCCGGTCGTCAGAACCGATGATCACGCCGCCCGGGTACCGGTACCCGATCTTGGACCGGGCGGTTCCCCAGCGTCGCGTCGTCGAGCCGGAAGTGCTTCCCCTTGAAGGAGAACCGCTCTTCCGAAGGAGGCCCGCCAGGCACTGCACACCCTCCTCCAGCTTGTCCAGGCGCTCCCCAGCCGGCTCGAAGGGTAGGCCGTACGCCCGGTACTCTGGCTCGTGCCACCCGGCGCCCAGCGCCACCTCGGCCCGGCCGCCCGAGAGGTGATCGATCGCGGAGATGGCGTTGGCCAGCACGGCCGGATGTCGGTAACCCACCGAGTACACCAACACCCCGACGCGGGCCTTGGTCGTCGTGCCGGCCAGGGCAGTGTGCGAGGCCACCGCGTCGAAGGAGCCCGCCCCGGGCCCGTCAGCCTCGAGCGGATAGAAATGGTCCCCACACCGAGATCCACTCATAGCCGAGCGCCTCCACCTGTCGCCAGAACTGGAGGCACTCGTGGAAGCTCGCGCCCCTCGGTCCCCGCATGGACACCAGAAGGTGCTTGTCGGCGCCGGTGTCGGTGTCGGCGGAGGTGGAGGTGCAGCGACCCCGCGCTACTCGGCCCGCGACCCATTCGGGTCTGGCACGGCGTTCCAGGGTCCTCACCGGGGCTGGTAATCGCCCATTGACGCGGGAGGTCCTCTGTCGCCATGCTTTCCCGTCGTATCCGAGTCTGGAGGAGGTGGGGAAGAATGTTCGAAGGGAAACGTTGCGCGGCGATGCTTCCGGCGAGCGACATCGAACGGGCCAAGAGTTGGTACGCGGATCACCTCGGCCTCAAGCCGACCCACGAGGATGAAGGTGGGGTGCAGTACGTGACGGGCGACGGCACGGAGTTCTGGGTGTATCCGTCGCAGTTCGCCGGCACGAACCAGGCGACCGCGATGGGCTTCATGGCCAAGGATCTCAGCGGGGAGATGGACGACCTGAAGTCCCGAGGGGTCACCTTCGAGGAGTACGACATTCCCGGGGTCAAGACGGTGGAGGGAGTCGTCGACTTCGGAAATGGTGACCGCGGGGCCTGGTTCAAGGACAGCGAGGGGAACATCATCGCGCTGTTCGAATCGCCCAGATACGGCTAGAGCATCGTTCGACCGACCGGCTACGACCCGCGGGTTCCGGCACGACGTCGGGACCCGCGGCGGTCGGGCGCAGGTCGTGTGGGGCAGCAGGGTGACTCCTCCGAGGCCCCTGCTGGCCGAGTCTCCTCGTAGGACGTGGATCGAGCCCCTACGGACTGATGGCGATGCGTGCCCGGATGCCTTCGATCAGGAGATCGAGCCCGAACTCGAACTGCTCCTCCAGGTCGCAGTTCAAGAAGTGCGGCATGGCTTCACGCATTCGGGGGAGATCGGCCGACGCAAGGAGTCGAGCCATCTCCTGATGGGCCTGCGCGTGCGCCTCGTCTTCCGGGCCTCCGACCATCATGCCGAGCTCCATGGTGACGAACCCCAGGATGTAGCCGCCGAAGACATGGAACGCCTTCACCGAATCCTCTTCGGACAGGCCCGCCGTCCGGAACACCTCAAGAGCGAACTCGTACGCGCGTAGGGACTCGGCCGTGGTGAATGGGCGCTTTCGCTCGGTCATAAGCGTGACGACTGTAGGGTGAGCCAGAAGCAGGCGCCGGTACTCGCGGGCGGCGAGTCGGGCTCCCTCAGACCACCCGTCGGCGTTGGGAATCCTGAACTCCGACAGCACGGCCTCACAGATGGAATCGAGGATGTCCTCCTTGTCCCGCACGTGGTTGTAGAGCGACATGGCCTCGACTCCCAGCTCACGTCCCATGCGTCGCATGGAGAGGGCGTCCAAGCCCTCCTCGTCCATGATCCGAACGGCCGTCCGGATGATCCGTTCGCGCGACAGCGGTTCCCGTCGGGGCTTCACCAATACGTCTTCCGAAATTTGCTCGGTTTTCACCTTGGCCATGGAATATCGACTCTCGCTCAGGGTTGACACGTACATCGTACATCGGTAACTTACGGTGTCAACATATGTCGTAAGTTTTGCTATCGTAAGCCCGTAGGAGGGGGGACCGACATGAAGCTTAGCCCCGAGTCTCTGGCCCGAGCCAGCAGCCGCCACCCGTGGCGCACCCTTGGCGTGTGGGTGGTGGTCATCATCGCGGCCGGGGTGCTGAGCAACGCCTTACTCAGTGGCGTCCTCAACCAGGACATCGCCTTCACCAACAAGCCCGAGTCGGTGAAGGCGCAGGACATCCTCGACGCGCGCTTCACCGAAGGAGGGAACAAGGCCGACAGCACCGAGTTCTTCGTCGTCCAGTCGAAGTCCTTGACGGTTGACGATCCTCAGTACCAGTCTCTCGTCACTGACCTGAAGGGCCAGATCGCAAGCCTCGATGGCTCGACCCTGGTGGGCCAGCCGACGACCTACTACGACGTTGCCCGACACTCGAAGGAGCAGGCCGCCGGGCTCGTTTCCAAGGACCGGCGAACAACCCTGATCTCCGTTGGCCTGAAGGACAGCACCGACGCAAACATCGAAAGGCTCCGCACGATCGCGGGTCGCAACGACGGCGGCGGGTTCACCGTTCAGGTGGCCGGTCAGGGAACCCTCGAGGCCGACTTCACCAAGATCGCCGAGGAGGACCTTCGCAAGGGCGAGTCGATCGGGATCGGGATCGCCCTGATCGTCCTGATCGTGGTATTCGCGGCGGTCGCCGCGGCCGTCACCCCCATCGTGATGGCCTTGTTCGCCATCACGGTCGCGCTCGGGCTGGTGACACTGATCGGTCAGCTGTTCGAGTTCAACCTGTTCGTGACGAACATGGTGACGATGATCGGCCTGGCGGTCGGGATCGACTACTCGCTGTTCATCGTGTCCCGGTATCGCGAGGAGCGGAAGAAGGGCTTCGACAAGCTCGAGTCCATCGGTGGCGCCGGCGCTACAGCCAACCGGGCGGTCTTCTTCAGCGGGCTGACGGTCGTGCTGGCGCTGCTGGGGATGCTCATCATCCCCACGACCATCTTCCGCGCACTGGCAGGCGGGGCGATCCTGGTGACGCTGGCGTCCCTCGCCGCGTCGATGACGCTGCTGCCGGCGATCCTCGCCCTGCTGGGCGACCGGATCAACTGGCCGCGGCTGTCCAAGCGAGCCAGGGTCGACAGCTCGTATGACCCACGGGGCGGAATCTGGGATCGGATCACTCGCGGGGTCATGGCTCGCCCCGCCGTGTTCCTGATCGCGAGCCTGCTCGTCCTGGGCGGGCTTGGCTCGTTCTACCTCCAGCTCCACCGCGGCACGTCGCAGAACGTGAGCCAGCTCTCGGACGACTTCCCGTCGAAGCAGGCATTCCTCACTCTGGAACGGGAGTTTTCGGGAGGGCAGACGGATCCCACCAGGATCGTGATCACGGGTGACGTGAGCAGTGCCTCCGTCCAGGCGGCCGTCGCGAAGCTGCGGCAATCGATCGCACAGACCCCGGAGTTCGCTTCGCGCACCAACGTCATTGCCAGCAAGGACGGCACCGCGATCGAGGTAGACGCGTTCTTCAAGCGCGACCCCAGCAACGAGACCGCGTTCCAGGGAATCCGGGACCTCCGCAGCACGATCGTGCCCGAGGCCTTCAAGGGCGTGGACGGGGCCCAGGTGCTGGTCGGTGGGAACACGGCGTTCTTCACCGATTTCCTCGACGTGGCCAACCGGTATCAGTGGATCGTCCTGGCGTTCGTCCTCGGACTGTCCTTCATGCTGCTTACGGTGGTGTTCCGGTCGATCGTGGTGCCTGTCACGGCGATCATCATGAACCTGTTGTCGGTCGCCGCTGCGTACGGGGCAGTCACACTGGTGTTCCAGAAGGGGGCCGGCATCGGGTTCTTCAACGCCATCGGGTTCCAGTTCCAGAAGGCCGAGGCGATCGAGGCGTGGTTGCCTCTGTTCCTGTTCTCGATCCTGTTCGGTCTCTCCATGGACTATCACGTGTTCCTGCTCTCCAGGATCCGCGAGGAATACGACAAGACTCACGACAACAGCGAGGCTGTGGCGTACGGGCTTCGCACAACGGCCGGGATCATCACCGGGGCGGCCCTGATCATGGTCGCCGTCTTCACGGGGTTCGCGGCCGGGCGCCTCGGTCCGCTTCAGCAGATGGGGTTCGGCCTTGCGGTCGCCGTGTTCATCGATGCGACGATCGTGCGGACCCTTCTGGTGCCGGCCACGATGCGACTGTTAGGGCACCGGAACTGGTACCTCCCGAAGTGGCTGCAGTGGCTCCCGCAGCTGCGCGTGGAGGGGCGTGAGCCGGGCGTCAAGGTGATCGAGGACGATCGTGTGCTCGTCAGCTCCGACACCCAGGGATAACAGGGATCCGAACGGCGACGCGAGACGGAGGGGTTCGCCCCTCTGTCTCGCGCGGTCAGCCGCCGAGGTTGAAGCTAGTAGCCCCGCTCGTCGCGGCGCGCAAGGCCTTCCAGGACGAGCGGACCGACCGTGAAAGATGCATACCGAGGAGGCTGCGTGACCGGCGAGGGTTCGGCCACCTCCTCCGGCATGTCGCTCAATCGGTAGCCGACCTCTCCGTGCTGGCTGAGGTCGAGTCCCTCGCCCTCCTCCTTCGCGCCGACCCACAGGCCGACCGCGAGGTCGGTCACCTTGAGGAGAGCGAGCGTCACCAGGAACGAGTAGGCCACCGTGACGAGGGCCAGCACGGCCTGCGGCCAACCTGCTCCAGGCTCACCGACGCCCCCGCCGCATTGATGGCCAGGCTGGCGAGAGCCCCGGTGAGGACCACGCCGACCATCCCGCCCACCATGTGGACGCCCACGACGTACAGCGAGTCGTCGTAGTCGAGGCGTCCCCGGGCGAGCTCTGCGGCGAAGCAGACGAACCCTGCCGCGGCGCCGATCAGCAGAGCTCCCCATGGCTCCACGTAGCCCGAGGCGGGAGTGATCGTGGCGAGGCCGGCCACCGCCCCGGCGGCCGCTCCCACCTTGGTGGCCCGTCCCACGCGGAGTCGCTCGGCGATCATCCATGCGAGCATCGCCGCGGCCGCTCCGAGTTGGGTGTTGACGAACGCGTTGGAAGCAAGGTCGCCGGCGCTGAAGGCGCTCCCGGCGTTGAACCCGAACCATCCGAACCACAGGATGCCGGCCCCCAGCATCACAAGCGGCACGTTGTGGGGGGCCAGAGCGGGAGATCCGTAACTCCTACGCTTGCCCAGGTATAGCGCTGTGGCCAGGGTCGCGGCCCCCGCGTTCGCGTGTACCACCGAGCCCCCGGCGAAGTCGTTGGCGTGGAGGCCGCCGGCCCCCAGGAATCCGCGGCCCCAGACCCAGTGAGCGACCGGTGCGTACACGACGAGCGACCACAACCCGATGACCACGAGGTAGCCGGAGAACCTCATCCGCTCCGCGAACGCCCCCGCGATGAGGGCCGGCGTGATGATGGCGAACATCAGCTGGAACATCATGTACGCCGTGGCCGGAACGGTCGGGGCGAAGACGCTCGGCTTGGCTCCCAGAACGTTCTTGGCTCGCACCAGCCCGCCGTAGAAGAGGGCCAGCCCCGGAGTTCATGAACATCACCGGGGCAGCGGACGCGAGCATCCACGCCGTGTCACCTGCGCTGATCTTCGGCACTGGCCCCCCTCCGTCAGAAGGATCGCGGTGCGAGCAAGGCAATCTACGTCTGGGCCAAGTACCGGTCAAGGAAGCTGTGATCAGGGCGTATCGCCTGGTATGCTTGGTGCACGGGCGATCAGTCTTTCGCCCCGTGAGGATTCGCTTCCGCAGTTCCTCCTGAAGTGGACGGTTCGGCGTAGTTGGAGTGAGGCCTCGCCGGATCGTCGCGACTCACCTCGAGTTGCAGGGAGGAACATGCATGACCGCAGGTAGCTTCCCCGAGCTCGGCGTGTCCGAGCCGGTTGCCCGCGCGCTCGCCGCTCGCGGTATCACCATCCCGTTTCCCATCCAGACCCTGGTCATTGGCGACGCCCTGGCCGGCCTGGACGTCCTGGCCAAGTCCCAGACCGGGTCGGGCAAGACCCTGGCCTTCGCGCTTCCAATCGTGGAGCGCCTCGCCGCCAGCGCAACCCAGCATCCCCAGGCCTTGATCCTGGTCCCCACCCGCGAGCTGGCCTCGCAGGTGGTCGGTGAGTTCACCGACGTGGCCCGGGCCAAGCGCCTCCGGGTGGCGGCCGCGTACGGCGGCGTCTCCATCCGGGAGCAGTCCAACAGGGTGTCCACGGCCGACATCCTGGTGGCCACGCCCGGCCGTCTCGAGGATCTGGCGACTCGAAGGCTCGTCCGGCTTGATGGGGTACGCATCCTCGTCCTGGACGAGGCCGATCGGATGCTCGACATGGGCTTCGAGCCGCAGGTCGCCGCCCTGGTCCGACGGATCCCGAAGGAGCGCCAGACGATGTTCTTCTCGGCCACGCTCGAGGGCGCGGTCGGGCAGCTCGCCCGTCGCTACACACGCGACCCCGTCAGCCACGAGGTCGTCTCCGCGAAGGCCACGGTCGACGAGGCGGCGCACCGATTCGTCCCTGTCTCCGAGCACGGCAAGGTGGACGCGCTCATCGAGCTGCTGCTGGCCGAGCCCGGCCTGGCTCTGGTGTTCACCCGGACCAAGCGGGGAGCCGACCGCCTGGCCGCGAGGCTGAAGGCCAAGGGCCTCTCGGTTGCGGCCATGCACGGCGACCTCTCGCAGGCACAGCGCGAGCGGACCTTGGCCCGGTTCCACAGTGGGAAGGTCTCGACGCTCATCGCCACCGACGTGGCCGCCCGCGGGTTGGACGTGGAGAACATCGCCCACGTCATCAACTACGACCCTCCGGCCGACGACATCGGCTACGTGCACCGGGTGGGGCGAACCGCGCGGGCAGGAGCCACCGGGACAGGGGTCACCCTGGTCACCCCCGAGCAGCAGGGCGACGTGAGCCGGATGGCCTCGCGCCTGAAGCTCGCCGAGGAGTTCAAGGCAGAGGGCATGACCATCTCCCCGCCGCGGGTAGTGTTCAGCTCGAAGGGCCGCCGCTCGGGCATGACCCGGGGGCGGCGTCGGCGCTAAGTAGAGGTTTATGATCAACATCGCAGTTGCAGGGTTCATCGCGGGGCTTCTCGTGCGGTTCCCTGGCCGGTGCGAAACCGGCAGGCCGACGGACAGCATTCAGGTCCGAGCCGGCCAGGAGAGGAGGGGAATTCGTACGTGGCTACTGGCACCGTGAAGTGGTTCAGCTCTGAGAAGGGCTTCGGCTTCATCTCCCAGGAGGACGGTCCCGACGTGTTCGTGCATTTCAGCGCGATCTCCGGCGCGGGCTATCGCAACCTGGAGGAGAACCAGAAGGTCGAGTTCGACGTGACCGAGGGTCCGAAGGGACCCCAGGCATCGAACGTTCGTCCTGTGGCGTAACAAGAGCCGAACCAAGGACAAGGGCCGCCGCGCATTCGCGCGGCGGCCCTTGTCATTCCAGAGTGACGAAGCTCCCTAGCTCACGACCTTGAAGGTGGCCAGAGGCGTCTGCAGGCTACCCAGGCTCGAAGTCATCGTGTTTTCCCCATCGTCGCGTCGTGACCGAGCGAGGCGATCTTCGCGGCCAACGTCTGTCCCACCCCGCCAGTCCCCAGCACCCCGACCCGCATGTCTACTCCTCCCGATCCATGCGTCAACGAGTCGCTGTTCCAACCCACCCGTGGTCCGAGGAACAACCGGCGCTCCCTGCTGGTCCTAACGCCGTCACGTAGGCTTCCGGCGGATGGCGCCACCACGGAGAACGATCGACGTGTATCTGGAAAGCGGCGAGAAGCGCGCCTTCGCCGGCGCGCTCGAATGGCCGGGATGGTGCCGGAGCGGGAAGGACGGCGAATCCGCGCTCCAGGCGCTCCTCGATTACGCGCCGCGATACGCGAAGGTGCTTCGTCGAACCAAGCTCGGCTTCACTCCCCCGGGAGACGTCTCAGCCTTCCGAATTTCCGAGCGGCTGAAGGGAGACGCCACCACCGACTTCGGTGCGCCGAGCAAGACACCTAGATTCGACGAGCGGCCGGTGGACAAGCGAGCGCTCACCCAGATGGAGGCACTGTTCCAGGCTTGCTGGAGGGCGTTCGACGCCGCCGTCCAGGCCGCAGAGGGCAAGGAGCTGCAGAAGGGGCCTCGAGGAGGCGGCCGTGACCTCGACAGGATCGTGCAACACGTACTGGAGGCCGACGCCGGATACCTTGCCCGCATCGGGGCAAAGCACAAGGTCGACCAGAAAGCCACCCAAGCGGACGAATTGGCGCGGGTGCGGCGGGCCATCCTCCAGGCGCTGTCCGCAGCGGCGGGGAGCGAGCCCATTCGAAAGGGCCCTCGAGGCGGCGTCAGATGGACGCCGAGGTACTACGTTCGCAGATCAGCATGGCACGCCCTGGACCACGCCTGGGAGATCGAGGACCGTGCAATCAGCCGCCCGCGATGAAGCCGGTGAGAACGGCAACGTACTCCGCCGGGTGGGTCATGTGGGGCCCGTGGCCGGCGCCGGCGTAGACATGGGTCTTCGCTCTCGGTAGCGCACTCGCCAACCGCTCGACGATCCTCGGGAACCAGGGTGGGCTGGCGTCACCGCGGGTGAGCAACACGGGTCGGTCGAATCGACCGAACGCTTCCAGATCGAGGGTCGCCCATTGGGGATCGGACTGCTCATCCAGAAACGTCAGGGCATTTCCGACGAACGCCTGACGCACCGGCTCGGGGAGCTGATCCCAGACCCCCGGCCCGAACGCAACGTCTTCGACGAACCGACGAGCGCCACCAGCGGCGTCGCCTGCTCGGAGATCACCGAGGACCCGATCGATCCTCTTCTGGAGCGCCGCCATGGTCGGCTGCAACTCGGAGTCGTCCGTCACGATCGACATGAGCGGGGGCTCGTGGACGGCCAGGCTTCGGAACAGCTCCGGGCGGCGAGTCGACAGCCCGAGCGCTGTGCTCGCGCCGAACGAGTTGGCCGCCACGTGCACCGGGGCGGGACCCACACCTTCGATCACCCCCGCCAGGTCGTCCTCGTCCTGCTGCCTGGACCCCGGCTCGGGCGGGGCCCCGCTCGCGCTGTGGCCTCGCCGATCGTAGGTGACGACGCGAAAGGTTCGGGCGAGATCGGGAACCACACCCATCCAGGAGGTGTGGTCCGACCAGGAGCCGTGGACCAGGACAAGAGGCTCGCCAGCCCCGGTCACTTCATGCAAGAGACGTGCTCCGTTGACTTCGATGTAGGCCATCTCGACCTCCCCACAGGCCTCAGTCGATATTCTGTCGCCGCTCGATCATGACGACCTCAGTCGACGCCACCACATGAGCCGGCCACGCGCCGCCCGCAGATGGATCCTCGAGTTTGCGCTTGGGCTGCCCGGCGCGTACGAAGACCATCCATGGGACGAGGACGTGGCCAAGGTGGGGAAGAAGATCTTCGTGTTCCTGGGGATCGAAGATTCTTCGAATCCCGGGATGACAGTGAAGCTCGACGAGTCGCATGAGCAGGCCCTGGCCGTTCCGGGCGCCGCACCGACGGGCTACGGGCTCGGGCGGTCCGGCTGGGTCACAATCCCATTCCGCGACACCACCCCGCCGCTGAACGTCTTGAAGGACTGGGTCGAAGAGAGTTACCGCCGGGTCGCCCCGAAGCAGCTCGTCGCCGAGCTGGAGTCGGGTCCGCGCCGACGCTGACCCACACACGTCGAGACGCCGAGCGAGCCGAGCCCAAGGCGCCGGAGGTACTCGGGGTTGACCCTGCTCCGAGTAGTCAGGAGGCGGATTCCTCAATGCTCTCGCCCCGACGCCTTTGCCGAATCGAGCAACTCGCTCCTCAGGAGCTTGCCGACGGAATTCCTTGGCAGTCGCTCGACGAAGCTGACCGACGTCGGCACCTCGTGATCGGCGAGATGTTCCCGGCAGAACGCAAGGAGGTCATCCGCCGTTACTGCGCCATCGGGGGCGAGCACCACGAACGCCGCGCCGAATGCGCCTACGCCGGTCCCCTCCGGAACGCCTACTACCCCGGCCTCCTGCACCGCGTGGTGAGCCATCAGCACCCGCTCCACATCGCCTGGATACACCACCCGATCGTTCGACACGTAACTGTCTGCCACCCGATCGACGATCCACACGTAGCCCTCGTCGTCCATTCGGGCGGCGTCGCCCGTCCGCAGCCAGCCGTTCTGGTCGATCACCCTATGGGTGGCTTCCGGGAGGTTCCAATAACCTCGCATGACGTTCGGTCCTCTGACCAGCAACTCACCGGTATCGCCCGGCCCAACATCGGACAGACCCCGATGGACGATGCGGATGTCGACGAGCAACGGCGGCTTCCCAGCGGACCCCACTTTGCGCAGCGCGCTGGCAGGATCGAGGAGCAGCGCCAACGGTCCCGCCTCCGACAACCCGTAACCCTGGAGCAGTAGGACGCCGCGATCCTGAAACGCCCGGATGAGTCGTTCGGGCACCGGAGCCCCGCCGGTCATGATGAAGCGGATGCTCGAAAGATCTATTGTCGGCCAAAGTGGGGAGCGGACCAAGGCGTCCAGAAGGTCCGGATTCCCAAAGCCGACCGTGACCCGGTGTTCCTGGCTCAAACGAAGGATCTCGTCGGGATCGAAGGCCGTGGGAACGATCACCGTTCCTCCTTTGAACAGGACCGGCAGCACGTTCACCCCTGTTCCGCCGACGCGAAAGAACGGAGCGATGGCTATGGTGACGTCATTGCCCCGAAAGTCCGCACACGAGAGGAGGTTCACGACGTTCCAGGTGACGTTTCCGTGGGTGAGCATGACGCCCTTGGACTGTCCTGTCGTGCCCGACGTGTAGGGAATCATGCACAGGTCGTCCAAGCCGACACCCACGTCGAGCGGGTCGTCGTCGGGAAACCCGACCAGTTCCGCATAGTCGATCCCGAGCGCTTCGTCCTCAGCATCAGGGTCCTCGAGGTCGCGCACGACGACGCGCCTTCGGACCACCGCCGGAATCCGCACCCGGGCCATCGAGCGCTCCAGCAGCAGGAGTGTGGTGCCCGAGTCCTCGAGTACCCGAGCGATCGCCGACTCCTCCTGTCGGTGGTTCACGGGCACGACGACGGCCCCGAGCGATCCAGCGGCGAAGAGCGTCTCGAGGAAGGCGGGGTGATTGGGACCGAGCCAGCCCACCCTGTCCCCCTCTTCCAGACCAAGTGATCGCAACCCCTGAGCGAGCCGCCGAACTCGGCTCGCCATCTCGCTGTACGTCCATGATCGGTCTCCGGAGATGACGGCCGTCCGGTCGGGAGCGATCCTCCCCCACCGCTGCATCCACGAGCCGACGCCCTGGTTCCTCATGACTGTCGTCCATCATGGCAAGCTGCACCCACGATGTTCCAGACCGAAGTCGGGGCTGACCGAGTGGGTGGACGCCGGCCACTCAAGGTGGGGATCCAGCTCCCTGAGGTCGAGCGGGAGGTCCGGTGGCCCGAGCTACGAGACATGGCCGGGGTGGCCGAGGATGCCGGATTCGATTCGCTGTGGGTGGGCGACCACCTCCTGTTCCGCGACCCGGACCGGCCTCCCCGGGGTCCGTGGGAAGCGTGGTCGGTGCTGGCGGCACTCGCCGCGATCACCGAACGGGTCGAGCTCGGACCACTCGTGGCCAGCGCCTCCTTCCACAGCCCCGCCATGCTGGCGAAGAAAGCGGCCACGATCGACGAGATCAGCGGCGGCCGGCTGATCCTGGGCCTCGGAGCCGGTTGGAACGAGGTCGAGTACCGTGCGTTCGGCTTCCCCTTCGATCACCGGGTGGATCGGTTCGAGGAAGCCTTCGCGATCATTCGGGCGCTCCTGCGCGAGGGAGAAGTCGACTTCTCCGGCCGCTACCACGAAGCCAAGGAATGTCTCCTGCTGCCGCCGGCCGCGCGACCGAAGGGACCACCGATCATGATCGGGACCACCGGCGCCCGGATGCTGCGACTGGCAGCGGCTCATGCGGACGCCTGGAACGCCTGGTTCACGTGCTACGGCAACCGTCCGGAAGGGATCGCGGGGTTGCGGGAGGAGGTCGACGCCGCGTGCCTCTCCGTGGGCAGGGACCCAGCCACACTGGAGCGCACGGCCGCGGTCCTGGTTCAGGTGGAAGATGGCGAGGTCGCTCGCCGAGGCGGACCGCAGGAGAAGGCACCACCACTTCGAGGTTCGACGGAAGAGCTCGCCGGCGCACTGCAATCGTTCGCCGCCGAGGGCATCCGCCACGTTCAGCTGGTCGTGGACCCCATCACGGTGGGCTCGATCGAACGGCTGGGCCCCCTCCTCGAGAGGCTCGGCCGGTCGTGATCGGGATCGACAAAGAGGGTCGCCGCCGCGTGCGCGGGGCGGACTGAGACAGCGCTATCGTCAGGCTGGGGCGACCTCCTGGGGGACCACCTCGTCTCGGGCGGCGCGCGTGGCTCGGCGGATCACGATCCCCACTGCCAGCACGGCCACCAGGCCCCCCACGATGGACAGCGCCGGGAGGGGCTCACCCAGGAAGATCAGCGCGGCGATAGCTGAGATGACTGGTTCGGCCAGGATGAGCAGCGCCGAGATCGTCACGTCGACCTGGGCGTGCGACCACGCAAGGAGCGAGTGGCCTCCCTGGGCGACAACCACGAACAGGATCAGCCACAGGAGGTCCTGCCACCTCGTGGCCAGACTCTGTCCCGATAGAAGCGCCACGGGAGTGACCACGACCGCGGCGGTGACGGTCACCGCCGACATGTACTCGAGGGCACGAACCCCCTGCCTCACATGTTTGGACAGGAGCCAGTAGGTGGTCCACGCAACGAGGGCGCCCACGGCCCAAAGGTCCCCCTCCAGGCTCCACACGGGAGTTCCACTCGAACCCAGAACCACCAGTACCACGCCGCCCAGAGACACCGCCGTCCACACAATCTCGTGCGCACCGACCCGCTCGCCGAAGAGTGGCCCGGCCACCATCAGCGTCAGGGCGGGTTGGAGCGCGGCCACGATCAGGACGTCGGCAACGCTGGTGAGCTTCAGAGCCGTGAAGAAGAAACAGAGGTTCGCGCCGAACAGCACCCCGCTAGGGGCAGCCCGGCGCAGGATGGTCCACGACAATCGGCGTCCCGTCAGGGCGAGCACGCAGACCATCAGGACGGCCCCCATCCACAGCCGGTAGAAGGCGAAGGCCAGCGCACCTAGGTGCGTGATCTTGACGACCACATTCATCACGGAGAACGCCGTGATAGGGCCGAGGATCGCCACGACGCCGAGCCGCGTGGCTCGCGGGTTTGTCTGCGTGGTCTGTTCAGCCTGAGTGGCGTCCGCCATCCGAGGCATTCTCGCAGGCGTCTCGATCCAACGGATCAGGCGACCGAGCGATCGCTGGAGTTGATCTGAGCCCAGATCCCAACTGCTTCGCTTAAGTTCCAACCGCTGCGGCCAGCCTCGAATCCGTGGGCTGGAAGTCGTCGCACAAGGCACGGCACGCAGCGAGCCGCTCCTGGAACTCCGGCCGGTCCCGCCAGGCCGTCACGCTGGCCATATCCTCCCAAGCGCCAAACGAGGTGAAACGCCGTGGGTCACTTGCGGCGCGAATGAGCACGAAGGTCTCCGCGCCCGGCGCGTTGGCCAGGGACCACTCGGTGAACTCGGTCCACCTGGAGATGAACTCCTCTTCCTTCCCTTCCTTCACCGTCCAGTTGCCGGAGGTATACGGCTGCCCGATCTTCGCCATCGCTTTCTCCTCTCGTGTTCGTCCCGATGAGCCCCGAACCTTCGGATCGACCAAGGTCCCGTCAGGCCACCGGGATGGGCTGGCGGCCGCGACGTTCTCCCCACTCCATCATCGAGACCTCCTCGACGATGGCTCGGTCGCGGGCCGCGAAGATCGCCCGCTGGTTCTCCGGTGCAAGGACCTCGATGGCCAGCACCAGGCCGTCGCAGTCGGTGACGTGGGGCAGCAGGCCCTGGATGATCCGGTTCCCCTCCTCCACGTCCTGGTCGGTGATCGGCTGGTGGGACGCGAGCTCCATGAGTCTCGCCGCCACACCGAACGCCCGGTCGTGATCCTCGAGCATGCGCTCGATGTACTCCGCTCCGAAGAGGCCGGCCAGCGCCGGGTACATCTCTTCCTCCTCGTACCGCATGTGCGGCCCGATGCCGGCATTCGCCTGATTCATGAGCTCGCCGATGCGCGCGCCGTCACGTTCCCCGAGCGCCTTCGCGATGCCCAGGAAGATGTCCCGAGCCGCACGATGCTCGTTCCGGAAGCCCTCGACGAAGCGTTCGAGCTCCGACTGCACCTGGATGGCCACCACCGCCTCCTTTCTCCAGCCCGAATCCCGGCCGGGAGGTTAGGAGACGGGCGTTCCCGGAGTGTTCCCCGGACGTTCCCTAGAGTGTTCTCGCGGAGATGACCCCCTCGGCCGCGTCCGCCGCGGCTCGGCACCGCTCCTCGGCAAGACGGTGTCCCCCGCGAGCGAACAGGTCAGCGGCTTCGCGGAAGAGCGCCGCGGCCTGGCGCGGCTCGTGTTCGGCCAGGCGAAGCTCTCCCCGCGCTTCCCACACGGCGGCCAGCCAGGGGCCACCGTGCCACATCCCGGCGACGCGCTCCGCCTGGTCCAGCGACCGAGCAGCCTCATCCAGAGAACCGATCCTGGCGAAGGCGATCGTCGAGGCCACCAGGAAACCGATCGAACATGGCTCGCAGACCTCTTTACCATCCAGGTCTGCCCGGGCCTTGCGCGCCACAGCGGCCGCACCCGCAGCGTCCGTGGCCGCATGCACTCCCGTCCCATGCACCCGGACAACGAGGTGCGAGACCAGTGGCGAAGCCAGGGCCAGGGCCAGGGCGTCGGCAAGGAGCCGTCTCGCTCGCGCCGGTCGCCCCCGGGCCACAGCCGTTCCGGCCAGTCGCTCCAAGGTGAGGGCGCGGCCGGACGCGGTCCCTGCTTTGGCGTGTAGCTCGGCGGCGCGTGAGAGGTCGGCATCGGCGCCCTCCAGGTCGCCGAGAAGCATCTTGGACTCTCCGAGCATCAGCGTCGCCAGCGCCTTCCCTTCGATAGACCTATACCTATCCGCGATCTCCTCCAGCTCGTGGGCGTAGACCCCGATCTCTTCAGGCCCCTCCGTTCCGAACAGCGAGAACTCAGCGAGGCACAGATGGGCGTCGAACACGAAGCTCGCCAGCTCCGGGGCCTCTCGCACGATCTCCATGAACTCCTTGCGGAAGAGAGTCGGCCACTCTCCTCGGGAATGGGCAACCATCCCGAGAAGGCCGCTGGCCTCCCCGAGCTCCAGCCCGAGGCGCGCCTCTATGGCCAGTGCTCGAGCCAGCCTCGCTTGCCGCTCGGCCTCCTCGAGGTCCATCCGGTTGAGCGCCACCAGACCCGCCGAGAGGTGAGCCGCCGCGCGCTCGGCCTGCGTGGACGGCTCGGTTCCCTCCAGCGCCAGGATCTCCTCGTACAGCTCGACCGACCGGGGATCGGGCCCCACACCGAGCTCCTCTCGGAGCACATCGCGGAGGCGTTCGAACTGGCGCATGGCCGCCTGTCGATTGCCCTCATCGAGCCGAGCCCGCATCAATGCGCGATGCGCCTCCTCGTCCACCGGATCTGCCTCGAGCACGCGCTCCCACTGTCCACTCGTTCGCAGGGCCTGGAGGTGCAGGCGGCGGAGACGTTCGCGAGGGGCCTGTACCCACTCCGCGTACAGATCCTCGGGAAGGAGGTCACCCGCATAGAGCTCGGCGGCCCGGGCAGCGGCTTTTGGGGCGTTGCCCCTGAGGGCCTCGGCCACCGCGTCCTCGAACTCCTCGGCGTCGATCAGCAGGGGACCGGCGGGCCAGAGCTCGACCACGCCGCCTCGAATAGCGATCGCCTCCTCGCCTCCCAACGCCTGCCTGGCGAAGTGGACCGCCTTGCGGAGGTTCGCCGCTCCGGCTTCGGGGGCGAGGTCGGGCCACAGGGCATCGATCAACTCCTCCCTGTGGAGCCGGTGCCGGGGAGTCAAGGCGAGTAACTTCACCAGCTCGGCGCCGCGTCGGTGCCGCCAGGCCCCGGACGGCACTGTCTGTTCGTCGACGTCGACTCGAAACTCGCCGAGCAGGCGAATCATGCAGTTCGGCATGCGCCCCACGATAGGACGATCCAGCCACGCGGAGAAGGCCTGACGGAAACAGGGCCACGACCCGCTTGGCGCTGGCAGCCACGGCCGCGTCCGTCATATCGTCCCCGAATGGCCAGGATCGCCGTGATCGGCGCCGGCGGGGTGGGCGGTTACTTCGGAGGTCGGCTCGCCCAGGCCGGCGAAGATGTGGCCTTCGTGGCCCGCGGGGAACACCTGCGAGCACTTCGCGAGCGGGGCCTTCGCGTGCGCAGCGTCCGTGGAGACTTCGAGGTGGCCGCGAATGCCACAGACGACCCCGCGCGTATCGGTCCGTGCGACTTCGTGCTCTTCTGCGTCAAGTCGTTCGATACGCATGAGGCGGCGTCGAAGCTCGCGCCCCTCATCCAGCCCGACACCGCCGTCATCTCGCTCCAGAACGGCATCGACAACGAGGAAGCGATCGCCGCCGAAATCGGATGGGAGCACGTCATGGGCGGCGTCGCCTTCATCTTCGCCGCGATCGCCGAGCCCGGAGTGATCGAGGACACCGGCGGTCCAGCCAGGATCGTCTTCGGCGAGTGGGACGGACGGCAGAGCGAACGCAGCGCCCGGCTCCTCGAGGCGTTCCGCCGGGCCGGCGTCGATGCGGAGCTGTCGGCCGACATCCGACAGGTGTTGTGGAACAAGCTCGCCTTCATCTGCGCCCAGGCCGGCATGACGGCGGCCACCGGACTGCCCATCGGGGAGATCCGAAACGCCCCGGAGGCCTGGGCGATGTTCCGCCGCGTGGTCGAGGAAGTGGACGCGCTGGCGGCCGCCGAAGGCGTGGACCTCGGGCCGGGCGCCGTCGACCGACACGTGCGGCTCGCCGAACAGCTCGAACCCGACGGTCGATCTTCCCTGGCCAACGACAAGGCGCATGGGAGACGCATGGAACTGGAAGCCCTACACGGCACCGTGGTCCGGCTGGGCCGGAAGCACGGGATCCCGGTCCCGGCATCCGAAGCCATCTACGCGCTGCTCCAACCCTGGACCGTTCGCAACGAGAAGAGCTCACGGTCAGCCAAATCATGAGCTGGCTCGACGGCGGCGCCGTGTTTGGCCGGTGACCCTCGGATGTTGGTGTAATGGTGGTCCGATGGACTCAGGTTCAAGGAGGTAGGAGATGCCCAAGGTGGAGATGGACATCGAGACGTCGCTTCCCCCGGAGCGTGTTCTCGCAGCCCTTACCGATTTCTCGGAGCGGCGTCCCGAGATCTGGCCGGGGATCGAGCCCAGCCTGTACGAGGTGTATTCGGTCGGCGAGACGGAGGCCGAGATCAAGGAAGGCTCGAAGATGCCCGGCTCGACGATCTGGGCCAAGGAGCACTACGACTGGTCGACGCCGGGCACAGTGACCTGGACGGTCCGCGAGAGCAACTTCTGTGCGCCGGGGAGCCACGTGTCGGCGACCGTGACGCCCAGGGATGCGGGGAGGAGCCATATCCACGTCGTGTGGGAGCGGACCCCCACGTCCTTTGTGGGACGGGTGACCGCTGCCTTGATCAAGATGACGAACGGGAAGCCCGTGGCCGCATCGATCAGGAAGGCCCTGGACAAGCTGGAGCGAAGCCCGGAACCTTCGAGCTAACCGCCCTGACGGCTCAGCTTCGGGCGGCCGGGATCAAGCCGAGCTCTTCGAGGGTGCGCGTCGGCACCACATGGCAGTACGGCTCGTGGCCGTTCTTCTCGTAGTAGGCCTGGTGGTAGCCCTCGGCCAGATAGAAGACGGACAGCGGGCGGATCTCGGTGGCGATGGGGCGACTGAACCTGCTCTGGGCCCGCTCGCGTGACGCCTCCGCCGCGGCCTGCTGCTCTGGCGAGTGGGTGAAGATCGCGCTTCTGTACTGGTCACCGATGTCGGGCCCCTGCCTGTTCACCTGGGTAGGATCGTGCATGGCCCAGAACACCTCGAGCAGCTGGTCGAACGACACCCGATCGGGGTCGAACGTCACCTGAGTCACCTCGGCATGGCCGGTGGTGTGCGAGCAGACCTCCCGGTACGTTGGATTCTCGGTGGTGCCGCCGCTGTACCCGACCTGCACGTCCACCACACCGCGAACCCGGCGGAACACATATTCCACGCCCCAGAAGCACCCCGCCGCGAAGGTCGCCTTCTCCTCGCCCATCTCTCCTCCTCACAATTCTGCGTCTGTTCCATAGTCTCAGGCCGCGGGGAAAACGTTGCACGCCCATGCCGTCTCGGTCGACAATGCGCGGATGCCGAGCAAGTGGTACACGGTAGTCGTCGACTGCGCCGATCCCGCCAGAGTCGCAGAGTTCTGGGCGGACGTGCTCGGCTATCAGGTGATCTACACCGCCCCCGACGAGGTCGTCATAGCCAAGGACGAGCATACCTATCCCGGCCTGGTGTTCGTCCCGGTGCCCGAGTCCAAGACCGTGAAGAACCGACTGCACATCGACCTCAACCCCGACGATCAGCAAGCAGAGGTCGAACGGCTCCTCGCGCTCGGGGCGAGGCGGGTCGACATCGGTCAGGGAGATGTCTCCTGGGTCGTGCTGGCGGACCCGGAAGGGAACGAGTTCTGCGTCCTGAGGGCCCGTGATCAGGACTGAGTCAAGAGCCCGACTCGGCGCTGCCGCAGCTTCAGGAAGCCGGGGTGCGCCTCGGTGTCGAGCATGCACCTCACAGAGTCTTCTGCGAACCACCCCGCCGCCTAAAGCGGACCAGTCGACGACTCCTCTGACACGGCACCTGGCCCCAGATCCGAGGGCCCCAAAGCAGAGACCGCCGAAACCCGAAGGCTCCAGCGGTCTCCAAGCACATATTGTAATCGCGATCCGGCATGAAGTCAAGGTTTCCTGGTCAGCGGGTTGTCACCGCCCTCCAGCTGACAGCACGGGTTGTCGATGGGTTCGCTCATCGGGCGGGGCAGGTCCCGCCCGATAGCGTGTTCCGTCGGGACGGAACCACCGGACGGTGCCGTCCTCTGCCCGCCGGATGGTCCAGGCGTACTCGTGCACGAGCTTGTGGATGCTTCTATGTCAGTCAAGCCCCCAAAACGGAGGCCTCGAGAAGCTTGAACAGCCTCCGGGACAGATGCCGCTTCAGACAGCGCTTGATCTCTCGTGGACTCCGCCCCTCCGCCGTTCGTCTCGCCGCG
>WNGA01000578.1_pt1 | contig 58101 bp, 47 predicted proteins | sample 5400061 | NCBI WGS metagenome assembly WNGA01 (sample SAMN13153366, study PRJNA577476) | soil metagenome | isolation source: 100 cm soil or saprolite under grassland replicate 2 | place: USA:California | collected 2016-06-15
CTCGCGAAGGGGCCCGCCTTCTATCGGAAGGTCGCGGCGGAGCTCATCCAGCGCTATCCCGAGATCCTCGAGCCGCTGCGAGACGGTCGACTCTGCTTGACCAGCGTCGTCGAGCTGTCGAAGGTCATCACCCCGGAGAGTCGGAGCGACGTCCTCCCGCGGTTCTTCGAGCTGTCGAAGCGCGAGGCGAAGGCGGTGTCAGCCGCCCTCCTTCCCGACCACGCACCGCCGCGACGGGAGGTGGTGACGGCGGTGCGGGCGGCGGCCGCCCTGCCCGCCGCCCCGTTCGCCCTCAGCGTCTCGAACGGCGGACAGGCTTCGCCCGCCGAGGCGGTCGGAGCGAGCGACGCGCCCCGGGCCGCTTCGGTTCTTCCGGAAGAACCAGCTCGTGCCAACGCGAGCGTCCCAGATGTGTCGTCGCCGCCGCCGTCCCGAGTGCGTCGTGCGCAAGTCGAGGTCGAGCCGCTCTCCGCCGAGCTCCGCCGGCTCCACGTCACGGTGTCGCGCCGCCTCCTCGAGAAGCTCGACGCCGCTCGCGCCGCGCTGTCGCACTCGCACCCGGGCGCCGGCGCGGAGGAGATCATCGAGGCCGGGCTCGATCTCATCCTGAAGCGCCACGCGAAGCGCAGAGGGCTCGTCGAGAAGCCGCGGAAGGACGCGCCGCCGTCCAGGCCCTCCGCGTCCGCACCACCACGGTCTCGAGGCGCACGGCGGCACGAGCACGTCCCTGCCCACGTCCAGCGAACCGTCTGGAGCCGGGACGGCGGGCGATGCCAATGGGCTCTCGACGGCGGTGGAATCTGTGGCTCCACCCACCAGGTCGAGCTCGACCACATCGAGCCGGTCGCGAGGGGCGGCCCGTCGACGACCGATAACTGCAGGCTGCTCTGCAGGCCTCACCAGGACCTCGCCGCGCGGAAGGTCTTCGGCGACGAGTGGATGGATCGGTTCACCCGGCGACGCTCGTCCGGGGAAGGGGCGCGCACCGTCACGCCCTGAGCGCGTCGATGACTTCGCTGCCGCGGGCCATCGGCGCGCCGCCTTCACCGGAACAGATCACGCCCGCGGCGGCGCCGTCGCTCCCCTCGACGCCCCGTACCGCGATCGCATCGGGTACGCGTCCCTATGCCCTACGGGCTCCTAGGCCGCAGGGTGGGGTTCCGCCGCAGGTGAATGCAACCCGGGGGTCATCCGGGACCCTGGCTCATGAACGGCGCGCAGCCGCTGCGTCGTGACCCACCCCGCTCGCAAGCGCCCGGGATCATGACGGGTGCGCTGCATGCCAAGACGCAAGGTGGAAAACGTTGCCGCTGGTACGCGATTTCCACTCCGGGCCCCGGTCTGCGGAGATCCCCCGTGGACGGGGAGACGGAGGATCCTGGATGAAGCTCGCCCGGTTCGAGAACCTCACCGTGAGGGCCCGCCTGCGGCTCCTGTTCGCCGTCGGCGCGATGGGGCTCGCGATCCTCGGCTGGCAGTCCTTCCGCGTGGTGACCGCCCGGATGCTCCAGGAGCGCGAGGCGAAGCTCCGCGCGGTGGTGGAGACGGTCCACGGTGTGCTCGCGACGTACGGCGCGCTCGCCGCGGACGGTCGGATGACCCCGGAGGACGCGCGCCGCGACGCGCTGCGCACGCTGAAGGCGCTCCGCTACGAGGAGCGCGAGTACTTCTGGGTGAACGATCTCGAGCCGCGGATGGTGATGCACCCGACGAAGCCGGAGCTCGACGGCAAGGACCTCACGAACGACGTCGATCCGAACGGCAAGCACCTCTTCGTCGAGTTCGTGCGTACGGTCCGCCGGTCCGGCGCCGGGTACGTCGACTACCTGTGGCCGAAGCCCGGATCGAGCGAGCCGGTGCGGAAGATCTCGTACGTGAAGCTCTTCGAGCCGTGGGGCTGGGTCGTCGGCTCCGGGCTCTACGTCGACGACCTCGAGGCCGCGGGGCGCGAGGAAGGCACGCGCGTGCTCGGGCTCGCGGCGGCGATCCTCCTCATCCTCGGCGCGGGGGCGACCTGGGTCGCGCGTACGATCTCGCGGGCGCTCGGGGTCGCGGTGCGCGTCGCGGGCCAGGTCGCGAACGGCGAGCTCGCCGTCGAGCTGGACGGTGCACGCACCGGGGAGACGGGGCGGCTCCTCGACGCGATGGCCGGCATGGCAGAGCGCCTCTCCGAGGTCGTCGCCGAGGTGCGCGACAGCTCGGGCGCGATCGCGTCGGCGGCGGAGGAGTCGCGCACCGTCGCGATGACGCTGTCGGAGTCGGCGCAGACCCAGAATGGCGGCGTGGACAAGTCGAGGGAGGCGATCCAGGAGCTGGTCGTCATCATCCAGGAGAACGCGGAAGAGGCACGCGCGACGGACACGCTCGCCCGGCGCGCCGCCGACGAGGCCGTCGCGGGCGGGAAGGCCGTCGAGGAGACCGCCCGCGCGATGCGCGCCATCGCCGAGAAGATTTCGATCGTGAGCGATATCGCGTACCAGACGAATCTCCTCGCCCTGAACTCCGCCATCGAGGCGGCGCGCGCGGGCGAGCACGGGCGCGGCTTCGCCGTCGTGGCGGCGGAGGTGCGGCGGCTCGCCGAGCGCAGCCGCTCGGCCGCGGAGGAGATCTCCGGGCTCGCCGAGGGCAGCGTCAAGGCGGCCGATCGGGCGGCGGGGGTCATCGGCCGCACCCTCCCGTCCATCCGGGAGACGAGCGAGCGGGTCATGCGCATCAGCGACGCGTCTCGCCAGCAGCACGTGAGCGTGATCGCGATCGGCGACGCGATCGCGGCGCTCTCGGACGTGGCGGCGCAGCAGGCCGCTGCGGCGGAGGAGCTGACCGCCTCCTCGGGCGCGCTCTCGGATCGCGCGGAGGCGCTTGCGCACACCGTGGAGTTCTTCCGGACCTCGGTCGATCGGCCGCGGGTAGACCTGGGGCCGGAGCTCGACGCCGGGTCGCTTCCCCCCGTGCGCATGAGATCGCTCCCGTAGCGGGTCGTGGTCGTGGTCGCGGTCGTCGTCGCGGTCGTCGTCGCGGTCGTCGTCGCGGTCGTGGTCGTGGTCGTGGTCGTGGTCGCGGTCGTGGTCGTGGTCGTGGTCGTGGTCGCGGTCGCGGTCGCGGTCGCGGACGTGGACCTGGACCTGGACCTGGACCTGGACCTGGACCAGACGAGAACCGACCGACCGACCTGCCGCTCCTCTTCCTCACGCGCGCCCTGCGCATGTTCGCGTACGGGGTCGCGTCGGTCGTGCTCGTCCTGCATCTCTCCGCGGCCGGGCACGGCGAGGCCCGCATCGGGCTCCTCGTCTCGCTCACGCTCCTTGGCGACGTCGCGGTCTCGCTCGCCGTGACGACGCGCGCGGACCAGGCCGGCCGGCGGCGCATGCTCGTCCTCGGCGGGATGCTCATGGTGCTCGCGGGCGCCGCCTTCGCGACGGCGACCGCCTTCCCGCTCCTCGCCCTGGCCGCGACCGTGGGCGTCCTGTCGCCCTCGGGCAACGAGGTGGGCCCGTTCCTCTCGATCGAGCAGGCGGCGCTCGCGCAGGAGCTCTCGCCCGGCGCGCGCACCGCCGCGTTCGCGTGGTACCAGCTCACGGGCGCGCTCGCCACCGCGGCGGGCGCGCTGGTGGGTGGCGTCCTCGCCGAGGCGCTCCAGCGCGCCGGAGTCGCGCCGCTGCGCAGCTACCAGCTCCTCTTCGCGGGCTACGCCGCGGCGGGGGCCGTGCTCGCGCTCCTGTTCGGCCGGCTCTCCGCCTCGGTCGAGCCGCCGCGGCCGCCCGCCGCGGCGCGGGGCGCCCTCGGGCTGCACCGTTCGCGCCCCGTCGTGCTCCGGCTCGCGGCGCTCTTCTCGCTCGACGCGTTCGCCGGCGGGTTCGTCGTGCAGAGCTTCGTCGCATGGTGGTTCCATCGCCGCTTCGGCGCCGGCCCGGCGCTGCTCGGCGCGATCTTCTTCGGCGCGAACGTGCTCGCCGGGGTCTCGGCCCTCTCCGCGGCGGCCATCGCGCGCCGCTTCGGCCTCGTCAGGACGATGGTGTTCACGCACCTGCCCTCGAACGTCCTCCTCGCCGTCGTCCCGCTGATGCCCACCCTGACGCTCGCCGTCGCGGTCCTGCTCCTGCGCTTCTCCATCTCGCAGATGGACGTGCCGACGCGGCAGTCCTACACGATGGCGGTCGTGGATCCCGACGAGCGCTCCGCGGCGGCGGGGGTGACCGGCATCGCGCGGACGGTGGGGGCCGCGCTGGCGCCGCTCGCTGCGGGGCCGCTCTACGCGAGCGCGGCGCTCGCGGGCGCGCCCTTCCTCGTCGCGGGGGCCCTGAAGATCGTCTACGACGTCCTCCTGTGGAGGGCGTTCAGGGGGACGCACGAGGCGCAGTGACCCCGTGACCCCGACCCTCTCGCCAGGATCGACACGAGCCCGTGACCCAGGTTACTCGTGCTCCCTGATGCGCAAGACCAGCCGCCCCCTGACCGTCGTGGCCCTCCTCCTCGGCCTCTTCCTCGCCGCGATGGAGATGACCGTCGTCTCCACCGCCATGCCCACCGTCGTCGCGGAGCTCGGTGGCCTGCCCCTCTACGCCTGGGCGTTCGCGGCGTACATGCTCGCGACCACCGTCACCGTCCCGATCGCGGGAAAGCTCGCGGACCTGCGCGGCCGAAAGCCGGTGCTCCTCGCCGGGATCGGCCTATTCCTCGTCGGATCGCTCGCGTGCGGCCAGGCCCACTCCATGGCGGCGCTCATCGCGTGGCGCGCCGTCCAGGGGCTCGGCGCGGGCGCGCTGCAGCCCGTCACCTTCACCATCATCGGCGACCTGTTCGACGTCCACGAGCGCGGCCGGATGCAGGGGCTGTTCGGGGCCGTGTGGGGGATCGCCGGTCTCGTCGGCCCCGTCGTGGGCGGGACGATCGTCCACTCGATCGGCTGGCGGTGGATCTTCCTGGTCAACCTCCCGTTCGGGCTCGCCAGCGCAGCGGTGCTCGCGATCGCCTACCATGAGCGGCCCGAGCGCCACGAGCATCGCCTCGACATGGCCGGAGCGGCGCTCCTCGCGCTCGCGGTCGTCGCGGCGCTCGTGTCCGCCCGCTCGCGGCGTTCCGGCCTCGTCGGCATCCCGCTCGCCGCGGTGGCGACCGCGGCGTTCGTCGCGGTCGAGCGGCGCGCGCGCGAGCCGCTCGTCCCGCTCGATCTCTTCGCGCAGCGGGTGATGGTCGTGGCCTCGGCGGCGGGCGCGCTCATGGGCGCGGCGATGATCGCCACGGTCACGTTCGTGCCGCTCTGGGTGCAGAGCGTCCTCGGGCTCCCCCCCACCTCCGCGGGCGCGGCGATCGCGCCGATGGCCTTCGGATGGCCGGTGGCGAGCGCCATCTCGGGCCGGCTCGTCCCGAGGCTCGGGTACCGGCCGCTCCTCGTCGCGGGATTCGCGACGAGCGCCGGCGCGGCGCTGCTCGCGGCGCTCGTCCTCCGGCCGGGGACGCCGCTCCTCGCCGTCCAGGCGCTCATGGTCCTCTACGGCGCCGGACTCGGAACGGCGAACCCGCCGCTCCTCATCGCGGTGCAGACGAGCGTCGCCTGGAACCGACGCGGCGTCGCGACCGCGAGCACGCTCTTCTTCCGGACCATCGGTGGGACGCTCTCGGTCGGCCTCCTCGGAGGTGTGCTCGCGAGCGCGCTCGCGCGCTCCGGAGCGCGTCCCGAGCTCGTCGAGAAGCTGCTCGGGCCGGAGCGCGCCACGCTCGATCCCGCGGCGATCGCCCCCATCTCCGGAGCGCTGCAAGACGCGATGGGGGTCGTGTTCTGGACGGGGGCCGCGATCGCGTGCACCGCCTTCGCGGTGGTGCTCGCGTTCCCTCACGTCGAGATCGCGGCGCGGCCCGCCGAGAGCGGCGGGCCTGGGCGCGCGGCGGGGTGAGGGGTCGGGGAGGACCTTTAGACCTGTCGCGCCGCCTCGAAGCCGCGCGCGAGGTCCTCGACGAGGTCGTCCGCGCTCTCGATCCCGACCGACACGCGGACGAGGCCGTCGGCGATCCCGAGCTTGTCGCGCGTCTCCTTCGGGACCGAGGCGTGCGTCATGATCGCCGGGTGCTCGATGAGGCTCTCCACGCCGCCGAGCGACTCGGCGCAGGCGAAGATGCGGACCGCGCGGAGGAACGCGGTCGCCGCCGGGAGGCCGCCGCGGATGACGAAGGCGAGCATGCCGCCGAAGCCCGTCATCTGGCGGCAGGCGAGCGCGTGCTGCGGGTGGGAGGCGAGGCCGGGGTAGGCGACCCGCTCGACCTGCGGGTGTGCCTCGAGGAACCGCGCCACCGCGAGCGCGTTCCGGCCGTGGCGCTCCATCCTCACCGGGAGGGTCTTCAGGCCGCGCAGGACGAGGAAGGCGTCCATCGGGGACGGCACGCCGCCGACGGCGTTCTGCAGGAACGCCAGGCGGGCGTGAAGATCGCCGTCGTCCGTCACGATCGCCCCGCCCACCACGTCGGAGTGGCCGTTCAGGTACTTCGTCGTCGAGTGGACGACGACGTCGATCCCGTGCGCGAGCGGCCGCTGGAAGCAGGGCGTCGCGAAGGTGTTGTCGACGACGGTCCGCGCCCCGTGCTCCCGCGCGATCGTCGAGACCGCGGCGAGGTCGACGAGCTTCAGCATCGGGTTCGTCGGGCTCTCGATCCAGACGAGCCGTGTCTCGGGCCGGAGCGCCCGCGCGACGTTCGCCGGGTCGGTCATGTCCACCGCGTCGAACGCGAGGCCGTGGCGGCGGAAGACCTTGTCGAAGATGCGGAACGTGCCCCCGTACACGTCGTCCGAGAAGAGGACGTGGTCGCCCGCGGAGAGGAGGTGGAGGACCGCGTCGGTGGCGGCGAGCCCGGACGCGAAGGCGAGCCCGTGCCTTCCGCCCTCCAGCGCGGCGAGGCAGGCCTCGAGCGCGTGCCGGGTCGGGTTCTGCGTGCGCGAGTACTCGTAGCCCTTGTGGACGCCGGGGCCGTCCTGCACGTACGTCGAGGTGAGGTAGACGGGCGTCATGATGGCGCCCGTCGTCGGGTCGGGATGCTGACCGGCGTGGATGGCGAGGGTGTCGAAGCGAAGCTTGCGATCGTTCACGACACGTCCTCCTGAGCCTTCGACGACCGCCGCTCCGGGCTCTCTACTTCAGCCTCTCCCCGAGGAACTCGATGAGATCGATCTTCGTCAAGATCCCGGTCACCTTCTCGCCGTCCTTCACGACCGCGATGTTGTCGTCGTTGAAGATCTCACGCAGGCGCGTGATGGGCGTGTCCGCGGTGACGAGCCCCTGGATCGGCTGCACCAGCGGATCCACGACCTCGGAGAGCCGGTGCTTTCCCTCGATGAGGAAGTTCAGGAGGTCGTACTCGTGGATCATGCCGAGGGCGCGCCCGGAGTCGTCGACCACCGGCATCTGCGAGATGTCGTTGTCGCGCATCGTCTTCACGACCGCCTCGACCTTGTCCGTCCGCCGGGCGGTGATGACCTCGCCTCGCCGCTTGCCGAGGACGTCCTTCACCGTGGCGGCCGAGACCGGCCCCTCGCCGTTCACGGGGAAGCCGTTGTCGCGCATCCACTCGTCGGAGAAGAGCTTCGACACGTAGGAGCGACCGCCGTCCGGGAGCGGCACCACCACCGTCTTCCCCTTGCCGAGCTCGCGCGCGATCTGGGCCGCGACGTGGACCGCGGCGCCCGACGAGCCGCCCGCGAAGATCCCCTCCTCGCGCGCGAGCCGCCGGGCCATCGCGAACGCCTGCGCGTCCGTGACCTGGCGCACGTCGTCGAGCACCGACAGGTCCATCGCCCCGCACATCATGTCCTCGCCGATCCCCTCCACCTTGTAGACGTGCGGCGTCGAGAGCTTCCCGGTCTTGAACATCGAGTGGTAGACGGAGCCGACCGGATCGGCGCCGACGTTCTGGATCTTCGGGTTCTTCTCCTTGAAGAAGCGGCCGCAGCCGCTCATCGTTCCGCCCGTCCCGACGCCCGCGACGAAGGCGTCGAGCCGGCCGCCCGTCTGCTCCCAGATCTCCGGGCCGGTGGTCCGGTAGTGCGCCTCGACGTTGTCGGGGTTGTGGTACTGGTTCAGGTAGAAGCTGTTGGGCGTCTCCGCGGCGATGCGCTTCGCCACCGAGTAGTAGCTGTCCGGCGAGTCCGCCGGAACGTTCGTCGGCGTCACGATGACCTGGGCGCCGAACGCCTTGAGCGCGTCCTGCTTCTCCTTCGACATCTTGTCCGGCATCGTGAAGACGCAGCGGTACCCGCGCACGGCGGCGAACATCGCGACCGCGACGCCGGTGTTCCCGCTCGTGTTCTCGACGATGGTGCCCCCCTTGCGGAGGAGCCCCGCCTTCTCCGCCCGCTCCAGGATGTGGAGCGCCATCCGATCCTTGATGGATCCGCCGGGGTTCAGGTACTCCAGCTTGACGAGCACCGACGCGTCGTCGGGGCTTACGACCTTCTGGAGCCGGATGAGCGGCGTGTGGCCGATCGCGGAGAGGACGTTCTCGTGGATGGACATGGGGCGCTTTCCCGAAAAAGGCCGAGAGATCGAGGGCGAGGGCGGGTTATAGGCCCCCGCTCGCCGCTCCGTCAACGCGCGCCGTTCGACCCCGGCAACCGCTTCGGGTCGCCCACGCTCAGTGTCATCGGGAGGAATGGATGAACGATGCCCAGACGGAGGCCCGGGTGCGAGCTGCGGTGGCGCGCGCGACCGGGCGGGACGTCTCCCACGCGCCCGTGAAGCGCCTCGCGGGTCACGCCTCGATGCGGAGCTACTGGCGGGTTGGGTCGCACGTCGTGATGGTGCTGCCGCCGGACGCGAAGCCGGAGGAGATCACGAAGGGCGGCACGCCCGGGGTGGACCCGTTCATCGACGTCCAGCGGTTCCTCCACCGGCTCGGCGCCCGCGTGCCGGAGATCCTCGCCTTCTTCGGGGACGACCCCCTCGGCGGCCTCATGGTCCTCGAGGACCTCGGCGACGAGATGCTCGAGACGCGCCTCCTCGCCGGCGATCGGCCGGAGCCGCTCTACGAGCGCGCCGTCGACCAGCTCGCCGGCATCCGCGCCGCCGCCGAGATCCAGCAGCGAGCCGGCGCGTCGTGCGTCGCGTTCTCGCGGTCGTTCGACCGCGACCTCTACCTCTGGGAGCTCCACCACTTCCGCGAGTGGCTGCTCGAGGCGTGGAAGGGCAGGACCCTCTCGCCCGCCGAGCGGGAGGTGGTGGATCGCGAGTTCGAGCGGATCGCCCGCGCGCTGGACGCCGAGCCGAAGGGGTTCACCCACCGCGACTACCAGTCGCGCAACCTCATGGTGCTTCCGTCGGGCGAGCAGGGCATCATCGACTTCCAGGACGCGCTCCTCGGCCCGCGCCAGTACGACCTCGTGGCGCTCCTGCGCGACAGCTACGTCGAGCTGCCGCCGGATCTCGTGGACCGGATGATCCGGCGGTACCTCGAGCAGCTCGCGCTCTGGCGCGGCCCGAAGCTCGAGTACGGTCCCTTTCGCGAGGTGTTCGACCTCCTCACCGTTCAGCGCAAGCTCAAGGACGCGGGCCGTTTCGTCTTCATCGATCGCGTGAAGAAGAATCCGGGGTTCCTCCCGTCGATCCCCGCGTCGCTCCGCTACGTGCGCGAAGCCTTCGCCCGGCGACCCGATCTCGCCGAGCTGCAGGGCGTGCTGGCGCGTCACGTGCCCGAGCTCGCGCGCTGATCTTCGTGCGAGGCGTTCCAGGAGCGCCTGCGACCCGTTTCGCGTCGTCCGTGACCCGTTTCGCGTCATCCGTGCGCGCGTCACTCGTGCGCGCGTCACTCGTGCGCGCATGAACCGCGCTCCATCGCTTCCCCGTCACCCAGGGTCGCCGGGCACCCGTGCTCCGCTGTGCCTTCCTGCCGGACGGAAGGATCGGTAAGATCGTTCGAACTGGGGGAGTTGTCCGGAGGCTTCACGCCCGGAACAGTCGAACCGGGCTTTGCACGATCAGAGGACGCACGCGCACCTTCGCCGGGCGCGAGGGAGTCGCTCCATGACCAAGGTCCGAATCGGAGTTCGGCTCGCGGCCGCCTTCTCGCTCATGTGCGCGTTCCTGCTCGCAGTGGGCGGGGTGGGCATCACGGCCATGCACGAGATGGAGGAGAGGACCGACGAGATCACCCAGGGCTTCTGGGTGGCCGCGCGAAGCGCCCAGCAGCTCTCCGCCACGTCGCTCGAGATGAAGATCGCGGGGGACGCGATGATCCTCGCGCCCGTCGACGAGGAGGTGCGCAAGGCCTCCGCCACGCTGCGGGACAAGCGGCGGGAGGCCGAGCAGCTCCTGGCGCGCATCGAGCCGGTGGCGGCGAACGACGCGGAGCGGAGGAACGTCGCTGAGGCGAAGCGGCTCGTCGCGGACCTCGGGCCGAAGCACGAGAAGGTCTCGGCGCTCCTCGCCGCCGGTCAGCCGGTCGCCGCGCAGAAGGCGATGGACGGGGAGCTCGACCCGCTGCTCGTCAGGATCCGCGGCGTCTGCGAGGCCGTGACCGCGTCGACCAGCCAGGACGTCGACGACGCCGCGCGGCGGCAGGAGGCGGCCTACGCGCGCGCGCGCGCGGGCGCGATCGCGCTCGTCGCGATCGCCCTGCTCGCCGCGGCGGCGATCTCGTTCCTCGTCACCCGTTCCATCACCCGGCCCCTCGGGGTCGCGGCCGCGGTCGTCGACCGCGTCACCCGCGGCGATCTTCGCGAGGCCGCCGTGGTGACGGGCGAGGACGAGGTGGCGAAGCTGCTCCTCGCGGCGAACGCCATGTCCGAGCAGCTCCGCGGGATCATCGGCGAGGTGCGCGCCGGCGCGGATGCGCTCGCCGGTGCGTCGGCGCAGGTGTCCGCGACGGCGCAGATGCTCTCGCAGGGCACCGGCGAGCAGGCGGCCAGCGTCGCGGAGACGACCTCTTCCCTCGAAGAGATGAACGCGTCCATCACCCAGAACGCGGAGAGCTCGCGCCAGACCGAGGCGATGGCGAGCGAGGGGGCGAGAAACGCCGAGGAGAGCGGGAAGGCGGTGGCGGAGTCGGTCGGCGCGATGAGGTCCATCGCGGAGAAGATCTCGATCATCGAGGAGATCGCCTACCAGACGAACCTGCTCGCCCTGAACGCGGCCATCGAGGCGGCGCGGGCGGGTGAGCACGGGAAGGGCTTCGCCGTGGTGGCCACGGAGGTGCGCAAGCTCGCCGAGCGGTCGCAGACGGCGGCGAAGGAGATCGGTTCACTCGCGGCGGGCTCGGTGAACGTGGCGGAGCGGTCCGGCCAGCTCATCGGCGAGCTCGTGCCGGCGATCCGGAAGACGGCGGATCTCGTGCAGGAGGTGGCGGCGGCCTCGGCGGAGCAATCGGCGAGCGTGTCGCAGGTCTCCAAGGCGATGGGGACGGTGGATCAGGTGACGCAGCGGAACGCGTCGGCGGCAGAGGAGCTGTCCTCGACGGCGGAGGAGATGGCCTCGCAGGCCGCGGCGCTCCAGCAGCTCATCGGGTACTTCCTGCTGCGCGCCGAGCCGCCTCGTGTCGACCGCCGGAGCCCGGCGGCCCCCGCGCCGGCCGCGCCCATGCCGGCTCGCGCCGCGCCGGCTGCGAAGCCGGCGCGCGCGCTGGCCGAGCACAAGGTGAACGGCGCGACCGAGCGCGTCCCGGCCCGGGGTTCGGGCGGGTACACCCGGTTTTAGGCCCGCGCTTCCGAGCGGCGGTCGCCCTGGCGCTCCTCCCGAACGCGCTCCTGCGCGGGAGGGTGCCGCCCGCGACGGCCCGGGTTACAGTGCGCGGACATGAACGAACCGACGTCGCTGGGAATGGTGCTCACGATGCTCGTGGACCGGAACGGGAAGGCGGTCCGCGGCGGCTCCGGCAGGGGACAGCTCTACGCGACGCGCGAGTGGCTCGTCGTGCTCCGCCCCAAGGGCGCCCACGAGACGCTCCATCGCGCGACCCGCGCTGCGCTGTTCGCGTCGGTCGCCATCCTCATCGCGAACCTCTTCATCTGGAAGAGCATGGGCGCCATCTGGATCGCGATGGCGCTCCAGGCGGCGTACTGGCTCTCCCTCCCGATGCGTCGCCGCGCGCTCGAGCCGAAGGCGCTCAGCGCCGCAGACCTCGAGGCGGCGAGGCGGGCGGGGCAGCCACTCGTCCAAATTCCCGCCGGAGCGATTGTGCGCGCGGTGGCACCCCAGCCCCCGCGGCCGGGGTTCCGGAAGCCGGCGCGGTTCGAGACCCCGGAGGGCGCGCTCGAGATCTACCTCTCGGACGATCAGTTCCGGTCGGCGCTCGAAGCGCTCGGGCGCAGTCCCTGACGCCGCTCGAGCGCGCAGACGTCGATCCCGGACCGCCTGCGAGAGCAGGATCGTCGCTCGCGGCCACCAAGATGCTAGAACGCGACGATGCGCTGCAAGCTCCTCGCAGCGGTGCTGCTCGCGGCTCCCGCGCTCGCCCTCGCGGCCGAGGAGCACGGGGACCCCGTCGCTCCCATCCTCGTCGCGCTCGCGCTCATCCTCGTCGCGGCGAAGCTGGGGGCCGACGTCGCGACGCGCCTCGAGCAGCCTGCCGTCCTGGGCGAGCTCGTGGCGGGCGTCATCGTCGGCAACCTCGACCTCGTCGGATTCGAGGCGCTCCGCTGGATCAGGACCGATCCGGGGGTGGACGTCATCTCCCGCGTCGGCGTCGTGGTCCTCCTGTTCCAGGTGGGGCTCGAATCGACCGTCGGGCAGATGGCCCGCGTCGGCATCTCCGCCCTCCTCGTCGCGGCGATCGGCGTCGTGACGCCCTTCGCCCTGGGCTGGGGCGTCGCCACCTGGCTCCTGCCCGAGCACAGCGCCTACGTGCACGCCTTCATCGCCGCGACCCTGACCGCGACGAGCGTGGGGATCACCGCGCGCGTCATGCGCGACCTCGGCCACTCCGCGACTCCGGAAGCGCGGATCGTCCTCGGGGCCGCGGTGATCGACGACGCGATGGGCCTCGTGATCCTCGCGATCGTGGGGGGCGTCATCTCCGCGGCGGCGACGGGCGGGTCGCTCTCCGTCGCCGAGACCACGCTCGTCGTCGCGAAGGCGCTCGGCTTTCTCCTCGGCGCGATCGTGCTCGGGACGCTCGTGTCGCGGCGGCTGTACCGGCTCGTGTCCCGCCTCCGCGCGAGGGGCCTCCTCCTCCCGTTCGGCCTCTCCTTCTGCTTCCTCGTCTCCTGGCTCGCGTCGGTGGTCGGGCTCGCGCCGATCGTGGGCGCCTTCGCGGCGGGGCTCGTCTTCGAGGAGACGCACGGGAGCCTGCTCGTGGGGCGCGGCGAGGATCCCCTGGACAAGCAGATCGAGCCCGTCGCGGCCTTCCTCGTCCCGGTCTTCTTCGTCGTGATGGGGATGCGCACCGACCTTCGCGCGTTCCTCGACCCGACGATCGTGGGGTTCGCGGGCGCGCTCACGGCCGTGGCCCTCATCGGAAAGATCGCGGCGGGGCTCGGCGCGCTCGGGGGCGCCGATCGCCTCTCCGTCGGGATCGGGATGATTCCTCGCGGCGAGGTCGGGCTCATCTTCGCGAACGTCGGGCTCTCCCTCTCGTTCCGCGGCGAGCCGATCGTGAGCCTGCCCACGTACTCGGCGGTCGTGGTCATGGTGATCGCCACGACCCTCGTCACCCCTCCCGCGCTCAAGTGGAGCCTCTCGCGCGCAGCGCGCGCGAGCGGGAGGACGCCCGCCGGCAAGGGTGGGTGAGGTCGGGATCGCGCCCCGCGAAGACGAGAAGGGCGGGCCCGGGGGCCCGCCCTTCGCGATCTCGAGTGGAGGTCCGTGGCGGAGGCCGCCGCGGACCAGCCGCCAGGACTACTCGGCGCCGATGCCGAGATACGTCCGGAGCTTCTCGCCCTCGAACTTCTCCTGCGCCTCGGGCTCCGGCGTGAGGAGCGACACGAGCCAGCCCGCGAGGAACGCCGCGGTCATCGAGAAGATGGCCGGGTTCTTGAGCGGGATGATCGGGGCCGCGTTCTTGAACACGTCCACCCAGACGGTCGGCGACAGGATGATCATGCCGATCGAGAGGAACGTGCCGACGAGGATCGAGGCCACCGCGCCCCAGGTCGTCATCTTCTTCCAGACGATGGAGAGGAGCAGCGCCGGGAAGTTGGCGCTGCACGCCACCGCGAACGTGAGACCGACCATGTACGCGACGTTCTGGCCCTTGAAGAGGATGCCGAGGAACACCGCGAGGACGCCGAACACCACCGTGGTGATCTTCGCCGTCTTCATCTGCTCCTCTTCCGTCGCCTTCCCCTTCTTGATGACCGACACGTAGATGTCGTGCGAGTACGCGGAAGCGCCGGCGAGCGTCAGGCCGGCGACCACCGCGAGGATCGTCGCGAACGCGACGGCCGCGATGAAGCCGAGGAACGGCGTGCCGCCGAGCAGCTCGGCGATGAGCGGCGACGTCATGTTGCCGCCCTTGTCGACGGCCGTGATGACGGAGCGGCCCACGAGCACCGACGAGCCGAAGCCGACGATCGGGATGATGATGTAGAAGTAGCCGATGAAGCCGGTCGCGTAGAGCAGCGACTTACGCGCGGCCTTCGCGTCCGGCACCGTGTAGAAGCGCATGAGGATGTGCGGCAGGCCGAGGAGCCCGAACATCAGCGCGAGGCCCAGCGACACCGCTTCGAGCGGGCTCGAGATGAGACCGCCCGGCTCGAGCGCCTGCTGACCGTACTTCTGGGAGACCGCCTGGTAGAGGTTGCTCGGGTCCCACCCGAACTTCGAGAGGACGAGCCCGGTCAGGAACGTGACGCCGCAGAGGAGCAGGACGGCCTTGATGATCTGCACCCAGGTCGTCGCGATCATGCCGCCGAAGAGCACGTAGGCGAGCATCACGGCGCCGACGATGATCTCGGCGTACTCGTACTTGAGGCCGAACATCAGCTTGATGAGCGTGCCGGCGCCGACCATCTGCGCGATGGTGTAGGTGAGCACCGTGAGGACGCCGCCGATCGCCGCGGCGATGCGGACCGGCTGCTGGCGGAGCCGGAAGGCGACGACGTCCGCGAAGGTGAACTTGCCGAGGTTCCGGAGCGGCTCGGCGATGAGGAACATGAGCGCAGGCCAGCCGACGAGCCAGCCGGTCGCGTAGATCATGCCGTCGTAGCCCTTGAGGGCGACCATGCCGGAGATGCCGAGGAACGACGCCGCCGACATGTAGTCGCCGGCGAGCGCGAACCCGTTCTGGATCGCGGACACGCTGCGTCCGGCGGCGTAGAATTCCTTAGAGGTCTTCGTCCGCTTGGCCGCCCAGTAGGTGATGGCGAGCGTCACGGCGACGATCATGAAGAAGAAGACGATGGCGGAGACGGTGGGAGTGCCGAGGACCGTCTGTATCGCCGGCGCCGCAGGAGTCGGCGTGGGCGCAGGCGCGGCCTGGTTGAGAAGGATCTTCGCGAGCGAGCTGAACTGAACCATGAAGAGATCTCCTTAGAGAGGGCCGGGATGGGGGGGCTACGGCTTCAGCTCACCCTTGAGCCGCTCGACCTCGGGGTCATAGACATTGTTCGCCCACACGACGTACACCGCCGTGAGGATCCAGGCGATCACGATCGACGCGATGCCGAGCGGGATGGCGAGCGTCGTCACCTCGCCGATCTTCGTCGAGACGAGCGCCTTGTTCCCGGCGATGAGCAGGATGTAGCCGTAGTAGGAAACGAAGAGGAGCGAGAGCAGCACGAGGCTGACCCGCCATCGCTTCATGACGAGGCGCTTGAACTCCTTCGACTCGATGATCTCGTGAACCGACTTCTGCGGCAGTCGCTCTGTCTTCACCACCACGTTCGTCATGTGTGAGCCTCCTAGGGGAACCCGCGGGTCCGGATCGTATAGCACCGACTTTTGCGTGTTGGCCAGAGGGGGCGTTGCGAATCTTGCGCGTAGGATTGACGCAGATCAACTAGACGCGTGTTTTTGGCCGTTGTGCGCGCACATCCTGCGGTGCGACACGGCGTCTCCAGATCGCTTTGCGAGCGGTCGCGCAGGCACGAAACCGTGTCTCGCGCGAGAGGCGGTCTCAGCGCCATGAGGCTCGCGCTGCTCGCCGATCTCCACGCGAACCTCGAGGCCGTGACCGCGTGCCTCGCGGACGCGCGCGAGCACGGCGCCGAGCGGCTCGCGTTCCTCGGCGATCTCGTCGGCTACGGCGCCGACCCCGGCGCGGTCGTGGATCTCGTCAGATCGCACGTCGAGCGTGGTGCACTTGCCGTGAAGGGAAACCACGACGCGGCGGCGATCACCGGGAAGTCCGACTTCATGCACGAGACCGCGGAGATCGCGGTCGCGTGGACGCGCGCCCGGCTCGACGACGCACAGCGGGGGTTCCTCGCGAGCTTGCCGCTCGTCGTCCAGGAGGGGAACCTCTTCCTCGTGCACGCGAGCGCGGAGGCGCCGCAGGAGTGGACCTACGTGACGGATCCGCTCCGCGCCGGACGCGCGCTCGCCGCGTCGGCGCCCGCGAGCTGGGTATTCTGCGGCCACGTGCACGAGCCCGTGCTGTACACTGCGGGCGCGGCCGGGCGGCCGGTCCCGTTCCGTCCGGTGCCGGGCGTCGCGATCCCGCTGCCGCCCCATCGCCGCTGGCTCGCCATCGTGGGCTCGGCGGGGCAGCCGCGCGACGGGAACACCGCCGCCTGCTACGCCATGCTCGACACCGACCCCCCCACCCTCACCTTCCACCGCGTCGCCTACGACTGGCGCTCGGCTGCGGCCAAGGTGCGGTCGGCGGGGCTGCCGGAGAGCCTCGCGCGTCGGCTCGAGCGCGGAGAGTGACGTGACCGCGCTCCTCGAGCCCGGCATGGAGATCGACGGGTTCAGGGTCGCGGAGCGCGTCCACGCCGGAGGGATGTCGGTCATCTACCGCGTGACGGGGCGCGACGCCGGGTTCCCCCTGCTCATGAAGGTGCCGCGGCTCGGCTACGGCGAGCCGGCGGAGAGCGTCATCTCGTACGAGGTCGAGCAGCTCGTGCTCGCGGCGCTGAAGGGGCCGCACGTGCCGCGCTTCGTCGCGGCGGGGGATCTCGCGGTGCGGCCCTACCTCGTGATGGAGCACGTCGAGGGGCGCTCCCTCGCCGAGTGGTCCGACGCCGCGCCGGTCGATCCCGCGGAGGTCGCCCGGCTCGGCACCGCCCTCGCGACCGCCCTGCACAGCCTCCACGTCCAGGGGGCGGTCCACCTCGACGTGAAGCCGGCTAACGTGATCATCCGCCCCACGGGCGAGGCGGTCCTCATCGACTTCGGCCTCGCGCGCCACGCCCACTATCCGGACCTGCTCGCCGAGGAGATCCGCAGCCCGATCGGCTCCGCTCCGTACATGTCGCCGGAGCAGGTGCTCGGGGCGCGCTGGGATCCGCGGAGCGACCTGTTCGCGCTCGGGGCCGTGCTGTACGAGCTCGCCACGGGTCGGTTCCCGTGGGGCTCGCCTTCGAGCCTCGCCGCGCTCCGCAAGCGGCTCTGGCGTGACCCGGTGCCGCCGCGCGCGATCGTCCGCGCGGTCCCCGAGTGGCTGCAGGAGGTGATCCTGCGCTGCCTCGAGCCCGACGCGGACGCCCGCTACCCCTCCGCCGCGCACGTGGCGTTCGATCTCGCCCATCCCGAGCAGATCGCGGTGGGGCCGCGGGGGCGGAAGCTCCGCCGCGATCGCGGCTGGAAGGTGTTCCGCCGCTTCGTGCGTGCGGCGGGGCTCGAGCCGGCCGAGCCCCCCGCCCCGACCGGGCGGCTCGCCGGGCCGGCGATCGTCCTCGTCGCCATCGCGACCCGGCACGCGGACGACGCGCAGCTCGACGCGCTGCGCGAGGCGGTCGTGCGGATCCGCGCGGGTGGCGGCGAGCAGCGGCTCGCCTGCATCACGGTGATCCGCCCCTCGCCCGGACTGGGCGGCGCGAGCGACGAGGACGCCGCGACGAGCCAGCGGATCAAGCACCTCGTCGTCCTGCGCCACTGGGCGGAGCCCCTCGGCCTCGCGGCAGGGCAGATCTCCTTCCACGTGCTCGAGTCGGCCGACCCCGCAGAAGCGATCCTCAGGTACGCGCGGATGAACCAGGTCGACCACATCGTCATCGGTGCGCCGCCGCGCGAAGTGGAGCTGCCGGGGATGCTCGGGACGGTCTCGCCGCGCGTGTCGAGCGAGACGGCGCCGGAGCCGCTCCAGCTGCTCCGGCTGCTCGGGGCGGTCTCGACGAAGGTTGCCGCGGAGGCGCGCTGCACCGTGACGCTGGTCCGGGCGCGCCAGACGCTCCCCCGCTAGTCGTCCGCGGTCGCTACCCGTGCGCCCAGTGATCGATGTCGCGGTTCTTCGTCTCGGGCATGAGGAACGCACCGACCACCGCGGTCATCACCGCGATCACCACCGGATACCAGAGGCCGTAGTAGATGTTGCCGGTCGCCGCCACCATCGCGAACGCGATGGCCGGGAGGAAGCCGCCGAACCAGCCGTTGCCGATGTGGTACGGCAGCGACATCGACGTGTAGCGGATGCGCGCGGGGAACAGCTCGACGAGCCAGGCCGCCATCGGCGCGTAGACGATCGTCACGTACAGCGCCAGGATGAACAGGATGAGCATCACCACCGGCACGTTCATCTTCGCCATGTCGGCGGCGGCCGGGTAGCCGGCGGCGTCCGTCGCGCGGCTCATTGCCGTGTCGAACTCGGCGTGCAGGATCTTGAAGTCCACGGCCGCGACCGTGCGACCCTCGAACGACGCGACGACGCGCGGGCCGATCCTCACCGTCGCGAGCGACCCGGGGGACGCGGCCTCGTTCTCGTACGGCAGGCCCTTCTTCGCGAGCCAGCCCTTGGCGATGTCGCAGGAGGACATGAACTTGCGTCGCTCGACCGGGTCGAACTGCAGCGAGCAGTCGTCCCCGGACGCGACGACGGTGATCGGATCGTGGCGCGCCGCCTCGAAGATGGCCGGGTTGGCCGCCTTGGTGAGCCCCCGGAACAGCGGGAAGTAGGTGAGCGCGGCCAGCGCGCACCCCGCGATGACGAGCTTCTTGCGGCCGATCGTGTCCGAGAGGATCCCGAACACGACGAAGAACGGCGTCGCGAGCGCGAGGGCGCCGAGGACCATGAGGGTCGCCGCCTGCGCCGGGACCTTCAGGATCTTCTCGAGGAAGAACAGCTCGTAGAACATCCCCGTGTACCAGACGACCGCCTGCCCCGCGACGCCGCCGAAGAGCACGAGGAGCACGATCCTGAGATTTCCCCAGCGCAGGAACGACTCGGTGAGCGGCGCCCGCGAGGCCTTGCCCTCCGCCTTCATGCGCTGGAACACCGGCGACTCCTGGAGCTTCAGCCGGACGTACAGCGAGATCGCGAGGAGGCCGAGGGAGAGCAGGAACGGGATGCGCCAGCCCCACGCCTCGAACCGCGCCCCGAGGAGCAGGCGGCAGCCGAGGATCACGACGAGGGACAGGAACAGGCCCACCGTGGCGGTGGTCTGGACGAAGCTCGTGAAGAAGCCGCGCTTCCCGGGCGGAGCGTGCTCGCACACGTACGTCGCCGCGCCGCCGTACTCGCCGCCGAGCGCGAGGCCCTGGACGAGGCGGAGGACGACGAGGAGCACGGGCGCCGCCGCCCCGATCGAGGCATAGGGCGGCAGGACCCCGACGAGCATCGTCGAGAGTCCCATGATGAGGATCGTGACGAGAAACGTGGACTTGCGGCCGACGAGGTCGCCGAGTCGCCCGAAGACGATGGCGCCGAACGGGCGGACGGCGAACCCCGCCGAGAACGCGAGGAGCGCGAAGATGAACTGGCTCGTCTCGTTCAGCGGCGAGAAGAACTGCCTCGCGATGATCGGGGCGAGAGACCCGTACAGATAGAAGTCGTACCATTCGAAGACGGTGCCGAGCGAGGAGGCGATGATGACGCGACGCTCGTCGCGCGTGATGCCGCGGCTCTCCCTCGCGGTCTCGGGAGACGGCTTCAGCAGCGTGACCGGAGCCAGAGACATGTCGTTCGTCCTCCTGCGGACTGCGACGCACTTGCACTGCGGCGACCGGGCATCCAGAGGGACGCGTACCACATGGTCATGAATACCCGCAACGTTCGCGCATGCCTTGCGCGAACCCTTTGCGCGTGCGCGCCGGTGCTCCGGGCGGCAAGACTTGCAGTGAAAACCGGATCTCGGCGCGCCCGACGGAGCTCGCACGCATGACCCCGGAACAGCAAGCGAGATACTGGCGCCGAAACCTCTCCTACATCGGGGTGCTGCTCGCGATCTGGGCGGCTGTCTCGTACGGGGCGGCGATACTGCTCGCCGACGTGCTCGATCGGGTGCGACTCCTCGGCTTCCCGCTCGGGTTCTGGTTCGCGACGCAGGGCTCGATCCTCACCTTCGTCGCGCTCGTGTTCGTGTACGTGAAGCTCATGAACGACCTCGACCGGAAGTACGGCGTATACGAACGGTGAAGGGGGCGGATCTCTCCACCGCCTCGCTTCCGCGAGAAGAGGCCCGCGCGGCCGTCGAAAGGACGACATGGGAGTCATCGCCTGGACGTGGCTCGTCGTGGCGGCATCCTTCGCCCTGTACGCCGCGATCGCGCTCTACACGAGGGCGAGGTCCGCAGCCGATTTCTACATGGCCGACCTCACGGTGAGCCCGGTGCTCAACGGGATGGCGACCAGCACCGACTGGATGTCGGCCGCCTCGTTCATGTCGATGGCGGGGCTCATCGCGGTCATGGGACGCGACGGGTCCGTCTACCTGATGGGGTGGACGGGCGGGTACGTGCTGCTCGCGGTGCTCCTCGCTCCGTACCTGCGCAAGTACGGCAAGTACACCGTCCCCCAGTTCGTCGGCGATCGCTACTACTCCTCGGCGGCGCGTGTCGTGGCGCTCCTCTGCGCGATCGCCATCTCGTTCGTCTACGTCGCGGGGCAGATGCGCGGCATCGGCATCGTCTTCGCCCGGTTCCTCGGGATGACGATCGGGCAAGGCGTCCTCGCCGGCGCCGTCATCGTGTTCGTCTACGGGGTGCTCGGTGGGATGAAGGGGATCACCTACACGCAGGTCGCGCAGTACGTCGTCGTGATCGCGGGGTATCTCGTCCCCGCCATCTTCGTCTCGATGATGCTGACCGGCAGATCGATCCCGCCGCTCGGCATGGGCGGGACGCTCACGGACGAGGGCGCCGCGCTCCTCGGCGCGCGGCCCGGGCAGTCCCTCCTCGACGTGCTCGACCGCATGAACCAGGACATGGGATTTCCGGCGTTCACCGCCGGCTGGAAGCCGCGCCTCGACCTGGTCGCGATCGCCGCGGCGCTGATGGTCGGCACCGCCGGGCTCCCCCATATCGTGATCCGGTTCTTCACCGTCCCGAAGATCCGCGACGCCCGCTCCTCCGCCGGGTGGGCCCTCGTCTTCATCGCGGTCCTGTACACCACGGCCCCGGCGGTCGCGGCGTTCGTGCGCGCGACGTCGGTCGCGACCATCCAGGGCCGCCCCGCGGCCGAGGCGCCGGAGTGGTTCAGGGCCTGGCAGCCGACGGGGCTCGTGGCGTTCGAGGACCGCGACGGGGACGGGCGGATGCGCATGAGCGCCGACCCGGCGCGGAACGAGGTGACGATCGACCCGGACGTCCTCGTCCTCGCGAGCGCAGAGATCGCGCGCCTGTCGCCCTGGGTGGTGGCGCTCGTCGTCGCGGCGGCGCTCGGCGCTGCGCTCTCCACCGCGGCGGGGCTCCTCCTCGTCGTCGCCGCGGCCGTGTCCCACGACCTCCTCAAGTCGGTGCTGTTGCCGCGCATGAGCGACCGCGCCGAGGTGTGGGGGGCGCGCATCGCCGCGCTCTCCGCGTCCGCGCTCGCCGCATGGCTCGCCCTACACCCGCCCGGCCGCGTCGCGGAGGTGGTCGCATACGCCTTCGGCCTCGCGGCGTCCTCCTTCTTTCCGGTGATCGTCGCCGGCATCTTCTGGAAGCGCGCGACGAAGCAGGGCGCGATCGCCGGCATGAGCGCGGGAATCCTCTTCACGGGCGGCTACATCTCCTTCTTCAAGCTGCTCCGCCCGGACCTCAACGCGCCTCCGCACTGGCTCCTCGGCATCTCGCCGGAAGGGATCGGCGCCGTCGGCACGATCCTCGCGTTCGTCGTGATCGTGGCGACGTCGCTCGTGACGCCGGCGCCCCCGCAGCACGTGCAGGATCTCGTGGCAGGGCTCCGCGCCCCGCGCAGCGCCAGGGGGACGACCGGCCCGGGCGGAGGGCGGTACCTGTTCCGCTGACAGCGCCAGCCCGTTGACCGGATCTCGCCGCGCAGATCGGCGGGACGCGACCGAGGGGCCGGGGCCAGACCTGATTCCCGCTGCCCACCGGGAGGCGCCTCCCACCCCTGCGCCGCCTGCCGATCCCGCTGACCTCGAGATGGTGGCCCAGTTTCGTGCCGCGACTTACCGACACTCGAACTTGATCTGTCCCGAGCTACGGGATGGCACACACTTCCGCACGACCACAAACTTCTCGTTGAATCCCCACAACAGGCGCCCGGCCAACCACATGGTTTCCCGCGACGGATCGAGGCGAAGCAATGCCGAAATTGGAGCCCTGGAGTCAGCAAATATCAGCTTCTTGGTGCGCACGTCGTAGACCTGAATCCCAAAACCACCCCAGTCAAACTCACCGAGTACTCCCAGACCGATCCAGAGCTGGTCGTTCCACTTGTTCGCGATGAGGACGCTGCAGCCGACAGGGCATTGCTTGCGCGTATCTAGCTGCCACTTGTCGCCATGATGAATGATGAACTGCCCCTTGCAGAGGGGACCGCCTTCGTCTTGTGGCTCGCAGTCCGTGTACTCCGTCTCAAACCTGTCGCCATCGGACGTGACAACGGCCTGGGGCGGCTCGCCCCACTCCGGCAGTGTCGCCAACTTCTTCGCCTCGAATTCTGGGAAGAGAGACTTGTATTCCGACCGCCCCAACTTGTGGACTTCTCCTGACTTCGATCGGAATTCGAAAAACGAGGTAGAGATCGTCGTGCCACCGGCTTGCTCAAGCACGACGACTCCGACTGCGCCCTCTCGGAAGTTCACGGCAGCGACGAACACCTCCGTCTGGTCTTCCTCCGTGTGCGCTTGGGCACGAGCGTCGCGTAACGGTAGGAGAATAAGGGCCGCCAAGATGGCGCACCGCATGAACATTCGCATCGCGCTATGGTCCCCCCTCTTGGAGTGTCGCCGGCTGAGTCTTCGACGTCGGCTCTTGCGCTTACTTACGGATTCGGCGACGGCCGCGCGTTGTCACCGTTCAATGGCGCCAACACTCTAGTCGGGACATAGCCGGCGACCCTGCCGTCCTCCGTCCAGACAAGGGCGTATTCCCCCACCTGAGCGATGATCGTGACCTTGGTATCGGCAGCGATCGTGCCCGATGGCTCGCCCCCGTCCTTCGCGTGCCGTGACGAGGCGTAGCACGACGTTTGTTCCTTGACTTGATGGGTCACCTCGGTCGCGACGGGATTCTTCTTGAGGCACGGGCCTTGCTGCGCGCTCCCTGTGCATAGCGGCTCGTGTTTCCGTACCTCTGGCCGAGGCTTCTCCTGAGCCGCCGCAGCAACGGGAAACGTTACGCCAGCAATCAGCGCAATAAGGCAACGGGAAGTCATCTTACCATCCTTGCGCGAAGAGCACTTCGTGTGAGTCGACGCGTTCGCGCAGCCGAAGTGGACCTAGGTCGAGGTTTGAAGCGACAGGTGTTGGTACTGACGCTGCTGCCGAGAAGTTCCCGTCCGCGCCCGCGGCATTCGCGGCGCGAACGCGGTACCAGTAGGTCACGTTCGCCGCGACGGTCGCATCGGTATAGGTTAGTGTCGTCACCCCACTCGCGACCTGCGTCCACGGTCCGCCCGAGCTCGTGGCGCGCTCCACCTTGTAGCTCGCTGCTCCTCCGGTCGGAGCGGTCCAGTTCACCGTGACGGAGTGCGAAGCGACGTTCGAGAACGTTGGCGTGCCTGGAGCGTTGGGCAGCGTCATCACGCTGCTCGCCGCGGAGTAGGGTCCGTCACCGCCGGCGTTCGTGGCCCGCACGCGGTACCAGTACGCCGTGTTCGCGGTGAGCCCGGACGAGTTGAGGTAGGTGAGCGCGGTCACGCCGCTCGCGATCTGCGTCCACGTGCCCGGCGCGCCGGAGGCATCCGGCGCTCGCTCGATCTTGTAGGACGCAGCACCAGTCACCGTCGTCCAGTTCACGTAAAGGTAGCTTGCCGTCACAGAGCTATAGGTCGGCGTTCCAGGCATCCCGGGGACGGGAGTCCCCGGATCCACCGGCGTGGTCACCGGTGCGCTCGCCGAGTAGCTCGAGCCCGTTGAATTGGTCGCGCCGACCCGATACCAGTAGGTCATGTTGCCGGCGACGGTCCCGTCGGCGTAGCTGAGCGCCGTCACGCCGGTGGCGACCGCCGTCCAAGGGCCGTACTGCCCTGTGCCTCGCTCCACCCTGTAGCTCGCCGCTCCGCCGGTCGGCGCGGTCCAGCTCACCGTCACGGTGTTGTAGGCAACGTTCGAGAACGCCGGCGTCCCGGGCGCGTTCGGCAGCGTCATCACGCTGCTCGCCGCTGAGTACGGTCCGTCACCGCCGGCGTTCGTGGCGCGAACCCGATACCAGTACGCCGTGTTCGCGGTGAGCCCGGACGAGTTGAGATAAGTGAGCGCCGTGACGCCGCTCGCGATCTGCGTCCATGCTCCGGGCGAGCCGCTCACGTCCGGCGCGCGCTCGATCTTGTAGGAGACAGTGCCAGTCGCCGCCGTCCAGTTGACGTACAGGTAACCCGTCGAGACGAACGTGTATGTCGGGGTTCCGGGCGCCCCGGGGACTGGAACCCCCGGAGTAACCGACGCGCTCGCGAGTAGTTCGAACCCGTTGGATTGGTCGCCCCTACCCGGTACCAGTACGCCACGTTCGCCGTCACTGTCGCGTCGACGTAGGTCAGCGTCGCGAGGCCCGCCGCGAGCTGCGTCCACGGCCCAGTCGAGCTTGTCGCCCGTTCGACCTCGTAGCTCGCCGCCCCGCCCGTCGGTGCCGTCCAGCCCACCGTCACCGTGCTCGGCCCGACGTTGCTGAAGGTGGGGGCTGCGGGGGCATTGGGGAGCGATGTGACGCTGACGGTCGCCGTATACGCTCCCATCCCGGAGTGCCCGACGGCAGCGACTCGATACCAATATGTGGTGTTGCCCTGAACGGCATCGACGTACTCTGTCGATGGCAACTCGGTGGCGACAGCAGACCACTGGCCAGGAGATCCACTCGCGTCGGGGGCGCGCTCGACCCGATAGTTGTACAATCCAGAAGCCTGCTCCCACTGCAAACGCACCGAGGTATTCGTCACGTCGGATACGTTGAGCGTGTCGGGTGCATCGGGCAGCGTCCTGACCGAACGCTCCTCCGACCATGGGCCAGGCGCACCGCCGGCATTCACCGCGCGTACGCGGTACCAGTAGGTCGAGTCGGACGCGAGGAAGTCATGCTGGTATAGGCCCGACTGAAGCCCCGCCGCGACCAAGAACCATTCATCAGCCGTCGTATCGCTCGGCTGCCCGGCACATTCGAGTTCGTAGTCCACGGCACCGGCGACAGGCGTCTCCCACCTAACCGTGATCCTGGAATCTGTTACGTCCGAAAACGAGGGCGGCGCAGGCGCGTCCGGCACTACGCCGCCTGGGTCCACGGGTCCGGTCGTCTCTCCGCCCGCTCCTGCGAGGGAACACCGGCCAGCGATGTCCGCCGCGAACTCCTCCCACTCGTCGTCCGCGGTACTGGGATCCCCGGGGGTGAAGGGCACGGCGGAATACCCATAGAGAACGTACGATACGGGGCCAGGCGGGTTGACGCTCCGAAACGTGAACCCGTCCACTACGGACCCGGGCCAAATGCTGGCGGCGCTCGGCGGAACAGACGGGTTATTGGTCACGAGTTCCGCGTCCGCGGGATCGGCGATCGCAACCCACCTGACCAACCGCGGATCGAACGAACGACCACCCCCCCATCCAGACGGAAAGTCCACCGCGTCGGGCCGGTAGGCAACGATCTCGACGGCATCGATCGGCTGTACGCTCGTGGCGTCGTTACTGACGCGATATGAATACGTGTAGAGACCCGATGCGGCATCGAACGAGATCGTGGAGGTCACCGTCGCGGCAACTTGATCCGGCCCCGGTGGACAAGGGTCGGTGGCAGCACCCCTGGCCACAACGAGGGTGTGGCTCTCAGGATCGGATCCACACCCAACCACGAGCACAGCGAAGATCGAGCCGACGACCCAAGAGCGAGCAAGCATTCGCGTTCCCATCAGACCGTTGCTCACTGGATGTGCCAATGACATCCGCCGGAGTCGCCCGGCTGACACAGGTTGGGATTATACGGAGATTCTGCCCAGACGGTGAAGTGGAATGGTGGTATCGCGGCCCCAATTGCCTGTTGAAGACAAGTCTTCTCCCAGTTGGTCAATCCCCTCATTGAAATATCGACCTGTTCACCCCTCCGGTGATTGATGTGCGGCGGCATCCACTCTTTGGCGAGTCTGATGTCGGCGAGCCCACCTTGGCGCATGCTGTTCGCGCTGATCTTGATTATGTGTGTTGGGACGTGCCCGGCCTGACGCGCGCTGCTCGGTTGGACTGATCCCGTGAACGCGCCCGCGCCCGAGCCCGCGCCCGAAACAGCCGGGCTCGGACTCGGGCTCGTTCACGGGCTCGGGGCTCAAGCCAACTGGGCACCGCTGTGAGACAACAGGCGGAAGTACTCGCGCTCTACCTGTTGCAAGCGCGTGTTCGTCTCTCTCGTGCCGTAACCTTCCCACGGCAGATGCTGAGGTCCGTTCGTTTCCTGAACTCTTGTCTCTGCCCAAATAGTGCCAGAAGCGAAGTGTGTGCGCGCTAATCCTCCCCGCTTCACTTCTATCCAGTCCCAAATCGGAATCGAAGGAAAGGCATCGGCCACGGCGGTTATCTTGATCCTGCCCGCCGTCTCGGGCGGCAGAAACTGGAGGTACACCCTACCGTCAAGGTCAGCCGGGTAGTTTGTGTCGGTCGGGTAAAGAACGCTCAGCACGCCAGGAGTTCGCGGGGTTGTTCTGATGCGTGTGACCGCCGGAGTTCGGCTCCGCCTCCCAAGTGAATGTCCATTGTGTGCACGGCCCTCCTATATAATAGAAACCTAGGTAGTATGGATCTGAATCCACCTTAGGCGTGGTTAAGTCGCTCGGCAGCCGCACAACAAACACCTGCTCTGTGCGGACGCTGCCGCGCAAGCGCACGCGGCAACGAGCGCAGCCGCCAGTCTGGGAATGCTCATGTCATTCACCGTGTCGGAGTGGGTTCAGTAGGACGAAGAACTGCGAGCGCAACGTTGCAGCGAGCAGCCTGCTTTCCGCGGCACCGGCGTCACGACAGGGGACATGGAGTTGATCGAGCGCTACGTGAGCGCACTGTATGGAGACGGAGAGGAGGACCGCCAAGCCCCTGCCTGGGCAGTACCGATGGTGAATGGGTGTGTTCCCTCTTGCGGGCTGATCGCCCTGCATCGACGATGAGAAGGCATTGCTTGAGTTCGTGCTGCTCGGCGACCCCTCGATCCACCCGGTGGGGGCCGCGCCCGCGGTCGCGACCCGAGGGGCCCGGCGTGGTGCGGCCGCTGTGCCCGCGACGCCTGCCGCCACCGCGCTCGCCGAGCGCCAGCGGCGAAGCGTCTTCACCGCGGCGCTCGCGTCGCAAATGGGCGCGACGCTCGCGGTGCGGAGCGCCGCGAGCGTCGCGGACCGGAGGCCGGCCTCAACGCGTTTCGGCGTCGTCGAGCAGGCGCTCGGGCGGGAGACCGTCGCGGGGTTCGAGATGTCGAGGGAGCCGATCCGGGTGGACCGGGTGGAGGCGTTCCTCACGAGGCGGCGGTCGAGGTGGCGGGTCTCGCGCCATGCCGGTGCGGGACGGCCGCGGCGGCTCCCGCGCGTCAGCACGACGCTGCAGTATCACTGGAGCGGGAAGCGGATCTTCTCCAGGCACAAGGAGATCCGGCTCGTGAAGGTGGAGACGGACGCGAAGGGGCAGGTGCTGCACCACAGCGTGGTTCAGAGCGGCTGAGCGAGGTGCGCGGTAGGAATGCCAGGGCCGGTGCGCAAGCTCACGAAGGTGCGGGGGCGCGTCACGTCAGCGCTCGTGAAGCGCGGCACCGCGAGCGAGCACGCCGCACGTCGTGCTCGAAACTGCCAAGGGCGAGCGGCTGACGTTCGTGCGGGTCGCGGGTAACCCGTTCGATGACCCCGAGACCCGCAAGCTCGTCGGCCACGTGTTTGAGGCCGAGGGCTACGCCTCGGCGGCGAGCTGCGCTTCGTGCGGCGAGCTGGGTCGACGAAAAGTGTTCCCTCCCCCATCGGCGTGACCTGACCGCCACGCCCCCCGTCCACGGGCGGAGGCGGCGATGGCATTTCGCGAGGTCACGATCCTGAGGCTGTGGCTGTCGGGCGTCCCGAAGAAGCGGATCGCGCAGCAGCCCGGCTTCGACGTGAAGACGGTGCGGCGGTACCTCGCCGCCCGCACGAGCCCGCGGCGCGGTGATCGAGGCGACGCAGCCGGGCCTCGGCCGGCCGCGAGGGGCCGGGGAGGGGTTCCCTCGACCGTGCTCGCCGCAGAACCGCGACCGGGCGCCGTATGTCGAAGGGGCGCACAAGCGCAGACGCCGGCGCACGCCCGCGTGTGCCGTTCGCGCGCGAGAACGACCCCGACCTCGACGATCGTGATCGTCGCGCGCGACCGTCATACTGCGTGCAGGCCGGCTCCGTACTTTGGGACGTGTCCGTCCGCAGCGGTGCGGCTGTGCGCGGTCGAGGGAACCCCTCCCCGGCCTCCGAACGTCGCCGTGAGAGGAGCCGCCGGATCACGCGCGCGTACTGTTCGGCGTTGAATGGGCACAGATCACCATGGGCGAAGACGGACGTCTCGCCGGACGCCGTTCGAACGCGCGGTGCCGTGCGCCGGGGGCGCCAGGACGGGGGGCCCCTCACCCGCGCGGAGGCCGGATGCAGCGCGGCGCAAGAGTTCCGCTGCGGACGGACCCGGTCGTCAGCACGGAGCCGGCCTGCACTTCGCGTGACGACGGCGCGCGCCAGCGCCGCTCTCCAGGCACGGGACCTCCCCGCGCGGCGTCGGCACGCGCGGAAGTGCGCCGGCGCCTGCGCTTCGGGGCCCTCCCGACCGTCCGGCGCCGGTTGCGGATTCGATAGGCTGAGCACGGGGGAGGGGCCCTCCCGTCCCAGCCCCCGGGGCGGAACCGATCGCAGCCTCGCAGCCTCGCGGCCTCGCCCTCGCGCGGCAGCGGCTCGGGTCCCCTCCGCGGTCCTCGCGCGCTATGTTGGTCGCGCATGGAAGCGATCGGCCCGGTGACGTACTTGCGGTCGACGCCACCTTTCGACGCCCTCCCCCAGTCGCTCTTCGACGCGGCGGTGGGGTCGCTCGAGGTCGGTTTCCACCCCGCCGGCACCCGCCTCGCGCGTGCCGGCGGCCCGCCGCTCGACCGGCTGTACGTCATCCGGACAGGCTCGGTGCGGCTGGAGCGGGACGGGCAGCCGGTGCAGGTCCTCGAGGAGGGCGAGGCGTTCGGGTACACCTCCCTCATCACCCGGCAGGCGACGCTCGACGTCATCGTGGAGGAGGACCTCCTCGCCTACGAGCTGCCCGACGCGGCGTTCCAGCGCCTCCGCGCCGCCGACGCGGCGTTCGCGGGCCACTTCGCGGTCGGGCTCGGGAAGCGGCTGAGGAGCAGCCTCGAGCGCTCGACCGCGGTGCAGTCCCAGGCCGACCTCTCGCAGGAGATCGCGGGGCTCGTCGCGCGTGCCCCGCTGTGGATCGACGCGACCGCGCGCGTGGGCGACGCGGCTCGGCTCATGCGGGCGGAGGGGACCTCCTCGGTGCTGGTGCGGAGCGAGCCTCCGGGCATCGTCACCGATCGTGACTTCACGGATCGCGTCCTCGCCGAAGGCCTCGGGCCGGACGCGCCACTCGCCCGGATCGTGTCGCGCCCGCTCCGCACGGTGCCCGCGACCACCCCGATGCACGAAGCGTGGACGACGCTGCTCGAGCTCGGCTTTCACCACCTGCCGCTCACGCGGGAGGGCGAGGTGGTCGGCCTCGTGACGACGAACGACCTCCTCAAGGCGTCCGCGCGCGGACCGATCGCGATCCTCCGGCGGGTGGAGCGGCTCGCGACGCGCGACAGCCTGCCCGGATACGCGGAGAAGGTGGCGGAGATGGACGCGGCGCTGCTCGCGGGGGGGCTCGACGCGACGGTGGTCGCCCACCTGGTCTCGCGGCTCGACGACTCGCTCCTCGGGCGCATCCTCGCGTGGGCGGAGGCGGACCTCGGGCCGGCGCCGGCCCCCTGGGCGTGGGTGGCGTTCGGCGCGGAGGCGCGGCGCGAGCGGCCGCTCCTCGTCGAGCGCGACGACGCGCTCGTCCACGGCGGCGACGCAGCGGAGCAGCGAGGGTGGTTCCAGGAGTTCACCGAGCGCGTCCACGCGGATCTCCAGGCCGCGGGGTTCGCGCGGTGCGCGGGCAAGATCACGGCGCGCGTCGCGCGAGGCACGCTCGACGAGTGGACGCGTCGCTTCAACGGCTGCATCGACGAGCGGCAGCCGCACCCGGCCGCGCTCCTGTTCGACCTCCGCAAGGTGGGCGGCGCGCTCGACGTCGCGCCGCTCGAGGGCGCGATCGCGCGCGTGCAGCGGAACCCCGTCTTCCTGCGGTTCCTCGCGCGCGCCGCGGTCGAGCAGCGGCCACCGGGGTCCCTCGCGCTCCGCCTTCGCGGCCGATCGGACGCGGATCTCGAGGCGCAGGGCATCCTTCCCGTCGTCAGCCTCGCCCGCTGCTACGGGCTCGAGGTCGGGACCCCCGCGCGCGCGACGCTCGAACGGCTGGACGCGGCGGCGAAGGCTGGCCTCCTCTCCGAGGGCACGCACGAGCGCGTCTCGCAGGCGTACCGGTTCCTCGTCGCGCTGCGCCTCCGGGATCAGCTCCGGAAGCTCTCCGAAGGGCTCGCGCCGACGAGCGTCGTGAAGCTCGCGGACCTGTCCGCCATCGAGCGGAGCCGGCTCAAGGAGGCGTTCCACGCGATCGCGCGCTGGCAGGACCGGGCCGCGTACCACTACCGCACGGACTTCTTCTGATGGTCGCGATCGACCCCATCGCCTGGCTCCGCGCCACGGCGCCGTTCCATGCGCTCCCCGCGCCGCTCTTCGAGCGCATCCAGGCGGCGGTCGAGGTGGTCTTCCACCCCGCCGGCACCTGGCTCGTGCGCGCCGGCGCGAAGCCGCTGGAGCACCTCTTCGTCATCCGCAAGGGGTCGGTCCGGATCGAGCGCGACGGCCAGACGCTCCAGGTGCTCGAGCGGGGCGAGCTCTTCGGGTACACCTCGCTCATCACGGGCCACGCGAGCCTCGACGTGCAGGTGGAGGAGGACCTCGTCGCGTACCGCCTGCCGGCCAAGGAGTTCCGGCTCCTCCTCGAGGACGCCCCGTTCGCGAGCCACTTCGCCGCCGGGCTCGCCGAGCGGCTCAGGTCCGCGCTCGCGCAATCGTCGGCCGCCGCCTTTCGCACGGACCTGTCCCTCGAGGTGCAGCAGATCGGGCGCGAGCCGGCGGTCTGGGTGGACGCGACCGCGACGGTCGGCGAGGCGGCGCGGCGGATGCGGGAGGAGAAGACGAGCTGCGTCCTCGTCCGGAGCGAGCCGCCCGGGATCGCGACCGAGCGGGACTTCCGCAACCGCGTGCTCGCCGAGGGGCTGGGTGCCGACGCGCCGGTGGCGGGGGTCGCCACGCCGTCGCCGCGCACGGTCCGGACCGGCACGCGCATCTACGAGGCGTGGGCGGCGCTCCTCGACGCCGGCGTCCACCACCTGCCGGTCGTGCGCGGGGACGAGATCGTCGGCGTCCTCACGTCGACCGACCTCCTTCGCTGCTCCGCCCAGACGCCGATCGCGGTCCTCCGCCGGGTCGAGCGGCTCCACGCGCGCTCGAGCCTGCCGGGCTACGCCGCGACCGTGACGGACATGACCGCGGCGCTCCTCGCGGGCGGCCTCGACGCGACGGTCATCGCCGGGTTCGTCGCGCGCCTGAACGACGCGCTCGTCGGGCGGATCGTCCGGATGGCGGAGGCGGAGCTCGGCGCCGCGCCCTGCGCGTGGGCGTGGCTCGCGCTCGGTTCGGAGGGGAGGAGGGAGCAGACGCTCCTCACCGACCAGGACAACGCGATCGTCTGGGAGGCGGAGGGGGCGGAGGCCGGGCGGTGGTTCGCGGCGCTCGCGGAGCGAATCAACGCGGACCTCGAGGCGGCGGGGTTCCCCCGCTGTCCCGGCGGCTACATGGCGCGCAACTGGAACGGCACGCTCGCCGGGTGGACGCACCGCTTCCGCGAGTGGGTGGACGCGCCCACACCCGAGGCGCTCCTCCACGCCGCCATCTTCTTCGACTTCCGGCGGGTCGCAGGGACGCTCGATCTCGCCGCGCTCGACGAGATCCTCGCCGGATCCGTCCACAAGCCGGTGTTCATCCGTTTCCTCGCGCGCGCCGCCCTGGAGTTCAAGCCCCCGCCGCTGCTCGTCCTCACGCTGCGGGGCCGCTCCACCGTCGATCTGAAGCTCCACGGGATCGCGCCGATCGCCTTCCTCGCGCGCTGCTATGGGCTCGAGCTCGGCGGCGCCGGCCGGAACACCATCGACCGGCTCGAGGCGGCGGCGAAGGCGGGCCGGCTCCCCGAGCGCACCTTCGCCGCGGCCGCGGAGGCCTACCGCTTCCTGCTCGGGCTGCGGCTGCGGTTCCAGCTCGGCCGGCTCTCGAGGGCAGAGCCCCCGACGACCACGGTGCCGCTCGCGGAGCTGTCCGCGGTCGAGCGCACGCGCGTGAAGGACGCGCTCCGCGCCGTGAAGGGCTTGCAGGACGCGGGCGCGGTCCACTTCCGGACGGACTTCTGATGGCGACGCTCTTCTCCTCGCCGTCCTGGGACGCGGTCACGTACTGGGCGCTCGATCTCGAGACCGGCGGGATGGATCCGAAGCGCGACCCGATCCTCGCGGTCGGTATGCTGCCGATCCGCGCCGGGCGCGTGCGCCTCGGCGAGAGCTACCGCACCCTGGTGCGTCCCGAGGACGGCCGCCCCATCGACCCGGAGTCGGTCCGCGCCCACCAGCTCGTCTGGGGCGAGGTGAAGGATGCCCCCACCCTCGCGGAGGTGCTGCCCGAGGTGGACCGCCGGATCGCGGAGGGCGTCCTCATCGTCCACCATCGGAAGCTGGACGTCGCGTTCCTCGAGGACGCTCACCGGCGCCGTGGCATGGACTGGCCCTCGCCCGTCGTCGTCGACACCGTCGAGCTGCTCTTGAAGCTCGCGCGCAAGGACCGCCTCCGGCGCCCGGAGCTGCCCGGCGACCCGCCCGCGCTGAACCTCTCGGCCGCGCGGAGGAGGCTCGGGCTCCCGCGCTACGAGGCCCATGACGCGCTCACGGATGCGCTCGCCACGGCGGAGCTGTTCCTCGTCGTGCGCCATGCGCTGGGCGCGCGCACGCTCAAGGAGCTCAGGTAGGGGCCGGGACGGCGCTGCGACGGGGGAGCGGAACGAGCAGGACCGCGAGCGCGACGAGCTCGAGCGCCGCCGCCCATCCGAAGAGCGGCGCCGCTCCGCCCAGTCGGTCGTAGCCGACGCCGGAGAGCGCGGTTCCCACCGCGTTCGCGCCGCCGAACACGACGCCGGTGAAGACCGCCTGGCCGGTGGCGCGGAGCCGCGGAGGGACGACGTCGGCGAGCGCCCGCATCGCGCTCCCCCAGAATAGCCCGAAGGTGAGGCCGTGGAGCGCCTGGAGTCCGGCCACCGCGAGCGGGGCCGTCGCGCGCGCGAGGAGCGCCCAGCGGACCGCCGACACGACGAAGGAGACCGCGAGGAGGCGGCGGAGCGGGAACCGCCTCTCGAGCCGCGGGAACGCGAGCAGCACCAGGATCTCCGCGACGACTCCGGTCGCCATCCCTGCGCTCGTCACGTCGTCCGGGAGCTTCAGATCGCGGACGAGGACGCCGAAGAAGACGTGGTAGGGGGCGCAGGCGGCCCAGTGGATCGCGGCCGGGCCGAGCAGGATCCAGAGCCGGCGATCGCGCAGCAGGGTGAGCATCTCGCGAGGCGCGGGCCGCTCGGCGTGGCGCGGGGTGGCGGGGACGCCGCGCGCGACGAGCGCGTACGCGCAGACGCACAGGACGACCGTCACCGGGAGAAGCAGGTCCGCCGGGCGCCCGCCGCGCGCCGTGAGGAGCCGCCCGACGAGGACGGTGAGGACGATGAACCCGAGCGAGCCGAAGAGGCGGATCCGCGCATAGGAGACGCCGGGGCTGTCGCGGCACCACTCGATCGTCACGGAGTCGGTGAGCGGGACGACCGCGCGATCGCCGAGCGCCATGAGCACGACGACCGCTGCCACCTGCGCCGGGGTGCGCGCGAAGGGAAGGAGGAGGACGGCGAGTGCCACCCAGCCCGTCGCGCGACGGAGCGCCCGCTGCGGCGTCGCGCGGTGATCCGCCCAGGTCGCCCATGCGACCGCCACGATCGGCGCGAGCGGGAAGGAGGGGAGCATCTGGACGAGGCCGATCTGCTTGCCGGAGAACCCGAGCCCGTGCAGGTAGACCGCGAAGAACGGGAGGACCGTGCCGACGTTCCCGTAGTAGAGGAAGTAGAGCGCGCGCAGGCGCGTCGCGGGCGAGGGCGGCACCGCTCGCATCTATCACGGCGGCGCGGTGAAGCGCCGGGCTCCCGAGGAGGAGGATTGGGCGACACGGTCGGCATGGTCCTCTGCGCCGGGCTCGGCACCCGGCTCCGCCCGCTCACCGAGCGCGTCCCGAAGCCGGCGGTGCCGGTGTGCGGCCTCCCGCTCGTGCGGTTCTCGCTCGCCCTCCTCGCCGGCGCGGGCGTGCGCCGCGCGGTCGTGAACGTCCACCACCTCCCGGCCGACATGGCGCGCGCCGCCCGGGAGGCCGCAGACACGCTCGGGATCGCCCTCGCCGTCTCCGACGAGCCGGTCATCGCCGGGACCGGCGGCGCGCTGCGCGAGGCGGCCCCGCTCCTCTCGGGGGCGGACGCGATCTTCCTCGTGAACGGCGACGTCCTCTTCGAGGTGGACCTCGGCGCCGCCCTCCGCGCCCACCGCGCCTCGGGCGCGCTCGCGACGATGGTCCTGCTCCCCATGCCCGCGGGCGCCCGCTACGCATCCGTGGAGGTGGATGCCTCGGGCGCGGTCCGCCGCATCGCGGGCGCCTTCGGGCCGGGGGGCGACGGGCTCGTCCCCTGGCACTTCTCCGGCGTGCACGTCCTCTCGCCCGAGATCCTGGAGCGGGTGCCCGCGGAGCCGTTCGCCGCCGACGTGAATCGGCACGTCTACCCGCCGCTCATGGCCTCCGGGGCGGTGCGCGGGCTCGTCGTGGAAGGGTACTGGAACGACCTCGGGACGCCGGCGCGCTACGTCCAGGCGAACCGGGACGTGCTCTCCGGCGCCGTCCCGCTCGCGCGCTTCCCCGGCGCGGATCCGTTCGCCGGTCTCGCCGAGTTGACCGAGCGCGTCTTCGTCGGCCCCGCCACGAAGTGGACGGCAGGGACGAAGGTGTCCGCGCCCGTCGTCGTGGGCGACGGGACGCGCACCGGGCAGGGGACGGAGCTCGGGCCGTATGCCGCCATCGGGCGCGATTGCCGGATCGGCGACGGGGCATCCGTGAAGTGCGCGGTGGTCTGGGACGGCACGGAGATCGCGCCCGGGGAGAAGCTCGAGCACGCGATCGCGGCGGGGGAGCTTCGGGTCAGGACGACCTGATCATGCAGTTCCCGTGAACGTGAACGTGAACGAGCCCGAGTCCGAGCCCGGCTGTTCGGGCGCGGGCGCGGGCTCGGGCGCGTTTACGGGATCAGTCCAACCGAGCGGCGCTATCACTCACACCGTGGCCTGCACGAGCACACAGGTCACGTTGTCCATTCCGCCCCCGTCGTTCGCCGCGTCGACGAGCGCCTGGGCTGCGCCGCGCAGGTCCCGCGGGTGGGCGCGCAGCAGCTCGGCGATCCGCTCGTCGGGGACCATCCCGGAGAGGCCGTCCGAGCACAGCAGGAGGACGTCGCCGTCCTCCAGCTCCACGCGGGCGAGGTCCACCTCGACCGCCTCGCGCATCCCCAGCGCGCGGACGATCACGTTCTTGTGCGGGAACGCCTCGATCTCCTCCGGCGTGAGCGCGCGGCTCTTGCGGTAGTCGTTGAGGAGCGAGTGATCCTCGGTGAGTTGGCGCAGCGCCCCCCCGCGGAACAGGTAGGCGCGGCTGTCGCCGACGTGGCCGACGAGGACGGTGCCGCCGCTCTTCGGGAACGAGGCCGCGACCATCGTCGTCCCCATGCCGCGCAGCCGGTCGTCGGTCGCCGCGCGCTCGAAGATGCGCAGGTTCGCGAGCTTCACGCCGGTGAGGAGGCGGTTCTCGTCGGCGCTGCGCGCGGGATCCATCTTGTAGGGCCAGGTCGCCTCCTCGTCGCGACCCGTCAGCCGGAAGAACTCGGCCATCTCCTCCACGGCGACGCGCGCGGCCACCTCGCCCGAGGCGTGCCCACCCATGCCGTCGGCGACGCAGAACAGGCTCTCCTCCGGGAGAAGGAGGTACGCGTCCTCGTTGTGCGTTCGCTTCCGGCCGACGTCGCTCGTGCCCGCGTGGCTGAGCCGCATCGCGTCCGAGCGTATCACGGCAGCACGATCTCGACCGCCGGCCCCGTCTCGACGCGGACGGTCCGCGCCGCCGCGTAGAGGTCGCCGTCGATGGTGAAGCGCGGCGCGTCGCCCTCCACGACGAGCTCGCGCGCCACCTCGTCCTGGGCGAGCCGGCGCCGCCACGGCGACCCCCGGCGCAGGCGCGGCATCGCGAGCGCGAGCCGCGCGACCGAGCCGGTGACCCCGACCGCGTGGAAGAACCCGGGCTGCTCGCCGCAGCGGTGGAAGGCGAGGAACCCGAAGCCGATGTCGGGCGTGGAGGAGGCCGCGAGGGCGAGGTAGCGCCCGTCCGGCCATGCGTCGCCGTCCGTCTCGACGCGCAGCCGCACGCGCCGCGTCAGGGCCGCGGCGAACGGGCCCCCCACCACTGACGAGCCGAGCGCGCGCGCCAGGAGGAGCGCCGCCATGGCAGGGGAGGGGCGGCCCGTGCGGTAGTACGCCTCGAGGAACGCGACGATGACGCCGACGCCGAAGATGAACCCGTAGCGCGGCGGTCCGGCGTCGGCGGAGACGCGCAGGAGGTCGCGCGTCGCGCTCCGGAGCGGGAACCCCTGGCGGCGGCGCGCGAGCACGTCGTGGAGGATGCGCTCCGGCCCGCCCGTTATTCCGTGGCCGTGCGCGACGGTGTTCATCGCGCCACCGCGCAGGAGCAGGAGCGGCGGAAGGGGCTCCGCGCCGTACGCGCGCGCGAAGGCGGTGAGGACGTAGTGCCCGGTGCCGTCGCCTCCGTTCACGCCGAGGACGTCGACGCGCGCGGCGCGGAAGCGCTCGACGGCGCGCTCGAGCTCCTCCGGCGTGGAGGCGTCGAGCACCTCCCCGTCGTCGCCGAGCTGCTCGCGGAGCCGCCGCGCGATCCCGGGGTGGCCCCGGTTGCGCCGCGAGCGCGGATTGTTCACGATCCCGATGCCGGCCATGCCCATCCTGCCGCCCGTCGATCCGCCGCTCCAGCTCGTCCTGGTCTCGCCCCAGATCCCGCCCAACACCGGCAACGTGGCGCGCACCTGCGCCGTCACCGGATCCCGTCTTCACCTCGTCGGCCCGCTCGGATTCTCACTCGACGACAAGGACCTCCGCCGTGCGGGGCTCGACTACTGGCGGGAGCTGGCCCCGGAGGTGTACCGCGACTGGCCCGAATTTGAGGCGTGCGCGCTTCGCGGTCAAACGGAAAAGCTCCACCTGCTCACCGCGCGGGCGGGCCGCAACCTGCTCGACGTCCGGTTCGCGCCGGGGGACTTCCTCGTCCTCGGGCAGGAGCAGCTCGGGTTGCCCCCCGCGCTGCTCGCCGCGTGGCCGGAGCGCCAGGTCGGGATTCCGATGCGGGAGGGGATGCGCAGCCTGAACCTCGCCGTCGCGGCGGGGATCGCGGTCTACGCCGCGCTCGCGACGCTACGTCGGGCGGAGGTATAAAGGAGTGGGGGTGGAATGGGCTGCCTGGACGAACCCGGCGATCTCGCTGAGACGCCGCTCGCCGCGATCCTCATCGAGGCGCTGAACCTCCGCGCGAGCGGCGTCCTCGAGGTGGTGCATGGGGGCGGGACCTCCCGCCTCTGGTTCAGCGACGGCCGCCCGGTCGGTGCGCAGGTGTTCGCCGGGTTCAGGCCGCTCGGGAACATGCTCCTCGCGGCAGGGCTCATCGACATCGACGCGCTCTCGCGCAGCCTCGCGAAGATGGCGGAGACACGGCGGCCGCAGGGCGAGATCCTGATCGAGATGGGAGTCGTCTCGGCCGCGGACGTGGGGCGGACGCTCGCCGAGCAGCAGTCGGGCTACTTCCGCCTCATCGCCGCGCTCGACAGAGGCCCGTTCGCCTTCGACGCCGCGACGCCGGTCCCGGAGTGGACCCGCGGGGCGCGGCTCTCGCCGGTGCGGACCATCGTGGACGCGCTCGAACGGCCGCAGGCGAACGCCCTCGTGGCGTCCGCGCTGCAGCCGGTCGCCGCGAACGGCGCCCGCCTCTCGTCGGGCTACGGGGAGGTCGCCGACGCGTTCCGCTGGAGCGACGCGGAGCGCGCGCTCGTCGCACGCCTGGAGCGGGCGGTGAAGCTCGAGGCGTTCTTCGCGGGAGGCGGGGTGCCGCCCGAGCGGGCCCGCGCGATGCTCGCCGGGCTCCTCCTCCTCGGCCTCGCCTCGCCGGCATCGCAGGAATCCGGCGCCGCCCCGGACGACGTCACCGCCGGCATCGCGATCAGCCGCGAGGAGGCGACGACGACGGGATTCCCCGTCGCCGCACCCGCTGCGCCGGCCCGGCGAAGCGATCCCGCCGAGGCGCGCGCCCGCCGCCAGCGCCTGCTGCAGCAGGCGATGCGCAACATGGGCGTCGGCCCGTTCGCGCAGCGGGACGCCGCGCCGGAGGGAGCGCGCGACGCGTCCGCCCCGACGAACGGCGACCTCCCGCTCGCGGTGCGAGGGGCATCGCAGGCGTTCGTCGAGACGCCGGCCGAGGCGCAGCTGCGGGAGGCGCTCGTCGCGATCGCGCCGCGCGCGCGGGAGCGGGACCTGTTCGTGCGGCTCGGGGTCCCGGAGACCGCCGGGCGCGAGGACGCGAAGAAGGCCTTCCTCGCGCTCGCGCGGCGGTTCCACCCCGACCGCTTCGCCTCCCCGTCGCTCGCGGACCTGCACGAGCTCGTGAAGGACTTCTTCGCAGCCGTCAACGAGGCATACGAGGTGCTCTCGGACGACCGCAAGCGGGTCGCATACCTCGCCCATCGCAGGGGGGCGAGCAACGGCCAGGCCGAGGGGGCGCGGACGGACTTCCGGAAGGGCGAGGCATGCCTGCGCACGCGCGACTTCGCGCGGGCGCGCGGCTTCCTCGAGTCGGCAGTTCGCGCCGATCCGCGGCCCGAGCATCAGGCCGTGCTCGCCCTGGCGTACGTGGCGGACCGCGAGTGGAAGGACCGGACGCGCGCGAAGGCCCTCGTCGCGGAGGCCTCGAAGGACCCCTCCTGCGACCGCGCGCTGTACGTCGCGGGGCTCATCGCCCGGGACGAAGGGGACGAAGGCGTGGCGGAGCGCCACTTCCGCGCGGCCCTCCAGGTGAACCCCAGGAACCCCGAGGCCATGCGCGAGCTGCGGGCCGCCGAGGCGCGCCGCGCGGAGAAGCGTCGCTAGCGCATCCCCTGTTGACGAAACGCCGCTTCTCGGGCGTGATCGACGGCGCGCCCAGGGCCGAAAAGGCGCGGAAAGGCGACGGCTTGGCGAAGCAGCACCTGCTCCTCGTCGACGGCGATCCCAAGTCGCTGCGCGTCATGGAGGTCTCGCTCAAGAAGGCGGGGTTCTCCGTGACGACCGCCGTGAACGGGCGCGACGCGCTCGACAAGTGCGAGATCTCACCCCCGGACCTCATCCTCTCCGACACGAAGATGCCGGAGATGGACGGGTTCGAGCTGTGCCGGCGGCTCAAGCACGACGAGCGCTTCAAGGGGACGCCCTTCATCTTCCTGACCGGCCAGAAGTCGGTCGAGTTCAAGGTGAAGGGGCTCGAGCTGGGCGTCGAGGACTACCTGACGAAGCCCATCTACATCAAGGAGATCGTCACCCGGGTGAAGATCCTCCTCGAGAAGAAGGAGAAGGAGCGGCTCGAGAAGAAGGACCTCAAGGCGAGCTTCGCGGGGAACCTCTCCGACATGGGGGTCGTGGACCTCGTCCAGACGCTCGAGATGGGGAAGAAGTCGGGCGCGCTCCACGTGAAGAGCACGAAGGGACTCGAGGCGGTCTGCTACTTCCGCGATGGACGCATCCTCGACTGCGAGCTCGGGAAGCTCGCGGGGGAGAACGCCTTCTACCGGCTCCTCAACTGGCAGGACGGCGAGTTCGCGATCGAGTTCAAGCCGATCGAGCGCGACGAGCGGATCCCGGTGTCCACGCAGGGCCTCCTCATGGAGGGAATGCGCCGGATCGACGAGTGGGGGCGCATCGTCGAGCAGCTCCCCTCGCTCGACCGCGTGTTCGAGATCGACTACGCGCTGCTCGGGGACCGGCTCGCCGAGATCCCGGACGACGTGAACGCGCTGCTGAGGCTCTTCGACGGACGGCGGACGCTCGACCAGGTGATCGAGGAGGCCGACTACGACGACCTCGCGGCCGCGGGCGTCATCTCGAAGCTGTTCTTCGAGGGGATCATCAAGGAGGTGCCGCCGCCTCCGCCGGAGCAGGCGCGCCTGACGCCGGCCCCCACGTTCGCCATGCGGGCGCGCGCGGCGCCGACGCCCGAGCCGGCCCACGCTCCGGCTGCCGAGCCGGACGGGGTGGACTGGTTCGCGGGGCCGATCCCGACGGCCGCCCAGGAACGCTCCATCCCTCCCGATGCGTCGAACGCGGGGGAGACGCGCGCCGCCGCCCTCGCGGAGCGCGCCGAGGGCTCGAAGGTGGTGCCGTTTCCGCAACGGAGGCGCGAGACCTTTGCCGTCGCGCTCTCCCGGGACGAGGGCGAACCGGCTGCCACGAGCCCCGCCGTGGTCGCCGCCGACAGCGAGCCGATCGAGGTCGAGAACCCGCCCGCGGCGGAGCCCCCCGTTCCCCCCGCCTTCGCCGCTTCCGGCGCCGCGTACCGGCAGCAGACGCAGTTCTCCATGCCGGTGCCGCCACCCGGGACCGTGCCGCTGCCGGCGTCGCTCGGCGGGTCTGGAACGCTCCCCGGGATCCCCCCGCCCCCCGGCGCTCACGACGCGCTCGCGCTCGCAGAAAGCGCCGCGGCGCCACGGTCGAGCAGGGAGCTCCCCGCCGCCCAGCCGCAGCCCCCTCCCGCGCCGGCGGGAGCGCGGCGCTCCATGACGGAGCTCGCAGTCGTCCTGGCCCTCGTCCTCGCCGTGGCGGGCGCGGGGGCGTTCCTCGCGCTCCGCTCGAAGGCCTCGCCTCCCGCGCATTCGCCGCCGCTCGCGCCGCCTGCCGCCGCCCGGGCGAGCCCGCCGCCGACGCCCCCTTCGCCTCCGCCTGCGGCGGCCGCTCCCGAGGTCGCGCCCGAGGCCAAGTCGCCGCCGCCCGCACCCGCACCCACGCCAACGCCCGCGGCGCCTCCCGCCGTGGCCGCGCCGGAGCGACGCGCTCCTTCGCGCAAGCAGGCGCCCCGGCGCGAGCGAACGGCCGCCGCCGGCGAGGCGCCCCTTCGCGCCGCCGCGCAGCTCCCCGGAGTCGACGCCGACCAGAAGAAGCTTCTCGCCATCGCGGAACGAAAGTACGAGGGGGGTAACTTCGCCGGCGCGATCGCGGACTACCGCCGCGCCGTGGCGCTGCGCGCGACCGCCCCCGCGCTCGTGGGGCTCGCCCGAGCGCTCTACGACTCGAACAGGGCGCGCGATGCGCTCGTCTCGCTCGAGCAGGGGATCGCGGCCGACGGCAACTACGCTCCCGGCTGGCTGCTCCTCGGCGAGATCCACCAGGGCGACGGGCGGAAGAAGCAGGCGAGGGCCGCATACGAGCGGTACCTGCGGCTCGAGCCCAGGAGCGAGCAGGCGAAGGCGGTGCGCGAGATCGTCGCGAAGCAGCTGCAGTAGCGGCGAGTTAAGTTCCCGCGCTGTGGCGGACCCGGGTATCGACTCACGAGTTGCAGCTCGACCTCGTTCAGGTCGAGACCCAGGTCGAGTCGAGGTCCACGTCCACCTCTGAAAAACCGTGAAAGTTCTGGCGATCGAAACATCCTGCGACGAGACGGCTGCCTCCGTGGTCGAGGACGGGCGGCGCGTGCTCTCGGATGTGGTCGCGACGCAGATCGAGGTGCACCGGCGCTGGGGCGGGGTCGTCCCCGAGCTCGCGAGCCGCAACCACATCGTGCAGGTGATGCCGGTCATCGACGAGGCGCTCACGCGCGCCGCGGTCGGGCCGGACGGGCTCGATGCGGTGGCGGTGACGAGCGGGCCGGGGCTCGTCGGCGCGCTCCTCGTCGGCGTGCAGGCGGCGAAGGCGCTCGCGCTCGCGTGGGAGAAGCCGCTCGTCCGCGTGAACCACCTCGAGGGGCACCTCGTCGCCGCGTTCCTCGCGGAGCCGCCCCCGACGTTTCCGTATCTCGGGCTCGTCGTCTCCGGCGGACACACGTCGCTGTACGCCGCCCACGGCTTCGGCGACTACCGCCTCCTCGGGCAGACGCGCGACGACGCCGCGGGCGAGGCCTTCGACAAGGGCGCGAAGCTCCTCGGTCTCCCGTACCCGGGGGGCGTCGCCATCGACCGGCTCGCCCGCGAGGGCGACCCGAGCGCGCATCGCTTCCCGAAGGCGATCGTGAAGGGAGCGGACCTCGACTTCAGCTTCTCGGGGCTCAAGACCGCGCTCCTCCACCACGTCAGGCGCCACGGAGTCCCCGAGGGAGGGGCGCTCGCCGACGTGTGCGCGAGCTACCAGGAGGCGATCGTGCGCGCGCTCGTGGAGAAGGCGTTCCGCGCCGCGCGCCGGCTCCAGTTCGAGCGCATCGTGCTCTCGGGCGGAGTCGCCGCGAACAGCCGGCTTCGTGCCGCGGTCGCCGCGCGGGCGGGCGAGTACGAGGGGATGCAGGTGTTCGTGCCGGCCGTCCAGCTCTGCACCGACAACGCCGCGATGATCGCGGTCGCCGGGACCCACGCGCTCCTCCGCGGCGAGCGCGCCGGCCTCGACCTCAATGCCGATCCCGGATGGCGGCTGTGACCACGACGACGGCGGAGGCCCGCTACCCGAGCCCGCGGGCGCTGCTCGAGAAGTACGGGCTCCGCGCGAAGAAGAGCTGGGGCCAGAACTTCCTCGGCGACGAGACGATCCTGGCCGAGATCGCGCGGCTCGCCGCGCCACGCCCCGGCGAGCTCGTCGTCGAGCTCGGCGCCGGGCTCGGACACCTCACGGCGCGGCTCGCCGCCCGCGGCGCGCGGGTCGTCGCGGTCGAGCGCGACCGAGACATGGCGGCGGTGCTGCGAGGTGAGCTCGGGGAACGGATCGCGCTCCTCGAGGCGGACGCGGCGAGGCTCGATTACGGGCGGATCCTCGCAAAGTACGCGACCCCGACCCCGACCGCGATGCCGGCCGACGCCACGGCCGTTCACCCTGAGCGTAGCGCCGACGCGGAAGCGTCGGCGCGGAGTCGAAGGGCCACGACCGCGACCCGCGGCACAGCTTCGGGCACGGGCACGGGCACGGGCACGGGCACGGGACATGGCGACAAGCTGTCCGTGGTCGGCAACCTCCCGTACCACCTCACCTCGCCCATCCTCTTCTCGCTCCTCGACCAGGCCGCGTGCGTCTCGCGCGCCGTGCTCCTCGTGCAGCGCGAGGTGGCGGAGCGCCTCTCGGCCGCGCCCGGGACGCACGAGTGGGGAATCCTCTCCGTCCTGCTTCAGCGTGAGGCGGACGTCTCGATCGAGCGGATCGTGCGCCCCGGCGCGTTCCTGCCCCCGCCGAAGGTGGAGAGCGCGGTGCTGTGCGCGCTGTTCCGCCCGCCGGCGGAGGAGGTGCGTGACGCGGCCCGCTTCCGGAAGCTCGTGAAGGCCGGGTTCGCGCAGCGCCGCAAGACCCTCGCGAACGCGCTCCGCGCCGCGCGGGTCGCCGACCCGGAGCGGCTCGCGGCGGCTCTCGGGCGGGCCGGCGTCGATCCGGGGAGGCGCGGCGAGACCCTCACCGTCGCCGAGTGGACCGCCCTCGAGCATGCCCTGGGGGACGGCGAAGGGGAATCTTCACGGGCGCCCACCCGCTAGCTCTGCCCGCCCACACGCCCATCGGTCGAGCGGGCGCCCGTGAAACCCTCCGAACCCTCACCCCGACCTCCTCGCCACCGTCGAGTGGAGAGGCGCGATCAGGGGCCGAAACCGCGGGCGGTGGCGAGGAGCAGGCTCATGTTCCTCGCCCCGTTCTCGCCCAGGTACCGCCGGAACCTCACCGGATCGAGCCGCATGGAGCGGATCGTCGCTTGGACGATCGCGTCGTACGACGGCGCGTTCGGCTTCTTCAGCTCGAGCGCGATCTTCAGGATCGCGCGGTGGAACGCGGGATCGATGCCCGCCACGTCCTCGGCCGCCCTGGTCCGCTCCGTCGTCGTCGCGACTCGGCTCATCGTCCACTGCCTCCCCGCCGGACCGCATCACCTCCGAAAGCGGAGCGACGATACGTGACGTTGCATCGCCCGTCAAGCGGACCCTGATCGGCGGATCAGGTGATCCCCGATCCCGATGTCGCGATCGCGGCGGAGCAGGGCGCGGTGGGCCTCCGGGCGAGGCGAGCTCGGCGGGCGGCTTGCGACGCGCGCGGCCGCATGGCAAGCTCCCGCGCTCGCCCGCGATTCCGCATGGAGAGGCCTCGGTACATCGCCGTGGAAGGCCCCGTGGGCGTCGGCAAGTCGACGCTCGCCCACCTGCTTGCCGAGAGCCTGGGGGCTCGCCTTGTCGAGGAGCTCCCGGAGGAGAACCCCTTCCTGCGCCCCTACTACCAGGACCGCAGGAAGCACGCATTCCAGGCGCAGCTCTTCTTCCTGCTCTCGCGCTTCCGGCAGCAGCAGGCGCTCTTCCAGCAGGATCTCTTCAGCCGCTCGACGGTCGCCGAGTACCTGTTCGCCCGCGACCGCGTCTTCGCTTCGCTGACGCTCGGGTCGGACGAGCTCGCCCTCTATGATCGCGTCTACGAGCTCCTCGGCCCGCGGGTGGTGAAGCCGGACCTCGTCGTCTACCTGCAGGCGCGCACGGACGTGCTGCTCGCGCGGGTGCGCCGCCGGGGGCGGGACTACGAGCGCTCGATCGACGGCACGTGGCTCGAGGCGCTCGCCAAGGCCTACAACGACTTCTTCTTCCACTACGACGAGACCCCCCTCCTCGTGGTGAACGTGAGCGACCTCGACCTCGAGGGCAGCGCGGAGGACGTCGAGTCGCTCCTCGCCGTCGTCCGGAAGCATCGCAAGGGGACGCAGCACTACGTGCCACTCGGCACGAGAACGTATTAGAGTCTCACTCTCGCCAAAGGGCAGGACCCCGCGGGCGGGGCCTACACCGGAGGATCCGAGCATGTCGACCCAGAGCGGGCCGAAGAAGCGCGTGACGATCCACGAGTTGCGCCGGATGAAGGACTCCGGCGAGAAGATCGCCATGGTCACCGCCTACGATGCCACCGCGGCGCGCCTCGTCGCCGCCGCGGGGGTCGACGCGGTGCTCGTCGGCGACTCCCTCGGGATGGTCGTCCAGGGGCACGACTCCACGCTCCCCGTCACCCTGGAGCAGATGATCTACCACTCCGCCTCCGTCCGCCGCGGCCTCGACCGCGACGGCGCGCGCGCCCACCTCGTCGGCGACATGCCGTTCGGCAGCTACCAGGCGAGCGCGGACGATGGCGTCAAGGCCGCGATGCGGTTCGTGGCCGAGGGCGGCGTCCAGGCGGTGAAGCTCGAGGGCGGGGCCGACTTCGTCGAGGTGATCCGCCGCATCGTCCGCGCCGGCGTGCCGGTGATGGGCCACATCGGACTCACGCCGCAGTCGGTGCACCGGATGGGCGGCTACGTCGTCCAGGGGAAGGACTCGGACAAGGCGCAGCAGCTCCTCAAGGACGCGCGCGCGCTCGAGGGGGCGGGGTGCTACGCCGTCGTGCTCGAGTGCATCCCCGCCGAGCTCGCGCGGATCATCACCGGCCAGCTCCGCATCCCCACCATCGGAATCGGCGCCGGGCCGCACGTCGACGGGCAGGTGCTCGTCTATCACGACCTCCTCGCCATCGACCCGACCTTCACCCCGAAGTTCGTGAAGCGCTTCGCCGAGGTCGGCGCGGCGATCCAGGGTGCGGTCGCCGCCTACGTCGGCGAGGTGAAGGCGAGCGCGTTCCCGGACGACGAGCACAGCTTCCACTCCTCGACTGTGCGGCTCGTGCCCGTCGCGGAGGAGGACGACCGCGAGGAGCCGCAGGGCGGCGTGATGGGCGCGCCGGTCTGATGCGGCCGATCCCCACCCAGCGGACGCCCGAGCGCCACCGTGGCGCGGAGCCCATTTCCGTGAACCGACCCGAGCTCGTCACCGACCCGGCCGCCTGGCAGGTGCGCTGCCGCACCGATCGTGCGGCGGGCGCCCGCGTCGTCCTCGTTCCGACGATGGGCTTCCTGCACGACGGCCACCTCTCCCTCCTGCGCGAGGCGCGCCGTCTCGCGGGGACCTCTGGCGTCGCCCTGGCGAGCATCTTCGTGAACCCCACCCAGTTCGGTCCGACCGAGGACCTCTCGCGCTACCCGCGCGACCTCGAGGGCGACCTCGCGAAGTGCGCCGCCGCGGGCATCGACCGGGTGCTCGCGCCAGCCGACCCCGCGCAGGTCTTCGCCGCCGGGCACGAGACCTGGGTCGGGGTGGAGCGCGTCTCGCAGGGACTCTGCGGAGGATCCCGCCCCGGCCACTTCCGCGGCGTCGCGACGGTCGTCGCGAAGCTCTTCAACCTCACGGTCCCGCACGTCGCGCTGTTCGGCGAGAAGGACTTCCAGCAGCTCGCCGTGATCCGCGCGATGGTGCGCGACCTCTCCTTCGGGATCGAGATCGTGGGGATGCCCACCGTGCGCGAGCCGGACGGCCTCGCCCTCTCGTCCCGCAACGCCTACCTCTCGCCGGAGGATCGCCAGCGCGCGCGCTCCCTCTCCCGCGCGCTGTTCGAGGCGCGGGACGCCGCCCTCGCGGGCGAGCGCGACGCGGAGCGGCTGCGCGGCCGGGCCCGGGACCTGCTCGCCACGGCGGGCGTGCGCGTGGACTACCTCGAGATCGTCCACCCGGAGACGCTCGCGCCGGTCGCGCGCGCCGAGCCGCGGAGCGTGATGCTCATCGCCGCGTTCGTCGGCACGACGCGGCTCATCGATAACGTGCGGTTTCCATGAAGGGCAGGGGCGGCGGGAAGGCTGGCGACGGCGAGAAGGTGGTCGCCACGAACCGGCGGGCGCGCTTCGATTACGAGATCGAGGACACGTGGGAGGCGGGGCTCGTCCTCACCGGGAGCGAGGTGAAGTCCCTCCGGGAGGCGAACGTCAACCTCTCGGACGCGTATGCCATGCCCCGCGGGGCCGAGCTGTTCCTCGTGAACCTCCGGATCGGCGAGTACAAGCAGGCGGCCCAGTTCGGCCACCCGCCCCTGCGTGACCGCAAGCTCCTGATGAGGCGTGGAGAGATCGACCGGATCCGCGGGAAGGTGGAGCAGCGCGGGTACACGCTCGTGCCGCTGCGGCTGTACTTCAAGGACGGCTGGGCGAAGGTCGAGCTCGGCCTCGGCAAGGGGCGAACCCACGAGGACCGGCGCGGGGCGATCGAGGAGCGCGAATCCCGGCGCGAGATGGACCGCGCCGTCGCCCGGGCCCGCCGCCGCTAAACGACCGAGCGCGATTCGGAAACACCGGGAAGGTTCCGTTCGCCCTGAGCCCTTCGACTTCGGGGCCGCGGTGCGGCCCCTACGCTCAGGGCAGGCGAAGTCGGAAGGGCGCCAGCGTTCCAAGGCGCGTGCTTCGACTCCGCGCCCGCTGATGCGGGCGCTACGCTCAGCACGAACGGGGGTTCTGGTGATTCTGGTGATCGCGAATCGTGCTCGCCCGTTTAGAGTGCATCCCGTAACCCGGCGCCGCAGCAGGCGTCCTGGGTCATGGGATGCGCTCTAGCTCCGCGCCGGCAGGCGGGCGCCCCCTCCGCCCGCTCGCCCTTCGATGGGTCGGCTCTCCCGGCGCGAAGGCGGTTCTGCTACCGTTGCGAACGCGGGATGTTCGACCGGTTGATCCTCAGCGAGGAGATCATCGACTGCCGCGGCGCGCCCGTCGCCGCGCGGGGAGCGGTCTTGTCGCTCGAGGCCATCGCGGAGGCGGCCCGGCGCGCTCCCGCGCTGCCGCGCCGGGCGCTCGAGGAGACGCCGCTCGCGGAGGACGTCGAGGCGACCCTCGGTGAGCGGGTCTACCGCCACCTGTTCGGTGGCGACGCGGTCCGCGACGCCCTCCGACGCGCGCTCCTCTCCGTCCGCTTCCCGGACATCGTCTTCGAGGAGCTGCTCGCCATCCGGCGGGCCGGATCACAGCTCCACGCACATGCGTTCGCGACGGCGGCGGTGGCGGTGCGCATGCTGCTCTGCGCGGTGCGAGGCGCGCGCGGCGTCCCCGATCTCGCCGCCGCGGCGCTCGTCCACGATCTGGGGATGCGCCACCTCCCCCCGCGCCTCCTGCGCCAGCGAGAGCGGCTCGGGCACGAGGACGCGCTCCGCATCGCCGCCCACCCGTTCGTCGGCGCCTACCACCTCGCGTCCGTGCTCGGCCCGCACCCGGCCGTCACCGCGGCGCAGTCGCATCACTGGCGCTGCGGGCAGGGATACCCCGTGCTGGGTCGATCGCCGAGCCGGTCGGTCGAGGTGATCTCCGTCGCGAGCGCGTTCGCGGCGCTCACCCAGTCCCGCTCCTTCCGGCCGGATCCCTACGACGCGCGCGGCGCCTGCGACGTGCTCGCCTCGGAGGCGATGGGCGGCTTCGCCGACGCGAACACCGTGAAGCTCCTCGTCCACGCGCTGCGCGGGGGACGAGGCGATCCCCGCAGCGTCCGCTTCGGCCGGGAGCGCACGGGGCACGGCCCCGAGGTGAACCTGTACCGGCACGTCGCCGCGCCCTCGCGCAGCACCGTGTGACGGTGCGCCGCCTTCGTCACGCGCCGGGATGTTCCGCGCCCAGTACCGACGCGTCGCGGAGCGTCTGCCACGTGTAGATGCCGGTGGAGTGGCCGTCCGACCAGTGGATCTGGACGGCGTAGTTCCCCACCGGGAGGATCTGGAGCGGCCGGATGTCCACGGGGATCGTGGTGGGATCGAGGATCTTGCGGCCGGTGCCTTCCTCGACGCACCCCGCGCACGGGCAGAGATCGCGGAGCCGCGCGGGCGGGATCGTGACCTCGGCGCCGCCCGGCCAGAGGATCCGGAGCTCGCCCTCCGCCGTCACGTCGATCGCCTCGGGCGGATGGACGTCCTGCTTCCTGAACGAGACGCGGTCGAGGAGTCCCATGGCGCCTTCTCTTGTCGCGCCGCGCCGCCCCAGTCAAGCGGTCCGGGCGAGGGCCGCGAGGAGCGTCGAGCGGTCCTCGAGCGGCGCGGCGCACGGCCGGGCGTCGGCCGCGTACAGCTCGGAGGCGGAGAGCTCCGCGGCGAGCCGGAGCACGGCGGAGGAGCGGGTGCCGTAGGCGGGATCGCCGTGGATGCAGGTCGCGGTCGCGGGATCGCCGCCGTGGAGGGTGAGGAGCTCGCGGAGGTGCGGGACGGACGGCTCGAGCGGCCAGCGCGAACGCACGAGGTCGCCCCGCGGGCAACGCCCGTCCGGCGAGCGCTCGGTCACGACGTGCAGGCCGGGAGAGAGATCGACGAGCGCCGCCCGCTCGCCGTCGTACCACCAGAGGAACGCGGCGGCGTCGTCCGCGACGGCGAGGTGAAACGGGTTCCAGCGCTCCGCCCGGAGGGCGCGGAGCGCCTCGCGCGCGGCGGCGGCCGTCGGCGCCGCCAGGGCGAGGCCGACGAGCTCGCCGCGCGAGCGGCGGGACGGATCGGGGTACCAGGCGAGCGGCGCGTGGTAGTTCGTGACGCCCGCGAACACCCCGCGCGCCGAGACCCCCATCCACGTCCCGCCGGCCACCGCGTCGCGCGGTGCGGCGACGCGGATCCCGCCCTCTCCGTCGCGAAGCGCCCAGCCCTCCGAGGCGCGGCCGAGCCGCTCGTCGCGGTTCGCGGCGACGACGATCGGCCAGCGGCGGTCGGTGCGCCAGGCGAGCGCGAGGGTGCACATGCGGACCTTGTAGCGCGGCGCAGCAAGCCTGGCAGGGGTTAGGGGTCGGGATCGGGGTCGCGAAAGGCGAACGGGCCCGGCCACCCTCGGCCGGGCCCGCTGAACCAACGCTGTCGTGGCGCGCTACTTCGCCGCCTTCCGCGCGATCTTCACCTGCTCGATGAGCAGCTCGCGCTGGAGCGCGAGCGGGCGGGGGAGGGTCTTGCCGATCTTGTCGAGCCACTCCTTCTGCGACTCGAGCTCGACCTCCCACTCCGCGAGATCGACCTTCATCGCCTGGGCGACCGCGTCCTGCTTCACGTCGAGGCCGTTCAGCACGAGATCCTGCATGCGCGGGACGTAGCCGACGATCGTCTCCTCCGCGCCGACGCGGCCATGCGACCGATCGAGGATCCACTTCAGCGCGCGCATGTTCTCGCCGTAGCCCGGCCAGAGGAACTTCCCGTCGGCGCCCTTCCGGAACCAGTTCACCATGAAGAGCTTCGGCGGGTTCGGGATCCGGCTCTGCATGTCGAGCCAGTGCTGGAAGTAGCTGCCCGCGTCGTACCCGATGAACGGCAGCATCGCCATGGGGTCGCGGCGCACGCCTTCCTTCAGCCCCTGGGCGGCGGCGGTCGTCTCCGAGCCCATCGTCGAGGCGAGGTACACGCCGTGCGTCCAGTTGAACGACTGAAGCACGAGCGGCATCGTCGTCGAGCGCCGCCCCCCGAAGATCATCGCCGAGATCGGCACGCCCTTCGGATCGTGGGCGAAGCGCGACAGGGCGGGGTTGTTCGCCATGGGCGCGGTGAAGCGGCTGTTCGGGTGCGCCGCCTTGTCCGCCGAGCCCTTCTTCCAGACCGCGCCCTTCCAGTCGATCATCTCGGCGTAGGGCTCGTTGTCCTTGCCCTCCCACCAGACGTCGCCGTCCGCCGTCCGCGCGACGTTCGTGAAGATCGTGTCCTTCTCGATCGACTTCATCGCGTTCGGGTTGGTCTTGGTGTTCGTCCCGGGGACGACGCCGAAGTAGCCGGCCTCCGGGTTCACCGCCCAGAGCTGGCCGCCGTCGCCGACGCGGAGCCAGGCGATGTCGTCGCCGACCGTGCGGATGCGCCACCCGTCGAAGGTCTTGGGCGGGATGAGCATCGCGAAGTTGGTCTTGCCGCACGCGGAGGGGAACGCCGCGGCGACGTAGGACACCTCACCGTCCGGGCTCTCCGCCTCGAGGATGAGCATGTGCTCGGCGAGCCAGCCCTCGTTCTTCGCGAGGTAGCTCGCGATGCGCAGCGCGAGGCACTTCTTGCCGAGGAGCGCGTTCCCGCCGTAGCCGGAGCCGACCGACCAGATCGTGTTGTCCTGCGGGAAGTGGCAGATGAAGCGCCGCTCCGGGTTGCAGTCGGCGACGGAGTGCATGCCGCGGTTGAACTCGTTCGAGCTGCCGAGGCGGTCGAGCGCCACCTTTCCCATCCGCGTCATGATCCCCATGTTCAGGGCGACGTAGACGGAGTCGGTGATCTCGATCCCCACCTTCGAGAACGGCGAGTCCGCCGGGCCCATGATGTAGGGCACGACGTACATCGTCCGGCCCTTCATCGCGCCGTCGTAGAGCGCGGAGAGCTTGCGGTACGCTTCCTTGGGCTCCATCCAGTTGTTGGTCGGACCGGCCTGCTCCTTCGTCGGCGTGCAGATGAAGGTGAGGTGCTCGACGCGGGCGACGTCGCTCGGGCTCGAGTGGTGGTAGTAGCAACCCGGCCACTTCTTCTGGTCGAGCGGGATCAGCACCTTCTGCGCCACGGCCTGCTCGGTGAGCGCCTTCTTCTCGGCGTCGCTCCCGTCACACCAGTGGATGCGATCCGGCTTCGCGAGCTTCGCCATCTCCTCGACCCAGCCGGTGAGATGAGCGTTCTTGGTGGGAACGTCGTTCGTGGGCATCAGGGCTCCCTATGTCTGGCGTTCGCGTTCTTGCGTTCCGCCGGGAAACGGCCGTCCCGACGGGCTCCTACGCCCGCCGGGGGGCCTCAAGCTAGCGCACGTCCGGCTGCTGGTCGAGGCCCGTCTTCGAGCCCCCAGAACCGTAAGGCGGGGTCCCGCTCAGCGCCGCGCATCCTAAGGTTCAACGTTCGGATGACCGAGCGCGCACACGGGCCGACGCTCGTCCCCGAGGGCGCCCGCTTCTCCGTCTGGGCGCCGAAGACGCATGGCCTGGCCGTTCGCCACGAGGGCCGGGACCACCCGCTCGGCGCGAAGACGCGGGGCTGGTTCCAGGCGGTGGTTGCCGGGATGCGTCACGGGAGCGAGTACGCGATCGTCCTCGATGAGGGACGGGTGCGGCCCGATCCCGCCTCCCGCCGGCAGCCCCATGGTGTCCACGGGACGTCGGCGCTGTTCGATCCGGCGCGCCATGCCTGGGCCGACGCGGAGTGGCATGGGATCCCGCTCGAGGCGCTCGTCTTCTACGAGCTCCACGTCGGCACCTTCACGCAGGAGGGCACCCTCGACGCGGCCGCCGCGCGCCTCCCCGACCTGGCCGATCTCGGCGTCACCTGCGTCGAGCTGATGCCGGTCCAGCCGTTCCCGGGCGAGCGCAACTGGGGCTACGACGGCGTCGCTCCCTATGCGGTCCACGAGGGCTACGGCGGGCCCGCCGCGCTCGAACGCTTCGTCGATCGCGCCCACGCGCTCGGACTCGCCGTCTGCCTCGACGTCGTCTACAACCACCTCGGCCCGGAGGGGAACTATCTCGCCGAGCTGGGCGGGTACTTCACGAGCCGCCACCGCTCCCCCTGGGGCGACGGGCTCGACTACGACGGGCCCGGCTCGGGGCCGGTCCGCGCGCTCGTGGTCGGCGCGGCGGTGCAGTGGGTGCGCGACTTCCACGTCGACGTGCTGCGGCTCGACGCGACGCACGCCATCGAGGACGCGAGCCCGCTCCACGTGGTCGCCGAGATCTGCGAGCGCGTGCGCGCGGTGGGGCGACGGGAAAACCGGATCGTGCACGTGATCGCGGAGGACGAGCGGAACGATCGTCTGGTGCTGGACCCGGCGCCGGAGGGGTGGGGTTGCTCGGCGGTCTGGGCGGACGACCTGCACCACGCCCTCCACGCCCTCCTCACCGGAGAGCGCGCCTCGTTCCTGGCCGACTTCGGGGGGACGGGCGAGGTGCGTCGCGCCCTCGCCGAAGGATTCGCCTACCAGGGCGAGGTCTCCCGGTTCCGAGGGCGCGCGCACGGCACCGACCCGCGGGGGCTGCGTCCGGCGCGGTTCGTCACCTGCCTGCAGAACCACGACCAGATCGGCAATCGGCCTCGCGGGGAGCGGATCGCGAGCCTCGTGCCGTGGGAGGCGCTCGTCCCGGCCTCCGCGCTGGTGCTCCTCGGCTCCGGGACGCCGCTCCTGTTCATGGGCGAGGAGTACGGGGAGACCCGCCCGTTCCAGTACTTCACGAGCCACGGCGACGCGGCGCTCGCGCGCGCCGTGTCGGAGGGGCGGCGCAACGAGTTCATCGCGAAGGGAGCGCAGGACGTCCCGGATCCGCAGGATCCCCGCACGTTCGAGCGATCCAAGCTCACTCACCGGCGCGACGGGCGGCACGCCCATCTGCGCGAGCACTACCGGCGGCTCCTCGCGCTCCGCCGGAAGCACCTCACCGCCATCGCTGCGCGCTTTCCGGAGGTGGAGGTGGACGGCACGGCGTTCACGCTGCGCCGCGACGAGCTCGTCCTCCGGGCGAACGTCGGCGGCGCGCCCGCGGGCGGGCTCGGGCCGTGGGCGATCGAGATCGAGGAGGCTCCCCGCCAGCGCGCCGACCCGGTCGATCCCCCGCACACGCTCACGACCGGCGGAGGCCGCGGCCTCGCGCCGTAGGACGCGGCGCCGAGAGCCCCCGGGCCGACTTACCGCCGGGGCCGTTCACCCTGAGCGTAGGGCGCGCAGCGCCCGAAGTCGAAGGGCGCGCCGCTGCGCGGCGCTACGCTCAGGGTGAACGGAATCACTTCTTGTCGAGCTTCGCGCGGAGCCCCTTCGACTACGCGCCGCTGCGCGGCGCTACGCTCAGGGCGACCGGAATCACTTCCTGTTGAGCTTCTCGCGAAGCAAGTCGCCGAGCGTCCCGAAGCCCTTGCCGCTCGTCTTCGGGGCGGCCGCCTTCATGTACTCGGCCGCCTCCTTCCGCTCAGCGGCCTCCTGGGCGCCGCTCTTCGAAAGGCGGATCCGGTGCAGCTCGTCGATCGCGAGGATGAGCGCCTGGAACGTGTCGCCCGGCTTGAACGCCTTGCGCAGGTCCGCCCCGCGCGGCGTCCCGGTCTCGCTCGCCGGGACGAGGCCGCGGCCGCCCGCGAAGCGGACGAACACCCCGAAGCTCTCGATCTTGTCGACCACCGCCTCGACGACGTCGCCGGCCCTGGGCGGCGGCGGCGGGACCGTGCGAGGCGGCGCCTCGGGCCCTCCCCGCTCACCCTGAGCCTGTCGAAGGGTCGGTTCGGGCCGCGGCGTGAGCGCGCGCACCGACAGGCTCACGCGCTCGCCCTTCTTCGGGTCCTGCTCGATCTTGAGGACCTGCACCTGGACGGCGTCGCCGGACTTGAGGAGGTCCTGCGGCTTCGACACGCGATCCCAGGACAGCTCCGAGACGTGGACGAGCCCCTCCACGCCGCCGAGGTCGACGAACGCGCCGTAGTCCTGGACGCTCGTCACGACGCCGTCGAAGGTCGCGCCGGGCGCGAGCTTCTCGCGGGTCAGCTTCGCCTTCCCGGCCCGCTCCTCCTCGAGGAGCGCCCGCCGCGAGAGGACCGCGTCGCGGTCGTCCGCGCGCTGCACCTTGAACTGCAGCTTCTGGCCGACGTAGGCGGCGGGATCCGCGACGAAGCGCACGTCGATCTGCGACACGGGGCAGAACGCGCGGACGCCGTGCACCTCGACCTCGAGGCCGCCCTTGTTCACAGCCTTCACGATCCCGTCGACCGGGAGCCCCGACCTGGCGGCTTCCGCGAGCGCGTCGTGCCCGTGATCTCGGCTCGTGCGGCCGTGGCCCTTCGAGATCACGACCCCGCGGTGGGTCGCCTGGACGACCACGCCGTCCACGATGTCGCCCTCGCGCGCGGCGACGTTCCCGTCCGCGTCCTTCAGCTCGGCGACCTCGATCATCCCCTCGGCGACGCCGGACCCGAGTTCGAGGAACGCGATGTCGTGCCCGAGCTGGATGATCTTCCCCGCGACCTTCTCGCCCACCTGGAAGCGCCGGCGCGGCGCGGCGCTCACGCCGGCGAGCATGTCGGCGAAGGAGCCCTCGTCGGGGGCCGCGACCTCCGGCGCCGGGGGCGGCTCCCCGGGGGCGGGCGGCGGCGGGCGCGGCTCGGCGCGCCGCTCGTCGCGCTCGCGCGGCGGACGATCGCGCTTCCCGCCGCGGTCGCGCGGGACATCGCCGAGCGGGGGCCCGCGGCGGGGCCTCGGCGTGGATGGGGTGGAGGGTCCGGAGGGCGCACGCGAGACGCTCGCCTTCTCTTCGGCGAGCCGCTGCCAGAGCGGGCGCGAATCCTCCTTCTCCACCTTCGCGGGTCCGGGCGCGAGCACCTCCTCCTCGGGCGCCTCGATCCGCGCACCAGGGGGTGGAGGCTTCACGTGCCCCTTGCGTACGACGATCGGACCGGGGGACGGCTTCTTCTCCTCGGGCATGCGGGCGTGTCATAGCATGGCGGCCGCTTCTCGCGTATGAGTGCGCGCATGCCCGACCGGCGCGTCGCCGTCTTCCTCTCCCACGCCGATGCGGCCGCGCTGCGCCTCGCTGGTTCGGCAGCGCTCGCGGCATCGGCGGCGGGCGATCGGGTGGACGTCTACCTGTTCGGTCCCGCGGTGCGCGCCCTCGTGGAGGCCCACGATGGGGAGCCCGACGAGCCGGCGGCGCTCCTCCACCAGGCGCGCAGCGCCGGAGCGTGCCGCCTCATCGCGTGCAGCGCGAGCATCGTCGAGGAGAAGGTGCCTCTCGACGCCGCGCATCGGGCGCTCGACGCGATCGTCGGATGGCCCACGATTCTCGAGTGGTCGCGCGGGGTACCGGACCGCCTGTCGTTCTGATCGCCCGGTCGCCCGCCGGCTAGGCACCCGACCAGGCCGGCTGTCGCGCACGGTCGCCGGAACAGCGGCCTCCCGCGAAACGTTCCGTCGTCGTCTCCCCCCCCTGCACAGGACTCGACATGGTCAGCCTCGCGATAGACCCACCCCCCTCGTCCCGGCGTGAAGGCCCGCGCCGCGGTCTCATCGCCTTCGCGATCTCGCTCCTCGTCCTCGCCGCGCTTGCGGCGGGATTCTGGATCGGACGCATCACCGCGCCGGGGAGGAAGCAGGCGCAGGCGGCGGCAGCCGCGACTGCGGCCACGCCGACCGCGACCGCGACCCCGACCGCGACCGCGACCGCGACCCCGACCCCGACCCCGACCGCGACCGCGACCGCGACCGCGACCGCGACCGCGATCCCGACTGCGACCACGATCCCGACCGCGCCCTCCATCGCGACCGCGCCCGGGTCGGGGCCACGACGTCTCGTCATCGCGCTCAACGGCGCGCTCGAGGACTCCATCGCGGCGGCGCTCCCGAAGGAGGAGCGCGCGAACGCCGAGGAGCTGACCGCGGTCGTGAACCGGCTCCTCGTCTGGGATCTCCAGGTGGCGCGCGACGGCCGGAAGGGCGATCGCGTGGAGGTGCTCTGGACGCCGCCCGTGCCCGCCGTGCCGGGGCTGCCCGTCGCGAAGGAGCCCGTGGTCGTCGCGCTCCGCTACGCTTCGTCGAAGCTCGGCGCGGTCATCGCGGCCTACCGGTACGAGCCGAAGGGCGCGCGCTGGCCGCGGTACTACCGCGCGGACGGCCGGGAGGTCGAGGCGCGGCTCGTGGACGCGCCCGTCGCCGAGTACGAGCAGATCACTTCGCTCTTGCGCGACGGCCGCCGGCACAAGGGCGTGGACTTCAAGACCCCGGTCGGCTCGCCGGTGGTCTCGCCGTTCGACGGCGTCGTCGAGCGGCGGACCTGGCACTTCGCCGCGAACGGCAACTGCCTCGAGCTGCGCGACACCGCCACCGGTCGTCACGCGATCTTCCTCCACCTCGACCGGGTCCCGAACGAGATGCAGCCCGGGCGCAAGGTGCGCAAGGGAGACGCGATCGCGTTCTCGGGCAACAGCGGCCACTCCTTCGCTCCGCACCTCCACTACCAGCTCGAGGACGGATCCGGCCGCGTGCTCGATCCGTTCGAGACGCTCAAGACCGAGCGGCGCGCTCTTCCCGCCGCCGAGAAGCCCGCGTTCGACGCGGCGCGGGCGAGCCTCGACGTCGCCCTCGGCGGGTGATCGGCGAAGAAAGAAGGCCGCCCCTCGCGGAGCGGCCTTCGGTGCGGTCAGGTTTCGGGAGGCGGCCTACTTGTCCATCTTGCGGCCGCCCTCCTTGGCCCACTTCTCGAGCATCTCGGTGGTGACCGACTTCGGCCGCTCGATCGCGTAGCCGAGGCCGCGGTCCCACACGAGGTTCGCGAGCACGCCCAGCGCACGGCCGACGCCGAAGAGGACCGTGTAGAAGTCCCACTCGCGGACGCCGTAGTACCACTGGATCACGCCCGAGTGCGCGTCGACGTTCGGCCACGGGTTCTTCGTCTTCCCGTGCTCCGTGAGGACGCCCGGCGCCACCTCGTAGATC
>WNGA01002314.1_pt1 | contig 58076 bp, 42 predicted proteins | sample 5400061 | NCBI WGS metagenome assembly WNGA01 (sample SAMN13153366, study PRJNA577476) | soil metagenome | isolation source: 100 cm soil or saprolite under grassland replicate 2 | place: USA:California | collected 2016-06-15
CAGAGGCAACCCGGCGGAGCGCTGTCAGGCGAGGAGCAGGTGGCCGTCCACGGACACGCAGGCGACCCGGACCAGGTCCGGTGGGGGCGCGCGGCGCCGGCCGGGCGGCCGGCGCGCGTGGCCGCCTCCCGCTGGCTGTTCCCCGAGCCGGAGCAGGCCGGGCCCGGCGGGGTGGTCGGGATCGGCGCCGACCTCGAGCCCGAGACCCTGGTGCACGCCTACCGGCAGGGCATCTTCCCGTGGCCGCACCCGGGGACGCCGCTGCCGTGGTTCTCGCCCGACCCGCGTGGCGTGCTCGCCCTCGACCAGCTGCGCGTCTCCCGCTCGCTGCGGCAGCGGCTGCGCCGCTGCGGCTGGCTGACCACCGTCGACCAGGCGTTCGACCAGGTGATCGAGGCCTGCGCCGAGCGCGAGGACGACGAGGGGACCTGGATCACGGCGCGCATGCGGGCCGCCTACCGGCGCCTGCACCGCCTCGGCTGGGCGCACAGCCTGGAGGTCTGGGACGGGGCCGCGCTCGTCGGCGGGCTCTACGGCCTCGGGCTCGGCGGCGTGTTCACCGGGGAGTCGATGTTCCACCGTGCCTCCGACGCCTCCAAGGTCGCCCTGGTCGACCTGGTGGCGCGCTTCGCGGAAGTTGGTGGGCTTCTGATCGACGTGCAGCTGGTCACCCCGCACCTCGCCAGCCTGGGCGCGCGCGAGCTGCCGCGCCGCGACTACCTGGCCCTGCTGCGCCAGGTGCGGGACGATCCGGTACGACTGGCCGAGGAGCGCCGGCCGGTCGTGAGCCTCGCCGGCGCCGGCGAGTGAGCGAGGTGGGCCAGTCGCTTTGCAGTAGGGAGGTGGCCCGTAGCCGCGCGCTGGCTGGACTGAGGAGCGACGAAGGAGCGACGAGGGAAGCCAGCGCACAAGCGGCGGAGGGCCACCGACCGTTTGAGCAAAGGAGGTGGGTGGATGAGCGGGGACGTGTTCGAGGCGCTGGCCGCCGCCCGGCGGGAGGGGCGCGGGGTGGTCATGGGGACCACCGTGCGGATCGAGGGCGACCCGCCGTCGGCGCCTGGCAACCGGGCGCTGTTCGGCGCGGACGGGGCGCTGCTGGCAGGGACGATCGGCTGCAACGGGCTCGACCGGCGCGGCGGCAGGGACGGCCGCGACCTGCTCGCCGCCGGGGAGCGCTCCGGGCTGCGCCGCTACACCAGCTTCGAGGGCGAGCCGGGGGAGGGCGTCGTCGAGGTCTTCCTGGAGGCGTTCGGCGGCCAGGCACGGCTGCTGGTGGGCGGCAGCGGGCCGGTGGCCGACGGCCTGGCCGCGCTCGGGGCACTGGTCGGGCGCGCGGTCGAGGCCGCGCCGCCGGGCACGGCCGAGTTCGAGCGGTTGACCCGTGCGCTCGGCCCTGACGACGCGCTGGTGTTCGTCGACCACGACGACCCGGCGCTGGTGGCGTCGGTGACGCTCGCGCTCGGCGGACAGGTGGGCTACGTCGGGGTGATGGGCAGCCGCAGGCACACCCCGGGGTTCGTGGCCGAGCTGCGCGCGGCAGGGCTCGACCTGCGCCGGCTGCACAGCCCCACCGGGCTGGACATCGGCGCCAAGGTGCCGCCGGAGATCGCCCTCTCGATCATGGCCGAGGTGCTGGCCGCGACGCGCGGCCGCGCCGGCCGGAGCCTGGACATCGTGGCCGACGGCGAGGGGCCGGGTCCTGGAAACTGAAGAGCCCCGAGTGGCCCGGAGTCCTCACGTCCGCGACTCCTCGGCTCCCTCGGGGCTCTCCATCCCCGAACGGCACCCGCCAGGCCCACCCGCGCAGGAAGGCCCGGTCCGCCGCGATCGCCCGAACGGGCAACCCCGACGATATCGCCCTGATCCCGGGAGGAGACCAGGGCGCTCGGCCCGGCGCCAACAACGCCCGGCCTACCGTTCAGCGGCACGAGAGCAGAAGGCAGGCTGCCGTGCCACGGGAGGACTATTCCAGAATGACCAGTACGTGGTCAATCCCCAGTTTCCCCCCGATGGATCCTGGACGCGTTGGTATCCGGCCGCTTACGACGGATCCGACTAGTACGAGTTGACCATGGAGGAGCTGACCATGGAGGGGCAGGTGGAGAGCGAGGTCGGCCAGCCCACGCTGGACTGACCAGGCACCCGAACCAGACCCCCGCGCGCACCTGCGCAAAGGGGATCTCTGCGCAAAGAAGGGTTTATACTTCCGTAACCCTCCCTACGTAGACATCCCCCAGCCTGCGGCCATGGCCGCCTCCCCCAGGTTCGAGATGGCTCATAGCGCGGTTCCGCCCGCCGCTTCGACCGTCGCGCGCTGATCGTGGCCGGCGTGGTGGTCTTGCTGCCCGCGCTGGTGCTCCTGCCCGGGCGGCTGCGGACCGGTGCGGGAGCCGTGCAGAGCTGCGACGGGCCCAGCACGACCCTGACCGTGCTGGCCTCACCTGGCGACTTCTCCGAGCAGCTCCACGCCAGGGCCACGGCGTTCATGGCCAGCGGCCCGCGGGTCGGCGACCGCTGCGTGCGCGTCGTGGTCACCAGCAAGACGCCTGGCGCCGCGGTCGAGGCGTTCGACAACGGTTGGGACCCAGGGGCGGACGGCCCGGCCCCTGACGTCTGGTCGCCCTCCAGCTCGGCCTGGGTGTGGCTGCTGCAGGCCCAGCTCGACCCGACCGACCTCGAGGAGGTGTTCGCCAAGGCGATCGCCACCACCTGAGCCGGAACCGGATGCGCGGGCCGCGACCGGCCCGCGCGGCTGCGCTGCGCGACCCGGAAGGAGCAGCGTCATGCAACAGCAAGGTCGATGGGTGCGGCTGGTCGCGCTCGTCGCGGTGGTCCTGCTGGCCGCGACGGCCTGCGGCGGCGACCAGGGCGGCGGCCAGCCGCTCGGCAGCCTCGCCGACGAGCCCATCACCCTGCGGTTCCTCTGGTTCGACTGGCCGCCTGCCAAGGCCCTGGAGACCTTCGCCAACGCCGGCTACCGCAAGGTCCGGCCCAACGTCACCATCCAGGTCCAGACCGTCCCGGTGGCCAACTGGCACGACGCCATCTTCCGGCAGTTCGCGGCGAAGCGGACCAACTTCGACATCGCCGTGCTCGACAGCCAGGACATCGGCAGCGCGGTCAGCGGCGGGCACGTGCTCGACATCGCCAACTTCGCCCGCGCCAACATCGACCTGCAGGCCTACGACTCCTACCTGCTGGCCGCGTACGGCCAGTACCCGCAGACGGTCACCGGCAAGCTCGACGAGAACGCCCGCCTCTACGGGCTGCCGCTGCTCGGCGACACCTGGGTGATGGTCTACCGCAAGGACCTCGTCGGCCAGGCCCCGCCCACCACCTTCGACGGCATGCTCGACGTGGCCCAGGCCTGCCAGCGGCGCAACCACGCCAAGGGGGTCTGGGGGCTGGCGTTCCACATGGCCAACAACTACGACGCCGCCGCCGTCACCTACAACGCGGTCAACGGCGTCTACGGCGGGCAGATCTGGGATCCGACCACCAAGCAGGTCGACGGGGTGATCAACGACGCAGCCGGCCGCCGGGCCATGGACGTGCTGGTCAAGCGGATGCGCCCGATGACCGCGCCGGCCTGGTCCAACGACTACATCGACCTGGTCAACCAGCGCATCAGCCAGGGCCGCGCCTGCATCGGCTTCAACTGGCTTGCCTCCGTCTCCACCCTGCTCGACCCCAAGACGTCCAGGCTCGGCAGGTCCAAGGACGAGATCCTGCAGAAGCTCGGCTTCGCCCCCGTGCCCGGCCAGGTGGCCAACCCCGTGCCGCTCGGCGGCATGGGCATGCACGTCTCGGCGCACACCACCCCGGCGCAGCAGGCCGAGGCGCTGAACTTCATCAAGTGGTTCGAGCGCTCGGACACGCAGCGGGCCTGGGCGGTGGTCGGGGGCATCCCCGCGCGGAGCGACGCGCTGCGCTCGCCCGAGTTCCTCGGTGCCGCGCCCTGGAACAAGGTCTACGCCGACTCGGTGCCGCGCCTGCGCGACTTCTGGAACGTCCCCCAGTACGCCAGGCTGCTCAGCATCCAGACCGCGAACGTCAACGCCGCCCTGGTCGGCGCGAAACCGCCCCAGCAGGCGCTCGACACCATCGCCCGGGAGCAGCAGCGCATCTTCGACGGGACCGGCTGACCCGGCAGGCGGGCGTCAGCCCTTGGTGGCGCCGAGCGTGAGCCCGCGCACGAACTGGCGCTGCAGGGTGAAGTAGACGATCAGGGTCGGGATCGCCGCCAGCAGGGCGCCGGCGGCGAGCAGGTTGAGGTCGGTGAAGTACACGCCCTTCAGGTTGTTGAGGGCGGAGGTGACCGAACGTGATCGAACAACTTGGCTCAGTATCTCGTCGCTCCTGGCAGACGGTGTCAGGGCCGGATGACGCCTGACCAGGCCTGGTGAGAGGTTGTTGAGTTGTGGGAGGATGTGATCGAGACTGAGCTGCTCAACCGGAGGCGGACGTGGACGGCAACCCGCTGACCTTGCGCCGCCGGGGGGCCCTTGGGCGCTCCCCACGCTGCGGCTAGGCTGGCCAGATGCTCGCCAAACAGCGTCAGGCCGTGATCCTCGAAGAGGTCCGACGGCGTGGCGGCGTGCGCGTCAGCGACCTCACCGAGCTGCTCGAGGTCTCCGACATGACCATCCGCAGGGACCTCGACGTGCTCGCCGGCCGCGGCCTGGTGGAGAAGGTCCACGGCGGCGCCACCGCGGTGACCGAGCGCAGCACCCACGAGCCGGGGTTCGAGGCCAAGTCCCTGCGCGAGCAGGCCGAGAAGGAGGCCATCGCCGACCTGGCGGCCACCCTGGCCCGCCCCGGCAACGCGGTCGGGCTGACCGCGGGCACCACCACCTGGACCCTTGCCAGGCGCCTGACCGAGCTGCCCGGCCTCACCGTGGTCACCAACTCGATCCAGGTGGCCGAGGTCTTCTACCAGAGCGACGGCGTCGAGCAGACGGTGGTCCTCACCGGAGGCCTCCACACCCCGTCGGACGCCCTGGTGGGGCCGGTGGCGGTGGCGTCCATCCGCGCCCTCAACCTCGACCTGCTGTTCATGGGCGTGCACGGCATGGACGCGCGGGCCGGCTTCTCCACCCCGAACCTGATGGAGGCCGAGACCGACCGGGTGATGGCGAGGGCCGCCCGGCGCGTGGTGGTGGTCGCCGACCACACCAAGTGGGGCACCATCGGGCTCAGCTCGATCCTCGCGCTCGACGAGGCGGACGTACTGGTCACCGACGAGCTGCTCGACGAGGACGCCCGCCGGGTGCTGGCCGAGAACGTGGGCGAGCTGCTGATCGCCCCGCTCGGCGCGCGGGCCGCCGCCGAGCGGTGACCCGCGCCCGCTCGGTGAGGGGAGGGGCCATGCGGGCCACCAAGACGCCGACCAAGCTGGCCGACGGCCGCGAGCTGATCTACTACGACGAGCAGCCCGGCGTCGACCGGTCGGCCGAGGACCTGCGCGACCTCGGTGCCACCCAGACCAGCTCCGAGATCCGCTACGACCGGCTGCTCGACCAGTGGGTGGTGATCGCGAGCCACCGCCAGGAGCGGACCCACCTGCCCCCGACCGACCAGTGCCCCCTGTGCCCGTCGAAGCCCGGCCACCTCACCGAGATCCCCGCGTCCGACTACGACGTGGTGGTGTTCGAGAACCGCTTCCCCTCCCTCGCCCAGGACCTGCCGGCGCTCGAGGCGGCCGCCGGCGGTCCGTTCGTGCGCCGGCCCGGGCTGGGGCGCTGCGAGGTGGTCTGCTTCACCTCCGACCACGAGGCCTCGTTCGCCCAGCTCACCCCCGGGCGCGTCGAGACCGTGATCGAGGTCTGGGGCGACCGGCTCGAGGAGCTGTCCCAGCTGGGCGGCGTCGAGCAGGTGTTCGTCTTCGAGAACCGGGGCGAGGAGATCGGCGTCACCCTCTCCCATCCCCACGGCCAGATCTACGCGCTGCCGTTCGTGCCGCCGCGGACCGTGCGCACGCTGCGCTCGGCCCAGCGCCACCGCGACCAGACCGGCGCCTGCCTGTTCTGCGCGGTGCTCGCCGCCGAGCGCGCCGCGCGGGTGCGGGTGGTCGCCGAGACCGAGCGCTGGGTGGCGTTCGTGCCCCACGCCGCGCGCTGGCCGTTCGAGGTGCACGTCTACCCGCGACGGCACCTGCCCGACCTGCCCGCGCTCGACGACGCCGAGCGCGCCGAGCTGGCGCTCCTCTACCTCGACGTGCTGCGCCGCTTCGACGGCGTCTTCGGCACGAGGATGCCCTACATCGCCGCCTGGAACCAGGCGCCGGTCCGCGCCGACCGCGACCTCGCCCACCTCTACCTGCAGGTGTTCTCCATCCGCCGGGCGCCGGGCAAGCTCAAGTACCTGGCGGGCAGCGAGTCCGGCGCCGGCGTCTGGATCAACGACGTCGCCCCCGAGCGCGCCGCCGAGCTGCTCCGCGCCGCCAAGGCGTGAGCCCGTTCACCGGGGGCTACCGCTCGGCTCTGCGTGGCCGCCCGCTGCTCGGGCTTCGGCCTCGCTCTCGACCCCCCGGAACCCCCGGCGCCGGCTCAGGCCGGTTGCTCGCCCCTGAGCCCGTGGAGCATCGCCTGGACCCCCTCGAGGAGTATCCGCTCGCCCGCCTCGGGGGTGTCGAGGAACCAGCCGGGCAGCGGGCTGCGCACCGCGTGGGTCAGCTCGATGCTCACCATGCCGTGGAGCACGCACCACAGGAGGTAGGAGGTGCGCACCGGGTCGCCGTCGGGGAGCGCGCCCCGCGCCGCGGTGCCCCGCACCGCCTCGACCAGCATGCGGAAGGTCGTCTCCAGGGCCTCGCGCCGCAGGGCCGGGCTGGGGTCGAAGTCCGGCACCGGCCGCTCGAACATGAACGCGTAGAGGGCGACGTTGGCCAGGGCGAAGCGTCGGTAGGCGAGGGCCAGGTCGAGGATGCGGCGCAGCGGGTCCGGGTCCTCGGGCACGGCGGCGAGCGCCGCGCGCAGGAGCTGGAAGCCGCGGCGGTAGATGGCTTCCAGGATGCCGGCGCGGCTCTCGAACTTGGTGTAGACCCCCATCGTCGAGGACCCGGCCACCTCGGCGATGCGCCGCACCGTCAGCTCCGCCGGGCCGTGCCGGTCGAGCACCAGCAGCCCGGCGGCGACCAGGCGCTCGCGCAGGTCGTCCGGTGCCGGCGTCGCCTCCCTTGCCATGGCGCGCAAGCTACAGTATAACGAGCGTTATAGCACCTGTGCTCGGAGGTCCGCCGAGCCGAGGAGGCCAAGTGCCGCCGACCGTCCCGCAGCGTCCGGGCGCGCCGGCCGGGCTGGGAGCCTAGCCGTCGTGCGCGCCCCGCCCGCCCGCGTCACCAACCTCGCGCTGCTGGCGGCGCTGCTGATCGCCTTCGCCAGCGGCATCGGGGCGGTCGCGGCCGGCTCGGCGTCGGGGCGCTGGGTCGCGGTCGTCCACGGCGTCGTCGGCGTGGCGGTGGTGCTGCTGATCCCGTGGAAGACCAGGATCGTCCGGCGCGGCCTGCGGCGCGCCCGCCGCAGCCGCTGGGCGTCGCTGCTGCTGGCCGCGCTCGCGTCCACCGCGGTGCTCACCGGCCTCGGCTACGCCACCGGCCTGTTCCGCTCGGCCGGCGGCTTCCGCGGCATGTGGCTCCACGTCGCCGCGGCGCTCGCGCTGCTGCCGCTGGTGGTCTGGCACGTGCTCGCGCGCCCGGCCCGTCCCCGCAGGACCGACCTGTCCAGGCGCACGCTGCTGCGGGCGGGCACGCTCGGCGCGGCCGCCGCCGCCGTCTACCTCGCCACCACCGCGGTGGTCCGCGCCGCCGGGCTGCCCGGCGCGAGCCGGCGCTTCACCGGCTCCTACGAGGCCGGCTCGTTCGACCCGGAGGCGATGCCGACCACCAGCTGGATCGACGACGTGCCGCCGGAGGTCGACCCGGCCAGCTGGCGCCTGGCCGTCGCCGACGCCGACGGCGAGCGGGAGCTCTCGCTCGGCGAGCTCTCCCGCCACGACGTGCGCGTGCGCGCCACCCTCGACTGCACCGGCGGCTGGTACGCCCACCAGGAGTGGTCGGGCGTGCCCGTCTCGGACCTGGTGCGCGGCACCGGCGACGCGCGGAGCCTGCACGTCCACTCCGTCACCGGCTACTGGATCCGCTTCCCGGTCGGCGACCTCGACCGGCTGCTGCTCGCCACCCGCGCCGGCGGCGCACCCCTGTCCGCCGGCCACGGCTACCCCCTCCGGCTGGTCGCTCCCGGCCGCCGCGGCTTCTGGTGGGTCAAGTGGGTCGACCGCATCGAGCTGCGACCAACCCCCTGGTGGTGGCAGCCGCCGTTCCCGGTCACCTGATCCGGTTCGTGTGTTGCGACGAGCCTGTGAGTCGCAAGGATCCCGCCGAGTGACAAGGCAACGCACGAATCCGATCAGCGTCGCTGGCGCCCTTGACAGGACGAGCGGCTCGCGGTCGCATGGCCCGGATGCCCCCGACAGACAGCGTGGCGACAGGGTTGGCGGCGGCGCCGCGACCGCTGCCGGTACAGCGGGCGCTGTTCGAGATCCCCGACGAGGTCGCCTACTTCAACTGCGCCAGCATGGCGCCGCAGCTCGCCGCGGCCCGCCTGGCGGGCGAGGCCGCCCTGCGGCGGCGCGCCCAGCCGTGGCTGATCCGCGCCGAGGACTGGTTCACCGAGGCCGAGGAGCGGCGCACGCTGTTCGCCCAGCTCGCGGGCGTCGACGCCGACGGCGTTGCGCTGGTGCCGGCGAGCAGCTACGGCCTCGCGGTCGCGGCCGCCAACCTCGGCGCCGAGCCGGGTCGGCGCGTCCTGGTCCTTGCCGAGGAGTTCCCCTCCAACTACTTCACCTGGCAGCGCTTCGCCCAGCGCACCGGCGCCAGCCTCGTGACCGTCGGCCGCGACGAGGGCCAGTCCTGGGCCGAGGCGATCCTTGGCGCGCTCGACGAGCGCGTCGCGGTCGTGGCCGCGCCCGCCGTCCACTGGACCGACGGCGCCGCGGTCGACCTGGCGGCGGTGGCCGAGCGGGCACGCGCCGTCGGCGCCGCCCTGGTGGTGGACGCCAGCCAGTCGCTCGGGGCGATGCCACTCGACCTGCCCGCCATCCGGCCGGACTACCTGGTGTCGGTCGGGTACAAGTGGCTGCTCGGTCCCTTCAGCCTGGCCTACCTGTACGTCGCCGAGCGGCACCGCGACGGCCGCCCGCTGGAGGAGAACTGGATCTCCCGCCTGGGCTCGGACGACTTCGCCGGCGTGGCGGACTACCAGGACGGCTACCAGCCGGGCGCGCGCCGCTTCGACGTCGGCCAGCGCACCCACTTCGAGACGACCGCGATGGCGATCGTGGCGCTGCGCCAGCTGCTCGACTGGGGCGTCCCGCGCGTGGCCGCCACCCTGCGGCGCACCACTGACCACGTCGAGCGGGAGCTCCGCGCCCACGGCCTGACCCTCACCTCCGACGACCGCGGCCCCCACATGCTGGGCGTCCGCCTGCCCGCTGCCGCGCGGCGGCGCGTGGCGGCGGCGCTCGCCGAGGCCAACGTCTACGCCGCGCTCAGGGGCGCGGCGCTGCGCGTGTCACCGCACCTCTGGATCACCGAGGAGGACGTCGCCCGCCTGGTCGGCGCCCTGGCCAGCGCCGTCCAGGCCTGAGCAGGCGGTGGGCGGCGCAGGCCGTCCCACCGCCGGCTACGGGCTGCTCTCGTAGGCGATCTGCCGCAGGCCCCAGGTGATCGGGCCGCTGGGCGGGCCGGCGAGGGCGTGGTCGAGGCGGTCGAGGGTGGGCGCGCCGGCGACCTCGCGGGCCTCGGGGTCGTGGCGCCAGACGGACAGGTTGGTGCGGAACATGGCGGCGGCCTGGGCGGGGTCGACCGGGTGGACGGCGACGCGGCTGCCGCGACGGGTGAGGCCGGGTGGGTCGGGGAGGGCGTCGAGCAGCGGGCCGACCTGCAGGCGGTGGCCGCGGGCCTCCAGGACGGCGGCGAGGACCCGCAGGTACTCGGCGAGCGCCGGGTCGCCGGCCTGGATCCACTCGACCTCGTCGAGCAGCAGCAGCCCGGCGGGGGAGAGCTGGCCGGCCCAGGCGGCCAGCACCGCGCCGTGGTTCTCAAGGTGGGTCAGCAGGAAGCGGGCGAACAGCAGGTCGGCCGGGCCGGTCGGCAGGGGCGTGCGGGTGACGTCGTGGGCCAGGAACTCGGCGGCGGGCAGCCGCCGGCGAGCCAGCGCCAGGAACGCTTCGGAGCTGTCCAGGCCGGCCAGGCGTGCTGGGCGCAGGCAGCGGGCGAGCAGCTCGGTGGTGTGGCCCGGGCCGCAGCCGAGGTCGACCGCGAGCCCGACCGGGCGGCGCACCGCCGCCCGGAGGAACGCGCTGGTCGGCGCCTCGAACACGGCGGCGACCTGGGCCAGGCGCCGCGCGGCCTGGTCGCTGTCGCCGAACGTGTAGCGCCGCCTCACCACCCTAGAACCAGCGCTGGGTGATCACCTTCTGCTTGCTGTAGAAGCGCATCGAGTCGGTGCCGGTGGCGTGCAGGTCGCCGAGGAAGGAGTCCTTCCAGCCGGTGAACGGCAGGAACGCCATGGGCGCGGCCACGCCGATGTTGACGCCGAGCATGCCCGCCTCGATGTGCCGCCGGAACTCGCGCGCGTGCTTGCCGGAGGTGGTGAAGATCGAGGCCATGTTGCCGTAGGAGCTGCGGTTGGCGGTGGCGATCGCCTCGTCGAGGTCGCCGGCGCGGACCACCGACAGCACCGGGCCGAACAGCTCGGTGCGCCACACGTCCATCTCCGGGGTGACGTGGTCGAGGATGCTCGGACCGAGGAAGAACCCGTCGGAGTCGACCGCGTCGCGCCCGTCGGCCACCAGGGTGGCGCCGGCCGCGGCGCCGGCACCGATCTGGCCGGCCAGCGCCTGCTTGCGCTCGGCCCGGATGACCGGGCCCATGTCCGTCTCCGGCTCGGTGCCCGGCCCGACCCTGAGCCGCCCGGCCTGGTCAGCCAGCTCCTTGACCAGCACGTCGCCGATCGAGCCGACCCCGACCGCCACGCTGCCGGCGAGGCAGCGCTGGCCGGCGTTGCCGAACGCCGAGGAGATCAGCGCCGGCACCGACGCCTCCAGGTCGGCGTCGTCCATCACCAGCAGGTGGTTCTTGGCGCCGCCGAGCGCCTGGACGCGCTTGCCTGCCACCGTGCCGGCGGTGTAGACGAGCCGGGCCACCCGTGCCGAGCCGACGAACGAGACCGCGTCCACCCCGGGATGCTCGAGCAGGTGGGTGACGGCCTGCTCGGCGCCGTGCACGACGTTGAAGACCCCGTCTGGCAGGCCGGCCGCGCCCAGCAGCTCCGCCAGCCGCACCGCCGAGAGGGGGGTCTGCTGCGAGGGCTTGAGCACGAAGCTGTTGCCGCAGGCCAGCGCCGTCGGGATCATCCACAGCGGCACCATGTTGGGGAAGTTGAACGGCGTGATGCCGCAGACCACCCCGACCGGGAAGCGGACCAGGCGGGCGTCGATGCCGCCGGCGATCTGGTCCAGGGCGGTGCCCATCAGCAGGGTGGGCGCGCCGCAGGCGAAGTCGACCACCTCGATGCCGCGGCGCACCTCGCCGCGCGCCTCGGCGAGGGTCTTGCCGTTCTCCCTGGTGACCAGGGCGGCGACCTGCTCGAACTGCTCCTCCAGCAGGGCCTTGAAGCGGAACAGCACCTGGGCGCGGTCCGGCACCGGCGTCTCGGCCCACCCGGGGAAGGCGGCACGGGCGGCCGCCACCGCCTCGTCGATCTCCGCGGTGGTCGAGTAGGGCAGCTCGGCGATGGTCTGGCCGGTGGCCGGGTCGGGGATGGGGTAGGCCTCGGCCGCCCGCGGCTCGCGCAGGCGGCCGGCGATGAAGCTCGGTACCCGGTCGGTCATGCTTGCCCTCCTCAGCTTGCTACGGGCCGGAGCGGCCGCGGGGCAGGAACTTGCCCTGGCCCGGGGTGGCGAGCAGCTTGCCCTGGTCGACCAGGACGGCGCCCCGTTGCATGACGACCTCGGGCACGCCCCGCACCGAGCGGCCCTCGTAGCAGGAGTAGTCGACGTTCATGTGGTGGGTGGCGGCCGAGAGCACCCGCTCGGCCTCCGGGTCGAAGACCACGATGTCGGCGTCGGAGCCGGGCGCGATGGTGCCCTTGCGCGGCCACAGGCCGAACAGCTTCGCCGGGGCGGTCGCCACCAGCTCGACGAAGCGGTTCAGGTCGATGTGCCCGCCGCGCACGCCGCCGTCGTAGATCAGGGTGAAGCGGTCCTCGACCCCCGGCAGCCCGTTGGGGATCTTGGCGAAGTTGCCCCTGCCGAGGATCTTCTGCTCCTTGTAGTCGAATGGGCAGTGGTCGGTGGAGACCACCTGCAGGTCGTCGTAGCGCAGCCCCTTCCACAGCTCGTCCTGGTGGAAGCCCGGCCGCAGCGGCGGCGAGCAGACGTACTTGGCGCCCTCGAAGCCCTCCCTGGCGAGGTCGTCGAGGCTCAGGAACAGGTACTGGGGGCAGGTCTCGGCCAGGGTGGAAAGGCCGCGGTCGCGCGCCTCGCGCACCGCGTCGAGCGCGTCGGCCGAGGACAGGTGGACGATGTAGACGGCCACCCCGGCCAGCTCGGCGAGGGCGACCGCGCGGTGCACCGCCTCGCCCTCCATGGAGGCGGGGCGGGTCAGCCCGTGGTTGACCGGGTCGGTCTTGCCCTCGGCCAGGTAGCGCTCCACCAGCACGTCGATCGGCCCACCGTTCTCGGCGTGGAGCATGATCAGCCCGCCGTTGTCGGAGCTGCGGCCCATCGCGCGGAACAGCGCGGCGTCGTCGACCATGAACACGCCCGGGTACGCCATGAACAGCTTGAACGAGGTCACGCCCCGCTCGACCAGGGTGTCCATGTCGGCGAGGGTCTGCTCGGTGACCTCGCGCACGATCATGTGGAAGCCGTAGTCGATGTGCGCCTTGGCGGCGGCCTTGGCGTGCCAGCGCTCCAGGCCGGCCTGCAGCGACTCGCCGTAGTCGTGCAGGGCGAAGTCGACGATGGTGGTGGTCCCGCCCCAGGCCGCCGCCGCCGTGCCGGTGGCGAAGTCGTCCGACGAGAAGGTCCCGCCGAACGGCAGCTCCATGTGGGTGTGGACGTCGATGCCGCCGGGCATGACGTAGCGCCCGGTCGCGTCGACCACCCGGTCGGCCGTCGTCCCCAGGTCGACGCCGACGGCGGCCACCGTCTCGCCGTCGACCAGCACGTCGGCCTTGGTCGTGTCGGTCGCGGTCACCACCGTGCCGCCCTTGATGAGGGTCCGCACCCGCTCCACCTCCCGCTGCTCGTGTTCTGGTCGCTAGGAGCCTTCGGCCGCCCGCACCGCGGCCCGGACGGTCTCGACCGCCTGGCCGACGTCGGCCTCGGTCACGCTCAGCGGCGGGGCCAGGCGCAGCGTGTTGCCGTACAGCCCGCCCTTGCCGACCAGCAGGCCGCGCTCCCGGCAGTGCTCCATCACGCGGCCGGCCGCGGCCGCGTCCGGCTCCTTCGAGTCCCGGTCGGCGACCAGCTCGACGCCGACCATGAGGCCCTTGCCGCGCACCTCCCCGACGCTGGCGGACTCGGTCTCCAGCGGCTTGAGCCCGTCCATCAGCACCTTGCCCATGCGCGCCGCGTTGGCCTGCAGGTCCTCGCGCTGGATGTGGTCGAGGTTGGCAACGGCGTAGCTGGTGGTGATGGGGCTGCCGCCGAAGGTGGAGATGTGGTTGGCGCGCAGCGAGTCGACCCAGTCGGCGCGGGCGACCACGCCGCCGACGGCCATGCCGTTGCCGAGTCCCTTGGCCATCACGATGGCGTCGGGGCGCACCCCGTAGCCCTCGATGCCCCAGAACGCCTCGCCGGTGCGGCCGAAGCCGGTCTGCACCTCGTCGGCGATCAGCGGGATGCCGAACTCGTCGAGGATCGACTTGACGATGCGGAAGTACTCCGGCGGGGGGGTGACGAAGCCGCCGACCCCCTGGATCGGCTCGGCGATCATCGCCGCGGGCGCCCCCGTGGTGGTCGTCTCGATCACGTTGCGCAGGTCCTCGGCGCAGGCGACGCCGCAGTCCGGGTACTTCAGGCCCAGCGGGCAGCGGTAGCAGTACGGGTTGAGCGCGTAGGAGACCTGGAAGGGGCTGTAGGACGAGGCCGACCAGGCCTTCTGCCCGGTGATGCCGATCGCCGCGAAGGAGCGGCCGTGGTAGGAGTTGCGCAGCGCGATGACCTCGTTGGAGCGGCGCAGGGTGGTGGCGAACAGCAGCGCCGCCTCGTTGGCCTCCGACCCGGAGGTGGTGAAGAAGGCCTTGGCCGGCGGGTCGACCGGGGCCAGCTCGACCAGCCGCTCCGCCAGCTCCACCATCGAGCGGATCAGGTACAGCGTGGAGCTGTGGTTGAGGCGCTCGGCCTGGTCCTTGAGCACCTGGGTCAGCTCGGGCAGGTTGTGCCCGGAGATGGTGGTCAGGATGCCGCCGAAGAAGTCGAGGTAGCGGCGGCCGGCGGAGTCCCAGACGTGGACGCCCTCGCCGCGGAGCAGCTCGATCGGCTCGGCGTAGTAGAGCGTCAGCCAGCTCGGCAGGACCGCCGCGTGCCTGGCGCGCAGCGCCGCGGCGTCGGCCTGCTCCCGTTCGGGGCTCACGGCCGCAGCTCCGTCAGCTCGCCGTAGGTCTCCGGCCGGCGGTCGCGCAGGAACTGCCAGGTGTTGCGGACCTCGCGGATCATGTCCAGGTCGAGGTCGCAGACCAGCACCTCGTCCTCGTCCTCGGACGCCTTGGCGATGATCTTGCCGCGCGGGTCGCAGAAGTACGACGAGCCGTAGAACTTGTTGGGGTTGAGCGGCTCCTCGGTGCCGACCCGGTTGATGGCGGCGACGAAGTAGCCGTTGGCGACCGCGTGGGCGGGCTGCTCCAGCTCCCACAGGTAGCGCGAGAGCGACTCGACCGTCGCCGACGGGTTGAAGACGATCTCGGCGCCCTCGAGGCCGACCTGGCGGGCGACCTCGGGGAAGTGGCGGTCGTAGCAGATGATCAGGCCGACCCGGCCGGCCGAGGTGTCCCACACCGGGTAGCCGAGGTTGCCCGGCTTGAAGTAGTACTTCTCGAAGAAGCACGGCTGCACCTGCGGGATGTGGGTCTTGCGGTACTTGCCCAGCAGGGTGCCGTCGTTCTCGATCACCGCGGCGGAGTTGTAGTAGACGCCGGTCTGCGCCTCCTCGAACCACGGCACCACCAGGGCCATGTGGTGCTGGCGGGCGAGCTCGCGCATGCGGGTGACGGTGGGGCCGTCCTCCGGCTCGGCGGTCGCGTACCACTTGGGGTCCTGCTCGGCGCAGAAGTAGGGGCCGTGGAAGATCTCCTGCAGGCAGGTGATCTGGGCGCCCTCGGCGGCCGCCTTGGCGATCAGCCCTTCGTGCTTGGAGACCGCCTCGTCCTTGGGCATGTTGGCCTTGGCCTGGATGATGGCCACGCGGACCGACGTCATGATGCTTCCCCCTTGACGGCCCCGCCGAGGGCGGGGATCAGCTCCTTGCCGAACGCCCGCAGGACACCCTCCGGGTCGTCGACCATGGAGTAGATGTTGAACTGGTGCACGCCGACGGCCTCGAGCTCGCGCAGGCGCCGCTCGCAGGCCTCCGGCGTTCCGACCACGCAGAAGCGGTCCACCACCTCGTCGGGGACGAAGGTGGCGTGCTCCGCCCCGGTGCGGCCGTGGTCGGCGTAGTCGTAGTGGTCGCGGGCGCGGATGTAGTCGGTCAGCTCGGCGGGCAGCTCGTCCGGCGGGTAGCGCTTGACCAGGTCGACCACGTGGTTGGAGACCAGGGCCGGGAACCAGCGGACCTGCTCGCGCGCGTGGGCGAGGTCGCCGGAGACGTACGCCGGGGCGGCGCTCATCACCCTGATGTCCTCCAAGCGGCGGCCGGCCTCGGTGGCTCCCTGGCGCACGAAGCCGAGCAGCCAGGAGATCAGCACCGGGTCCGCGAGCTGCAGGATGACGCCGTCGCCGATGCGGCCGGCGAGCCGCAGCGCCTTGGGGCCGTAGCCGGCGATCCACAGCGGCAGCCTGCCCTTGGCCCACTTGAGCTGGATCTGGGTGCCGTCGTAGGTGACCGGGCGGCCCTCGGCCAGGTCCTTGATCAGCAGGCTCGCCCACTCCAGCGTGTCCACCGTCACGGGCTTGTGGCCGATCACCCGCCTGGCGCTGTCGCCGCGACCGATGCCCATGTCCATGCGCCCGCCGGAGATCTCGTTGAGGGTGGCGAGCACGCTGGCGGTCACGGTCGGGTCGCGGGTCGCCGGGTTGGTCACGCACGGCCCCATGCGGATCCGCGAGGTGGCGCCCGCCATCAGCGTGAACACCGGGTAGCAGTCCTGCCACAGCACGTGCGAGTCCCACAGCCAGGCGTAGTCGAAGCCGGCCTCCTCGGCCGCCCTGGTCAGCTCGACCACGCGGGACGGAGGCGGGTCACAACTGAAGCAGATCCCGAACGACAGCATGCCGCGCGCCCTCCTTCGTTCAAACGTCGGTGGGCCTTCGCCGCTCTGTGCGCTGGCTTCCCTCGTCGCTCCTTCGTCGCTCCTCAGTCCAGCCAGCGCGCGGCTACGGCCCACCTCCTACGGCCCACCTCCTAAACCCCGATGCTTGGCGCTCCTTCGTCGGTTGTCGGCCGCTGCTGCGTCGGCCCTCACCCCGCCGACCCGGTCCCGGCGACGGCGGGCCGTGCCTGCTCGCCGCGGCGGGCCGGGAACAGCACGCTCAGCGCGTAGTAGAGCAGGAACGCCGTGAGCAGCCCCGCGATCCAGCTGTAGCTGTACAGCGGCTTGATGAACGGGATCACGCCGTCGGCCGGGAAGGGCCCGCCGCCCGGCTTGGAGTTGGCGCCGCCGACGGCCAGCACCATGCCGGTGACCACCGCGACCAGCCCACGCCAGTTCCAGCCGCCGGCGTAGCGGTAGATCCCGTTCGGCCGGTACAGGTCGCCGAGCGCCAGCTCGGTGCGGCGCAGCAGCCAGTAGTCGGCGATCAGCACCCCGGCGACGGCACCGAGCATGCCGCCGTAGAACTCGAGCCAGGTGAAGATGTAGAGCTGCGGGTTGGCCAGCAGGCGCCACGGCTGGATCAGGATGCCGAGCACGCCGGTGATGATGCCGCCGGTGCGGAAGCTGATCAGCTTCGGGAAGGCGTTGGAGAAGTCGTACGACGGGCTCACCACGTTGGCCGCCACGTTCACGCTCAAGGTCGCAATCACGAGGGTGAACAGGGCGAAGACGATCACGAACGAGTTGGAGAACTTGCTGGTGAGCTGGATCGGGTCCCAGATCGCCTGCCCGTAGACCACCACCGTCGCCGAGGTGATCATCACCGCGATCAGCGAGAAGAAGGTCATGGTGGTGGGCAGGCCGAGGATCTGGCCGAGCACCTGCTGGCGCTGGCTGCCGCCGAAGCGGGTGAAGTCGGGCATGTTCAGCGACAGCGTCGACCAGAAGGCGATCATGCCCATCAGCGCGGGGAAGAAGACCGGCCAGAAGTCGCCGCCCCAGCCGAGCTTCGACGGCTGCGACAGGATCGGCCCGAGGCCGTCGGCCTTGCGGTACATCCACACCAGCAGGAAGAGCGCGACCACCAGCACGAACGGCGCCGCCCAGTTCTCGAAGCGCCGCAGCGTGTCCATGCCGCGCAGGATGATGTAGAGGTTGAGGAGCCAGAAGACCAGGAACGACAGCCACTGCGTCCACGGGTAGCTCCACAGCGTGCCCGCCTCGGTCCAGCCCTTTCCGAGGACGGCGCCGGCCAGGGTGAAGATGGCCTGGCCGCCGATCCAGGTCTGGATGCCGAACCAGCCGCAGGCGATCAGCCCCCGCAGGATGGCGGCGAAGTTGGCGCCGAACACCCCGAAGGAGGCGCGGGCGAACACCGGGAACGGGATCCCGTACTTGGTGCCCGCGTGGCTGTTGAGCAGCATCGGGATCAGCACCAGCAGGTTGCCGAGGGTGATGGTGAGGATCGCCTGCTTCCAGTCCATGCCGAGCGCGATCAGGCCGGAAGCGAGCAGGTAGGTGGGGATGTTGTGGGCCATCCCTACCCACAGCGCCGCATAGTTGTAGGTGTTCCAGGTGCGCCGCTCGATCGGGACCGGGGCCAGGTCGGCGTTGTACAGCGGGCTGTCACGCAAGTCGACGTTGGCGGCGAGCTCGCGCCGTCCGTCGCTGTAGACGAGCTCGTCCCCTCGGGTCACGGACGTCGCCATGGCTCCTCCTCACCTGCGCGGCTTGTTGCCGCGTCCTGTCGAGAAGGCTCGCCACGCCCGACGGTGGGGAACGGTGGCGGAGACGCGCGAGCCTCGTCGGCCTGCCTGGTCGCCCCATCACCTCGTTCCATGACGCCGACCCGCGTTGGCGGGCGTGATGACGAAGAGTGGGGAGGATCACCCTCCCCACGCCGCACTTTAGTGCGCAACCGGGACGCGGGGAAGACCGCGGTCCACATCCCCGGGCTGGTAGGGGCCCTGTGGACAACGCGCTGCAACCCAGTGGCGGGCATGCCAAGCTCGTCCCCGCACCCCGAGCACCGTGCCCTGGAGAGCTGTGTTCTGAGAAAGGTGGGAAACGATGACCAATGTGGCACTTACTGAAGACGGTGGTACCGTGGACGGTATGGGCCAACGCTACAGGGTGTTCCGCAGCGACGCCAAGGGTCGCACCGTCATCCCGGCCGCCCTGCGTGCCCAGGCCGGCATCAGGGACGAGGGCGACACGCTCGTCGGCTACGTGGAGGATGGCAGGCTGGTGATCCAGACGCGGGAGACCATCAAGCGGCGCCTCCAAGAGCGGGCAGCGGCGACCGGCGCCAAGGACGTGGTCGAGCAGCTCTTCGCCGACCGTCGCAGGGACCGGGAGATCGAGGACCGGAAGGACCAGGCGTGGTCGGCTCGCCGCCCGCGGTGACCGCGCCCCGGTGCGTGCTGGACGCCAGCGCGGTGCTCGCCTGGATCTTCCGCGAGCGCGGCGGGCAGGCGGTCGAGCGGGTTCTCGGGCATGCCGCGCTCTCCACGGTCAACCTCGCCGAGGTGCTCTGCCGTGCCGACCAGGTGGGCATGGCGACGACGAGCCTCACCGACGAGCTCGAGGCCACCGGCGTGCGGTTCGTTCCGTTCACCGAGGAGGACGCCGGCCTGGTCGAGGAGGTGCACCGCAGCGCCCGCCGGGAGCTTCCGCCGCTCTCCCTCGCCGACTGCTGCTGCCTTGCCACCGGCATCCGGCTGAACCTCCCGGTGGTCGGCGGCGACCAGGCGTGGGAGGCGCTGCGGCTGGGCATCGAGATCCATCCCATCCGCTGAGCCGGGGAAGAAGGGGCGCGTCGCGCCGCCGGCCGTTCGCGGGTCAGCCCGTGAGGACCTTGTGGAGGGTCTCGGCGAACTCGGCGGAGTGGCTGCCGAAGCCGCCGTGGTCGCCCGGGAAGGTCACCGGCGGGGTGCCGAGCCGCTCGGCCAGCGCGAGCGCCGTGCGGTGGGCGAGCTGGCCCGCCGAGGTCTCGCCGACGCCAACGACGATCCTGGCCGGACCGCCGCGCAGGGCGGCCACGTCGGGGGCGTAGCCGCTGATCTGCCGCACGCCGTGGGCTAGGAAGTACTCGAGGTTGCCGCCGATCCGTGCCCAGTCCTCCAACATCTCGGGGGTCGGCTCGACCTGGGCCAGCTGCTCCGCGCGGTCGATCCCGATGACCAACTCGAACCGCTTCATCCCCGCCTCGACGCCCTGCGCGCGGTAGGTCTGATAGGTGTCCTCCATCCCCGCCAGGGCATCGGCGGCGTCGGGCAGCATCGGAGCGCACGGCGGCTCGTGCGCGACCAGCGTGTGGAGACGCTCGGGGTGGCGGGCGGCCAGGTTGAGCCCGATCTGGGCGCCGCCGCTGCTGCCGAGCACGTACGCGGGTTCGCTGGTGAGGGCGGCGATCAGGGCAGCGGCGTCATCGCCGTGGACGTCCATGTCCTGGTCCTTGGACGGGTCGTCGACCACGCTGCGCGAGTTGCCCCGCGGGTCGTAGGGCACCACCGTGTAGCGGTCGCTCAGGAACGGGGCCAGGCCGGCGAAGGCGCCGGCGTCCGCGGGCCCGCCAGGGATCATCAGCAGCAGCGGGCCGGTCCCCTTGACCTCGTAGTAGAGGGTCGCGCCAGGCACGTTCAGCGTGGTCAACTGCGCCTCCTTTGCTCAAACGGCGGAGGGCCACCTCCTAGACCGCCCCAGGAAGATACGCCGCGTCCCCGACGGGAGCCGAGCCTCAGGAAGCGGGCTCGACGACAGCCGCAGCGTCTGCCAGGCCAGCGCGACGGTCAGGACGCCGTCGCCCACCAGCGAGATCGCCTGCCCTCCCCAGAGCAGCCGGAAGTCCCGCTCGGCCAGCGGCCGCAGCAGGCCGGCACGCCGGGTGCCCGCCTTCACCGGCTGCCCCCCTGGGGCTCGACGAGCACCACCTCCACCGTCGGGGCCTGGCTGTCCGTCCGGACCACGACCGTACCCCGGATGCGGCGGCTGGACGCGCGCGGGCCGGCCGGTCGGCGACCGGTACGCTGGCCGGGATGAGCGAGGCAGCCGAGGTGGTGGTCGTCGGGGGCGGCGTCATCGGGCTGTCGGTGGCGCGGGAGCTGCGCCGCGCCGGCGGCGGCCGGGTGGTCGTCCTGGAGCGGGCGCCCGCGGTCGGGCAGGGGTCGTCGGCGCGCGCCGCCGGCGGCGTGCGGGCGCAGTTCACCACCAGGATCAACATCGAGTTCTCGCGGCACTCGATCGGCGAGCTGGAGCGGCTCGACCGCGACACCGGCCTGCCGGGGTTCCAGCAGACCGGCTACCTGCTGATGACCGGCACCGAGGAAGGCGAGCGCTCCCTGGCCGAGGCGTGCGCGCTGCAGCGCTCCCTCGGAGTGGACACCCGCTGGCTGGCCCCCGACGAGGTGCTCGGCCTGGCGCCGTTCGTGCGGCCCGACGGGCTGCGGGCGGGGACCTTCCACGCCAGGGACGGCTTCCTCGACCCGCACGGGGTGGTCTCGGCAATGCGGCTGGACGCCCTCAGGCTCGGGGCGGAGATCGTCACCGGCGTCGAGGTGAGCGCCATCCAGCGGCTCGATGGCCACGGCTTCGAGGTCTTGGCGGCGGGCCGCTCGCTGCGCGCCCGCTTCGTGGTCAACGCGGGCGGGCCGGAGGCGGCCAGGGTGGCCTCGCTGCTCGCCGTCGAGCTGCCGGTCGCGCCGGTGCGGCGCAACCTCGCCTACGTGCGCGACCAGGCGCGGCCGGGGCCGGCCTCCTCCGGTGCTGGCTCGCTGCAGCGAGCCAGCCCGGCGGAGCTGATCCCGATGTCCGTCGACCTCGACACCGGCGTGCTGGTGCGGCGGGAGGTCGGCGGCGGCTTCCTGGTCGCCTGGTCCGACCCGGACGACCCGCCGTCCTGGGAGACCAGCCTCGACCCCCGCTTCCTGGAGGCGCTGGGGGAGCGGGTCGGCCACCGCTTCCCGTTCCTCGAGGAGTTGCCGGTCGACCCGCGGCAGTGCTGGGCAGGGCTGTACCCGGAGACGCCCGACCACCACGCGATCGTCGGCGAGCCGCCGGAGGCTCCCGGGTTCGTGCAGTGCGCCGGCTTCGGCGGCCACGGGGTGATGCACGCCCCGGCCGCCGGCAGGGCCGTCGCCGAGCTGCTCACCCTCGGCCGCTGCACCAGCTTCGACCTGCGCCCGCTGCGCCCCTCCCGCTTCGCGGAGGGCGACCTGGTGATCGAGACGGCGGTGCTGTGACCGGTGTCGAGGCCGAGCTGAACCGGCAGGGCACGACCGGCCGCGCCTGAGCGTCGGGCCCTGGCCGGCGCGCCGGCCGGCGGCGAGGGCCCGGAGGAACAGGGCCAAGGTCCCGGCCGCCCCGGGTCGGGTGTCTCAATCGCAGCATCCCGGCGCGATGGTTGCATCAGTCCTTGAACGTGACGATTTGGGCGCAGCAGCGCGACCACGGGCAGGGGCAGGTGTTGGTCAAATGGGTCTGGACGGCGACACCCTCACGACGGTTCTCGACACCATCAAGAGCTTCGCCGCCGACCGGCTCCCAGCCGAGCGACTGCTGGAGCTCGACGCGCGCGACGAGTTCCCCGCGGACGTGGTGCACGCCATGTGCGGCGACGAGCTCGGCATCCAGCTGCTGTTCATCCCCGAGGCCTACGGCGGCATGGGCGGCGACGCGTTCGACGTCTACCGGGTCTGCGAGCAGATGGCCGCCATCGACCTCGGCGTCGCCACCGGCGTGCTCGCGACCTTCCTCGGCAGCGAGCCGATCCTCGTCGGTGGCACACCCGAGCAGCAGAAGCACTGGCTCACCCGGATCGGGGAGGAGGGCCTGCTGTTCGCCTACGGCGCCACCGAGCCGGAGGCGGGCAGCGACCTCGGGGCGCTGCGCGCCAAGGCGGTCCCGGTCTCAGAGGGCGGCCAGGTCGTCGCGTACACGCTCAACGGCAAGAAGCAGTGGATCTCCAACGGCGGCGTCGCCGACGCCTGCTGCGTGCTGGCCAACGCGCCCGGCGGGCCGAGCTGGTTCGTGGTCGAGCGCGGCACCCCTGGTTTCGACCACGGCAGGCCGGAGGACAAGCACGGCATCCGCTCATCGAACACCGCGGCGCTGCTGCTCGACGACGTCCGCGTCGGTGCCGACCGGCTGCTCGGCGGCGTCGAGGGGCAGGGCCTCGTCCAGGCCCAGACGGTCTTCGGCTACACCCGCCTGATGGTGGCCGCGTTCGGCCTCGGGGCCGGCTGGGACGCGCTCCACCGGGCGATCGAGTACTCCAAGTTGCGCGTGCAGGCCGGCGCCCCGCTGGCCGAGAAGCAGGGCTACACCCACAAACTGGTGGTCCCGCACGCGGTGCGGCTGGAGGCGGCCCGCGCCTACACCGAGCTGACCGCCGAGCGCATCGACGCCGGCGAGGGGACCCTCAACACCGAGGGCGCGATCGCCAAGTACCTGGCGAGCGAGGCGGGCAACCAGGCGGCCGACGCGGCCATCCAGGCGCTCGGCGGCTACGGCTACACACGCGAGTTCATGGTCGAGAAGATCAGCCGGGACGTCCGCATCACCACCATCTACGAGGGCACCTCGGAGATCATGGAGATGACCATCGGCCGCGACCGCTGGCAGCTCCACCTCAAGACCCGCGGTGACCACTACCACGCCGAGGCCCGCGAGCAGGAGGCCCTGCACGCCGTCCACCCCGAGGTCGGGGCGGACGTGGCCGCGCTCGGCCTGCACGCGCTCGCGACCCTGATGGAGCACGCCCGCCTCGGCCGGCTCACCCGCAACCAGCACGTCCAGTTCCGCCTCGGCGAGCTGATCGCCCATGGGGAAGCCGCCGCGAGCTTCGCCGGGCGGGCGGCCCGGGCGGCCGACGGCACGCTCGGCCCCAAGGCGGACCGGCGCTTCGGCCCGGCGGCGCTCGCCGCCATGAGCCGCGTCTACGCCCGCGAGGCGGCGCTGCGGGCGGCCGCGGAGGGCCTGCGCTGGGTCGGCGGCGCCGCCTCGGCGGAGGGCCTCGCCGCCCTCGCCGGCGACCTGGACCTCGCGGCGATCCAGCGCGCCCAGGGAGGCCTGCTCGCCGACATGGACACCGTCCGCGACACCCTCTACGGCGTCGCGGCGGCCTGACCCGGCAATCGCTAAGGAGCAGCACGATGGAGGAGACCGCCGGCAGGGCCGTCGCGATCGTCGGGCTGGGGGCGATCCTGCCCGACGCGCCCGACGTCCAGACCTTCTGGCAGAACGTGAAGGGTGGCCGCTACTCGATCAGCGAGGTCGCTCCCGACCGCTGGGACCCGGCCCGCTACTACGACCCCGACCCGAAGGCGCCCGACAAGACCTACTCGAAGATCGGCGGCTGGGTGCGTGAGTGGACCTGGGAGCCGCTCGCCTGGCGCCTGCCGATCCCGCCGAGGGTCGGCGACGCCATGGACGACACCCAGAAGTGGGCGGTCGCCGTCACCCGCTCGGCCCTGGCCGACTACGGCTATCCCGAGCGGCCCCTCGACCGCGAGCGCACCGCCGTGGTCCTCGGCAACGCCATGGCGGGTGAGCTGCACTATTTCACCACGTTGCGCATCTTCTTCCCCGAGTTCGCCAAGGAGCTGACCGCCGCCCCGAGCTTCCGCGCCCTGCCCGACGGGGTCCGGGAGGCGATCGTGGCCGAGACCCACGAGCGCTTCGGCCACGGCCTCCCCCGGATCACCGAGGACACCATGCCCGGCGAGCTGGCCAACTGCATCGCCGGGCGGATCGCCAACCTGTTCGACCTGCGCGGGCCGAACTACGTGGTCGACGCCGCCTGCGCCTCGGCCATGGCGGCGATGAGCTCGGCCGTGGACGGGCTCGTCAGGGGTGAGTACGACGCGGTCCTGACCGGCGGCATCGACCGCAACATGGGCGTGAACAGCTTCGTCAAGTTCTGCAAGATCGGCGCGCTCTCCGCGACCGGCACCCGCCCCTACGCGGCCGGCGCCGACGGCTTCGTGATGGGCGAGGGCGCCACCGTCTTCCTGCTCAAGCGCCTGGCCGACGCGGAGCGTGACGGCGACCGGATCTACGCGGTCCTGCTCGGCCTCGGCGGCTCGAGCGACGGCAAGGGCAAGGGCATCACCGCCCCCAACCCCGTCGGCCAGCGCCTGGCGACCCGGCGTGCCTGGCAGGGGGCGGGTGTCGACCCGGCAACCGTCGGGCTGATCGAGGGCCACGGCACCTCCACCCGGGTCGGCGACGTGGTCGAGGTCGAGAGCCTCATGGCCGGGCTCGGCAGCCCGGCGCTGGCGCCCGGCTCGGTGCCGCTCGGCTCGGTCAAGTCCAACATCGGCCACCTCAAGGCCGGCGCCGGCGGCGCCGGCATGCTCAAGGCCACCCTCGCCCTGCACGACAAGGTGCTGCCGCCGAGCCTGAACTTCGACCGTCCCAACCCCAACATCGACTTCGCCGCCACGCCCTTCTACGTCAACACGCAGCTCGACGAGTGGAAGGTCCCAGCGGGCGGCGTGCGCCGCGCGGGCGTTTCCGCCTTCGGCTTCGGCGGCACCAACTTCCACGCCGTGCTGGAGGAGCACGTCCCTGGGCGGATCACCGGGAACGGCAAGCGCTACACGGCCGGCGTCGACCTGCCGCAGGCGCGGCCCGAGCCGGACGTGACGGCCACGCCGAAGGCGCCGCTGCGGGGCACGCTGGTGCTAGGTGAGAGGTCGGAAGCGGCATTGACCAGACGCCTCCGGGAGGTCAAGGAGCAGGCCGAGGCCGGCCGGGCAGCGGAGCCCCAGGCACCGGCGGAGGCCGCGCTGCGCGCGCCCGAGCGCATCGTGGTCGACCACGCCGACGCGGCCGAGCTGGCCCACAAGGCCGACAAGGCGCTGCGGGCGGCCGCTGCCGGCAAGCCGGGCGCCTGGAGTCTGCTGCGCGCCCAGGGCGTCTTCCGCGGCTCGGGCACGGCGCCCAAGGTCGCCTTCCTCTACACCGGCCAGGGGTCGCAGTACGTCAACATGCTGGCGAAGCTGCGCGCCAGCGAGCCGGTCGTTGCCGACACCTTCGCCGAGGCCGACCGGATCATGGAGCCGCTGCTCGGCCGGCCGCTCAGCGAGCTGATCTTCGTCGACCCGGCCGACCCCGAGGCGCTGGCGCGAGCCGAGGAGGGCCTGCGGCAGACCGCCATCACCCAGCCGGCCGTGCTCACCGTCGACACCGCCCTGACGCGGCTGCTCGCCGCCTACGGCATCACCCCGGACATGGTCATGGGCCACAGCCTCGGGGAGTACGGCGCGCTGATCGCCGCGGGGGCGCTGCCGTTCGCCGACGCGCTCGAGGCGGTCAGCGCCCGCGGCCGCGAGATGACCAAGGTGTCGGTCGCCGACAACGGCCGCATGGCGGCCGTCTTCGCGGCCCTGCCCGAGGTCGAGCGGATCCTCGCGACGGTCGACGGCTACGTGGTGGTGGCCAACATCAACTCCGGCAGCCAGGCGGTGATCGGCGGCGCCAGCGACGCGGTCGAGCGGGCCGTCGAGGCGTTCGGTGCCGCCGGCCACCAGTGCGTGCCGCTGTCGGTCAGCCACGCCTTCCACACCTCGATCGTGGCCCCGGCGAGCGAGCCGCTGCGCCGGGCGCTGACCCGGCTGCACCTGGCACCGCCGGAGCTGCCGATCGTCGCCAACCAGAGCGGCGAGTTCTACCCCATGGGCCCCGGCGTCGTCCCCGAGATGCTCGACCTCCTCGCCCGCCAGGTCGCCTCGCCGGTGCAGTTCGTCAAGGGCCTGCACACCCTCTACGACGCAGGCGCCCGCGTGTTCGTCGAGGTCGGGCCGAAGCGCGCGCTGCACGGCTTCGTCGAGGGCGTGCTCGGCGACCACGACGACGTCCTGTCGCTGTTCACCAACCACCCCAAGACCGGCGAGCTGGCCTCGTTCAGCCAGGCCCTGTGCGGCCTGTACGCGGCCGGCCTCGGTGTCGGCGACGGCCACGCCGAACCCCGCCGCCAGGCCGCCTCGCCGGCGGCCACCGCGGCCCTCTCGACCACGGCAAGCGCGAGCGCGGCCGTGACGACCGCCGACGCGGCCGCCGCGGCCCCGGCGCCCCCGAAGGAGGCAATCCCCATGGCGACAGCACCACGGCCAGCGCCGACCGCGCCGGCGGTTCCCGCCGACCGCTACAGCGAGCTGGGCCACCTGTTGGCCGACGTGCTCGAACGAGGCTGGCACGTGCTGGCCGGCGAGCGGCCGGCGGCGAACGGCGAGCGCACGGTCGCGACCGACGAGCCGGTGGTGATCACCGGCGCCTCGGTCGGCCTGCCAGGGACCGAGCGCGTCTTCGACGACGGCAACCTCGCCCGCCTGCTCAGGGGCGACCAGTTCATCGACCTGATCCCGACCCGCTTCCGCCAGGCGATCGCCGACAAGCACATCACCCGGCTGGTCAAGCGCGGCGACGACGACCCCACCTTCGAGACCATCTCCAGCCAGGCCGACGTGATCAAGCTGGCCGGCCGCGCCGGCGCGTTCGACCCGGTCGCCGAGTTCGGCGTCTCCGCCGACCGGCTGCCAGCCCTCGACCGCAGCACCCAGCTCGCGATCGGGGCCGGCATCGACGCCCTGCGCGACGCCGGCATCCCGCTGGTGATGCGCTACAAGACCACCACCACCGGCAGCCAGCTGCCCGACCGCTGGAACCTGCCGCAGGAGCTGCGCGACTCCACCGGGGTGATCTTCGCCTCCTGCTTCCCGGGGATGGACGCCTTCGCCGACGAGACCAGGCGCTACTACACCGACCGGCTCGGCCGCGAGCAGCTCGAGGCGCTCGAGCAGGTCCGCGCCCGGCTGGCCGGCAGCGACGACGGCACCGCCCTGCGCGAGGTCGAGCGGCGCATCGGCCTGCTGCGCCAGCAGCTGGACGCCGACCCGTACGTGTTCGACCGGCGCTTCCTGTTCCGCTGCCTGTCCATGGGCCACTCGCAGTTCGCCGAGATCACCGGTGCGCGCGGGCCCAACACCCAGGTCAACTCGGCCTGTGCCAGCACCACCCAGGCGATCGCCATGGCGGAGGACTGGATCCGCACCGGGCGCTGCCGCCGGGTGGTGGTGATCGCCGCCGACGACGGCACCTCCGACAACCTGCTCGAGTGGTTCGGCTCCGGCTTCCTGGCCTCGGGCGCCGCCGCCACCGAGGACGTGGTCGAGGAGGTCGCCACGCCGTTCGACCGGCGTCGCCACGGCATGATCCTCGGCATGGGCGCCTGCAGCGTGATCGTCGAGAGCGCCGCGGCCGCCCGCGAGCGCGGCGTGCAGCCCATCTGCGAGTTGCTCAGCGCCAGCACCTTCAACAGCGCCTTCCACGGCACCCGCCTGGACGTCGACCACATCTCGCAGGTCATGGAGGGCCTGGTCGGGTCGGCCGAGCGCAACTGGGGCATCCGCCGGGCCGAGATCGCGCCGCGCACCTTGTTCGTCTCGCACGAGACCTACACGCCGGCCCGCGGCGGCAGCGCCGCCGCCGAGGTCCACGCCCTGCGGCGCGTGTTCGGCGCCGGCGCCGACCAGATCGTGGTGGCAAACACCAAGGGGCTGACCGGCCACCCGCTCGGCGTCGGCATCGAGGACGTGACCGCGATCAAGAGCCTGGAGACCGGCCAGGTCCCGCCGGTGCCGAACTACCGTGAGGTCGACCCGGACCTGGGCCGCCTGAACCTGTCCGCCGGCGGCGCCTACCCGATCGACTACGCGCTGCGGCTGGCCGCCGGCTTCGGCTCGCAGATCAGCATGCTGCTGCTGCGCTGGGTGCCGACCCGCGACGGGGCCCGGCGCGCGCCGGGCGAGCTCGGCTTCGGCTACCGGACCGTCCAGCCCGCCTGGGGCGACTGGCTGCGCCGCATCGCCGGCCACGCCGACCCCGAGCTGGAGGTCGACCACCGGCGGCTGCGGGTCAAGGACGCGGCCGCGCCGCTCGAGACGGCGCCGCCGCGTCCGGCCCACGTGGCACCGGTCGAGGCCGCCACGTGGACACCCGCACCGGCGGCCGCGCCGGCCGCCGCTGCGGCGGCCGCGCCGGCGCCGCGGCCCGAAACGCGGGTGCCCGAGCCCACTCCCGCGGTGGCGCCGGCCGCGACCCCCGTGGTCGCTCAGGCCCCCGCGCCCGCCGTGGCCGCGCCCGCCGTGGCCGCGCCCGCCGCGGCGGTCGCGCCCGCTGCCGGCGGCGACGGCGCCGCCGTCCCGGCCGGCGGCGACCCGGTGCAGGCGCGGGTGTTGGGGCTGGTGGCCGGGCAGACCGGCTACCCGGTGGAGATGCTGGACCTCGACCTGGACCTGGAGGCGGACCTTGGGGTCGACACGGTCAAGCAGGCGGAGATGTTCGCCACCATCCGCGAGGCCTACGGCATCGAGCGGGGCGCCCGCCGTGGCGGCGGAGCCTGCCCCTGCGGCACCGGTGGCGACCGCGCCTGCGCCGGCGGCCTCCGAGCCCGCGACCGAGGCTGCCGTCGAGGCGGCCTCGGCGGACGGTGACCCGGTGCAGGCGCGGGTGCTCGGGCTGGTGGCCGGGCAGACCGGCTACCCGGTGGAGATGCTGGACCTCGACCTGGACCTGGAGGCGGACCTTGGGGTCGACACGGTCAAGCAGGCGGAGATGTTCGCCACCATCCGCGAGGCCTACGGCATCGAGCGGGCCGGCGGCGCAGGCCACCCCTGACGGGGCGGTGCGGGCAGCGCCGCAGGCCGGTGACCTGGCCGCGGCCGACCGAGTGCCGCGGCGCGTGCCGGTGCCGCTGCTGCGGCCGCCGCTCGACCTCTGCAAGCCGACCGGTGTGGCCATCGGCAAGGGCAGCCGCGTGCTGCTCGCCGCCGACCAGGGCGGCGTCGGTGTGGCGCTGGCCAAGCGGCTGCGCAAGCTCGGCGCCGAGGTGCTGCTGGTCGACGACGCACCCGACGCGGACACCCTGCGCGAGCGCATCCAGAAATGGACCGCGGACGGGCCCGTGCACGGCGTCTACTGGCTGCCGGCGCTCGACGCCGAGCCGGCGATCGCCGAGATGGACCTCGAAGGCTGGCGCGAGCGCCTGCGCGTGCGCGTCAAGCTGCTCTACGAGACCATGCGCGCGCTCGGCGGGCAGGTCGGCGGCGCTGGCACGTTCCTGGTCGCCGCCACCCGGCTCGGCGGCTGGCTCGGCTACGACGCCGACGGGGCGGTCGCCCCGATGGGCGGCGCGGTCAGCGGGTTCACCAAGGCGTTCAAGCGCGAGCAGCCCGACGCGCTGGTCAAGGTGGTCGACTTCGAGCCGGGCCGCAAGACCGCCCAGCCCGCCGACCTGCTCGTTGAGGAGACCCTGCGCGACCCCGGCGCGGTCGAGGTCGGCCACGCCCGCGGCCAGCGCTGGACCGTCGGCCTGGCCGAGCGGCCCGCCGCCGACGGCCAGCCGGGCATGGACCTCGGCCCGGAGTCCGTTTACGTGGTCACCGGCGCGGCCGGGAGCATCGTCTCGGCGATCGTCGCCGACCTCGCCGCCGCCGGCGGCGGGGGCACCTTCCACCTGCTCGACCTGACCCCGGAGCCGGACCCCGCCGACCCCGACCTGCGCCGCTTCGCCGGCGACCGGGACGGCCTCAAGCGCGACCTCGCCGAGCGCATGCGCGCGCGGGGCGAGCGGCCCACCCCGGCGCTGATCGAGCGGCAGCTCGCCGGGCTGGAGCGAGGGCATGCCGCCCTGGCCGCGATCGAGGCGGTGCGGCAGGCCGGCGGGACCGGCTGCTACCACGGCGTCGACCTCACCGACGCCACCGCCGTCGCCGCCGTGGTCGACCACGTGCGGGAGGCCTCCGGCCGCATCGACGTGCTGGTCCACGCCGCCGGCCTGGAGATCAGCCGCATGCTGCCCGACAAGGAGGCGCGCGAGTTCGACCTGGTCTTCGACGTCAAGAGCGACGGCTGGTTCAACCTGCTGCACGCCGTCGGCGACACCCCGCTCGGCGCGACGGTCGCGTTCAGCTCGGTCGCCGGCCGCTTCGGCAACGGCGGCCAGACCGACTACAGCGCCGCCAACGACCTGCTCTGCAAGAGCACCTCGGCGCTGCGCGGCTCGCGGCCGGGCACCCGCGGCATCGTGGTCGACTGGACCGCGTGGGCCGGCATCGGCATGGCCAGCCGCGGCTCCATCCCCAAGATGATGGAGCTGGCCGGCATCGACATGCTCCCGCCGGAGTCCGGCATCCCGACGGTCCGGCGCGAGCTGGTCGCCGGCGGCACGCGCGGGGAGGTCGTGGTCGGAGACCGGCTCGGTACCCTGACCGAGGAGTGGGACGAGAGCGGCGGGCTCGACCCCGGGGCGTTCGCCGGCCGCGCGACCGGCCCGATGATCGGGCAGGTCACCGGCATGGGCGTCTACGGCGGGTTGGTCGCCGAGACCGAGCTCGACCCGTCGGAGCAGCCGTTCCTCGACCACCACCGCATCGACGGCACCGCGGTGCTGCCCGGGGTGATGGGCGTCGAGGGGTTCGCCGAGCTGGCCGGCCTGCCGCTGCCCGGCTGGCGGGTGGCCGCGGTGGAGGACGTGCGCTTCCTGGCGCCGCTCAAGTTCTACCGCGACGCCCCCCGTCCGCTGACCCTGCGCGCGCTGCTGCGCCCGGACGGTGACGAGGTGGTCGCCGACTGCCAGCTCACCTCGGTCCGGCAGCTCGCCGGCCAGGCCGAGCCGCAGCGGGCCACCCACTTCACCGGGCGGGTGCGGCTGACCCAGGCGCCCGCCGAGGCAGCCACGGCGAGCGTGCCAGCGGCGGCGAGCGAGACGACCATCGGACGGGAGGACCTCTACCGGGTCTACTTCCACGGCCCCGCCTACAGGGTGCTCGAGCGGGCATGGCACGACGGCGAGCGGGTCGTCGGCCTGCTCCCGGCCGAGCTGCCCGCGGCCACCGGCCCGGCCGACGCGCCGCTGGTGATGGCGCCCCGGCTGATCGAGCTGTGCTTCCAGACGGCCGGCATCCGCGAGCTCGGCACCAGCGGCCGCATGGGCCTGCCGGAGCGGATCGGCCGGGTGGCCGTGCTGCGCTCCTCGCCCGAGGGAGCGGGAGACCAGCCAGCCTCGGCCGGCGGGCGGCTGCTCGCGGTGGTGACCGCGACCAACGGCCTGGCCGACGCCGAGGTGGTCGACGAGGCCGGCGAGGTCCTCGTGCGCATGGAAGGGTACGGAACCGTCGAGCTGCCGGCCGGTCCCGAGCCGGCGCTGCTCGGCCCGTTCCGGGCGGCGATGGCCTGATGGGCTGGCGCCGGGGTGCCGCGCAGGCACCCCGGCCGCCTGGCGCTGGCCACCAGCCGGCGGAGGGGTGATGGGCATGGACCACGAGTTCAAGCGGATCGCGATCGTCAACCGCGGCGAACCGGCCATGCGCCTGATCCACGCGGTCCGCGAGCTCAACTGGGAGCACCGGCTCGGCCTGGAGGCCGTGGCCCTCTACACCGATCTCGACTGGAACGCGATGTTCGTCAGGGAGGCCGACGACGCGGTCTGCATCGGCCCGGCCACCTACGTGACCCCTGCCGGCAAGATCGCCCATGGCTACCTCGACTACCGGCGGCTCGAGTCGGCGCTGGTCGAGGCGCGTGCCGACGCGGCCTGGGTCGGCTGGGGCTTCGTCGCCGAGCACGCCGCGTTCGCCGAGCTCTGCCGGCGGCTCGGTATCGTGTTCATCGGGCCCGACCCGGAGGTCATGCGCCGGCTCGGCGACAAGATCGGCTCCAAGCGGCTGGCCGAGGCAGCCGGTGTGCCAGTCGCACCATGGAGCGGCGGACCTGTCGACGGGGTCGACGGAGCGCGTCGGCACGCCGAGCGCATCGGCTACCCGCTGATGGTCAAGGCCAGTGGCGGCGGCGGTGGGCGCGGCATCCGCCGGGTGCTCGCCGCCGACCAGCTCGACTCCGCCTTCACCAGCGCCTCCGACGAGGCGGAAAAGGCCTTCGGTGATCCCACCGTGTTCATGGAGCGGCTGGCCACCAACGCCCGCCACATCGAGGTGCAGGTGATCGCGGACCGGTACGGCACCGTCTGGCCGGTCGGCGTGCGCGACTGCACCGTCCAGCGCCGCTACCAGAAGGTGGTGGAGGAGTCCGCCTCCACCGCGCTCACCCCCGACGAGGATCAGCAGCTCCGCGAGGCGGCCGCGCGGCTGTGCAGCTCGGCCGGCTACGCCGGCGCCGGCACGGTCGAGTTCCTCTACGACCTGGACAGCCACAGCTTCTCGTTCATGGAGGTCAACGCGCGCCTCCAGGTCGAGCACCCGGTCACCGAGGCGACCACCGGCCTGGACCTGGTCAAGCTGCAGCTCCAGCTGGCCCGCGGCGCGCGCCTCGAGGGCAACCCGCCCGCCTCGGTCGGCCACGCCGTCGAGGTGCGCATCAACGCCGAGGACCCGGACAACGACTTCGCGCCGGGTCCGGGCACCGTCGAGCTGTTCCGCATCGCCTCCGGGCCGGGCCTGCGGGTCGAGACCGGCGTGGCCGAGGGCGACGTCATCCCGGCCGAGTTCGACTCGATGATCGCCAAGCTGATCGCGTGGGGCCGCGACCGCGAGGAGGCGCTGGCGCGCCTGTGCCGCGCACTGGCCGAGAGCGCCGTCGTCATCCGCGGCGGCAGCAGCAACAAGGCGTTCCTGCTCGAGCTGCTGGAGCATCCTGACCTGCGTGCGGGACGGCTCGACACCGGCTGGCTGGACCGGCTCACCGCCGGCGGCCGGTGGCGTGGCGCCCGCCACGGCGACGTGGCCCTGCTGCTCGCCGCGATCGAGGCGTACGACGCGGAGCTGGCCGCCGAGCAGGCCCAGTTCCACGCCGGCGCCGCCCGCGGCCGCCCGGAGCCGCGCGACGGCGTCGGCGTGACCATGGAGCTCCGCCTCCAGGGGCAGCACTACCAGGTCACCGCCTACCAGCTCGGGCCCCGCACCTACCGGGTCGAGCTGGACGGGCAGCACGCCGACCTGCACGTCGAACGGGTCGGCCGGCTGGAACGGCGGCTCACCTGCTTCGGGCGCCGCTGGCGCGCGCTGGCGGTCCCCGACGGCCCTGGGTACCTGGTCGAGGTCGAGGGCGTGGTCCACCGCGTCGCCCGCGACGACGGCGGCGTGGTGCGCGCCCCGGCCCCCGCCGTGGTCGTCTCGATCGAGGTGGAGCAGGGCGACCAGGTCGCCGTCGGCGACCGGCTGGCGGTGCTCGAGGCGATGAAGATGGAGACGGTGATCCACGCGCCGTTCGCCGGGCGGGTCGCCAAGCTGCTGGCCGCCAGCAACGTGCAGGTCCCCGCGGGTGCCCCGCTGCTGCAGATCGAGGCGTCCGCCGACGGCGCGGCCGAGGACAGCGCCGAGCGGGTCCGCCTCGCCGCGCAGCCGGAGGAGCCGGACGCCGGCGGCCCGCCGGCCGCCGGCCGCGTGGCCCTGCACGCCCTGCAGCGGCAGATGCTCGGCTTCGACGTCCCCGCGGTGGTCGCGCGGCGCCTGCTCGACGCCTACACCACGGCGAGCGGCATGCTCGGCGCCGACGCCGGGTCGCTCGGCCACGGCGAGGCCGAGGTGCTCGCCACCTTCGCCGACGTCCGCGCGCTGTTCCGCCCCCAGCCCGACCCGGCGGAGGCCGACGGCGAGCAGGTCCACTCCGCCCAGCAGGACCTCCGCACCTACCTGCGCTTCCCCGACCGCGACCGCGAGCGCCTGCCGGCGGTGTTCCTCGACGAGCTCACCCGCGCGCTGGGCCACTACGGCATCGCCTCGCTCGACCGCACCCCGGAGCTCGAGGTCGCCCTGCTGCGCATCTACAAGTCGCACAGGCGTGCCGAGCAGCAGCTCCCCGCCATCACCGCGATCCTCGAGCGCTGGCTGGAGCGGCGCGGCGAGGGGACCGCGCCCCCCGACCCCGAGCTGCGGGCGCTGCTCGACCGGCTCGCCGGCGCCACCCGCGGGCGCCACCCGGCCGTGAGCGACCTCGCCAGCGAGGTCCGCTACCGCTGGTTCGACCAGCCGCTGCTGGAGCAGGCGCGCGAGCGGGTCTACGACGAGGTGCGCGCCCACCTGGACGCGCTGGCCGCCGAGCCGGATACGCCCGACCGCGCGCGGCGCGTCGAGGCGCTGGTCGCCTGCCCACAGCCGCTGAAGAACCTGTTCACCAGCCGCTCCCAGACGGCCAGCCCGGAGCTGCGCCGGCTGATGCTCGAGGTGCTCGCCCGGCGCTACTACCGCATCCGCCCGCTCGAGCAGGTCCGCTCGCTGCTGGCCGACGGGCACGCGCTGGTCGCCGCCGCCTACGACCACCCCGACGGCGGCCGCATCGGGCTGGTCACCGCGTTCGCCGAGGAGGACGGCGTCGCCGACGCCGCCCGCGCGATGTTCCCGCTGCTGGCGCAGTTCCCCGCCGACCACGACGTGCTGGTCGAGCTGTACGTGTGGCGCCGGGAGCCGGCGGGCGACCCGGACGCCACCGAGGCGGCCCTGCGCGCCACCCTCGACGGGGTCGGCTTCCCGCGCCGCCTGCGGCGCATCGTGGTGGCGCTGTCGAGCCCGGGCCGCGGGCTCGGCATGGCAGGCACCGAGCACCTCACCTACCGCCCGGCAGGCGACGGCTACGTCGAGGACCGCACCTACCGGGGGATCCACCCGATGATGGCCAAGCGCCTGCACCTGTGGCGCCTGGCCAACTTCGAGATCGAGCGGCTTCCCTCGGTCGAGGACGTCTACCTGTTCCGCGGGGTGGCCCGCGACAACCGTGCCGACGAGCGGCTGTTCGCCGTCGCCGAGGTGCGCGACGTGACCCCGGTGCGCGACGCCGAAGGCCGCGTGGTCGCGCTGCCCCACCTGGAGCGCATGCTGCACGAGGCCCTCGCCGGAATCCGCGTGTTCCAGTCGCGCCGTCCGCCCGGGCGCCGGCTGCACTGGAACCGGGTGCTGCTGCACGTGTGGCCGCCGCTGCGCCTGGCGCCCGGCGAGCTGCGCGGCCTGGTGGACCGGCTGGAGCCGGCCGTCGAGGGACTCGGCGTCGAGAAGCTGGTCGCGCGGGTGCGCGTCCCCGACCAGCGCACCGGCGCGCTGCGCGACCGCGTGGTGCAGGTCGCCAACCGTGCCGGGCGCGGCGCCGTCATCCAGGTCACGCAGCCGGCCGAGGAGCCGATCAGGGCGCTCACCCCCTATTGGCAGAAGGTCGTCCGGTTGCGGCAGCGCGGCCTCGTCTACCCCTACGAGATCGTCCGCATGCTCACCCCGCCGGCGGGGCAGGCCGACTCCGGCTTCCCGCCGGGCGAGTTCACCGAGCACGACCTGGACGCGGACGGCCGCCTCGTCCCGGTCGAGCGCCGCTGGGGCAACAACAGCGCCAACCTGGTCGTCGGCGTGCTGCGCAACCACACCGACACCTACCCGGAGGGCATCGTCCGGGTGGTGCTGCTCGGCGACCCGTCCAAGAGCCTCGGCTCGCTCGCCGAGCCCGAGTGCCGGCGCATCATCGCCGCGATCGACCTGGCCGAGCGGATGGGCGTGCCGCTGGAGTGGTTCGCGGTCTCCTCCGGCGCCAAGATCTCGATGCAGAGCGGCACCGAGAACATGGACTGGATCGGCAGCGTGCTGCGCCGCCTGGTGGAGTTCACCCAGGCGGGCGGCGAGGTCAACGAGGTCGTCAACGGCATCAACGTGGGCGCCCAGCCGTACTGGAACGCCGAGGCGACCATGCTCATGCACACCAGGGGCATCCTGATCATGACGCCGGACGGGGCCATGGTGCTCACCGGCAAGCAGGCGCTCGACTACTCGGGCGGGGTCTCCGCCGAGGACAACTACGGCATCGGCGGCTACGAGCCGATCATGGGGCCCAACGGGCAGGGCCAGTACTGGGCACCTGACCTGGCGGCCGCCTGCCGGCTGCTGCTGCGCCACTACGAGCACAGCTACGTCGCCCCCGGCGAGCGCTTCCCGCGCCGCACCGCGACCGGCGACCCGGCCGACCGGGACGTGCGCGACCACCCGCTCGGCGTGGACGGGCTCGGCTTCAGCCGGGTGGGGGAGATCTTCTCCGACCAGGCCAACCCTGGCCGCAAGCGCCCCTTCGACGTCCGCTCGGTGATGGCGGCCGTGGTGGACGCCGACTCGGCGCCGCTGGAGCGCTGGGCCGGGATGCGCGACGCGGAGACCGCGGTGGTCTGGGACGCCCGCCTCGGCGGCCTGGCGGTCGAGGTGATCGGCTTCGAGTCCAAGCCGGTGCCGCGGCACGGCTTCGTGCCCGCCGACGGCCCGGACCAGTGGACCTCGGGCACGCTGTTCCCGCGGTCCTCCAAGAAGGTGGCCAGGGCGCTCAACGCCGCCAGCGGCAACCGTCCGGTGGTGGTGCTCGCCAACCTCTCCGGCTTCGACGGTTCCCCGGAGTCGATGCGCAACCTGCAGCTCGAGTACGGCGCGGAGATCGGCCGCGCGGTGGTCAACTTCCGCGGGCCGATCGTGTTCTGCGTCATCTCCCGCTACCACGGCGGCGCCTTCGTGGTCTTCTCCAAGCAGCTCAACGACAACCTCGAGGTCGCCGCGCTGGAAGGCTCCTACGCCTCGGTGATCGGCGGCGCGCCGGCCGCGGCGGTGGTGTTCGCCCGCGAGGTGGACGCCCGCACCAAGGCGGACCCGCGCGTCCAGGCGCTACAGGCACGGGCCGCCGTCGGCGAGGCGGCCGGCACGGCCGGCCGCCTGCGCGAACAGACCCGCCAGGTGCGCAACCAGAAGCTCGGCGAGGTGGCCGACGAGTTCGACGGCGTCCACAGCGTGCAGCGCGCCCGCCAGGTCGGCTCGGTGGACCGGATCATCCCGGTGCGGGGTTTGCGGTCCTACCTGATCGACGCGGTCGAGCGGGGCATGCGCCGCGAGCACCGGCGCCTCGGCACGCTCCCCCCGGACGCGGCGGCCAGCGGCGCGAGCCCCGCCGGGGACGGCGCCCCGGCGGGCGCGCGCTGATGGTTCCCGTCTACTGGCTCACGCTCACCACGGCGGACCTACCGGCCGACCACCGCTGGCTGGCAGCGGCCGAGCAGGCGCGCCTGGCTGGCCTGCGCGTGCCCAAGCGGCGGGCCGACTGGCTGCTCGGCCGCTGGACGGCCAAGCAGGCCGTCCTGGCCCGCCTCGCCGGCGAGGGCGTGCCACCGGCCCTCGACGCGGTCGAGGTCCACGCCGCGGCCGACGGCGCCCCAGAGGCGTTCCTGCACGGCCGTCCCGCCGGGCTCTCGATCTCGCTCAGCCACCGGGCCGGCGTGGCCCTGTGCGCGGTCGCGCCGGCAGGCGTCGCGCTCGGCTGCGACCTCGAGCTGGTGGAGCCGCGCAGCCCGGCGTTCGTGGCCGACTACTTCACCGCCGACGAGGTCGACGCGGTCGCCTCCGCCCCGCCGGGCGAGCAGCCGCTGCTGGTCACCCTGCTGTGGTCCGCCAAGGAGAGCGCCCTGAAGGCGCTGCGCACGGGGCTGCGGCTGGACACGCGCGCGGTCTCGGCCAGCCTGCTCGCGCCCACGCCGCCGCGGGCTGATTCCTGGCGGCCGCTGGCCGTGTCCCACCAGGCAAGCGGCCGGGTGCTGCGCGGCTGGTGGCGACGCGAGCACGACCAGGTGGTTACGGTGGTCGCCGCGTCCGACCCGGAGCCCCCGACCCGCCTGGTGCCGGCCCGGCGCGACTGACCGGGCACGCCTCAGCCGAGCGGCGTGAAGGCTCGGTCCCTGCCTGCTCGGACATCCTCGGCCTCCCCGTGACCCTGCTCCGCAGGCAGCGTACGATCCGCCGTTTGCGGAACCCCACCCAGGGACGCGGATTCCCGGCGAATGCGTCACGGCATGGTCACTCCGGCACGAGTTCCCGTGCACCGTCGGCCTGCCCATGGCCGGCGGCCCGAGGCGGCACGCCGCTAGGCCGGTCGGGCCTCGCCGTCGCGCGGCTCGAGCCGGGACAGGGCGGCCGGCAGGGGAGTGGTGTGGACCACGCCGAGGCGCTGGGTGGCGCGGGTCAGGGCGACGTAGAGGTTGTTGGCGCCCCTGGGGCTCTCGGCCAGGATGCCGGCCGGCTCGACCAGCACCACGGCGTCGAACTCCAGGCCCCTCGCCTCGGTGACGGTCAGCACCGCGACCGGGGCGTCGAGCGCGGCGGGTCCGTCGGCGACGGCGGTCCCGGGCAGCGCGGCCGCGAGCCGCCGTCCGAGCGCGTCCGCCTCGGCGGCCGGGACCAGCACCGCCAGGCGTCCGTCGCCGACCGTGGCGGCCTCGGCCGCGACCACGTCGGGCAGCCGCGCGGCCAGCTCGGCCTCCTCGAGGCGCAGGCTCCACGGCACCACCCCGGTCTCCCGCACCGAGGCGGGCGGCGACAGCTCGGGGGCGATCCCGGCGAGCACGTCCGCCGCGACGGCCATGACCTCGGCCGGCGTGCGGTAGTTGACGGTCAGCCGCTCCTGACGCCAGCGGCCGGCGGCGTAGGGGTCGAGCGCCGCGGCCCACGAGGTGGCGGCCGCCGTCGTGCCACCCTGGGCGAGGTCGCCGGCGAGCGTCATCGAGCGGCTCGGGCAACGGCGCATCACCATCCGCCAGGCCATGGCGGACAGCTCCTGCGCCTCGTCGACGATCACGTGCCCGAAGGTCCAGCCGCGATCCTGGCGCGCCCGCTCGGCGAGCGAGCCCAGCTCGTCGCGCGTCCGGTAGCGCTCGGCGAGCTGCCCGGGGTCGAGCAGGCCGGTGTCCGGCGCGTAGCGGGCGGCGTCCCCGATGCTGGCGACCTCGAGGACGCCGCGGGCGTAGGCGAGGTCGCGCTCGTCGCGAGCGGCCCGACGGGCCGCCTCCCGCGCGGCGGGGGTGTCGTCCTCGCCGAGCAGCTCGGCGGCCTCGTCCAGCAGCGGCACGTCGGCGGGCGTCCACCAGTCCGCCGGCGGGGCGCCCGGCGTCGCCGGCGACGGGCGTGACAGCAGCGCCCGCTCCGCCGCGCCGAGGCCGGGTGCGGCCGCCACGAGCCGCCGTGGCGAGGCGAACAGGTCGACCAGGAGCTGCCGCGGGGTCAGCCGCGGCCAGAGCCGGTCGAGCGCCGCGCGGACTTGGGGCCCTGCGTACAGCTCGGCGGCCAGCTCGGCGAGCTGTGCCTGGTCGAGCACCGGCTCGTCGTGGAGCTGCTCGTCGGGGCCGAACATCGAGTCGTCGATCAGCTCCTCGACGGCGCGCAGGTCCTCCTCGATGCGGTCGGCGACCTGGCGGGTCAGGGTCGCCAGCAGCTCGCTGACGAAGATGCGCCTGGCGAGGTTGTGGGGCTGGCCCGAGCCGCGCGCCTGCGCCCGTGCGCGCTCGCAGGTCTCCGGCTCCAGGCGCAGCACGCCCTCGTCGACCACGATCTCGAGCGTGGCCTCAGGGACCCGCTGGCGGTCGCGGACCGCCGCGGCCAGCACCTCGGCCATCCGCGTGGTGCCCTTGAGCGTCGCCGCCGCCGGCGGCTCGCGACCGGTCGCGGTGACGCCCGGGTAGAGCTGCGCCACGGTCGACAGCACCACGCCGGTCTCGCCGAGGGAGGGCAGGACCTGCTCGATGTAGCGCAGGAAGGTCGGGTTCGGGCCGACCACCAGCACGCCGCGCCGGGTCAGCCGCTCACGGTGGGTGTAGAGCAGGTAGGCGGCCCGGTGCAGCGCCACCGCGGTCTTGCCGGTGCCCGGCCCGCCGTCGATCACCAGGATCCCCGCCAGGCCGGAGCGGATGACGCGGTCCTGCTCGGCCTGGATGGTGGCGACGATGTCGCCCATGCGCCCGGTCCGGTGCGCGTTCAGCGAGGCCAGCAGCGCGGCCTCGCCGGCGAGGTTGCCGCGCTCGGCCGCGCCGAGGGCGTCGAGGTCGAGCACGTCGTCGTGGAACCCGGTGAGCAGGCGCCCCTTGGTCTGGAAGTGGCGGCGGCGCACGACCTCGCCGCGCGCGACCGGGGTGGCGCGGTAGAACGGCTCGGCCGCCGGGGCGCGCCAGTCGACCAGCAGGGGCTCGTGCTGGTCGTCGAGCAGCCCCAGCCGCCCCACGTACAGCAGGCTGCCGTCGCGCCGGTCCAGCCGGCCGAGGCAGAGCCCGTGCTCCACCGCCGAGAGCTGGGCGAGCCGGTTCGCGTGCGTGGCCACCCGCGCGTCCCGGTCCAGCCACGCCTGGTGGGTGCCGCCGCCGTCGCTGTGCTGGGCCTGCTCGAGCCGCTCCCTGGCGCGCGCCCGCAGGCGGTCGAGCCAGGCGTACAGCATCGACACGTGCGCCTGCTCCCGCCCGAGCTCGGCGAGGTGGGCGTCGTGCCTGCCCTGGTCGGCCAGCCTCGAAGCCTCGTGATCCAAGTCCGCCTCCGTGTGTCGCTTCGTCCGCGCCGCGTTCGCCCTCGCCACGTCGGGTCTTGACAAACCCCCGCTTCTGTGTAATGGTGTTGTTGGCGAGATCGATCGCCCTTCTTTGTGTGCCTGGACGTGCTCGTCGAACTCCCGACGATAGCAGCAGACGCGCCGGCACGCCACCCCTCTTCTTCGGACCCGCTCGTGCGTGCCTAGGCGCCCGGGCGCTGCTCGACGCCGGCCGCGGCCGGCCGCGGCGCCTCGTAGAGCGACTCGAGCAGGTCCACGTGCCTGGCCACGACGGCGCGGCGCTTGAGCTTGAGGCTCGGCGTCAGGTCGCCGTCCTCCACGGTGAGCTCGCGCCGCAGGATGGCGAACCGCTTGATCGTCTCCCAGCGCGGCAGCCGGCTGTTGGTCTGTTCGAGGTAGCCGGCGATCAGCGTCCGCACCTGCTCGTGCGCGGCCAGCTCGGCGAGGGAGAGGCCGGCGAGGCCGTTGTCCGCCGCCCACGGGGTGATCGCCTCCGCGTCCAGCGCGACCAGCCCGGTGCAGTACGGGTGGCCCTCGCCGTAGACGACGATCTCGCTCGCGTAGGGGCACAGCGCCTTGAAGGTGATCTCGATCGACTGGGGTGCGACGTACTTGCCGCCTGACGTCTTGATCAGGTCCTTGACCCGGTCGGTGATGCGCAGGAAGCCGTCGTCCAGCTCGCCGACGTCGCCCGTGCGCAGCCAGCCCTCGCCGGCCATGGCGGCGGCCGTCTCCTCGGGCAGGTTGCGGTAGCCCCGCATCACCCCCGGGCCGCGCACCAGGATCTCCCCGTCGTCGGCGATGCGGACCTCGGTGCCAGGCAGCGGCGGGCCGACCGTGCCGAAGCGGAAGTGGCCGGGCAGGTTCACGAAGCTGGCCGCCGAGGTCTCGGTGAGGCCGTAGCCCTCCAGGATCAGCACGCCCGCGGCATGGAAGAACTCCGCGACCTCGTGCGAGAGGGCCGCGCTGCCGGAGACGAAGAAGCGCAGCCGGCCGCCGAAGCGCTCGCGCAGCTTGGCGAACACCAGGCGGTCGGCGAGGGCGAGCTGCAGGCGCAGCGGCCCGCTCGGTTCCGTGCCCGCCCTGCGCAGGGCGGCGGCGCGCTGGCCGACCGAGAGCGACCAGTCGAAGACGCGCCGCTTGAGGCCGTGGCCCGCCAGCGCGGTGACCCGGTGCTGGACCTTCTCGAAGATGCGCGGCGCGCCCGCCATGAAGGTCGGGCGCACCACCGCGAGGTTGTCGACCAGCTGCGGGATGCGGCCGTCGACCGCGGTGGCAAAGCCGACGGCGAGCTGGGCGGAGAGCAGCACCTTGCCGAACGAGTGCGACAGCGGCAGCCAGAGGTACTGCAGGTCGTCGGGCCCCAGTATCCCCAGCGCCTCGATCGCCCTGCCCTCGTAGGTCCAGTTGTCGTGGACCAGCCGCACGCCCTTGGGGCGGCCGGTGGTTCCCGAGGTGTAGATCAGGGTGGCGAGCCGTTCCGGCCCGACGGCCGCGACCGCCTCGTCGACCGCGTCCGGCCGCGCGGCGAGCTGGTCGTCGCCGAGCCGCTCCAGCTCGGCCAGGCCGATCACCCAGTCGGCGTCGGCCGTGCCGTCGAAGGTCACCACCTTGGTCAGCTCGGGCAGCTGGTCGCGGTGCGCGCGCAGCTTGGCGACCTGCTCGTCGTCCTCGGCGAAGACGATGCGGCTTGCCGAGTCGCCGAGGATGTAGGCGACGTCGGCGGCCGGGGTGGTGGGGTAGACGGTGGTGGTCGCGGCGCCGGCGCAGAGGATGCCGAAGTCGGCGAGCACCCACTCGAGCCGCGTTCCCGCCGCGATCGCGACCCGGTCCTCCGGCTGGACGCCGAGCGCCAGCAGGCCCGCGGCGATGCGCCGCACCCGCGCGCCGACCTGGCCCCAGTCGAGCGACTCCCAGCGGTCGCCCACGGGACGGCGGAACGCCTCCAGGTCGGGCGTGGCCGCGACCCGGTCGAGGATCATCCGTGCCATCGACGCGGGCCGCCGGTCGACGACGGCGCTTGCCCCGGCCACGCGCTCACCCACCTCCGGCTGCTGAGCTTCAGACCGGAGGGTACTACTGCGGCTCAGTCTCGGGAGGCGTGGCGCTCGGGGTAGCCCTCGGGCAGCAGGGTGTCGCCGAAGAAGACCTGCCAGTGGTAGTAGCCGAGGAAGGCGCGCTGGTCGGCGCGGAGCTGCTCGGCGTAGGCCACGACGGCGCGCACGTAGCGGCCGCTGCGGTTGTAGGCGTGCAGCGCCGCGGCCATGTGAGCGGGCGCGCCGTGGGCGCGCAGGAACCTGGCGGCGGCCATGACCGCGTCCTCGGTGGCGTTGATGTCGCCCCCGGCGCCGTAGCGCCGCCAGGTCGGCGGCAGGAACTGCATGGGACCCTTCGCCCCGGCGGAGCTGGTGCCGCGGATGCGGCCCATCCTCGTCTCCACCAGGTGGATGGCGGCCAGGTACTGCCACGGCACGCCCAGCCGCTCCCCGGCCGCGTGGTAGTCGGCCAGCAGCTCCGCCGCTGGCGCGGGCGCGACGATGCGCCAGTGGGGCAGGGGCCGGTCGCGCCGGGGCCTGCTGAGCTCGCGCAGCTCGATCCCGGCCCTGGCGTTGGCCTGCACCACCCGGCGCAGGGCGGGCGGCACCAGCGGCAGCACCTCGGGCAGCAGCTTCGGCTGGCGGGCGATGGCACGGTAGGCGCGCTGCTGGCTGCGGCCGAGGCCGGCGAGCTGCGCGGCGGGGGTCGCCGGGTCGCGGATGGCCGCCTCGGCCGCGGTGATCTGGGCGGCAAGCTCCCTGGCCCTGGTCGGGCCGGCCGCTGAGCGCGGCGCCGCGGCGGGCGCGGTCGTGGTCACCGCCGAGGTGGTGGAGGAGTCCGCCCGCCGGGCTGGCGGGTCGGCGGCCGTCCGGCCGCCGACCGAGCAGCCGACGAGCAGCAGGCCGGAGGCGAGCAGCGCGCCGACGGCGGCCCGCTGCCCGCGAGCTGCCTGGCGCTGCGAGCGCGGCCGCAGGCCAGGGGCTGCCTGGCGCTGCCGCCGCTGGCTTGGTGGTCGCTGGTGCATGCGCATGGGCCGGTGGTCGTCGGGTCCGTGCGCCGGCATGTTCCCATGCCGTGGCGCCGGCTGCCGCTTCCACGCCGCGGCCAGGCAGCGCTTCCTCTGCCGTCGGCTGGGTGATAAAACGGGCACGCCGGGCGCCACGGAGGGCGGCCGCGTAGGAGGTGGCGTGATGGGTCGGGGCCGGATACGGGTGCTGCTGCTCTCGCTGGCGGTGGGGGCGCTGGTTGCGGGATCGACGCTGGCGGTCGGCACGGCCGGCGCGGCAGTGGCCTGCGCCGCGCCGGTGCCGAGCACGACCCAGCCGGGCTACACCGTGGCCGACCCCAACTGCGACTTCGGCACGCAGAACCCGTTCGTGCCACTGACCGACGCGCAGGGCAACGCGATCTCCTCGGTCCACACCGGCATCACCGACGGCTCCGCCTGGCGCGTCGAGGTGCCCAAGCACTGGAACCACGACCTGGTGCTGTGGGCGCACGGCTTCCGCGGCACCGGCACCACCGTGTGGGTGGACAGCTCGCCCCTGCGCCAGTTCCTGGTCCAGCGCGGCTTCGCCTGGGCGGCGTCCAGCTACCAGACCAACGGCTACGACGTCGGCCACGGCGTCACCGACTCGCACGCGCTGATCGCGCTGTTCCGCTCGGCGGTGGGCCGCGCGCCCCTGACGCTGTACATGACCGGCGCGTCGATGGGCGGCCACATCACCGCGGTCGAGATCGAGCACTACCGCCACACCTTCGCCGGCGCCATGCCCATCTGCGGCGTGCTCGGCGACACCAAGCTGTTCGACCACTTCCTCGACGCCAACGTGACCGCGGCCGCCCTGACCGGGACCCAGATCCAGTTCCCGCCGACCGCCGCGGAGGGCCAAGCCTACGCCCCAACCTACGACCAGCAGGTCCTCTCCGAGCTGCCCCAGCTCGGCAGCGGCTTCAACAGCGCCAACGTCCAGTTCACCGAGCTCGGGCGTACCTGGGAGGCGGCGGTCGAGCAGCGCAGCGGCGGGACGCGCCCGGGCTTCGACAGCGCCTTCGCCTTCTGGAACGCCTTCGGCTTCGCCCCGCTCACCAACATCCCGTTCCTGTTCGGCCTGTACCCGGGCCTCTCCGGCGGCACCATCGGGATCGCCTCGGGCAACGTGACCAGCAACCTCCACACCGTCTACCAGCTCGACGACAAGCGCTCGCTGTCGCCGGCGGAGCGGCGGCTCAACCGCGAAGTCCTGCGGGTGGCGGCGACCGCCGGCCCGACCACCGACCTGAGCGGCATCCCGGGGGTCTTCGGCGACCCGCGCATCCCGGTGCTGTCGATGCACGACATCGGCGACCTGTTCGTGCCGTTCTCGATGGAGCAGACCTACGCCAGGCGCGCCATGCACCACCACCAGTCGAGGCTGTTCGTCTCCCGCGCGATCCGCGGCAACAACCACTGCGGCTTCACCGCGGCCGAGCTCACGCGCGGCTTCGACGACCTGGTCGCCTGGGTGCGCGGCGGGCACCGTCCGGCCGGCGACGCCATCCTCGACCGCCACCAGGTCGCCAAGGAGACGTTCGGCTGCCGCTTCACCGACGGCGCGCACCCGGAGTTCAGCGGCGTGCCCTGCCCCGCCTGACCGCGACCGGCACGCGTTCGCCCGCCTCGACGGGCGAACGCGGGCCGGTCACGTGAAGGCGTTGACGCCGGTGAGGGCGCGGCCGATGAGGAGCTTCTGGATCTGGCTGGTGCCCTCGTAGACGGTGGTCACGCGGGCGTCGCGCAGGTACTTGCCGACCGGGTACTCGTCGATGTAGCCGTAGCCGCCGAAGACCTGCACGGCGGCGTTGGCGGCGCGCACGGCGGCCTCGCTGGCGAACAGCTTGGCCTTGGCGGCCTCGGTGGCGTACGGCTTGCCGCGGTCGACCAGGTCGGCGACCCGCCACACCAGCAGCCGGGCCGCGTCGGTCTCCACCGCCATCTCGGCGAGCAGCTCCTGCACGAGCTGGAAGCCGGCGATCGGCCGGCCGAACTGGACGCGCTCGGTGGCGTAGCCGACCGAGGCCCGCAGGCACCCCTCGGCGATGCCGACGCAGCCGGCGGCCAGCGACATGCGTCCCCTGGCGAGCGCCGACATGGCGATCGAGAAGCCCTTGCCCTCCTCGCCGAGCCGGCAGGCGTCCGGCACCCGCACCCCGTCGAAGGCCAGCTCGGCGGTGGCCTGGCCGCGCAGGCCGAGCTTGCCGCGGATCTCCCGCCGGGTCAGGCCGGCGCTGCCGGTCGGGACCAGGAAGGCGCTGATCCCCTTGGGGCCGGGGCCGCCGCTGCGGGCGAAGACCAGCGCGACGTCCGCCCAGGTCCCGTTGGTGATAAAGGTCTTCGAGCCCGACAGGACCCAGTCGTCACCCTGGCGGACCGCGCTGGTCGCCAGCGAGGCGGCGTCCGAGCCGCTGTCCGGCTCGGTCAGCGCGAAGCAGCCGAGCGCCTCGCCGGCGCAGAGCCGCGGCAGCCAGTCACGCCGCTGCTCCTCGCTGCCGTGGGCGAGGATGGTCTTGGCCACCAGGCCGAGCGAGACCGAGACGATGCCGCGCACCGACGAGTCGCCCCGGCCCAGCTCCTCGACCGTCAGGCAGTACGCCAGGTGGTCGCCGCCGACGCCGCCGTAGCTCTCGGGAACGGTCAGGCCGAGGAACCCCAGCTTGGCCAGCTTCGGCACGATGCCGAGGTCGACCGATTCGGCCCGGTCCCACGCCGCCGCGTGCGGCGCCACCTCGCGGTCGGTGAACTCGGCGGCCAGCTCACGCAGCGCGACCTGCTCCTGCGACAGTTCGAAGTCCATGAATCCCCTCTCGCTAGCCCCCGGACCCCCTGTTGACCGGGGGGTTCGAGAGCGAGGCCGGAGCCCCCGCGGCCGTGCGCCCCGGCTCTGGCGAGAGCCGGGGCGCACGCAACCGGCCGCTACTGCGCCGCGGCCTGGATCACCTCGCCCTGCAGGTGGAAGATGTCACCCTTGAACTGGGTGACCTGCATGGCCTCGATCGGGTAGCCGTCGCTGGTGCCCTTGGTCTGCACCTTGATGCCGGGCAGCAGCAGCGGGACGTCCTGGTCGAGGTTGCGCACCGCCTCCATCAGGGCGGCTCGGGTCGGCTCCTTCATCTGCTTGAGCGCGTCGACCATGCTGTTGCCGACCGCCCAGCCGTAGGCGTTGTAGGGGTCGTTGGGGTCGGCGCCCGACTCGTACTTTGCCAGGTTGGTCTTGTAGGCGGTCATCGCCGGGTCGTTGGCCCACTGCGGGTCCTCGGGGTCCTTGAAGTAGGCGGTGGAGAGGATCCCCTGCGCGTTCTTCAGCCCGACCGGCTTGAGGACCTGCGCCTTGGAGGCGGCGACGTTGTTGAGGATGTGCAGCGGCTTCCAGGCGGTCTGCGCCACCGTGGCGATCGCCTGGGCGCCGAACTTCGGCGTGCTGATGTCGAGGAACACGTCGGCGCCGGAGCTGGCGAGCTTCTTGACCTGCGAGGCGACCGACGGGTCGGTGGACTCGTAGCTCTGCTTGTCGACGATCTTGACGCCCGAGCCGCCGATGCCGGCCTCGAACCCGCCGAGCAGGTCCTTGCCGTAGGCGTCGTTCTGGTAGAGCACCCCGACCTTGGCGTCTGGCTTCTGCTTCTTCAGGTACTCCGCGTAGACCTTCGCCTCGGTCACGTAGTTGGGCTGCCAGCCGATGGTGTACGGGTGCGCGTCGATCTTCGCCCCCCAGGCGGAGGAGCCGGTCGCGACGAACACCTGCGGCACCTTCTGCTGGTTGGCGTAGTCCCAGATGGCGATGTTGTTGGCGGTGCCCAAGGTGTTGAACAGCGCGAACACCTTGTCCTGCTCGACCAGCTTCTTGGCGTTGGTGAGCGCGCGCTGCGGCTCGTAGCCGTCGTCGTAGGTGACGAACTCGATCTTGCGGCCGTTCACGCCGCCCTGGTCGTTGGTGTACTTGAAGTAGGCGTCGACCCCTTTCTGGATGGTGCCGTAGGCCGACGCCGGGCCGCTGAACGGGTACGAGCCTCCCAGCTTGATGCTCGAGGAGGTGATGCCGGGGTCGCTCGCGCCCGCCTGGCCGCCGCCGCTGGAGCTGCGGCCGCAGCCCGCGGCGAGCAGGGCCAGCACCAGCAGGATCAGCAGCGGAGCACTCCTCGGGACGGTCGCTTTCCTAACTCTCCCCACCATGAGTCCCTCCTTGAGAGGCTCCTACAGGGCTTTCCTGGCCGGCAGGCCACCGCGTTGCGACGACGGGACGCTGCCGGCCTCGGTGGCCGTCCCGTCGACGGGCTGCGCCGGGGGTGCACTCGGCTCGACCACCTCGACGAGGCGGCGGCGCAGGCGCCGCAGCAGCCCGGCGGCGCCTCCCGGCAGCAGGTAGATCACGAGGATCAGGGTCACGCCGTAGGTCACCCCGGTCAGCGCCTGGTTGATCCCTTCGGCATACTGCGGCACGAACTCGATGAACAGCGCGCCGAGCAGCGCGCCGCCGACGGTCCCGAGACCGCCGACCACGATCGCGGCGAGGAAGGTGAACGAGAGCAGCAGGGTGAACGACTCGGGCGCCACGAACCCGAGCGCGAGGGTGAACAGCGCGCCGGCGACGCCCGCGTAGGCGGCGCTGACGGCGAACACGCGCGCCATGGCCCGGGCGCGGTCGACTCCCATGCTGGTGGCGGCGCGCTCGTTGTCGCGGATGGCGATCAGCGACCGCCCCAGCGCCCCGCGGGTGAGGTTGGCGGCGAGCAGGAACATCACCGCGGCGACGGCGAGCGTCAGCAGGTACAGGTACTGGTCGGCGGCGAGCGGCAGCCAGCCGGGCACGCGCGGCTGCGGCACGCTCATGCCCTGCACCCCGCCGGTGAGCCCCTCGAAGCGCTTGATCAGCGCGGGCACCGCGACCGCCAGCGCCAGCGTCATCAGCGCCAGGTACGGGCCGCGCAGGCGCAGCGACGGCACCCCGAAGGCGAAGCCGACGGCGAAGGTGACCAGCGCCGCGGCCGGCAGGGTCAGCAGGTACGGAAGGTGCGCCTTCACCATCAGCGCCGCGGCGGTGTACGCGCCGATGGCGAAGAAGGCGCCGTGCCCGATGGAGATCTGCCCGGCGTAGCCGACCAGCAGGTTCAGGCCCAGCGCCGCGACCGCGAAGACCAGGACGAGGGTCAGCTCGCCGTTGACCACCGGCTCGGAGTCGAACGGCAGGCCGACGGCGACCAGGACGGCGACGGCCAGCGCCACACCCCGCAGTGCCAGCTGCCGCCGGCTGCCGCGCTCCACCCGTAGCAGGCTCACGTGCGCGTCACCTCCGGCGAGCCGAACAGCCCCGACGGGCGCACCAGCAGCACCACGAAGATGATCCCGAGCGGCACCAGCACCTTGAGGTCGGCGCCGATGGCGTCGACGTAGGTGCCGGCGAGGTTCTCGGCGACGCCGATGATCCAGCCGCCGACCACCGCGCCGAGCGGCGAGTCGAAGCCGCCCAGCGCCGCGCCGGCGAACGCGTACACCAGCACGCCGCCCATCAGGTTCACGTCCAGGAACAGCCGCGGCGCGACCAGCACCCCGGCGAGCGCGCCGAGCAGCGCCGCCAGGCCCCAGCCGAGCATCAGCACGCGGCCGACGTCGATGCCGACCAGGCGGCTGGACTCCGGGTTCTGCGCCGCCGCGCGGATCGCCAGGCCCAGCCGGGTGCGCTGGAACAGCAGCCACAGCAGGCCGACGACGGCCAGCAGCACGGCGAGGATGCCGAGCGACTCGAGCGACAGCGCCACCCCGCCAAGCCTCGCCGCGCCGCTGGGGAAGATCCGTGGGAAGCCGCGGTTGCTGAACCCCCAGATCCAGCCCGCCGTCGAGTTGACCAGGATGGCCAGGCCGAGCGTGACGATCAGGCGGGTGAGCGCGTCCTTGCCCTGGCTCGGGCGGATCAGCACCCGCTCGACCGCCATGCCGCCGAGGAAAGACAGCGCGAACGCGCCGAGGATCGCCAGCCACAGCGGCCTGCCGCTGTCGTGCAGCGCCCAGGCGATGAAGGTCGAGAACATCGCCATCTCGCCCTGGGCCAGGTTGACGATCCCGGTGGAGCGGAAGATCAGCACCAGGGCGAGCGCGAGCGCGGCGTAGATCGACCCGTCGGCGATCCCGTCGACCACCACCTGCAGGAACCGTGCCATCGCCGCTCCCTTGTCCAATCGTCGGTGGCCCGCCGCCGCCTTTGTGCGCCGGCTTCCCTCGTCGCTCCTTCGTCGCCTGCGGCTCCTTCGTCGCTCCTCAGTCCAGCCGGCGCGGCGGCGGCGGGCCACCTCCTAGGTCGCTTCCCTCGTCGCTCCTTCGTCGCTCCTCGGTCCAGCCGGCGCGCGGCGCTGGCCCACCTCGCTCAGTAGCCCAGGTAGGCTCGCCGCACGTTCTCGTCGTCCCTGACCTGCTCCGCCGGGCCGGCCAGCACCGAGCGGCCGGCCTCGAGCACGTAGGCGTGGTCGGCCAGCTCCAGCGCGAGGTTGGCGTTCTGCTCGACCAGCAGCATGGTGGTGTGCTGCTCCCGCTTGACGCGGCCGAGCACGGCGAACAGCTCCCGGGTGACCAGCGGCGCCAGGCCCAGCGACGGCTCGTCGAGCAGCAGCAGCCGCGGGCGCAGCAGCAGCGCGCGGGCGATCGCCAGCATCTGCTGCTCGCCACCGGAGAGGCTGGCGGCGACCTGCCCGCGCCGCTCCGCCAACCGCGGGAACACCTCGTACCAGTGGTCGAGGTCGGCGCGGACCGCCGCGTCGCCGCGCCGCAGGTAGGCACCGACGCGCAGGTTCTCGTCGACCGTCAGCGCCGGGAAGGTGCCGCGCCCCTCGGGCACGTGCGCCACGCCCAGCCGCACGATCCGCTCGGTCGCCAGCCCCAGCAGGCTGCGGCCGTCGAAGCTGACCCGCCCGCTGGCGCGCACCATGCCGCACAGCGCCCGCAGGGTGGTGGTCTTGCCGGCGCCGTTGGGACCGAGGACCGCGACCACGTCGCCCTTGCCGACGCTGAGGTCGATGCCGTGCAGCGCCTGCAGCGGCCCGTAGCCGGCGCGCAGGCCCTCGACCTCGAGCAGGGCACTCACGCGGGAACCCCCAGGTAGGCCTGGACGACCGCCGGGTCCTCGCGCACCTCGGCCGGGGCTCCCTCGGCGATCTTGCGGCCGAAGTCCAGCACCACCACCTGGTGGGACATGCGCATGACCATGCCCATGTGGTGCTCGACCAGGAGCACGGTGAGGTCCCAGTCGCCCCGCAGCGCGTCGAGCAGCTCGACCAGCTCGTCGACCTCGCCGTGGGAGAGGCCGCTGGCCGGCTCGTCGAGCAGCAGCAGCTTCGGCGCCGCGCCGAGCGCCCTGGCCAGCTCGATGCGCTTGAGCGTGCCGTAGGGCAGCCCGGCGGCGGGGCGCCCCGCGAGCTGCGCCAGCTCGAGGCGCTCCAGCACCTCGTCGGCCCGGCGGCGCAGGGCACGCTCCTGCCTGCCCACCAGCGGCAGGCGCAGCGCGGCGGCGCCGAAGCCGCCCCGGCAGGCGTGCTGGCCGCCGAGCATCACGTTCTCCCGCACGCTCAGCGAGCCGACCAGGCCCAGGTGCTGGAAGGTCCGGGCGATGCCGAGCGCGGCGATCTGGTAGGGCTCCAACGCCAGCAGGCTCTGCCCGTCGAGCTCGATGCTCCCGCTCTGCGGCCTGGTCAGCCGGCTGACGCAGTCGAACAGGGTGGTCTTGCCGGCGCCGTTGGGGCCGATCAGCCCGTACACCTGGCCGGGCTCGACCTCGAACGAGACGCCGTCGAGCGCGGTCACGCCGCCGAAGCGGACGGTGAGCTGACCGATACGAAGCACAGGCATAGCGCTCCCGGGGAGGGTCACCCGCGCGTGGCCGCGACGGTCGCCGGTGTATCGACTGGTCTGAGCGCCTTCTCGAGCAGCAGGAACACCTGCTCGGCGATGTCCCTCGGGACGGTGCCGCCACCACCCCACTCTGCCCAGCGGAGGCCCACGAAATGCGCGACGCCGATGTAGACCGCGTAGGCGAGGAAGTCGGGGTCGAACCTCGGGTCGAGCTCGCCGCGCACCATGGCGTCCTTGGCGGCGCGCGCGTAGCGGCGCGCCAGCTCGTCGTAGTACTCGCGGTAGGCGGTCGGGGCGATGAACTCGACCTGCCGCTGGATGCGGAAGAGGTTGGGGTGCTGCCCGAGGAAGGTGAAGAACCCCGTGAAGGCACGCCGCTCCCGGTCCGGGTAGCTGGTGGCGTCCCCGATCGCCTCCCGCATCGCGCGGCGCAGCTCGCGGTTGAGCTCGCGCAGCACCTCCACGATCAGCGCGCGCTTGCTCGGGAAGTGGCGGTAGAAGGAGCCGGTGGCGATGCCCGCCGCCCTGGCCACGTCCGCCACCCTGGTGCGGTCGTAGGAGCGCGTCCCGAAGAGGTCCTCGGCCGCCTGGAGGATGCGGCTGCGAGCGTCCGGTGACTCGGCGCGGTCAGCCATCGTGGCCTCCTGTCCCCGACAGGCCCGCAGCCCGTCGTCGGAGACCGGCTGCCGGCAGCGGCGGCTCCCGTGGCTTGCTGCCAGAGGAGCGCTGCCCGAACCGTAGTTCGGCGCCGGAAGGCTGTCAATGTCCCAGCAATGGAGCGGTGCCTGGGCCACCGAGCGAGCGTTCGATGAACAGTGGTTCAAAGTCTGCGCAGAGGGTTCCGGGTGGCCCGGGTCCAGGGGCCGAGCGTCAGTCGCCGGTGGCGGAGAAGTGCATGCGGTCGACGGGGGACTGCCAGGTGCCACCCCAGGTCCAGCCGATCGCGGCGAACGCCCTGGTCACCACGTCGCCGGGATGGATCATGCCTGGTCGTGAGCTACCGCGGTCCAGGTAGGCGCTGGCGAGCTCGGGCAGGACCAGGTCGCCGCGCTGGTAGGGGTTCTGGAAGGGGTCGACGTCGACCGCCAGGCCGTAGGCGTGCGCCGACCAGCGCGTCTGCTCGCGGGCCGTGCGGCAGACGAAGGCGGCGGTGTTGTTGCCGTCGCCGGTCGGGTGGGCGTGCAGGTCGGCGCCGGTCACCAGGCGCATCTCCTCGATCGGGAAGCGCGCCCGGTAGAGCTTGGCGAAGACGCCTACGACCTGGTCGGCGACCCGCCGGTGGACCACCAGCTCGCCGCTGTGCGCCCGGCCGTCGAAGCCGTGGAAGCTGACGGTGAGGTAGCGCAGGTCGGCCAGTGGCACCGGGCAGCTCGGGTTCCAGGTCGCGCCCATGCGGGCGCGGACCGCCGCGTCGATCGGCGCGGCGGTGGAGTGGAAGCGGCCGTCGCCGGGCGGGGGGAGCCGGTCGACCGTGGGGAGCCTGCGGTCGCGCAGCGGCGCCGGGGTCGGCTCGACCCGCCCGAAGCCGTCGGGCCGCAGCGGCAGCGGCCTGGCCCCGACCTTCCAGGCGGAAGCGTCGCTCGTGGCGTCGCCGCTGGCGTGCGACGGGCGCAGCGCCGGCGGCGCGGTGGTGGTCGTCGTTGCCGCCGGCCCGGCGCGGTGGTCGCGCGCGCTGGGCGCGTTCGTCGTGCACGCGGCCGCCAGCGCGGCCACGGCGAGGAGGGTCAGGAGGCGTTGGGCCGTCGACATGCGCTCCAGGTTGCCACGTCCTGGGCGGGTATGGCGCCAGCTGGGACCCGCGCCAGGGCGGCCGTGGGCCTCCCTGCGGCGCGCTCTTGCTGGGCGCTTCCTCTCCCGTCATGCTTTGGCGCGGCTGGCCGGTCCGGTGGGGGCCGTGCGTGCCCGCGGCAGAGGAGGCGGATGACAGGTCCTGACGAGGTTGCCTCCCAGCCTGGATCCGGCCAGGGCGGGAGCGGCTCGCCGCTGGACACCATCGGACGGCCCGGCGCGGAGGCCGTGGCAGGGGCGCCCGGCCAGGCGGCCGTCCGCCTCGTCGGGGTGGTCAAGCGGTTCGGCGACGTCGAAGCCGTGGCCGGGGTCGACCTGGAGGTCCGCGCCGGGGAGTTCTTCTCCCTGCTGGGCCCGTCCGGCTCGGGCAAGACCACCTGCCTGCGCCTGATCGCCGGGTTCGAGACGCCCAGCGGCGGCCGCGTGCTGCTCCACGGCGAGGACGTCACCGGGCGGCCGCCGTACGAGCGTGACGTCAACACCGTGTTCCAGGACTACGCCCTGTTCCCGCACATGAGCGTCGCCGGCAACGTGGCCTACAGCCTGCTGGTGAAGAAGGTGGCCAAGGCGGAGCGCAACCGCCGCGTGGCCGAGGCGCTGCGGCTGGTGCGGCTCGAGAGCTTCGGCGGGCGGCGGCCGTCCGAGCTGTCCGGCGGCCAGCGCCAGCGCGTGGCGCTGGCCCGGGCGCTGGTCAACCGGCCGAGCGTGCTGCTGCTCGACGAGCCGCTCGGCGCCCTGGACCGCAAGCTGCGCGAGGAGATGCAGCGCGAGCTGAAGGCGATCCAGCACGAGGTCGGGATCACCTTCGTGTTCGTCACCCACGACCAGGACGAGGCCCTCACCATGAGCGACCGCATCGCGGTCTTCAACCAGGGCCGCGTCGAGCAGGTCGCCACCCCGGCCGAGCTGTACGAGCGGCCGGGCAGCGCCTTCGTGGCCGGCTTCGTGGGGACCTCGAACCTGCTCGACGGCCCGGCCGCCAGGGCGATCACCGGCCGGGACGGCACCTTCACCGTCCGGCCCGAGAAGATCCGCATCACCGAGCGGGACGGGACGGCCGGCGCGGGGGAGTGCAGCGCCACCGGGGTGGTCTCCCACGTCGCCTACCTCGGCTCGCAGACGCGCTTCGTGGTGCGGCTGGACGCCGGCGGCGAGCTGGTGGTGACCCAGCAGAACCTTGCAACCTCGTCGATGGAGGCGCTGGCCGCCATGGGGCGGCCGGTGCGTCTGGTGTGGGACCGGCAGCACAACCTGCTGCTGTCGGAATGACGGCCGCGACAGAAAGGTGGGGAACGTGGTGCGTCGACGCACAGCCATCCTGGTCATCGGGCTGCTCTTGGCCCTCGCCGCCTGCGGGGGCGGCGGGGGAGGAGGCAGTGGTGGTGGATCCTCCAAGCCTCAGGCCCTGACCCAGCTCGGCGCGGGTGAGGGCAGGGTCGACCTGGTCGCCTGGGCCGGTTATGTGGAGAACGGCTCGACCGACCCGAAGGTCAACTGGGTGACGCCCTTCGAGAAGAAGACCGGCTGCAAGGTCAACGTGACCGTCGGCAACACCTCCGACGAGATGGTCACGCTGATGAAGAGCGGCAAGTACGACGGCGTCTCCGCCTCGGGCGACGCCACCCTGCGGCTGATCTCCTCCGGCGAGGTCAGCCCGGTCAACGTCAACCTCGTCCCGAACTACAAGGACATCTACGACGCGCTCAAGAACAAGCCGCACAACACCGTCGACGGCGTCAACTACGGCATCCCCCACGGCCGCGGCGCCAACCTGCTGATGTGGCGCAGCGACGTGGTCAAGCAGGCGCCGGACTCCTGGAGCGTGGTGTTCGACCCGAGCTCCCCCTACAAGGGCAAGGTCACCGCCTACGACAGCCCGATCTACATCGCCGACGCCGCCTTGTACCTCAAGGCGACCAAGCCGGACCTCGGCATCACCAACCCCTACGAGCTGGACGACAAGCAGCTCCAGGCCTCCGTCGACCTGCTCAAGGGCCAGCGCTCGGTGATCGGCGAGTACTGGTCCGACTACACCAAGGAGGTGGCGGCGTTCACCAGCCGCAACTCCGTGGTCGGGACGACCTGGCAGGTGATCGCGAACCTGCTCAAGGGTGAGAAGGTGCCGGTCGGGCTCACCCTGCCCAAGGAGGGCGCCACCGGCTGGTCGGACACCTGGATGATCTCGTCCAAGGCCAAGCACCCCAACTGCATGTACATGTGGATGGACTGGATCGTCTCTCCCAAGACCAACGCGCAGGTCGCCGAGTTCTTCGGTGAGGCGCCGGCCAACCGCCTGTCGTGCCAGGAGACGGCCGACAAGGACCACTGCAAGACCTTCCACGCGAACGACGAGGACTACTTCGGCAAGGTGGCCCTCTGGACCACCCCGGTGAAGAAGTGCGGCGACAACCGCGGCGACGTGTGCACCGACTACGCCCAGTGGGTCCAGGCGTGGACCGCCATCAAGGGGTAGCCGCCCCGGCGCCGGGGGTGCGGTGGTGACCTCGGTCGCCACCGCGCCCGGCGGGCGCGGTGGGCCGGTGCGGCGCGTGGCGCGACTGCTGCGCGGCCACCGGCGGCTGCAGCTCGGCCTGCTGCTCGCCGGGCCGGTCGGCTGGCTGCTGGTCGCCTACTTCGGCGCGCTGGTGGTGCTGCTGGCCGCCGCGTTCTGGCAGCTCGACGACTTCGGCAACCTCGTCAAGCAGTTCGGCCTGCACAACTTCCGGCAGCTCGTCACCGAGCCGGTCTACCGTTCGATCACGCTGCGGACGGCCGCGATCGCCGCCGCGGTGACGCTGACCACCGCCGTGCTGGCGTTCCCGATCGCCTTCACCATGGCGAAGGTGGCGACGCCGCGCGCCCGCCGGCTGCTGGTGGTCGCCGTGCTCCTGCCGCTGTGGGCCAGCTACCTGGTCAAGGTGTACGCCTGGCGGATCATCCTGTCCCAGGAGGGCGTGCTCAACTGGGCGCTGCGGCCGCTCGGCATCGAGGGTCCCGGGTTCGGCAACGTCGCCACCTGGCTGGTGTTCAGCTACCTGTGGCTGCCGTACATGATCCTGCCGATCTACGCCGGCCTCGAGCGCATCCCGGACTCGCTGCTCGAGGCCTCCGGCGACCTCGGCGCCCCGACCGTGACCACCTTCCGGCGGGTGATCCTGCCGCTGGCGCTCCCGGCTGTGGTGGCCGGGTCGATCTTCACCTTCTCGCTGACGCTCGGCGACTACATCACGCCACAGCTCGTCTCGAGCACCCAGTTCATCGGCAACGTCGTCTACGCCAACGTCGGCGTGGCCGGCAACCTGCCGCTGGCGGCGGCGTTCGCCACCGTCCCCATCCTGATCATGATCGTCTACCTGCTGGCGGCCCGCAGGCTGTCGGCGTTCGAAAGTCTCTAGTGGCCGCCTCGATCGGGAAGGCCTGATGGTCCAGTCGCGCCTGGCAAGGATCGTCCTGCGGGTCGCCGCCGGGTTCACCATCGCCTTCCTGTACGCGCCGATCGCGGTGCTTGCGCTGTACGCGTTCAACCGCTCGCGCGTGCAGCGCTGGCCGATCGAGGGGCTCTCGCTGCAGTGGTTCGGCCGCGCGCTGACCAACGCGGGCGCCCGCGCCGCGCTGCTCACCTCGGTGCGGGTCGGGCTGGGCGCGACCCTGATCGCCCTGCTGCTCGGCTCGCTGGCCGCCTTCGCGGTGCAGCGCTACCGCTTCTTCGGCCGGGACACGATCTCGTTCCTGGTGGTGGTCCCGATCGCGCTGCCCGGGATCGTGACCGGCATGGCCCTCAACGCGACCTTCTCGCAGGCGCCGCTGCTCGGCGGCCTGCCGTTCGGCATCTTCACGATCATCGTCGGCCACGCCACCTTCTGCATGGTGATCGTGTTCAACAACGTCGCCGCCCGGCTGCGGCGCACCGCCCGCAACCTGGAGGAGGCCTCGCTCGACCTGGGCGCCGACCCGCTGCAGACGTTCCGCTTCGTGACCTTCCCCGCCGTCCGCACCGCGCTGCTCGCCGGCGCGCTGCTCGCCTTCGCCCTCAGCTTCGACGAGGTGATCGTCACCACCTTCACCGTCGGCGACGACCCCACCCTGCCCATCTGGATCCTGCGCAACTACTCCCGCCCGAACCAGGGGCCGATCGTCAACGCCGTCGGCGTGATCGCGATCCTGCTCTCGATCGTCCCGGTCTACCTCGCGCAGCGGCTCACCGGGTCGGAGAGCGTCCGCAGCGGCGGCACCCTGGCCCGCTGAGCGGGCCAGGGCCGTCAGCCGGCCCGCTCGGCCCCGGCGCGGCGCGGCGCCGTGCTCGCGCCACGCTGGCCGCTCGGCGGCAGGAGCTCCAGGCTGCTCGCCACGCCGTCGGCGATGGTGGCGACGCCGTCGGCCAGCTCCGGGTCGGCGCTGGCGGCGGTCACCACGCCGAGCCACGGCAGGCCGGGGACCGGGACGAGGAACTGGCTCAGGACGGTCCTGCGCCACCGGTCGGCCCGGCCGGGCGTGCCGATGAGCTGGCTGGTGTGCAG
>WNGA01000509.1_pt1 | contig 57930 bp, 55 predicted proteins | sample 5400061 | NCBI WGS metagenome assembly WNGA01 (sample SAMN13153366, study PRJNA577476) | soil metagenome | isolation source: 100 cm soil or saprolite under grassland replicate 2 | place: USA:California | collected 2016-06-15
CGACAACGCCTGCGCGGGTTGTACGCTCGCACGCGGCATAAGTTCCGAGTCGGCATAATGCGCGTTATGCCGCGAGCGGCATAAGGCGCAGAGCGCGACCAGGTTATCCGGCGTGTCGGCGCCGCCGTGCGAGCGCGGCTCCACGTGATGGGCGTGCACCGCTCTCCGGCTGCACCCCGGCATCCGGCATCGGCCGAGGTCGCGCTCACGGACCTTCTGCGAGAGGGTCCTCGCCTTCTTCACGTGGGGTTTCCAGGTCTCGGCGAAGTGCCTGGCCACCAGAACGAGGCACCTCCCGTCGTCGAGGAGCCGCCCTTCGGTCGCCCGCACCGCCCGGAAGGAGGCCTGGAGCGTCAGCGCGACCCGCACGGGGACCCGGGCGCGCAGCACCTTCGCCGCACGCATCTGCGTCTCATCGCGTTCCTCGAGCTCCGCCCTGAGCGCCACGCAGGTCAGCTTCCGCGCGCGCGGGACCCATGCCTCGATCTCGCGATCGGGGAGCCTCGCGAGGAGGCGGAGCTTCTCGTACCCGAGCCCACCGTCCCGGGCGGCCCGCAGCGCCGGGACCTGCGCGATCCGCCTCTCCAGCGCGGCGCGCTGCTCGACGGCGCGACCCGAGAGGCCGAGCCGCTCTGCGGCGTAGTGCTGGAACGACGCGAAGCCGGCGAGGTGCCAGAGGCCGCTTCGCCGGACCACGTCGGAGCAGTAGCCCAGGAGGCCGTCCCAGGACTCGCGCCGCGCCGCGAGGTCCCACAGCGCGCGGTCGATCTCTCGCGCCGACGTCAGCTCCTCGAAGCCGCCCGCGCCCGGCGCCGCGACGCTCGCCGCCGGCGGGAGATACGACCAGCGATCGGTCTCCAGCTCGAGCTCGGCCTTGCGCCGCTCGAGCCGGTCGCTCTCCGCGCGGAACGCGCCGCCGGCCGCGCCGCCGCCGTCGTCGCCGGCCTCGAGCGCGTGCTCCGCGAGGTACTCCTGCGCCATGGCCTCGAGCCGCTGCGGCCGCCTCGAGCCAGGCATGAGCTTGCCAGCGATGGCGAGCGCCTCGTCGACCGTCGCGCGGTCCTCCTGAGAAAGCCGGACGCGGAAACGGGTCCACTCTTCGTCGTCCTCGTCCGCACGCACCGCGCGAACCGCCTTCTCGAGGGCACGGACCGTCTCGTCGCGAGCCCGCTCCACCCACACCGCCTCGGCCTCGCCCACCGCGACGGGCAGCACGGTCTGTGCGTTGCGCGGGCGCACCTCGCCCGAGCGGACGGCGGCCCGGAGGAGCGGACGCGAGCGCAGCTCGCGCGAGAACCGCGCCATCGCCTGCGCCGTTCGCTCCTCGAGGTCCAGGACCTCCCGGGCGTAGTCGCGCAGGTTCGAGAAGCCGAGGGCGATGAGCCGATCTCCGACGCAGAGGGCCGCCAGCCCGTCGGCCAGCTCGAGGTCGAGCGCTCCCTCGATGCGGGCCACCTGCGCGAGCAGCGTCTCGCAGGCGTCGGAGTCCGTCTCGCCGCCGTGGACCAGGGCGCGAAGCTCGGCCGGCGTGCATGGCTCCGGCGGGCCCGGAGGCGGCACGAGCGCCAGGCACGAGGGTGCGGTGAGCGTGTCCGCTGCGTGGCTCGCTGCAACCGGCATCGATCAGATCGTGGCACGAGGGTCTGACACCGTAGGTCAAATATCCGTACCGCTCCAGACCGGATTCGGTCTGGGCGTACCCATGCTTGCGCCGGTCGACTCGGGGCTGCCGGGCGGCGTTGCACCTGGCGTTCGGTCATGCGGTAGCCAGGGCCGGCTGGCGCCGGCCACGAACACCGCACGACGTCGCCTCGCCCACGCTCGACGAGGCGGTGCGCGGCTCGATCGCGTCCGGCATCTCCTATGCGATCGCGGCCGGGAACTCGTCGGTCGACCCGTGCACCACCTCGCCCGCGCGCGTCGCCGAGGCGATCACGTCGGCGCGACGGGCAGCTCCGATGAGGCCGCCTGGTTCACGAACTGGGGCCCGTGCCTGGATCTCTTCGCGCCGGGGGTGTCCATCACCTCGGCAGGATCGACGAGCGACACCTCCAACCGCGTCGCCAGCGGCACCTCGATGGCTGCCCCCCCACGTCGCGGGGGCGGCGGCGCTCTACCTCGAGCTCCACCCGGCGGCGACCCCTGCCGCGGTGTCGCTGGCCGTCGCGGGCAACTCGACGGTCGGCGCCGTGGGCAGCACGCCGGGCGGCTCGCCGAACCTCCTCGTCTACAGCGCGTTCGCCGCGGCTGGACCTCCGGATGCGAGCTCACCCTCCGTCGTGCTGACGAGCCCCGCCGACGGCGCGACGGTCGCGGGCGCCGTCACGCTCGCAGCCGAAGCCTCGGACGACCTCGGCGTGACGCAGGTCGTGTTCCTCGTGGACGGGCAGCTCGCCGGCGGCGGCAACATCCCGCCGTACACGGCACGCTGGGACGCGACCGCCGTTCCGAACGGCGACCACCTCCTCGTCGCGCGGGCGACCGACGCGAGCGGCAAGGCCTCCGAGAGCGCGCCGGTCCACGCCATCGTCCAGAACCCCGGCCGGATCACGGTGTCGCTCGCGGGGGCGGGCGGTGGTCGGGGTGCAGCACCGTCTCGGGGAACGTCTGCAGCGTGACGATGAGCGGCGCGAGGTACGTCTTCGCCACCTTCCAACCGGCCTCCACCGTGAGCACCGCGAGCCCCTCCGACGGAGAGTGATCGCACGCGCGGCCGCACCTCCTCGGCGCAGCCGCGCGCGTCACGCCGGTCGTCCTACTTCTTCGTCTTCTTGTCTTCCCACCCTTCGCCGAGCCCGTTCGCCCAGTCGTCGAAGCGCATCTTCGCGTTCACGCCCCGATCGTCCCAGTAGACGTCGTTCGCGCGAACGTAGCCCCGGTAAGCCTCGAGGATACGGACGAAGTCAGCACCGTCGGCGCCGAGGCTCGAGTCGTTCGCACGCGCGTTCAGGAACCTGATCGTCGCGTCGCGGAGCAGCGCCTGGTCCTTCTTCGGCCACTGGACGAGGACCATGTCGTTGTCGGGGTTCCCGTCGGCCTTGTTCGCCTCGAGGATCGTCTTCAGGGCGGCCCCCTGCTTCCTCATGTTCTCGCCGTATGACGAGATCACGTGGTCGCGGGCGACGGACTGGAGCAGCGTTTGCTGGGCGACGCTCATCGAGTTCCACACCTGCTTGTTGATGATCATCCACGTGATGAGGAACTGCTGCTGCCATCCGGGGAGGTGCACGTAGCGGATGCCGACGGTGCCGGGGTTGTCCGCCGTGTTGAAGAGCTGCGAGAGGTCGTCGATCGGCGTCGCGAACTCGAAGCCCTGAAGCTGGCCGGTCTTGACCGCGTTGACGAGCGAGCCGCCGCCCGGGATCGCCGCGATGAACGAGATGTTCTTGGCCGGGATCACGCCGCGCGCCACGAGATCGTCACAGGCGCCTCCGAGGACGTTCTCGCCCGGCGGCAGGTAGCGGAGCTTCCAGGGCTGCTGGCAGAAACCTTCGAGGCCGATGCCGCGGACGCCGGGCGCGTCCCCGATCGGCTGGTAGAAGTAGCCGGAGAGCTGCTCCGAGCTGCCGACGACCGGGACGACCACGACGTTACGGCCGTTCAAGTCGAGGATCGACTGGATGAGCTCGAGGCCGGTCATCTGCCCGCCGTCGACGGACTTGCCGTACAGGAAGCCGACGTGCTCGTCGAAGTTCAGGCCGAACGGGACGCCCGAGTTGTAGATGAAGCCCCAGGCTCGGTTGAGCTCGCTGCCCGAATTGTACGCCGCGTCGAAACCACCGTTCGCGGCCCCGGCGCCGACGGCGGCCACGATGTCGCCGAACGCCGCCGGGAGGGCCGGCATCGGGGTGATCTTCGTGAACTTGATCTCGCCAGCCGGACCTATGACCGTCCGGCTGATGTCGAGCAGCTTGGAAGCGTAGGCGTCGGCTTGCGGCCCCATCGAGGCGGAGCCGCTGAAGCTGCGGAACCGGATCTCGATGGCGAGCGTGGATCCGGGCACGGCGAGCGCACCGGCGAGCATCGCAGCCACGGCAGCGCGCGCGAGAACGTGGAACCTGTTCATGCGACTCCTCCCTTGAGCATCGCCACGTGAACGGTGAGTGATTCGTTCACGATTGGAGAATGCCGACCGAGCGTAGCACGCCGCCGCGAGCAGGCATCGACAATTCCCTTGCGCCAGAGCCGCGACATCGTCACCCAAGGTGCACGATGGTGGGTGGTGTGCGTGCCCGACCACACGGTCCGGCGATATCGTACGCCCCCTCCGCGGCCTGGTGCCGCACGCGCACACGCACCCCGCTCGATACCGCTCTCTAGCGATTGTTGACTCTCGGCGGATGCGGCCCTTACGCTCATCGCTTGTCGCGAATGTCGGGACGAGCTCGCGCCGGTATCCACCCAAGGTGCCCGCACATGTCGAAAGAGGAGATCTCGCCTGGAAACGCACGCCCGGCCCCCGCGGTCGAGACGCGCGTGAGGGCGCTCCGCCTCGGCCTCACGGTCAAGATCGTCGGCATCTCCGGCGCCTCCATCGCGCTCGTCGCGCTCATCCTCGGGATCTCGTTCGGGCGCGAGGTGGAGAAGCTGCTGCAGGAGGAGCTCACCACCCGCGGGCGCATGGCGGCGCTGTCGCTCGCGAACACCTCGACGAGCCTCGTCTTCGCGCAGGACCTCTCCGGCCTGAAGGCGGTCGCCACCGCCACCCTCGCGGACGTGCCCGGCGCGGCGTACGTCCTCGTCCGCGGTGACCGCGGCGAGGTCCTCGCTGAGGCCGTCGAGGAATCGCTCGGCAAGGCACGCCCCAAGGCCATCCCGCTCGCGGAGCTCGACCTCGGGAGCCGCTTCCTCGAGCGCACCATCGGCGTCGGCGACGAGCAGATGCTGCACGTCGTCGCGCTCGTCAGCTTCAAGGGGAAGACCGAGGTGCAGTACCTCGACCCACTCGGCCTGAACCCGGGCGCGGGCGCCGGCACGTCCGGGGTCAAGATCCTCGGCTCGGTGGAGATCGGGTTTCCGCTCGCGCACCTCACCGCCCAGATCGCCGCCGCCAGCCGCCGCTCCGCGGCCCTCGCGGCGTTGGTCTTCGTCGCGTGTCTCCTCGCGATGTTCCCCCTCGCGCGTTTCACGACGCGCCCGCTCGCGGAGCTCTCCAGGGCGGCGCTCGGCATCGCCAACGGCGACCTGCGCCAGGACGTGAAGCGCGCCGGGAATGACGAGATCGCCGACCTCGCGGGGAGCTTCACGCGCATGATCTCGGAGCTGCGTTCGATGCTCGCGGAGCTGAAGGAGGCGGCGGGGGCGCTCGCGCAGGAGTCCGACGCGATGCTCGGCGCGGCGACGCGGCAGGCGGCGATGGCCGCGCAGCAGTCCGCCTCGGTCGCCGAGATGAACGCGTCCATCCGCGAGATCGCCCAGACCTCGAGCATCGCCACCGAGCACGCGGACCGCGTCATCGCGGTCACGCAGACGGCGGAGGAGTCGTCGCGGGCCGGCGAGGGGATCGTCGAGGAGGCGGTCGGCAGCACCGCGCACGTGGAGCAGCACGTCGCCGCCATCGCCACGCGGCTCGGGGACCTCTCGAGCCGCGTGAACCAGATCGGCGACATCATCGCCACCGTGAAGGACCTCGCCTCCCGCTCCAACGTGCTCGCCCTGAACGCGGCGATCCAGGCGTCGCGCTCCGGTGAGGCGAGCGCGGGGTTCTCGGTGATCGCTCGAGAGATGCGCGCGCTCGCCGAGCAGTCGAGCGGCACCGCCGGCGAGGTGCCGAAGCTCCTCGGCGAGATCGTCGAGTCCACCGAGACGGCGGCCACGGCGACGCAGCAGGGCACCGAGAAGGCGCGCTCCACCGCGGCGCTCGCTCGCCGCGCCGGCGCGACGATCGGCAACCTCAGCAACGTCTGCCGCGAGTCAGCGGCCGCCGCCCGTCACATCGCCGAGAGCTCACGGCAGCAGGCGACGGGCGTGAACGAGGTCGTGACGGCGCTCGCGCAGCTCGCCCGCACCGCCGAGGGCAACGTCGAGGGCAGCGAGGAGATGCGGCGCGTCGCGGAGCGGCTGAAGACCGTCTCCGGCCGGCTGACGCGCCTCGCGGAGCGCTACAGCAGCTAACCCGTGGAGGAAGACATGGCTCGCACGCAGAAGGCGCTGTTCCGAAGTCTCGTCGCGTCGACGGTCGCCGTCCTTACGCTCTCCGCCGGTCCCGCGCGCGCGGAGGAACCGGTCTACGAGTTCGGGGTCCTGCCGCAGGTCGCGACCGGCAAGCTCGCCGAGATGTGGGTGCCGTTCCTCGACAAGCTGAGCGCGTCGTCGGGCGTGAAGCTCAAGTTCGTCACGGCGCCGAGCATCTCCGACTTCGGGACGCGCGCCGCGGCCGGAACCTACGCGTTCTACTACCACAACACCCTCGCGTACGTTCAGCAGGACGACAAGTACAGGGCCTTCGCGCGCGAGGTGGGCGCGAGGACGAAGGGCGTGCTCGTCGTCGCGAAGGACAGCAAGCTCTCCAGGCTCTCCGACCTCAAGAACGCCACCGTCGCGATCCCGAGCGCGGGCTCTTTCGGCGCGGCCGTGCTCCCGCTCTTCGCGCTCCAGACCGAGGGCGGGCTCGACCTCCAGAAGGACGTGAAGGTCGTGGTGTCCGGCTCCCATGAGGCCGGCTACCAGGCGGTCCTCCAGGGCAAGGCGGACGCCGCGGGCGGCCTCACCCGAACGTTCGAGCTCTTGCCAGACGCGGATCGCGCCCGCCTCCGCGTCTTCTACACGACCAAGGACTACTCACCGCTCCCCTTCGCCGCGCGGAAGGACGTGCCGGCCGACGTGGTCGCGAAGCTCCAGAAGGCGCTCGTCTCGTTCTCGAAGGATCCGGCGAACGCCGCGATCCTCGAGGCGCTCAACATGAAGAAGGGGTTCGAGGCGGCGAGGCCGTCCGACTGGGACGACGTGCGTCACACCCGCGACGAGCTCGTCCGCGTGTCGAAGACCCTCGCCGCGAAGTGATCCGCCGCGTGGGCGAGCGAGCCGATACCCGGGGCGCTGGCGACAGGCGCCGCGAGCTCGTCGAGGAGCTCCGCGCGATCGAGCGCGATTGGTCGCGCGTTCGCGCGGGGCTCGTCGAGCTGGGCCCCGGTGAGCGCCTCCCCGGGCTGCACCTCGTCATGGGGCTCGACGGCGGCCGCATGCTCCTCCCGTGCGCGCGCGTCGCGGAGATCGCGCGCGTCGTCGCGTGCGAGCCGCTCGCCGGCGCCCCGCCGTGGGTGCTCGGCACGTTCATGTGGCGGGGCAGCCCCGGCGTCGCCGCCGACCTCGGGGCGAGGCTCGGGGGCGAGCGGGCCTCGTCGCTCGAGGCGCTCATGGTGATCCTCGACGGGAGACCAACCGTCGCCCTCGTGGTGCACGACGTGCGCGGGCTCGTCGAGGACCCGCTCCTCGCCGACGGCGGCTCCGCGCGCGCCGAGGAGCGCCTCGTCGTCGGCGCCTGCCGCGTCGACGACGAGGCGGTGCCGCTGCTCGCGCCGGAGGCGCTCGAGCGCGAGCTGCGAGAGGTCGCGTGAACGCGCCGCCCCCCTTCGCTGACCTCTCCGAGGTCGCGCTCGCGCTCCAGCGTGTCAGCGGGATCGTCTTCTCGGACCGGCACGGGGAACAGGTGCGCTCGGGGCTCGCCCGCGCGTCGGAGGCGCTCGGCATCGATGCGCGCGCGTTCCTCGCCCGCGTCCGGACCGGAGACCCCGCCGCGCTGCAGGCGCTCGTGGACGGCTCCGTCGTCGCCGAGACCTACTTCTCGCGCCACCCGGCGCAGCTCTCGGCGCTCCGTGACGCGCTCCGGAGCTCGGCCGGCGACCGGCCCCTCCGCGTCTGGTGCGCGGGCTGCGCCTCGGGTGAGGAGGCCTACACGATGGCGGCCCTCCTCCTCGAGGAGGGGCGCGGCGCCGCCGGGTCCGTGCTCGGGACCGACGTGTCCGAGAAGGCGCTCGAGGCGGCGCGCCGGGGCCGTTACGGGCACTGGTCGCTCCGCGCGCTCCCCGCCGCCGTTCGCGCGCGCTGGCTCCGGGCCGAGCGCGAGCACTGGACCGTCGTACCCGAGGTGCGCGAGCTCGCGGTGTTCCGCCGGCACAACCTCGTCACGGACCCGCCGCCGGCGGACGGGTTCGACGTCGTCCTCTGCCGGAACGTCCTCATCTATTTCGATCGCCCGACTGCGCAGAAGGTGGTCCAGCGGCTCTTCGACGCGGCTCGGCCCGGCGGGCTCGTGGCGCTCGCGCCCGCCGAGAACGCCCTCGCGCTACCGCTCGGGTTCGAGTCGATCGAGCACCGAGGAGGCGCGCTGTGGCGCAAGGTGCGCCCGCCCGCGCGCGCGCGGCCCGTGCCGACGGCCGCCCCGGGCGTCCGACCTGCGGAGGCGCCGGCGGCGCGCCCGCGCTCGCTGCAGACCGAGACCGCGCTCCGCCCACCCGCGTCTCCGGCGGGCGCGCAGGAGCGCGAGCCGCACCACGACGCGCTCCGCGAGGCGCGCCGCGCGGCCTCCGAGATGCGCTGGGGCGACGCGGAGCGCCACGCGAGCGAGGCGGGGGAGGCGAGCCTCCGGCCCGAGCCGTTCCTCTTCGCCGCCGCCGCGGCCGAAGCCCGCGGGGACCTCCCCGCCGCCGTTCGATGGGTCGGGCGCGCGCTCTTCCTCGACGCTGGGCACCCGGTCGCCCGGGCATCGCTCGTCCCGCTGCTCGAGCGGCTCGGCCAGCGCGAGGAGGCGGCACGCGCGCGCCGCCGGGCGCTGGACGCGCTCGCAGGGATCCCGGACGAACAGCTCCTGCCCGGGATCGAGCCCGTCGCGGCGGGTGCGCTCCGCGACGCCCTGACGGCGCCGCGCCGGCTGGAGGTGTCCAGGTGAACTCGAGTCGCTTCGCGCTGCCGCTCCGCTGGGGCGTCCTCGTCGTGGGCTGGGCGGCGCTGCTCGCCGGTGCGTCCGCGATGGTGATCCCCTCGCGCGCCGCGCTCGTCGTGGCGCTCGGCGTAGCCGCCGCCGCGGTCGCGGCGGTCGCCGTCGCGATCTCCGGCCCCGCGGAGCGCCTCGCGGAGGCCGCCGCGGCCGCAGCACGCGGTGACCCTGCCGCGCTCCCGGAGCCCGGCGGGCCCGCCGAGATCCAGCGCACCGCGCGCGGCCTCGACGCGCTGCGCGCCCGCCTGACCGGCGCGCTCGCGGAGCTCTCGAAGGGCTCCGCGCAGCTCGGCGCCGAGTCGCGCGCCCTGCAGGACGGCCTCGCGCGCCAGAACGAGCTCGCGACGCGCCAGTCGGCCGCGGTCACGGAGACGAGCGCGACGGCCGCGGAGATCGCCCAGACCGCGAAGGCGGCGGCGCTCCACGCGGACGAGGTCATGCAGGTCGCCCAGCGCTCCGAGGACCTCTCCTGCGAGGGCCAGCAGGTGCTCGAGCGCGCGGTGGAGACGATCCGCGGCCTCGCGGAGCAGGTGCATACGCTCTCGGGCGCGATCGCCGAGTCCGCCCAGCGATCGCGCCACATCGGCGAGATCGTCGCCGGCCTGAAGGAGCTGGCGGAGCAGACGAACCTGCTGTCCCTGAACGCGTCGATCGAGGCGGTCAAGGCGGGCGAGCGGGGCCGTGGGTTCGCCGTCGTCGCGGCCGAGATGGGGAACCTCGCCGAGCAGTCGAAGTCCTCGGCCGCCGAGGTGCGCAGCATCCTCGTGGACGTGGAGAAGGGGACGCGCGCGGCGATGGCGGTCGCGGAGGAGGGCGCGCGCCGCGCGCGCGGCGCGATGGAGCTCGCCGGAGAGGCGGCGAAGACCATCTCGGGGCTCACGCAGGCGATCCGAGACTCGTCGGTGGCGGCCCGGCAGATCGCGAACAACACGCGGCAGCAGGGGATCGGCGTCGAGCAGATCGTCGCAGCCCTCGCGGACATGTCGTCGGTGTCGGAGGAAGTGGTGGCCGGCACGGGGGCCGTGGAGCGAACGACCACGAGCCTCTCCGCCCTCGCGGGCCGGCTCGAGCAGGCGAGCGCCGGCCGCGCCGCCGGGGAGCCCGCATGAAGGTGCTGATCGTCGACGACACGAACACGCTGCGCTCCCTCGTCCAGATCTACCTGCTCGCGCCCGGCTGGGAGTTCGTCGAGGCGCAGAACGGCGCGGACGGCCTCGAGAAGGCGCGCAGGCTTCGCCCCGACGTCGTCATTTCCGACGTGAGGATGCCGGTGATGGACGGGTTCGAGCTCTGTGCCGCGATCCGCAGCGACCCCGCGCTGCGCGACATCCCCGTGGTGCTCCTCACCATGCTCGGCGACGAAGGCTCGCGGGACCGCGGAAGGCTCGTCGGCGCGAGCGCCTTCCTCACGAAGCCGATCTCTCCGGGCACGCTGCGGGACACCGTCCGCGCCGCCGTTGCCGCGAAGGAGCGCCGTTGACGACCTGCGGGAGCGACCCCACCGCGCCACCGGACGGCGAGCGGCGCGGGGCGATCCTGCGAGAGCGAGCGCGCGAGCTCGCCCAGAACCGCGAGAGCCTCAGAGTCGAGACGGTCTCCCTCCTGCCCTTCGAGGTCGGCGGGGAGCGGTACGCGGTCGAGGTGACCGGCGTGCACCAGGTGCTCGACGCGCGCCTCGTCGATCCCCTGCTCGGCGCCCCGCGGGGCGTCGTCGGGGCGATCATGTCCCGGAGCCGTCCGGTGCCGGTGTTCGACCTGCGCTTCCTCCTCGGGCTCGACGGGGGTGGCCTCACCGATCTCGTCCGCGTCGTCCTGGTGGACGACGGCGGCGATCTCTTCGGCTTCGCGGTGGAGCGCGTGGCGGCGCGCGTCGAGGTCCCCGCGACCGACCTGCGGCCCACCGAAGGCGGCCCCTTCCGCTGGATGGCGCCGGACCGGCTGGCGGTCCTCGATCCGTCGCGCCTTGGCGTCGCCGGCGGGGAGGTCGGCTAGGCGTGTCCGACGTCATCGACCAGGTGTGGCCGGTCTTCGAGGCCGAGACCCGCGAGCAGGCGCTGGCGCTGGCGGCGGGCGTCATGGAGCTCGAGGGGCCCGGCGCCGCCGACCGCACGGGCCCGCTCCTCCGCATCGCCCACACGATGAAGGGTTCGGCGGCGAGCGTCGGGGCTCCGGACATCGAGCGCGCCGCCCACGCCATCGAGGACGTGCTCGCGCTCGACGGCGGGAGAGGACTTTCCGCGCACGCAGTGGAGGCGGTCCTACACGCCGCGAGCGCGATCGAGGAGTCCCTCGCCCCCATCGCGCGCGGCCGGATCACCGGCCTGGAGCGGCTGCTCGCCGAGCTCGCGCCACCGCAGGCGCCGGGTCGGGCATCCGCGGCCGGCGAAGCGGCGCCGGACGACGCAGCGCCCGAGCCGGACGACCTGGAGGCGCTCTCGGAGGAGATCGGCGCGCTCTGCACGGCGGACGGCCCCGAGCGCGTCGCCCGCGCGGAAAGGGCGCGCGCCGCCGCGGAGCGGCTCGCGTCGACGCTCGGCGGGCGGGCCGCGGAGCTCGCGCGGAGCGTGGCGCTCACGGCGGCCGAGCTCGAGGGCGGTGGCGCGGACGTTCCGCGGGCGATCGCGCGCGCGGTCGCGGACCTCGTCGATCTGCGCGGTGCGGCGCGCGTCCGGGCGGCGTCCGCGCCGGCCGATCCCGCTCGCGAGGCGGCGGACGCGCCCCGCGGGGAGGAGCGCAGGATCCGGGTGGACGCGGCGCAGCTCGACGCCGTGTCTGGGGACGTGGATCAGATCGTCGTCGGCGTCTCGCGCCGCGAGCGGCGCGGGCGGGACTTCCAGCGCCTCGAGCAAGCGATCCGCGAGGCGGCACGCCTCGTCCAGCGGGGGCTCGCAGAGGCCGGCCTCCGCGAGGAGGCGAGGCCGCGGGCGCTCGCGGACGGCCTCGAGCGCCTGCGGGCGATCGGCGTCGACTTCGGGCGCCACGCGCGCGAGCTCCGCCGCGAGTCGGACCGCGAGCGCGTGTCCGCGCACGCGCTCCGCGATGCGCTCCAGGACCTCCGGATGGTCCCGGCGCAGACGGCCCTCGCCGCCCTGCGGCCCACGGTCCGCGACCTCGCCGCGAAGCTCGGGAAGACGGTCGCCCTGCGGCTCGCCGGCGGCGACGTACGCCTCGACCGGCGTGTCCTCGACGAGCTGAAGGCGTCGCTTCTGCACCTCGTGCGAAACGCCCTCGATCACGGCATCGAGGCCCCCGGGGCGAGGCGCGCGGCCGGCAAGCCTGCCGAAGCGACGCTCGAGGTCCGGGTCGAGGCACGGAAGGACCACGTCGTGTTCACGGTGCGGGACGACGGCGCGGGGCTGTCGCCGGAGCGCCTGCGGGCCGCAGCCGTGCAGCGGGGCCTCGTCTCGGCGGCCGACGCCGCCCGCCTCAGCGACGCCGACGCCGCCCGGCTCGCGTTCCAGCCGGGCGTCTCCACCGCCGCGGAGATCACCTCGCTCTCCGGCCGCGGTGTCGGGCTCGACGTCGTCGCCGAGGCTGCGCGCCGGCTCGGCGGGTCGGCGAGCGTCTCGTTCGAGCGCAGCCGCGGCACGACGTTCGTCCTCGAGGTCCCGCTCGCGCTCTCCGGCTCGTCGGGGCTCCTGTTCCGCGCTGCGGGCGGGCTGGGGATCGTCCCCGCGGACGCGGTGGAGCGCGTGCTCCTCGTCTCGCCGCGGGACGTCGGGACCGTCGCCGGGCAGGCCACCGTCGACGTGGATGGCGCGCCGGTGCCGTTCTCGTCGATGGCGCAGGCGCTCGGGGCCACGGGAGGCTCCGCGGGCACGGGCTCCGCCATCGCGCTCCTCGTCGCCTCCGGAGGCAAGCGGGTGGCGCTCGCCGTCGACGACGTGCTCGGCGAGCAGCCCATCGTCGTCGCGTCGCTCGGCCGTCGCATGGCGTCGGCCCGGCACATCGCGGGCGCGGCGGCGCTCGACGACGGCCGCGTCGTCGCGGTCCTGCAGCCGGCGCATCTCGTCGGCGCGGCGCGGGTGACGCAGGCCGCGCCGCAGGCGGCGCGCCCCCGCATCGTCGTCGCCGACGACTCGCTCACGACGCGCACCGCCGCCAAGGCGATCCTCGAGATCGCGGGCTTCCAGGTGCTCCCGGCCGCCGACGGCGAGGAGGCGCTGGCCCTCGCCCGCGATCCGGGGTGCGAGCTCGTGGTGAGCGACGTGCAGATGCCGCGCCTCGACGGGCTCGGGCTCACGCGCCGCCTCAAGGCGGACCCGAGACTCTCGCGCATCTCCGTCATCCTCGTGACCGCGCTCGACGCGCCCGAGGACCGCGCAGCGGGCCTCAAGGCCGGCGCGGACGGCTACCTCGTGAAGCGCGACGTGCAGCGCGGCAAGCTGCTCGAGCTCGTGCGGCAGCTGCTCCCCGCATGATCCGCTGCCTCGTCGTCGACGACGCGCGCGCTTTCCGAGCGGTGCTCCGACACATCCTGTCGACCGCCCCCTGGGTCGAGGTGGTCGGCGAGGCGTGCGATGGCCGCGAGGCGGTCGCGCTCGTCCGAACGCTGCGACCCGACGTCGTGACGATGGACGTGCGCATGCCCCACCTCGACGGGCTGGCGGCGCTCGAGGAGATCATGCGCGTCGCGCCGACGCCGGTGATCGTGGTGAGCGCGGAGGCGGACGGCAACGCGCAGCAGCTCTCGTTCCGCGCGCTCCAGCTCGGCGCGATCGAGGTGCTGCCGAAGCCGCGCGACCCCGGCACGCCGCGGTTCGAGCGCCAGGCCGAGGCGATCCGGCAGGCGGTGCGCGCCGTCGCGGGGCTCGTTCTCGTCGGGCGGCGGCGACCGCTCGCCCCCCCCTCCCCCGGCCCCGCCCGCGCGCCGGCACGACGGGGCGCGCCCGTCCTGCCCCGCTCCCCGCCGGCGCCGCTGCCCGCCGGCGGCGTCGACGTCGTCGCAATCGCGGCCTCGACCGGCGGCCCGGCCGCGCTCGCGACGATCCTCGCGCCGCTCCCGCGCGATCTCGCCACGCCCGTGCTCGTCGCCCAGCACATCGCCGCCGGATTCGAGCTGGGGCTCGCGAGGTGGCTCGGCTCGATCACGCGGCTCGACGTGCGGATCGCGGAGAACGGTGCGCCGCTCGTGCCGGGAACGGTCTATCTCGCCCCCGACGGGCGGCACCTCGGCCTGTCGGGCCGTCGCATCCGCCTGAGCGACGAGCCGCCCGTCGAGGGGTTCCGCCCCTCAGCGACGCGCCTGTTCGCCTCCGTCGCTCGCGAGTTCGGTGCGCGGGCGGCGGGTTTCGTCCTGTCCGGGATGGGGAGTGACGGTGCCGAGGGGCTCGCGCTCGTGCGGGCCGCCGGCGGCTACACGGCAGCGCAGAATGCGGCGACCTCGGTGATCTTCGGGATGCCCCGCGTCGCTCTCGAGTCGGGCGCGGCGGCGCACGAGCTGGACCTCGAGGAGATCCCGAAGATCATCGAGGGGCTCGCCGCCGGTAACCTCGATCGCCGCGAATCCGAAAGGCCGCCGGAGCAGGCGACGCGATCACTGCCCGCGAAGCGGTGACGCTCGTCGCCGTGCAGCGCCGCCGCGGGCGCGAGCGCGCCTACGGTCTCCTCGCCGCGATCCACACTGCGGCGTCCCACGCGTTGTGGATGGCGATGAACAGGTGCAGCAGGTTTCAGTAGCCGCGGGAGGGGTGTTCCCTCGGGCGGCGCAACGTGGCGCGGAGACACGCAGTGGAGTCACTCCAAGCGTGCTCTGACCCACACGTACGCTGGATGCCTTCGTCGCGTGCCGTAGCTTAGCGCCGCCGATCACGTGAATCGGCGCGGTAACCCCCTCAACGCACATCAAACACATGGAGAAGAGAAGATGAGACTCGCAGCTCGGGTGCTGGCCAGCCTCGCCCTGCTTTCCGGCACCGCGATCGCCCAGACAGGCAACGGCGCAATGTCCGGCGCGCACTACAACCTCAACATCATCGGAGTGAATGACTGCACCCGGTCCGATCCCGCGTCCGAGAACGGGCACGTGATCTTCGTGAAGATTCAGGGCGGCAACAAGATCCAGCTGTTCGAGTCCTTCGACCAGAGCTTCTGGGTCGAGGACAGCATCGCGTGCGACGGCAGCCCGGCCAAGTTCCATCTTCCGGCCAACTACACCTGCAACACGTATGACGATGCCGGCGCCTGCACGGACTACACGCTGTTCACCGAGTACTCCGTCTGGGTGCGCGCCCTCGGCCAGCCGGGCGGGGGCGCCACCATGACCACCTGCGCGTACGACGATACGGGCGACAAGGTCTGCTCGACCGATTCCGTCATCGGCGACAAGGTCGGCGACCCGCTGTTTCGCAATGGCGGGCAGACCAAGTTCCAGAACGTGACAAGCCAGCTCACGAGCCTGTACGTCGACCTCGACGGCGACGGCACCCTCGAGCGGATCCCGCTCTTCTCGGACTTGCTGCAGGACTACTTCTGGCAGTACGACAACCACGGGCTGCGCCTCGCGCAGCTCCGGTTCTATCCGCTCTAGGACGCGGACGCATCAGGCCGCGAGGCTTCGCGCCTCGCGGCTCTTCTCATGCGAGCCCTCCTCACTTTCCTCGGAGCCGCCGCGCTCGCGTGTCCGATCGCGGCGCGCGTCGAGCCCGCCGGCGGCCCTCCTTCGGCGGACCCGGGTTCCGCCCGCCCGCTCGTCCGCACCCCGCGGTTCGAGTTCGGCACTGTGTCAGGGGGCACGGTCGTGGAGCACGAGTTCCCCGTCGAGAACCGGACCTCGGCGCCGGTCCGGGTCGTCCGGGCGTCGATGACGCCCGGGGTCGAGCTCACGCCCATGCCTCCGCGCATCGAGCCGGGCGGCACGGGCGCGCTCCGCGTCCGCATCGACACCACGCGGCTGCGGGGCGACATCGACGGCGAGATCGTCGTCGCGCTCGACGACCCGCTCCGCACGCAACTCGAGCTGTCGATCGCGGGCCGGATCGTCGGGGCCCTCGAGATCTCTCCCCTCCCCGCGCTGTTCCTCGCCGCTCTGCGCGGCGAGCGCAAGGAAACCTCGGTCGAGATCCTGAACCACGAGACCTCACCAATGCGGATCACGAAAGTCGAGTACCCGCGGGAGCGGTTCTCCGTCCGCGTCGAGCCTCTGGAGCAGGGGCGGCGGTACCGCCTCACGCTCACGCTGCCGCGGTCGGCAGCCGTCGGAAGGCGGACGGACGCGATCCTCGTCCACACCTCGAGCGCGACGATGCCCGTCGTCCGGATCCCGGCGAATGTCTACGTCCACGAGCGGGTCCATGCGTTTCCGGACACGCTCGATCTCGGCGCTATTCCGCTGGCGGAGCTCAGGCGGGATCCCTCGCTCGCGGCGCGGCTCGCCCAGATGGTCATGATCTACCGGGCAGGCGGCCGCGACTTCCGCGCGGAGATCTCGACGGACCTGCCTTTCCTCCGCACGAGCACGGAGCGCGGGCCCGCCGGCGACAGGATCCAGGCCACGATCGCACTCGACCCCGCTGCCCTCCGTCCGGGCCCGATCCGCGGCAGGCTCCTCGTCCGGACGAATGATCCGAAGTTCCCGGTCCTGACCGTGCCCGTCACCGGCGCCATCCTGGGAGACGCCGCCGGCGAGGACGGGACGCGATGATCACTCCCCTCCGTGAGCACCAGCTCGGTCGTGATCGCGAGCGCCGGACCGCAGCTCCGGTAGAGCGGGCACGCGCTCGCGAAGAAGCCGTGGACGCGCTCGGCGGTCTCGCGGTGGTCGGCCGCGGCAAGGACCTCGAGCCCCACGTGGATGCGCCGGATGACGAGCACCTTGTCCTCGAGCTCCACCTCGCCCGTCGCGCGCCCGACGACCCGCCCCTCTACACTGTCGGTATGTTTTGCGTCGAGCGGGGCGCAAGCGTCGAATGAGAGCGCGGAGCGGGTCATGAGCTTCGACGGCAAGGGGACCTGGTCCCGCGCCGACGGCCCCAAGGTCGAAGGTGCCCGGCAGTCCTCGTACGACACCGACGGCTCGTCCCTGCAAACCTTCGGCGCGCTCCGCGCCGTGCTGACCTCGTCGTCGGTGTGTCCCTGCGTCGGGCAGCAGAGCATCGGGTCGAAGGAGGGCGAGGCGACTGCCTTCCGCGAGCTTCTGCCCAGGGTCTGCGATGAGCTGGGCGGGCAGTTCCGGATCGTCACCGGCGACGCGGGCCTCTGCGCCCGCGAGAACGCCGCGCTCGTCAGCGAGCTCGGCCGCTGGTACGTGTTCGGCCTCAAGGGCAACCAGCCCCACCGTACGGCCTCGCATGCGAGCACCGGCACTACTCCGTCGGCAAACCCCTGGCGCGCACCGTCGAGAAGTACCGCGGCCACACCATCGAGCGCGAGCTGTATGCCCGCGACGTGGCCGGCGATCCCGAGGCTGACATCGAGGACGCTCGGCAGCTCTGGTACGTTTGCCAGGCGACCTACGACCGGCGCGGCGAGTGCATCGCCGCGGAGCAGCGGTACTTCGTCACATCGATCCCCGCCGGGACCCTGAGCCGGGACCAGGATCTGGCGCTGGTGCGCATGCACTGGGGGATCGAGAACAGCTGCCACTGGACGATGGACGTCATGCTCGGCGAGGACGACTCCCAGCCATGCCAGGCGAGCAGGGCGTCCATCGAGACGGCGAGTTGGCTCCGGATCATCGGCTACAACGCGGTGAGCGCGTGGCGGCAGCAGTCGCCGCCCAGGGACCGCAAGCCCGTCGCGTGGTCGCGCGCCATGGAGACGCTGCGCGACGCGCTCCTCTTCGCCCAGGTCGATCACCACGAGGCAATCCAAGACACCGCCTGATGCACGGCCCGCCGGCCACCCCCTTCTTCATTGCGCGCTGACATCTCGAATCCGTGCCGCCGCACTCGGCCCGGGCCACCTGCGTCCCGCCGCCCCGAGCGCGGCGCCTCGACGCCGGTGAAGCTCAACCGACCTGAGCGGGGATCGGGTCTGGCGGGGGGGGGGGCGAGCGGGGGGCTGTTTACAGGATGCGCATTATCGGTCGCGAATCACGGTTTGGAGTTCCTACCCGCCGAGTGAGATCCGCGTTGCGAATGTGTGCACGCGCCTTCGGCCGCACGCCGCGCCGCCAAAGCCCGCGATGCCTCAGGCGCCTTACAGTACAGGGAAGGCGCGCACCGCTCACCAATCAGGTCTGAACGCAGGCGCACCATCCCGGCGCCCGCTATGATCGCCGCCCGGAGGCGGAGCATGCGCGAGCACCGGATCGCGGCCATCCCCGGCGACGGCATCGGACCCGAGGTGATCGGCGCGGGACTCGAGGTGCTGCGGGCGCTCGCCGCCGGCGACGGCGGGTTCCGGCTCCGTGTCGAGACCTTCCCGTGGAGCTCGGAGACGTTCCTGCGCGACGGCCGCTACGTCCCGGAGGGTGGCCTCGAGCGGCTCCGCGGGTTCGACGCGATCTTCTTCGGCGCGGTGGGGAGCCGGGACGTCCCGGATCACGTGTCACTCTGGGGGCTGCGACTCGCCATCTGCCAGGGGTTCGACCAGTACGCGAACGTGCGGCCGGTCCGGGTCCTCCCGGGGGTGAGGAGCCCGCTCGGGGAGCGGGCGCGGATCGACTGGGTCGTCGTCCGGGAGAACTCGGAGGGCGAGTACTCCGGCGTCGGGGGGCGCGTCCACCGCGGGCTGCCCACGGAGGTGGCGACCGAGACCGCGGTCTTCACGCGGACCGGCGTCGAGCGGATCCACCGCTTCGCCTTCGAGCTGGCGCGGCGGCGGCCGGCGCGGCGGCTCACGCTCGTGACGAAGTCGAACGCGATGCGGCACGGCCTCGTGCTCTGGGACGAGATCTTCGCGGAGGTGGCGAAGGAGTACCCGGACGTCGCGACCGATCGCGAGCTCGTCGACGCGGCCACGACGCGCATGGTGCTCCGCCCTGAGTCGCTCGACGTCCTCGTCGCGACCAATCTCCACGCGGACATCCTCTCCGACCTCGCCGCCGCGCTCGCTGGCAGCCTCGGCATCGCCCCGACGGCGAACCTCGACCCCGAGCGGCGGTTCCCGTCGATGTTCGAGCCGATCCACGGGTCGGCCTTCGACCTCGTCGGGAAGGGGATCGCGAATCCGGTCGCCACCTTCTGGACGGCGGCGCTCATGCTCGACCACCTCGGCGAGGAAGCGGCCGCGCGCCGGCTGATGGCCGCGGTCGAGGCGGTGACGGCGAGCGGGATCGTGACCCCGGATCTCGGCGGGCGCGCGACGACCGCGGAGGTCACCCGGGCCGTGTGCGAGCAGCTCGCGCGGTGAGGCCGCGCCGCGATCAGCGCGATCAAAGATCGAACGACGGGCGGCGGATGAGCGCGCGTCTACGGGCGGCGGGCGCCGCGCGGGCCGCTCTTGCGCCGTAGGCCACTCCGGCCTACGCTTCCCGCCTATGAAGAGAAGCAAGGCCAGGGAGGAGACGGTCCGCGTTCGGTTCACCGCGGCCGAGCTGGAGCCGGTGCGCCGCGCCGCCGCCGCCGAAGGCGTGCCGCTCTCGACGTACCTGCGCCGCCTCGCCATCACGTCGCGGGCGGCGCCCGGCGCGCAGGACGAGCGAGTGCGGCGGGCGCTCGCGGCGCTCGGGTCGCTCTCCAAGGCTGAGGCGGACGAGCTGCGCGAGGACGTGCGCGAGCTGCGCGGGGGCTGGGACCGCCGTGGTCGTCGCTGACACAGACGTGCTCATTGACGCCCTGGAGGGCGAACGGGAGCCGGCGCGTGCGCGTATCGATGCGCTCACTCGCCGCGGTGAGCTGGCGACGACCGCCGTCAACCTGTTCGAGCTGACCGGCGGACGGCGGACGACAGTGCATCGCCTGGAGCTTATCCACGCTGCGCTCGGCCCGGTCCCCGTGCTCTCCGTGACCCGCGGCGCGGCCGAGCTGGCCGCCGCGACGCGGCGCTATCTGGAGCGACGAGGGGAGGGCATCGGCGCGGCGGACTACCTCGTCGCGGGCGTGTGCATCGCCCACGGGTTCCCGCTGCTCACGAGGAACGTGCAGCACTTCGCGCGCGTGCCGGGGCTCGACCTGGCGCCGCTGTGACCGGGAACCCTTCGTGGTCGAGCCCGTTCCCCGCGCCCGCGGGTGATGAGCCGCGCGAGTCCCAGCGCTAGCCGCCTGGTGTCGGTGGCGCGTCGTCCTCGACGTACGCGCGGACGACGCTCGCGAAGTCGGGGTCGCCCGAGAACCCGAGCCGCTCCGCGCGCGACGAGTCCCACCGCGCCGGCCAGCTCGCGACGATCCGCTCGACGGCCGGGTCCGGCTCCCAGCGGATGCGCTCGACCGCCTCGCGCCCGGCGACCTGCTCGAGGGCCTGGACCATGTCCGCCACCGAGACGGAGAGGCCCGGCAGGTTCAGCGCGCGGACGGCCCCGAGCGCCGCGCCCGGCAGCTCGTGGCCGAGGACGAGGCTCTCGACCGCCCGGCGGGGCGACAGGATCCACACGCGCGTCGCGGGCGACACGGGGCAGATCGCCTCGCGCCCCGAGAGCGGCTCGCGGATGATGCCGCTCGCGAACGCGGAGGCCGCGCGGTTCGGCGTGCCGGGTCGGACGCTCACCGTCGGGAGCCGGAGGACGCGCCCGTCCACGAGCCCGCGGCGCGTGTAGTCGGCGACGAGCAGCTCGCCCATCGCCTTCTGCGCGCCGTACGAGGACTGGGGGCGCAGCGGCGTGTCGTCGCCGACGAGCGCGGGGAGCTCGCCGCCGTAGACCGCGACCGAGCTCGTCGAGACGAGCCGCGGCGCGCGAGCGAGCGCGCGGCAGGCGTCGAGGAGCCGGCGCGTGCCGTCGAGGTTCACGCGCATGCCGAGATCGAGGTCCGCCTCGGCCTGCGCGCTCACCACGGCGGCGAGGTGGAACACCGAGGCGGTGTCGGTTCCGATCGCCCTCCGGAGCAGCGCCTCGTCGGCGAGGTCGCCCGTCACGACCTCCACCCGCGGATCGCGGAAGCCGTCCGCGGGGACGAGGTCCACGAGGACGAGCCGCTCGAGCTCCCGCGGAGCGCCGTCGGGCCCCGCGAGCCGGCCGCGCTCGAGGAGCGCGCGCGCGAGCCGCCGCCCCAGGAACCCCGCTCCTCCGGTGATGACGACCTTCATGGCGCTTCCCGACGACGCTCGGGGCCTACTCCTTCACGGCGCCCGTGAGCCCCGACACGTAGTGCTCGACGAAGAACGAGTAGAGGATCGCGACCGGCAAGGACCCGAGCAGCGCGCCGGCCATGAGCGATCCCCAGTGGTAAACGTCCCCCTCGACGAGCTCGGTGAGGACGCCGACCGGCACCGTCTTCACCTCGGAGGAGGAGACGAAGGTGAGGGCGTAGATGAACTCGTTCCAGGACAGCGTGAACGCGAAGATGCCGGCCGAGATGAGGCCGGGCACGGCGAGCGGCAGGACGATCTTCACGAGGACCTGGAGCCGCGACGCGCCGTCGATGACCGCGCACTCCTCGAGCTCGTACGGGATCGTGCGGAAGTAGCCCATGAGGAGCCACGTGCAGAACGGGACGAGAAAGGTGGGATAGGTGAGGATGAGCGCGAGCCGCGTGTCGAAGAGGCCGAGCGAGAACACCATCGTCGCGAGCGGGATGAACAGGATCGACGGCGGCACGAGGTACGCGAGGAAGATCCCCATCCCCACGTACCGCGAGCCGCGGAAGCGGAGCCGCTCGATCGCATACGCCGCGAGCACGCTCGCCAGGAGCGAGAGGAACGTGGCGGTCACCGAGACGAGCACGGTGTTCCACAGCCAGCTCGGGTAGCTCGTGTCGAAGAGGAGCTTCTTCACGTGGGCGAGCGTCGGGTGGACGACCCAGAACGGGCTGTAGGTCCGGAAGTCGAGCAGCTCGGCGTTCGGCTTCAGCGTCGTGATCGTCATCCAGTAGAACGGGAACAGCAGGATGACGAGGAAGACGAGGAGCGGGACGTAGAGCGTCACCACCCGGCGCGACACGGTCTCGAGGTACTCCATCCCGCCGGCGTCGGACGCGCGCTCACGCATCGGCGGCCCCCTGCTGCCAGCGGCGGCGCTGGAGCCCGAAGTAGGAGAAGAGGATCGCGCCGAGGAGGAACGGGATCATCGCGCCGGCGATCGCCGCCCCCTCCGCGAGCTGGCCGCCGGGGATGGCGCGCTGGAACGCGAGCGTCGCCATGAGGTGCGTCGCGTTCATGGGCCCGCCGCGGGTGATCGCGTAGACGAGCTGGAAGTCGGTGAAGGTGAAGAGGACCGAGAACGTCATCACCACCGCGATGATGGGGGTGAGCAGCGGGAAGGTGACGTAGCGGAACCGCTGCCACCGCGACGCCCCGTCGAGCGTGGCGGCCTCGTAGAGCGAGGGCGAGATGGTCTGCAGCCCCGCGAGCAGCGAGATCGCGACGAACGGGATCCCGCGCCAGATGTTCGCGGCGATGAGCGCAAGCCGCGCGTTGATCGGATCGCCGAGGAAGTCGATGTACTGGTGGATGAGGCCGAGCCGCACCAGCGTCCACGAGATGATCGAGAACTGGCTGTCGTAGATCCACCAGAAGGCGATGGCGGACAGCACCGTCGGGACGATGAAGGGCAGCAGCATGATCGCCCGGATGAAGGACTTCAGCGGGAGGTTCCGGTTGAGGAGCAGCGCGAGCCAGAGCCCCAGGGCGAACTTCACGGCGCTCGCGACCGCCGTGTAGAGGAACGTGTTCCACACCGACAGCCAGAACACCCGGTCGTGGACGAGCGAGGCGAAGTTCGCCGCGCCGACGAACCGGCCGATGCGCCCGATGGTCGTGTCGGTGAAGCCGAGCCACGCGCCGAGCCCCAGCGGGTAGGCGAGCAAGAGCAGGAGGAGCGCGGCCGCCGGGACCATGAAGATCGCGCCCAGCACGTTCCGGCTGTTCTGGAGGCGCGCGAGGAGGCTCGAGGCCGAGGGCACGTTCGCTCCTGCCGGCGCGCGGGGCGGGATGCCCGCGCGCCGGCGATCCGGGTCCGTCAGATCTTGTAGTAACGCTGCGCCCGCTTCTCGGCGCGCTCCGCTGCAGCCTTGGGGGTCTGGGAACCGGAGGCCGCCTCCGCCACCATGTCGATGAGGATCGCGTCCGCCATCGCCGCCGCCGAGGCGGCGCCGAGCTTGTACGCGTATCCGTTGTCGAGCAGGCCCTGGGCCACGTCGCGGAACGGCGTGTGCTTCGGGTCCGCGGTCCACACCGTGCTCGACTCCTGCGCCTTGAGCGGCCCCGTCACGTAGCCGATGGACGCCTGCATCCACGGGTCGAACTGCTCCCGCTCCCACATGAAGCGCAGGTACTCCTTCGCCGCGTTCGGGAACTTCGAGTACTTGAAGAGCATCGCCTGCGTGACCTGCATGAACTCGGTGCGGCGTCCCACCGGGCCGATCGGCCACGCGCCGTGGCCGATGTCCGCGGCCAGCTCCTTCAGCTTCGGGTCGGGCGAGGTCTTCGCGGCGTAGTAGATGGAGATGCCGTTGTTCGTGAGGCTGCACTGGCCGTCGAGGAACGCCTTGTTGTTGTGCGGGTCGAGCCAGGAGAGGGTCCCCGGGATGAACGTCGGGTAGAGCTGCTTCGCGAACTCGAGCGCGGCGACCGTCTCCGGCGAGTTGATGGCGACGTTGCCCTTGTCGTCGACGAGCTTCCCGCCGTGGGACCAGACGAGCCAGTGCACCCAGTCGTTCCCGTCGCCGACCGCGTGGCCGAGCGCGAGGCCCGCGGGCGTCCCCTTCGCCTTCAGGGCCTGGCAGAGCTTGAGGAAGCCGGGCAGGTCCTTCGGGATCCCGTCGAAGCCGGCCGCCTTCACGTGGCTCAGCCGGTGGACCATGAGGTTGCCGATGATGCCGAGCGGGAGCGCGATCCACTTGCCGTCGCGCGTGCCGTAGCGCTGGCAGATGTCGTACCAGCCGCCGTACTTGTTGCCGAGGTAGGAGGCGAGCTCGGTGAGATCGACGAGCTTGTCGGGATACTGGTGCGGGTCGTCGAACCAGCCGACGATGATGTCGGGTCCGCTGCCCACGTTCGCGGCCACGGCCGCCTTCGGGCGCACGTCCTCCCAGCCCTCGTTGTCGATCCGGACCTCGACGCCGGTCCGCTCCGTGAACTTCTTCGTGTTGGCCGTCCACAGCTCCTCGTCCCCCTGGACGAAGCGCTTCCAGCGGAGCACCCGCAGCTTGGCCCCCTTCTCCGGCTTGTAGCCGAGGTCGGCTGCGCCGGCGCGGCGCGGGAGGGCGCCGGCGAGGGCGACCCCGGCGGCGGCGGCGGTGGTGGCTTTCACGAAATCGCGTCGGGTGATCTTCGGCATCGTCGTTCCTCCTTGCGTTCGAGTTCCTGCTGCGGCGCTCGCGCCGCGGGCGGCTACACCCTCGTGCCGCTCGCGGCGTCGAAGAGGTGGGTCTTGGGGATGTCCGGCTGGAGGTGGATCCGCTGGCCGGGCCGGAGCGCGTGGCGCTCGCGGAACACGGCCACGAGCTCGGTCGCGCCCAGCCGGACGACGACGTGCGTGTCCGCCCCGGTCGGCTCGACGACGACGATCTCGCCCGCGAGCCCCGCGCCCTCCGCGGCGGGGGCGAGGTGCTCCGGCCGGACGCCGTAGACGACCTGCGCGCCGTCGGCCGCCCGGCTCGGGGGCGCGGGCACGCGGCCACCGTCCTCGAGGTCGACCCACGCGGCGTCCCCGGCGCGGCGGTGCACGCCGCGCAGGAGGTTCATGGCGGGCGAGCCGATGAAGCCGGCGACGAACAGGTTCCGTGGCGCGTCGTAGAGCTCGAGCGGCGTGCCGATCTGCTCGACCCGCCCGTCGTGCATGACGACGATCCGGTCGGCCATCGTCATCGCCTCGATCTGATCGTGGGTGACGTAGACGGAGGTGGTCTTGAGCCGCTGGTGCAGCTCCTTGATCTCCGCGCGCATCGCGACGCGCAGCTTCGCGTCTAGGTTCGAGAGCGGCTCGTCGAACAGGAACACCCGCGGGTCGCGGACGATGGCGCGGCCCATCGCGACGCGCTGGCGCTGCCCGCCCGAGAGCTGGCGCGGGTAGCGGCCGAGCAGGTCCTCGAGCCCCAGGATCTGTGCCGCCTGCCCGACCTGCCGCCGGATCGTCTCGGCGTTCGCCTTCGCGAGGCGCAGGCTGAACGCCATGTTGTCGAACACCGTCATGTGCGGGTAGAGCGCGTAGTTCTGGAACACCATCGCGATGTCGCGCTCCTTCGGCGGGACGCCGTTCACCACCCGTCCCCCGATCACGATCTCGCCCTCGGAGATCTCCTCGAGCCCCGCGATCATCCGCAGCAGCGTCGATTTCCCGCAGCCGGAAGGGCCGACGAGCACGACGAACTCGCCGTCCCCGATCTGGACGTCGATGCCGTGGATCACGGGGGTGGCGCCGAACCGCTTCTTGACGCCCCGGATCTCGACGGCCGCCATGCGCGACCACGCCTAATGCAGCAATTCGTAAGATCACAATACAACCGTGCATGCGCCCCGCCGGGGGTCAGCCGAACGGTGGGTACGTGAGGCGGCAGCCCGGCTCGGATCGTGACGGGGTAGCGAGGAGCACGACATGGAGACGAACGCGCCGATGAAGGCGGGGGTGATCGGCCTCGGGTCGATGGGGCTCGGCGTCGCGAGGTCGCTCCTCCGCGCAGGGCTCGAGGTCCACGGGTTCGACGTCCGACCGGAGCCGCTGCGCGCGCTCAGGGACGAGGGCGGCATTCCCGCGGCCACCCCCGCCGAGCTGGGCGGCCGCGTGGCTGCGCTCGTCGTGCTCGTCGTGAACGCGGATCAGCTGGACGCGGTGCTCTTCGGGCCGGACGGCGCGGCAGCCGCGCTCCCGCCCAGCGCGGTCGTGCTGAGCAGTGCGACGGTCGCTCCGGAGTACGCGGCGCGCCTCGGCGAAAGGCTCCGCGCGATGGGGCTGCTCCACCTCGACGCGCCCGTCTCGGGCGGCGCCGCGAAGGCGGCGGCGGGGCAGCTCACCGTCATGGCGTCAGGCGATCCGGCAGCCTTCCAGCGCGCCCGGCCCGTCCTCGACGCGATGGCCACGAAGGTCCATGCGCTCGGCGACCGCTCCGGCCAGGGCTCGACGGTCAAGATGGTGAACCAGCTCCTCGCCGGCGTGCACATCGCCGCGGCCGCCGAGGCGATGGCGCTCTGCCTCCGGTCGGGCGCCGACCCCCAGGCGGTCTACGACGTCATCTGCGGCAGCGCGGGCGCGTCCTGGATGTTCCAGAACCGCGTGCCGCACATCCTCGCCGGCGATTACACCCCCCTCTCGGCGGTGAGCATCTTCGTGAAGGACCTCGGCATCGTGCTCGACTCCGCTCGAACGCTCGGCATGTCCCTTCCCCTCGCCGCGACCGCGCACCAGATGTTCCTGGGGGCGGCCGCGACGGGGCACGGCGGCGAGGACGACTCCGCCGTGATCAAGATCTTCCCGGGCGTGCCGCTGCCCGGTCCGCGGTCGCGCGAGGAGTGACGTGGCCCCCGTGCTCGGCTGCGTCGCGGACGACTTCACAGGCGCGACCGATCTCGCCGGCATCCTCGTGCGCGCCGGGATGCGCACGGTCCAGACGATCGGCGTCCCGGCCGCGCAGCTCGACGCCGACGCGGACGCCGTCGTGGTGGCGCTCAAGTCCCGCGCCATCCCCGCGCCGGCCGCGGTGGAGCAGTCGCTCGCCGCGCTCGCGTGGCTGCGCGCCGCGGGCGCGCGACGCTTCTTCTTCAAGTACTGCTCGACGTTCGACTCGACCGACCGCGGCAACATCGGCCCCGTCGCGGACGCGCTCCTCTCCGCGCTCGGCGCCCCGTTCTCGATCGCCTGCCCCGCGTTCCCCGAGAACGGGCGCACCGTCTTCGCGGGCCATCTCTTCGTGGGCGACGTGCTCCTGTCGGAGAGCGGGATGCGGGACCACCCGCTCACCCCGATGACCGACCCGAACCTCGTCCGCGTGCTGCAGCGCCAGACGCGCCGGAAGGTGGGGCTCGTCCGGATCGATCGGGTCGCGGCGGGCCCGGACGGGATCCGGGCGCGCTTCGACGAGCTGCGCCGCGAGGGGGTCGAGCTCGCGATCGTGGACGCGATCTCGGAGGGGGACCTCCTGCGGATCGGCGAGGCCGCCGCCGACCTGCCGCTCGTGACGGGCGGCTCGGGCGTGGCGATGGGGCTGCCCGCCGCCTACCGGGCGCGGGGCCTCCTCGCGGAGGTGGCCGGCGCCGCCACGCTGCCGCCCTCCTCGGGCCTCCGCGCGGTCGTCTCGGGAAGCTGCTCCCCGGCGACGAGGGGCCAGGTCGCCGCCGCGATCGAGGCGGGCATGCCCGCCTTCCGGGTGGACCCGCTCCGTCTCGCCGGGGGCGAGGACGTCGTCGCCGCCGCGCTCGCGTGGGCCGCGCCGCTCCTCCCGCTCGGGCCGGTGCTCGTCTACGCGAGCGCGGAGGCGGAGGTGGTCCGCGCCGCCCAGGAGCGGATCGGGCCGGAGCGCGCCGGCGCGCTCGTGGAGGCCGCGCTGGCGGCGACCGCGCGCGGGCTCGTCGATCGCGGCGTCCGCCGGCTCGTCGTCGCGGGCGGCGAGACGTCCGGCGCGGTCGTGAACGCGCTCGGCGTGGGGATGCTGCGCATCGGGCCGCAGATCGCGCCGGGGGTCCCGTGGACCGCGAGCATGGGCGAGCGGCCGGTCTCCCTCGCGCTCAAGTCCGGGAACTTCGGCGCGCGGACCTTCTTCCTCGATGCCTGGAGCGTCCTGCCATGAACGAGAGCACGCTGCGTGAACGGATCTGCGCCATCGGGCGCTCGCTGTTCGACCGGGGGCTCACCGCCGGGAGCAGCGGCAACCTGAGCGCCCGGATCGACGACGGGCTCCTCCTCACCCCGACGAACTCCTCGCTCGGCGCCCTCGACCCGGCGCGCCTCTCGAAGCTCGACCGCGACGCGCGGCTGCTCTCGGGCGATCCGCCGTCCAAGGAGGCCTTCCTGCACCGCGCGATGTACCTCGCGCGCCCGGGCGCAGGAGGGATCGTGCACCTGCACTCGACGCACGCGGCCGCGATCTCGTGCCTGGAGGGCCTCGACCCCGCGGACTGCCTCCCGGCCCTCACGCCGTACTTCGTCATGAAGATCGGGCGGCTGCCGCTCGTCCCGTACCACCGCCCGGGCGATCCCCGCCTCGGCGAGGTGATCCGGGGGCTCGCCGCGCGTCACGCGGCCCTGCTGCTCGCGAACCACGGCCCGGTCGTCTCGGGCGCCTCGCTCGACGACGCGGCGAACGCTGCGGAGGAGCTCGAGGAGACGGCGAAGCTGTTCCTGCTCCTGCGCGGGCAGGACGCGCGCGTCCTCACGCGGGAGCAGATCGACGAGCTGAAGGCGACGTTCAAGCTCGACCTCTGATGCGGGAGGGCCCGCTCAGCGGATCGCGTCGCCGCGCCGGTACTCGGCGGTGAGCTCGTCGAGACGCGCCTTGAGGTCGGGCGCGAGCCTCACGCCGGCCGCCGCGATCGCGGGCGCAAGCTGCTCGGGCCGGCTCGCGCCGACGATGGGCGCGGTGACGACCGGATTCGCGAGGACCCAGGCGATGGCCGTGGTGACGAGGTCCATGCCCGCCTCGTCCGCGAGCGGTCGCAGCGCCTCGACCATCCGGAACATGCGCTCGTTCCAGTACCGGTCCTGGTAGAGCTGCGCCGCGGTCCCCAGCGTGAACCGGCTGCCGGAGGGCGGCGCGCCCCCGCGATGCTTGCCGGAGAGGAGCCCTCCGGCGATCGGGTTGAACGGGATCACCCCGATCCCCTCCTGCTGGCAGAGCGCGAACAGCTCGCGCTCGAGCTCGCGGAAGAGCAGGTTGTACCGCGGCTGCACCGAGTCGAAGCGGACGACGCCGAGCGCCTCGCTGCGGCCGAGCGCGCGCGCCACCTGCCACGCGTGGAAGTTCGAGCATCCGACGTAGCGGGCCTTCCCCGCGCGCACGACGTCGTCGAGCGCGCCGAGGCTCTCGTCGATGGGGGTCTCCGGATCGGGCTGGTGGAGCTGGTAGAGGTCGACGTGGTCGGTGCCGAGCCGCCGGAGCGAGGCGTCGATCGCGTCGAGGATGTGCTTGCGGGAGTTGCCGCGGTCCCACGGGCGGGAGGAGGTCGGGCCGTTGCACTTCGTCGCGACGACGAACTCGTGGCGGCGGCCGCGCAGCCAGCGGCCCAGGATCTCCTCGGTGCGCCCCACGGTGTCGAGCGTCCCGCCGAGCGGGTAGATGTCGGCCGTGTCGAGGAACGTGATCCCCCCCGCCGCGGCGGCGTCGAGGATCGCGCGCGAGGTCGGCTCGTCGCACTGGAGCCCGAAGGTCATCGTGCCGAGGCACAGGCGCGAGACGCGAAGCCCGGTGCGGCCCAGTCGGGTCGAGTCCATGGCACTCAACGTAGCGCGCCGGGCGGCCGGATGTCCGCCTCACCAGGAGAAACGCTGTGCGCGCCAGGTCGGGCGGCGGCCGACGAACCGCACGAGCAGGAACCCCGCCACGAATCCGCCGATGTGGGCGAAGACGGCGACGCTCCTCGCCCCGCCGAACACCGCCGACAGGATCTGGAGCACGAACCAGACGCCGATCACGAGGCGGGCGGGCAGGTAGGTGAGCCGGACGAAGAAGACGATTACGACGGCGGTGAGGACGCGGGAGCGCGGGAAGAGGACGAGGTATCCCGCGAGCACACCCGCGATCGCGCCCGACGCGCCCACCATCGGGACGAGCACGTCGCCCGACACCGCCGAGGCAAACGTCTGCGTGAGCGCCGCCACGATCCCGGTCACGGCGTAGAAGAGGAGGAACCGGATGCGCCCGAGCGCGTCCTCGACGTTGTTCCCGAAGATCCAGAGCGAGAGCATGTTGAACCCGAGGTGGACCACTCCGCCGTGCAGGAACATGCTCGTCAGGATCGTGAAGGGCGGCGCGACGATGTCGCGGAGCTCGATATCACGGAAAGTGAGGATCTCGTACGGGATCGCGCCGCCGCGGAACGCCGACAGCTCGAGGCCGACCTGGAGCTGCCAGACGAACGCGACGACGTTCGCCGCGACGATCGCGTAGGTGACGACCGGCGTCCGTTCGGTGGGGTTGTCGTCCTTGAGCGGGATCACGCGTGCAAGCCTTCGTTGGCCGGCCTGCATGGTATAAGGCCGCCGCTCCAGGGTCGGTGACGGCTCGTGCCGGTCTGACACGGATGTCACGAAGCCGGCACAGTTTCGAGGGCGCCCCGAGGGCGCGTCGGCTGAGGCGGAGGGGGTCGCGGCGGACATACCCGGAATCGGTCGTCACATCGGGCGCTTAGCGCGGCGCGGCGGGGGGCAAAAAACGCCGGATTTCGGGTTGATTGGCATGTCGATTGCTCGGAAGGGTGCCATCCGGGCGTCCGGGCTCGGTCGAGAGGCACGCATCGATGGGACATTGGAATCAGCGGACGGTCGCGAAGCGGGTCTCCTGCACCGGCGTCGGGCTCCACTCCGGCAAGCCGGCGACCCTGACGTTCGCGCCTGCCGCGGCCGACGCCGGCATCTCGTTCGTGCGGATGGACCTCGGTGTCGAGATCCCGGCGCGCAACGAGCACGTCGCCGACACGATGCTCTCGACGAACCTCGCGAACGGCGCCGCCCGCATCCACACCGTCGAGCACGTGCTCGCCGCGCTCCACGGTATGGGGATCGACAACTGCCGCGTCGAGGTGGACGGTCCGGAGATCCCGATCCTCGACGGCTCCGCCGCGCCGTTCGTGTGCCTCGTCCACGAGGCGGGCGTCCAGGTGCAGCGCGCGGGAAAGCGCTGGATCGTGATCGAGCAGGCGGTCGAGGTGCGCGATGGCGACAAGCTCGCGCGGCTCGAACCCGCCGAGGCGTTCTCGGTCGAGTTCACCGCCGATTTCGACCACCCGCTCATCACGAACCAGTCGTTCCGCGCCACCCTCGGCGACCGCACCTTCGAGCGCGAGGTGGCGCGCGCCCGCACCTTCTGCTTCCGCAGGGACATCGAGCGGATGCAGGCGGCGGGCCTCGCGAAAGGCGGCAGCCTCGCGAACGCGATCGTGGTGGACGAGTTCTCGATCCTGAACCCCGAGGGGCTCCGGTTCCCGGACGAGTTCGCCCGCCACAAGGTGCTCGACGCGATCGGCGACCTCGCGCTGCTCGGCCTGCCGGTACTCGGCGCGCTCACGGCGGTGAAGAGCGGCCACGCCATGAACCAGGCCCTCGTGCGCAAGGTGCTCGCCGACCCGGCCTCGCACCGCGTGGTGCGGCTCTCCGCCGACGCGGAGGCCCCGCGCCGCGCCGGCGTCCCGGCGCTCGCCGTCGCCGAGGGGTAGCCTCCCTCCTCAGCGGTCGCCGCTGGGGTGGGGATCCACCTCGCCGGTCGGCTTGATCTGGCCGCGCCACGCGCCGGTCTCGGTCGGGCGCTCCTCGACGAAGCGCTTGAAGCGCTCGAGGTCGCCCTCGACGCGCCGCGCGACGACGCCGAGGATGTCGCCGACCTTCTCGACGAAGCCCTTGGGGTCGTACTCCAGGGCGAGCGTCACCCGCGAGCGCCGCGCGTCGAGCGGGGTGAACACGACGGAGCCGGCGTTCACCGCGCCGCGCGTGTGGCGCCAGGCGATGGACTGATCCGGGATCTGCTGCACGATCTCCGCGTCCCACTCCTCGGTCTTCCCGGCGATCCTCGCCTTCCAGTGGAGGGTCTTGTCATCGAGCTGGCGCACCTCCTCGACGCCCTCCATGAAGCGCGGGAACTCCTCGAACTGCGTCCACTGATCGTAGACCATCCGCAGCGGCCGCTCGATCTCCACCGTCTTCTCGACCCGTCCCATGTCACCCTCGTGCAAGCGAATGCCGCGTCACGCACGCTGCGGCGACGGCCTGAACGGCGGCGCGCCCGATGGCGGCACCGTCTCCTCGCGTGCGATCACGATCCGGTCCTTCGGCACTCCGCTGAGCCCGCCCAGCATCGCCGCCGCGAGCGTGAGGAGCCCGTAGACGAAGAACGCCAGCGACCCGGTCGCGCCGGCCTTCTTTGCCGTGCTCGCCGCCTCGTCCTTCCTCGCCTCCGCCTGCTGCCGCAGCCCCTCCGCCTTCTGCCGCGCCTGCCCCGCCTGCTGCTGGATCTCCTGCTGCAGCTCCGCGCTCTGCGCGCTGGCCTGCGCCGCGCTGCCCGCCACCTCGGCGGCCGCCCCCGCGGTCCTCACGACGGCCATCGTCGCGATCCAGAGCCCCGCCACGATCATGAACCCCCACAGCGCCGCGCCGTGGAGCATCCCGGCCGGCCTCGACTCGGAGACGCTGAGCCGGGCCGCGAGCCAGCCGGCGACGAACATCGCGACGACCCCCGAGATGACGCCCCATACCCCGAAGCCGACGCCGAGCCCCTGCCACTGGCCGAGGTCCCGTGGGTCGAACGAGAAGATGCCGATCCCCGCGCCGAGCGCGAGGAGGATCATCCAGATCCCGAACCCGAAGAAGAAGCCCGCGAAGAGCGCACCCCAGCTCACGCGGTCAACGAGCGGCTGCCTGAGCGCCATCGTCGCCATGTGATTCCCTCCCTTGCGTGGCCGGCGTCGATGCGCCGGCGAACCCACGCGAGACGTTGGTGACGCCGCCGGGGGATGTCACGGCGGGGCCACCCGCCCGTGCCCACGTTTGCGCCATGGCCGATTGCCGTGCGTGGGCTGGCATGGGGCCAGGGGCCCGCGGGACTCGAGGCGGGCCAGTCGCCGGCTGGGCGGTGTCGGCCCGCCCGCGCTTCGCGGGCGGGGAGGGGGAGCGATGACGGGGAGCTGCGAGGTCTGCGGGAACGAGTACGACAAGGCGTTCGAGATCGAGATGATGGGCAAGCGGCACGTCTTCGACAGCTTCGAGTGCGCGATCCAGGCGCTCGCGCCGCGCTGCGCACACTGCGGCTGCCGCGTCATCGGCCACGGCACCGAGGCCGAGGGGAAGACGTTCTGCTGTGCCCACTGCGCGCACGCTTCGGGGATCCGGTCCGTGGCCGACCGCGCCGAGCACGTCGGCCAGGCCGCGCACTGACGGCGAAACGCGAGGCGAGGGGGTCGGGGGGGCGAGGGCGAAGCCCGAGTGTCCCCCCGCTATCGCGCTGGCACGCTCCGCTCGACCAGCCTCCGCGCGAGGACGGACGCGACCGCGATGCCGACCGCGGCCCCGAGCTTCGCCCCGAACGATGGCTCCGCCGCCACGCGATCCGGGTGGTCGAAGAGGCGCCCGAGCGCGCGCCGCGCCTGGCGGGCCTTCACGGTGGGGCGGCGCCGCTCGCGCCGGCCGCGCACGGCGAGCGCGATCGTGCCCCCGAGGAGGATCGCCGCGGCGGTCGCCACCACCGCGACGAAGAGCGGGTGGCGACGCACCTGGAGCCCGAGATCGAGCGCCTCGTGCCGGCGCCGATCGAGCTCGGCGACGAGGCCGCCCAGCTCGGCGCGGAGCGAGTCGATCTCCCCGGCGACCCGTCCGACCGCGGCCTCCTGCGCCCTCGGAGAGCCGTCCCTCACGCGATCTGCTCCTTCGCCCATCGGACGTCCTCCCGCAGCGAGCGGCGGGTCGTGTCGAGCGGCATCTTCACGCGCCGCGCCCAGCCCCACAGCCCGATCCCCGTTCCGATCGCCAGCACCACCGCCGCCACCACGAGCGACGCCGCCCAGCCGGGGAGCACGCCCCCCTCCATGAGCGCGAGGACGACCGCGACGAGCAGGAGCTGGATCGTGAAGATGCCGCAGAGTCCCGCGGCGCCGAGGCCGCTCGCCGTCCTGATCTCCCTGCGCACATCGGCCTTCAGCTCGACCTTGGCGAGCTCGACCTCCTTGCGCGCGAGGAGGCTCGCCTTGCGGGCGAGCTCGGTCACGAGGTCCCGCGTCCGCATCACTCGCAGCGGGTCCGACGCGAGCGGCCCGCGCGGCGGCGGGCCGACCGCCGTCCTCCCCGGCGGGAGCGGCGGCTCGGCGCTCGCGCGCGGCGGCGGCACGGGATGCGCTCCCGACTCGATGAGCCGTTGCGTCTCGTCCATGGCTCCCCCTCCCGCGAGCCGGCGCGCCGGCCCGCCCCAGCGAGAAGGTGGGCTCGGGCCCGCTCGCCGTCAGCGGGCGGGCGCCCGCTCGACCGCGGCCGCCTCGGGGAGCGGCTGGCGCAGCGAGAGGACGGGCGCGAAGAGGTCGCCGTGCTTCTCGACCCGGGCGAGGACGTTCCTCGCCTCGAAGACGAGCCCGTCGGCGCTGCGCGTCCGGACGGCGCGCTCGACCTCCGACCAGCGGAGCGGGGTCGAGACCGTCGGGCGGGGTCGCGCCCGGAGCGAGTAGGCGCTCACCGTCGTCTTGTTCCGGTCGTTCTGGCTCCAATCGACGAGCACCTTCCCGCCTCGCACGGACTTCAGCATCCGCTCCACGACGAGGTCCGGGTGGGCGCGCTCGAGGAGGCGCGCGACGGCGTGCGCGAACGCCTTCGTCGCGTCGTACGCCGCGCCCCCGTCGAGCGGCACGTACACCTGGAGTCCCTTCGAGCCCGAGGTCTTCGCGAAGGACTCGAGCCCGAGCCGCCCCATCAGCCGGCGGAGCAGCAGCGCGACGTCGCAGCAGGTGAGCACGTCGGCGGGCGGTCCCGGATCGAGGTCGAAGGCGAGGGTGGTCGGCCGCTCGAAGTCGCGCGCGAGCGCGAGCGGCGTGTGCAGCTCCAGATCGGCGATGCTCGCCACCCAGACCAGCGAGGCGAGGTCGTCGACGACGCAGTAGCGGATGTGCTCCTGGTTTCCCTCGCTCCAGATCGGAGCCGTCCGCAGCCATGCCGGCCGGTAGCGGGGACAGCGCTTCTCGTAGAAGTACTCGCCGTCGACCCCCTCCGGGTAGCGCTTCAGCGTGAGCGGGCGGCCGCGCAGGTGGGGGAGGAGCACCGGCGCGATCCGCACGTAGTAGTCGACCACGTCACCCTTCGTGAATTCGGCGGCGGGGTAGAAGACCTTGTCGAGGTTGCGGAGCGCGATGCGGTGCCCCTCCACCTCGACCTCGACGGCGTGCCTCTTCGCCGTCATGCCCGCTTCTTCCCGCCTGGCCTGTGGGTGGTGCGGGCCGCCGCCGCGGCCGCGTGGCGGCGCGCCCCGCGCGCGGGTCCGGCGGTCTCCTGCGCGGGCGCGCCCTCACCGCCGCGCCGCCGTGCCGCGGCGAGGCTCGCCGAGAGGGCGTCGGCGAGGCTCACCACCCGGGCCGGCTCCTCGGCCGCGGGCGGCTCGATCACCTCGCCCGCCGCCTTCTTCTCGACGAGGGCGAGGACCTGCTCGCGGTACACGTCGGGGTAGCGCGCGGGCTCGAACGGCGCGGACAGCGACTGCACGAGCTGCTCCGCCATCCGCAGCTCCCGCTCGGCCGGCTCCGCGGCGGCCGGCACCTCGAGCGACGACACCGGGACGATCTCGTCGGCGCGGTTCATGGTCGAGAGGGCGAGGGCATCCTCCAGCGGCCGCACGCAGGAGAGCGACTCGCGGGTGCGGAGGACGAAGGTGGCGAGCGCGACCTTCCCCGAGCGGCGCATCGCGTCGACGAGGAGCCGGTACGCCTTCGCCGCGGTCTTCTCCGGGACGAGGTAGTACGTCGACTCGAAGTAGATGGGGTCGATGTCGGCGAGCTCGACGAAGTCGCGGATCTCGATGGTCCGCGTCGCCTTCGGGTTCATCGCGGCGAGCTCCTCGTCGGACACGGTGACGTACCGGTCCTTCGCGACCTCGAACCCCCTCACGATGTCCTCGTACGGCACCTCGCGGTCCTCCGCGCTGCAGAACCGCTTCATCCGGATCCGCGCACCGTCCTTCTCGTGGAGCATGTGGAACCGGACCTCCTTCTGAGTGACCGCCGTGAAGAGCTTCACGGGCACGTTCACGAGCCCGAACGTCAAGGCTCCGCTCCAGATCGCCCTCGCCATCGTCCCTCCTCCCGAGAAGGTTCGTTCCCCCGCCGGGCTCCGGCAACGCGCGGGTGGCTTCCGTGGCGCGCGGACGGGGCGCACGTTCGCTGCGGAGGCGCACCATGCCGACGAAGCGTGAGGACGAGGATCGCGACGAGGCCCCGCGGACCGACCTGCCGCCCGTGAAGGAGCCGTACTACGAGGGGTACTTCGGGACCGACGAGGAGGAGGGGGTCGTCCGGGAGGAGGACTCCGGCGACGAGGAGGAGGAGGAGGAGCGGAAGCGCCGCGCGGCCGAGGACGCGGCCGGCGGCGATCGCGAGATCACGTCCGAGTAGGCGCTCGGCGGGCCCGTCACCACGTCCCGAAGCGGCGGCGCGCCTCGGCGGACAGCGCGTCCCGGTGACCGGGGTGCGCGATCGCGATGAGGGCGGCCGCGCGCTGGCGCAGGTTCTTGCCGAAGAGATCGGCGATGCCCTGCTCGGTGACGACGAAGTGGACGTGGGCGCGCGTCGTGACGACGCCCGCGGCGGGCTTCAGCATCGAGACGATGCGCGACTCGCCCGTCGCGGTGACGGAGGGGAGCGCGATGATGGGCTTGCCGCCCTCCGAGAGCGCCGCGCCGCGGATGAAGTCCATCTGGCCGCCGACGCCCGAGTATTGCTTGTCGCCGATCGAGTCGGCGCAGACCTGGCCGGTGATGTCCACCTCGATGGCGGAGTTGATGGCGGTGACCTTGGGGTTCCTGCGGATCACCGCGGTGTCGTTGACGTAGGCCATGTCGAGCATGGCGACGAGCGGGTTGTCGTCGAGGAAGTCGTAGAGCCGCTTCGAGCCGAGCGCGAAGCCGCCCACGATCTTGCCGGGGTGTACCCGCTTCGCCTCGCCGGTGACGACCCCCTTCTCGACGAGATCCACGATCCCGTCGGAGAGCATCTCGGTGTGGACCCCGAGCCGGTGATGGTCGACGAGGGCGGCGAGGGTGGCCTGCGGGATCGCGCCGATGCCGATCTGGAGCGTCGAGCCGTCGTCCACGAGCTCGGCGCAGTGCCGCCCGATGGCGCGCTCCTGCTCGCTGATGACGGGCGGGGGGATGGCCGGAATCGCCTCGTCCACCTCCACCATCGCGTCGATCTGATCGACGTGGATGAGCCCGTCGCCGTGCGTGCGGGGCATGCGCGGGTTCACCTGGGCGATGACGGTGCGGGCGGACTGGACCGCGGCGCGCGAGACGTCGACGGAGACGCCGAGCGAGCAGAACCCGTGCCGGTCGGGCGGCGAGACGTGGATCATCGCCACGTCGAGCGGGAGGATCCCGGAGCGGAAGAGCGAGGGGACCTCGGAGAGGAAGACGGGCAGGTAGTCGGCGCGCCCCTCCTCGACGGCCCGCCGGACGTTCGCGCCGACGAACAGCGCGTTCACCCGGAAGCTCTTCTGCAGCTCGGGGGCGGCGTACGGCGCGTCCCCCTCGGTGTGGAGCGAGACGATCTCTACGACCCGGAGCTCCGGGGCGCGCGCGGTCATCGCCTCGATGAGGCGGCGCGGCGCGGCCGCCACGCTGTGGATGAAGACGCGCGAGCCCGACTTGACGACGGAGACGGCTTCCTCCGCGGAGACGAAACGGCTCATCGTCGCGAAGCTCCTTTCCCGACCCCCGGGTTGAGGCGAGAGTCTACCAGCGTGTGGCGCTCGGCGTGAATCGGGGAGCGGCCGGGCCCCTCCTCCCCCTCAGCGCATGTCCCACGCGAGCTTCGCGGCCGCCGCGAGCGCGACCACGACCACCGCGCGGCGGACGAGGGTGTCGCCGCGGCGGACCGCGAGGTGGGCGCCGAGCCATCCGCCCGCGAGCTGGGCCGCCGCCATCGGCAGCGCGATGCGCCAGATCACGGTCCCCCGCGCCGAGAAGACCACGGCCGCCGCGAGGTTCGAGGCGAAGTTCACCACCTTCGCCTCGGCGGAGGCGCGGGCGAGCCCGTGTCCGAGGAGGCCCACGAAGGCGATGATGAGGAACGTCCCCGTCCCCGGGCCGAAGAACCCGTCGTACGCGCCGATGGCGAGCGCGGCGGTGCCGGCGAGGACCGTCTCCCTGCGCCGGGGTGGCAGGGCCGCCGGCGGACGCGCCGCGGGACGGAGCCCGATGAACAGCGCGGCCGCCGCGAGCAGGAAGAGCACCACCGGGCGGAGCGCCGCGGGCGGGACCGACAGGACGAGCGCGGCCCCGGCGAGCGAACCGATGAGCCCGAGCGGGAACATGACGACCGCGCGGCGCGGATCGACGAGCCCGCTCCGCCCGAACCGGACGAGCGCGGCGAATGACCCGAACACCGACTGGCCCTTGTTCGTGCCGAGCACGAGGTGCGGCGAGAGCCCCGCCGCGAGGAGCGCAGGGACGGTGAGGAGCCCCCCGCCGCCCGCGACCGCGTCGATGGTGCCCGCCACGAGCGCGGCGGCGACGAGGAGCGCGAGCTCCATGGGGCCGGGGTCCATCAAGCGAGCGGAGAGCGTACGCCGGGAACGCGCTCCGCTCCACTACCGTGGTCGTGGTCGTGGACGTGGACGTCGACCTGAACCTCGACCTCGACCTCGACTTCGACGAGATCCGCCACCGCGACGGCCCGCAGGGCGAGAGGGCGAGCGGGGTCCCCGAATGGACGTGGCGGCGCCTCCTTCGGAGGAGCACACAGAGAGCCCGGAAAACCCGGATCCGAGGACGTGATGACCGATCCAGCGCCCCAGGTCGCGTCCCGGTTCAAGGGCGTTCTCGACGCGGCGCCGGACGCGATGGTTGTGACCGACCGGCTCGGCCGGATCGTCGTCGTCAACGCCGAGGCCGAGAAGCTGTTCGGCTACCGCGCCGACGAGCTCGTCGGGTCGCTGGTCGAGGTGCTCATCCCCGAGCGCTTCCGGGCGGTTCATCCGGGCCACCGCAACCGGTACTTCGCCGATCCCAGGACGCGGCCGATGGGATCGGTCGGCGGGCTCGAGCTGTTCGGCCTGCGGAAGGACGGGACCGAGTTCCCGGCGGAGATCAGCCTCTCGCCGCTGGAGACGGCGGACGGGCCGCTCGCCATCACCGCGATCCGCGACATCGCCGAGCGCAAGCTCGCGGAGCAGGAGCGGGCCCGCCTGCACGCGCAGCTCGAGACGACCTTCCAGGAGCTCGGGGCGGCCTACGAGAAGTCGAAGGAGCTCGAGCGGCTGAAGACCCGGTTCTTCGCGAACGTGAGCCACGAGCTGCGCACGCCCCTCGCGCTCATCCTCGGCCCCGCCGACAAGCTCCTCGCCACGGAGCTGCCGCCCGGGTCGCGGCGGGATCTCGAGGTGATCGCAAGGAACGCGCGGACGCTCGCGAAGCACGTGAACGACCTCCTCGAGGTGGCGAAGCTCGAGGCGGGCAAGACCGCGATCGAGCTCCTGGACGTCGACGTCGTGCACCTCGTCCGGCTCGTCGCCTCCCACTTCGACGCGCTCGCCGCGGAGCGGGAGATGTCGTTCGCGGTGGAGACTCCGCCGTCGCTCGTGCGCCGGGTCGACCCCGAGAAGCTCCAGCGGGTCCTCCTGAACCTCCTCTCGAACGCCTTCAAGTTCACGCCCTCCGGGGGCCGGGTGCGCTGCTCGCTCCTCCCCGGCGAGGGCGAGGGGGCGCCCCAGGGAGGCCTCCGCGTCGAGGTCGCCGACAGCGGGCCGGGGGTGGCCGCCGAGGAACGCGAGCGGGTCTTCGCGCGGTTCGCGCGGGGTGAGATGGGGGACGCGAGCCGCCGCGCCGGCGGCACCGGGCTCGGCCTCGCCATCGCGAAGGAGCTCGTGGAGCTGGACGGCGGGCGGATCGAGATCGGCGAGGCGCCGGAGGGCGGCGCGCTCTTCACCGTCCGCCTCCCGGCGGAGGCGCGTCCCGAGGCACCGCAGCGGGCGGAGACGCGCGACACGGCGGACTACGGCGCGGGGGTCGTCGAGGAGCTGCGGACCCGATCCTCGACGCCTCTCCCCGCCGGCGAGGGCGGGCGGCCGCGCGTGCTCGTCGTCGAGGACAACCCGGAGATGAGCCGCTTCATCTCGGAGATGCTTTCCGCCGAGTTCGAGGTGGCCGCCGCGCCGGACGGCGAGGCGGGGCTCGCGGCCGCGCTGGCGCGGCCTCCCGACGCGGTCGTCACGGACCTCATGATGCCCCGCATGAGCGGCGACGAGCTCATTCGAGCCATCCGGCGGCACCCGGAGCTGGACGGGATCCCCGTGCTCGTGATCACGGCGCGGGCGGACGACGCGCTCCGGATCCAGCTCCTGCGCGAGGGCGCCCAGGACTACCTCATGAAGCCGTTCGTCATCGAGGAGGTTCGCGCGCGGGTCTCGAACCTCGTCACCATCAAGCGCACCCGCGAGGTCCTGCAGGGCGAGCTCGCCTCGCAGTCGCGCGACGTCGCGGCCCTCGCGGGCGAGCTGGCGGGGCGCAAGCGCGAGCTCGAGGCCGCGCTCGAGGCGACGCGCCTCGCCCGCGAGGAGGCGGAGCGGGGCAGCGCGGTGAAGACCCACTTCCTGCGGCTCGTCTCGCACGAGCTCAGGACGCCGCTCACCTCCATCCACCTGCAGCTCCAGCGGCTGAGCCGCGAGCAGCAGGGGTCGCTCTCGCCGGGGCAGAAGGAGATCCTGCGGCGGGCGAGCTTCGGGGTGACGCGCCTCACCGGCCTCGTCGAGGCCCTGCTGCACGAGGCACAGGTCGCGAGCGGGCGGCTCGCGCCGCGGGTGGAAGACGTGGACGTCCGCGAGCTGGCGGGCGGCGTGGTCGAGGAGCTGCGCCCGCTGGCGGAGGAGAAGGGGCTCGCGCTCCGGCTCCGCGCCGACGACCACGTGCCGTGGGTCGAGACCGAGCCGCGCTTCCTCAGGCTCATCGTCGGAAACCTCGTCGGGAACGCCATCAAGTACACGCCGGCGGGGACCGTCGAGGTCGGCGTCGAGGGTCGCGGGGACGGGCTCCGGGTGAGCGTCCGCGACTCGGGGCCGGGCATCCCGCCGGAGGATCAGGCGCGGCTCTTCGAGCCCTTCGAGCGGGGCGCCCGCGTCGCCGAGGAGTACATCCCCGGGCTCGGCCTCGGCCTCGCGGTGGTGCGGGATCTCGCGGCGGCGATCGCGGCGCGCATCGAGCTCGCGTCTCAGCCCGGGATCGGGAGCACGTTCACGGTCGTGCTGCCGACGCACCAGCCCGGGAGCACGCGCGGCGCGCTCGCGCGGGCCCGCCGGGCCGGCGGCGGCCAGGGCGGCGGGCCCGCTCCGGCGCCCCCGACGTAGCTCCCCTCCAGCCTCCGGCGACCCGCTAGCCCTTCGCGGCGCCGCTCGGCAGCCTCGCGACCTCGAGCCAGAAGCGCGCGGTGGAGGTGATGCTGGACAGGAACTCGTCGAGATCCACCGGCTTCGTCACGAAGCAGTTCGCGTGGAGCCGGTAAACCTCCAGGAGATCGCGCTCCGCCTCCGAGGAGGAGAGCACGACGACCGGAACGTGCTTCAGCTCCCGGTCCGACCTCATGTCGGCGAGGACCTCGCGGCCGTGCTTCCTCGGCAGGTTGAGGTCGAGGAACACGAGATCGAACCGGCCGCCCCCCGCGGGTCCTTTCGCCAGCCGCTCCAGGGCCTCGACCCCGTCCCGCGCCACCGTGATCGAGGTGCGGACCTCGAGCGCGCCCAGCACCTCGGCGAGCAGATCCACGTCCCCGGGATTGTCCTCGACGTGCAGGATCTCGAGGACGGGCCGCATCCGGCTCACGGCACCCTCCCTGCGGGCAGCGTGAAGCAGAACGTGGCGCCGTCGCCCGGTTCGGACCGGACCCAGATCCGCCCGCCGTGTCGCTCGATCACCTTCTTGCAGATCGAGAGGCCGATGCCCGTCCCCGGGTACTCGGCGCGGGTATGGAGCCGCTGGAAGATGACGAAGATCCGGTCGGCGTACTGCGGGTCGATGCCGATCCCCTCGTCGCGCACGGAGAAGACGTGCCGGTCCTCGTCGCGCAGCGAAGAGACGTGCACCCGGGGGGGCGTGCCCGCCTTGCGGAACTTGATCGCGTTGGCGATGAGGTTCTGGAAGACCTGCGCGAGCTGCGTCGGATGGGCGAGCACCATCGGCATCCGGTCCCGGATGATCTCGGCGTGGCTCTCCTCGATCGCGGGCCGGAGGTTCACGAGCGCCTGCTCGAGCGCGACGCCGGCGTCGATCGACTGCGGCTCGTCCTCGTGACGGCCGACCCGGGAGTACTCGAGCAGACCTCCGATGAGCGCCTGCATCCGCTGCGCGCCGTCCACCGCGTAGCGGATGTACTTCTCCGCCTGCGGGTCCACCTGCCCGCCGTAGCGCTTCTCGAAGAGCTGGACGTAGCTCGACACCATCCGGAGCGGCTCCTGGAGGTCGTGCGAGGCGACGTAGGCGAACTGCTCCAGCTCGGCGTTGGAGCGCCCGAGCGCCTCCGTCTTGTCGCGGAGCGCGCGCTCCGCGGCGTCGCGCTCCGCCACCTCGCGGCGAAGCTCCCCGTTAGCGGCCTCCACCTTCCGCTTCTCGTCCTCGAAGTCGTCGAGGATGTTCAGGATGGCTCGCTGCGTCTCCTCGAGCCGCTCCTTCTCGCCCCCGAAGTCCTCGAGGATGTTGAGGAGCGCGCGCTGCATCGTCCCCTGCCGCGACCGCTCCAGGGCGCTGTCGTCGAGAATGTTGAGGACGGCTCGCTGCGTCTCCTCGAGCCGCTGCTTCTCGCCCCCGAAGTCCTCGAGGATGTTGAGGATCGCCTTCTGCGAGTCCGTCTGCCAGACGCGCTCCGCGCCGAAGTCGTCGAGGATGTTGAGGATCGCCCGATTGACGTCGGGCAGCGAGAGGTCGAGCCCCTGCGTGTCGGGAGAAGCCGCGGGCATCAGTGGCCGAGCCTCTCCTGCGGGACGCTCTTGCGCAGCTCCTCGATCTCCTTCTTCAGCTCGATCATCTTGAGCTCGCGCCCGACGGTGAGCCGCTGGAACCGCTCCAGCTCGCCGAGGCGATCGAGCTCGCGGGTGCGCTGCTCGGCGACCTCCTGCTCGGCCTGCTTCTGGGCCGTAACGTCTCGGGCGGCGGCGAACACGCCGAGCACGTTGCCGCGGACGTCCTTGTACACCGACGCGTTGTAGAGCACGTTCGTGAGGCTCCCGTTCCGGTGGCGGATGGTGAGCGGGTAGTCGGTCACGAACCCCTTCGAGAACACCTGCTGGTAGCCCTCGCGCGCCTTCTCGGGCTCCGTGAAGTAGTCGGAGAAGTCCCTCCCGATGAGCCTGTCGCGCGAGATGCCGGTGGCCTTGATCGTCGCCTCGTTCACGTCGGTGATCTTGCCCTCCGAGCTGATCGTGACGAGCGGGTCGAGCGAGGCCTCGACGAGGCTCCGGGCGTACTGGGAGGCCTGCTTCTGGGCGGTCACGTCGCGCGCGGCCGCGAACACGCCGAGCACGTTCCCCCGCGAGTCCTTGTACACCGAGGCGTTGTAGAGCACGTCCGTGAGCTTGTTGTTCCTGTGGCGGATGGTGAGCGGGTAGTCGGTGACCGCGCCCTTCTCGAACACCTCCTTGTACCCCTCGCGCGCCTTATCCGGCGCGGTGAAGAAGTCCGAGAAGTCCGTCCCGATGAGCTTCTCGCGGGGCGCGCCGGTAACCTGCGCCGTCGCCTCGTTCACGTCGGTGATCTTTCCCTCCGGGCTGATGGTGACGAGCGGATCGAGCGAGGCCTCGATGAGGCTCCGGGCGTACTGGGACGCCTGCTTCTGCTCGGTGACGTCGCGCGCCGCGGCGAACACGCCGAGCACCTTGCCGTTCGCGTCCTTGTACACCGAGGCGTTGTAGAGCACGTCGGTGAGCCGGCCGTTCTTGTGACGGATCGTGAGCGGGTAGTCGGTGACGAACCCCTTCGCGAACACCTGCTGGTATCCCTCGCGCGCCTTTTCCGGCTCGGTGAAGTAGTCGGAGAAGTCGGTCCCGATGAGTTTCTCGCGCTCGACGCCGGTGACCTTGATCGTCGCCTCGTTCACGTCGGTGATCTTGCCGGAGGGGCTGATGGTGACGAGCGGGTCGAGGGAGGCCTCGATGAGGCTTCGGGCGTACTGCGAGGCCGCCTTCTGCTCGGTGACGTCGCGGGCGGCCGCGAACACGCCGAGCACCCTCCCGCGCGCGTCCTTGTACACCGACGCGTTGTAGAGCACGTCCGTTTGCTGCCCGTCCCTGTGGCGGATGGTGAGCGGGTAGTCCGTCACGGACCCCACCGAGAACACCTGCTGGTACCCCTCGCGCGCTTTCTCCGGCTCGGTGAAGTAGTCGGAGAAGTCCGCCCCGATGAGCTTCTCGCGCGAGATGCCGGTGACCTTGATGGTCGCCTCGTTCACGTCGGTGATCTTCCCCTCGGGGCTGATCGTGACGAGGGGGTCGAGCGAGGCCTCGATGAGCGATCGGGCGTACTGGGAGGCGGCGCGGAGCTGCTCGTCGGCGCGCTTTCGCTCGGTGATGTCGCGCGAGATGGACGAGACGCCCACGATCTTGCCGGTCTCGTCGAGGATCGGCGACACGGTGAGCGAGATCGAGATCGTCTTGCCGTCCTTGCGGACCCGGACGGTCTCGTAGTGCTCTACGCGGCCGCCGTTGCGGATCTTCTCGAGGATCTCGGCCATCTCCTCGGGGCGATCCGGGTGGCTCAGGATCGAGATGTTCTTCCCGAGGATCTCGTCGGCGGAGTAGCCGTACATCTGCTCGGCGGCGGGGTTCCAGCTCGTGATGATGCCGTCGAGCGTCTTCGAGTCGATCGCGTCGTCGGACGAGTTCACGATCGACGCGAGGAGCGTCTTGGTGGCCCCCGTACGCTCGGTGACGTCACGTGCGATCGACGAGACGCCCACGACCTTGCCCGTCGTGTCCAGGATCGGCGAGACCGTGAGGGAGATGGAGATCCGCCGGCCGTCCTTCCGGACCCGGACGGTCTCGTAGTGCTCGACCCGCTCGCCGTTCCGGATCTTCTGGAGGATCTCGTCCATCTCCTCCGGGCGATCCGGATGGGAGAGCATCGAGATGTTCTTCCCGAGGATCTCGTCGGCGGAGTAGCCGTACATCTGCTCGGCGGCGGGGTTCCAGGTGGTGATGTTCCCGTCGAGCGTCTTCGAGTCGATCGCGTCGTCGGACGAGTAGACGATCGAGGCGAGCAAGGTGGTCGCGCGCTCGGTGATGTCCCGCGCGATCGACGAGACGCCCAGCACCTTGCCGGCGTCGTCCAGGATGGGCGAAACGGAGAGGGAGATCGAGATCCGGCGACCGTCCTTCCGGACGCGGACGGTCTCGTAGTGTTCGACCCGCTCGCCCTTCCGGATCTTCTCGAGGATCTCGTCCATCTCCTCGGGGCGATCGGGATGGGAGAGCATCGAGATGTTCTTCCCGAGGATCTCCTCGGCGGAGTAGCCGTACATCCGCTCCGCGGCGGGGTTCCAGCTCGTGATGACGCCGTCGAGCGTCTTCGAGTCGATCGCGTCGTCCGACGAGTTCACGATCGAGGCGAGCAGCGTCGTGGAGGCGCCGACGGCGCCGCGCGGCTTCGCGCGCGGAGCCTGGGGCTGGACGTTTTGCATGCGGGGGGATCGCTCCTTCCTGTCGTTCGCGACAGAGGGCGCATCTTGCCGGGTCGAGTGGACGCTGCACAAGCGGCGAGCCGGCGGTCGACCCAGCCGGGTTCCGGCGAGGGCTCGTGAAGCGCGACGTCATGCGTGCGTGCACCGACCGGACGAACGGGCGGGGGCGTCTCCACCGCTCGGACGCCCTGGCCGGGGCGCTTGCGGGGCGATTCGGCGACCGCGTACTCTTCGCACCCGCCGATGTCGGATCCGAGCACGCTCCTTCTCGTCGAGGACAACCCGGGCGACGCGGATCTCGTGGCCGACCTCCTCGCCGACGCGATCCCGCCGCTGGACGTCATTCACGTACAGCGGATCCACGACGCGCTCGATCGGCTGCGCGAGCGACCCTTCGACGCGATCCTCCTCGATCTGTCGCTCCCGGACGCGACGGGGCTGAACGGGCTGCGCCGGATCCGGGCGGCTGCGCCCAACATCCCCGTCGTCATGCTCACGGGCAGCGCCGATCACGCGCTCGGAGCCTCCGCGGTGCGGGACGGAGCGCAGGACTACCTCGTGAAGGGGGAGGCCGATGGCGAGGCGCTGGCGCGCGCGATCCGGTACGCGGTCGAGCGCCACCGATCGGCCGAGCGGGATCGCGCGCTCGCGGAGGAATGCGCGCGGCGGCTGGCGGCGGAGGAGGGTGTCCGGACGCGGGACGAGTTCCTCGCGATCGTCTCGCACGAGCTCCGGACCCCGCTCGCGTCGCTGAAGCTCGGCGTGGACCACCTGCGGCTCCTCGTTGCCCGCGGGGCCGACACGTCGGCGATCTCGGCGCGGCTCGACTCCGCGGCGCGCCGGGTGGGACGCCTGACGGGCCTCGTGGACCAGATCCTCGACGTCTCCCGCATCGAGAGCGGCAGGCTCGTGCTGGTGCGCGAGCGCGTGGATCTCGCGGACGTGACCCGGACGATCCTGGCGCGGCTCGAGGGCGCGGCGATGGCCGCGAGCTGCGCGATCGAGCTGGACGCGGGCGAGACCGCCACCGGCGAGTGGGATCGGCGCGCCATCGAGCAGGTGGTGGCGAGCCTGCTGTCGAACGCGCTCAAGTACGGAGCGGGAAAGCCGGTGGTGGTGCAGACCGCCGCGCGCGACGGGGTGGCCCTGCTCCGCGTCTCCGATCGCGGGATCGGGATCGCGCCTGGCGACGTGGCGCGCATCTTCGAGCGGTTCGAGCGGGCCGTGTCGACCCGTCACTACGGAGGGCTCGGGGTCGGCCTTTACGTCGCGCGGCGTCTCGTGGAAGCGCACGGGGGAGCGATCGAGGTGGCGAGCGAGCGGGACGTCGGGTCGACGTTCACGGTGAGGCTCCCGCGCGTGGCCGCTGCCGCGTAGGCGGGCGCCACGGTGCGCGTCTCGTCGCCGCCTCACGGTGGCCCGGCGATCCCGGCGAGCGCTCGCTCCAGCTCGCGCACCGAGGGCGGCTTCGCCAGGTGGCGGTCGAAGCCCGCGTCGATCGCCCGCTCGATGTCGTCGGGCGACGCGTACCCGCTGAGCGCCACGAGGCGGATCGACCGGAGCGCCGGAATCGGAGCGCATCTCGCGCGCGACGTCGTACCCGTCCATCCCGGGCAGCCCGATGTCGCACAGGACGACGTCGGGTCGGAACGCCCGCGCCCGGTCGATCCCGTCGCGGCCGGTGCCGGCGACCTGTGCGACGTGGTCGTTCAGCTCGAGGACCTCGCGCAAGCTCGCTGCCGCATCCGCGTTGTCCTCGATGACCAGCACCCGGCGGGCGGGGGCCGTAGGCTCCAGCGTCGCGGGCGGAGCGGTCGCCGGCGGCTCCGACGCGTCGAGGGGCAGCGTCACGACGAACTCTGCGCCGAGGCCCGCGCCCGCGCTCGTCGCGATGACGCCGCCACCGTGCAGCTCCACGAGTCCTTTCACGAGGGCGAGGCCGAGGCCGAGGCCTCCCCGGCTCCTGTCGAGCGTGCGGTCCGCCTGCACGAAGGGCTCGAACACGCGGGTGAGGCCGTCCGGAGCGATCCCGGGCCCATCGTTTCGCACGCGGATCGCCACGAATCCCGCGCCGGACGTCCGCACCGAGAGCGTCGCCTCGCCTCCGCGCGGCGTGAACTTGGCCGCGTTGTCCAGCAGGTTCCCGATCACCTGGGCGATGCGGATGGATCCCCGTTCACCTCGAGCGGCTGCTCGGAGGCGTGCACGTCGAGCCGCACGCCGGCCTTCTCGAAGACGGAGCGCTGGTCCTCCGCGGAGCGGCGGGTGAGCGCGTTCAGGTCGAACCGCTCCCGCTGCAGCCGGATCTTTCCCCGCGAGATGCGCGTCACGTCGAGCAGGTCGTCCACGAGCCGCGTCAGGTGGTGGGCCTGCCGGTCGATCACCGTCCGGGCGCGCCGGGCCTGCTCTCCTCCCGGCGCCGCGCGCTCGAGGATGTAGACGCTGTTGCGGATCGGGGCGAGCGGGTTCCGGAGCTCGTGGGAGAGCATCGCCAGGAAATGGTTCTTGCGCTGGCGACGATCGGACAGTGGGGAAAAGCCGCGTGAAGCCGGTCGACCGCCTCGTGGCTGAGGGCGTCCGGCAGCGTCAGGTCGAGGAGGACCGCGTCGAAGCCTCGCGACGACAGGAGGGAGATCGCCTGCTCGAGCCGCGCGACGTGCTCCAGCCGCGCGGCTGACCTCGTCGAGAGCCGCGCGCACGAGGTCCGCGTCGCCCGGGTTGTCCTCCACGAGGAGGACGCTCGAGGGACTCCGTTCGCCCTCCTGCAGGGGGTGCGTGCCGGTAGGTGACTTCCTCACGTCCAGCTACAAACCTCCGGCCGGCGCGCCGCCCGTATTTCGGCGGCCGTGCCACCGCGCGCTGCCCCGGCTCCGGTCGCGCGTCGAGCGGCCTCCGGGCGTGCGGCAAGGCGGAAGCGGCGGGACGATCGTCGTCCCGCCGCCGCTGCCGCCCCGCTTCCGCTCGTCGCTAAACGGACGAGCATGATTCGCGATCACCAGAAACCGTTCGTGCTGAGCGTAGCGCCCGCGCCAGCGGGCGCGCCCTTCGACTGCGGGGCGCTTCGCGCCCCTACGCTCAGGGCGAACGGACCTGTGCGAGTGCGGGCGGGCTGCGCGCCCCTACGCTCAGGGCGAACGGAATCTTCCCCGTGTTTTCGAATCGCGATCGGTCGTTTAGCGCGACGCCGACTTCGGCTGGTCCTTCACCACCTCGAGATCGAGCGCGATGGTCACCTCGTCGCCGACCGCGGGGCCCGCCTCGACGAGCTTGTTCCAGGTGAGGCCGTAGTCCTTGCGGCTGATCTTCGTCGTCGCGGAGAAGCCGCGGCGCGTCTCGCCGAACATCCCCTTCACCTCCGGCGAGGCGACGACGTCGAGCGTGACGGGTCGCGTGACGCCGTGCAGGGTGAGATCGCCCGTCACCGCGAGCCCGCGCGCGCCCGCCTTCGCGACCTTCGTCGACTTGAAGATGATGGTCGGGTACTTCGCGGCGTCGAGGAAGTCGGGCGACTTGAGGTGCGCGTCGCGGTCGGGGACCCTCGTCGTGATGCTGTTCACGTCGATGCTCGCGTCCACCGTGGACCGCGCCGGGTCCGCGTCGTCGAGGACGACCTTTCCGGAGAGGGTCGCGAACTCGCCGCGCACCGTCGAGATGACGAGGTGCTTCACCGCGAACCCGGCGGTGGAGTGGGAGGCGTCGACGTTCCAGGCCGAGGGGCCGGCGAGGGCGAGGGCGGGGACCAGGGCGAGGACGGACGAGAGGAGCTTCTTCATGGGGGTCTCCTGTGGGACGGGTGCTTCGCCGGAGCGCATCGCCCCGGGAGTGCGGGGAACTTGTCGCCGTTCCTCGGCGAGCGCAATCTGCCGGCGTGCACATCTCCGTTCCCGAGGTGGAACGATGGACCTGAATCTCCTCACCGTCTTCGAGGCGGTGGCGCGGACCGCGAGCTTCTCGGAGGCCGCCCGGGAGCTCGGGATGCCGAAGTCGTCGGCGAGCCGCGCGGTGGCGCGCCTCGAGGCGGAGCTGCGCATGCAGCTCCTCTTCCGGACGACGCGCCAGGTCTCGCTGACCGAGGCGGGCACCGCCGTCTACGACCGGATCGCGCCGCTCCTCCGCTCGGTGAAGGCCGCCCTCGGCGAGCTGCCCGCGCGCGAGGAGGAGCCCCACGGGACGCTCCGCGTCACCGCACCGGTCGATCTCGGCGTGCTCTTCCTCGCCGAGGTGGCGACGCGCTACACCGCGCGCTATCCGGCCGTCTCGGTGGACCTGCACCTCACCGGGCGCGTGGTGGACCTCGTCGCCGAGGGGTTCGACGTCGCCCTGCGGGTCGCGTCGAAGCTCGCGGACTCGACCCTCGTCGTGCGCCGGGCCGCGCCGATCGTCCTCCAGCTCTTCGCCTCCCCCCTCTACCTCGCGCGGCGCGGCACCCCGCGCACGGAGGCGGACCTCGCCGGGCACGACTGGGTGGCGTTCCGCAGCGGTCCCCAGCGGCTCCGCCTGCCGGGTGGGCGGCGGGAGGCGGTCCAGCCCGAGGGGCGGATCGTGAGCGACGACCTCCTCTTCGTGCGCGACGCGGTCCGCGCGGGCGCGGGGATCGGCTTGCTGCCGACGCTCACGGTGGGTGCGGACGTCGTGGCGGGACGGCTCGTGCGGATCCTGCCGCGCTTCGAGCGGCCGGCCGGTCACCTCCACATCGTCACTCCTGCGGCGAAGCACGTGCCGCAGAAGGTGTCCGCCTTCCGCGATCTCGTCCTGGAGCTCCTCCGCGCCCGGTTCGGCACCGAACCTGCGTCGCGGGCCTGAGCGGCTGACAGCGGTTCCCAGTTGGCTTGAGCCCCGAGCCCGTGAACGAGCCCGAGTCCGAGCCCGGCTGTTCGGGCGCGGGCTCGGGCGCGGGCGCGTTCACGGGATCCGTCCAACCGAGCGGCGCTACGAGACGAGCTCGCAACGGCTCGCTCGCGCGCTGGCCGGCTTGCGCAAGCATCGCGCGCCAGCGATGCGCCGGCTCCGCGCCCGCCGCCTTCGACCCCAGAGCGCCGACCCCGGGTGCGTCGCCACCCGAGCAGAGCGCGCGGGCTTCACCCACGGATAACGCCCGGATCCGCTGGTTTGGGCCACCTCGCGTGCGCGCAGGGATGCGGCTCCATGTCGCGCCCCGGTCGGTGATGCGTTTGCAGCGACGAGGACGTGCAGTGGCCGGGGGGCAACTGCAGGAGGCTCGTGCAATGAAGACCCTTGGCATCGGTCTGCGACTCGGGATCGCGTTCTCGATTCTCTGCGCGCTGCTCGTGACGGTCGGCTGGCTCGCGCTCGACCGCGCCTCGGCGCTGAACGCCGCGCTCGATCGGGTGGCGGTCGATCGCTGGCGCGGCGCGACGGAGGCGGTCGAGGGGATGGAGAACACGTCCGGAAACACGGCGCGGCTCGCCGAGCTGTTCCTCTCCCCGGATCGGCAGCGCGCCGAGCAGGTGCTGGCCGCGATGTCCGGGACGACGGCGAAGAACGACGGCCTGCTCGCGAGGCTCGAGGCGCGAGTGCAGCGGTGCGACCGCGGCCGGGCCGCCGTCGAGAAGATCAAGGAGACGCGCAGGGCATACTCCGCCGCGTTCTCGCGCGCGAAGGCCCTCCTCCTCGAGGGGCGTCGCGACGAGGCTCAGGCGTTGGCCCTCGCGGAGGTGATGCCGCGCCGGGCCGTCGTGGAGGACGCGTGGAAGGGGTTCTTCTCCCACGAGGGCGATCACGTCAACGAGGCGGCGGCCGTCGGCACGGAGGACTACGCGGCCGCCCGGAACCGCATCCTGGCGGTCTCAGCGATCGCCGTCCTCGCCGCCCTCGCCCTCGGCTTCATCGTCACGCGGAGCATCACCGTGCCCGTCGCGAAGGCGGTCGCGCTCGCCGAGCGGGTGGCGGAGGGCGACCTCCGGGAGGGCGTCGAGGTGACGAGCGGCGACGAGATCGGGAAGCTGCAGGTGGCGCTGCGGGCGATGGCGCAGCGGCTCGCCCAGATCATCGGCGAGGTGCGCGGCGGCGCCGAAGCGCTCACGTCGGCGTCGGCGCAGGTCTCCGCGACGGCCCAGGCGCTGTCGCAGGGAACGAGCGAGCAGGCCGCGAGCGTGGAGGAGACCGCCTCGAGCCTCGAGGAGATGAGCGCCTCCATCACCCGCAACGCGGAGGCCTCGCGCGAGACCGAGACGCTCGCGAAGCAGGGCGCGCGCAGCGCCGAGGACGGCGGGCTCTCGGTCGTCGAGACGGTCGGATCGATGAGCGCGATCGCGGAGAAGATCTCGATCGTCGAGGAGATCGCGTACCAGACGAACCTGCTCGCGCTCAACGCGGCGATCGAGGCCGCCCGGGCGGGCGAGCACGGCAAGGGCTTCGCGGTCGTCGCGGCCGAGGTCCGCAAGCTCGCGGAGCGCGCGCAGAAGGCGGCGAAGGAGATCGGCGCGCTCGCGAGCTCGAGCGTCCAGGTGGCGAAGCGCTCGGGCCAGCTCGTGGCCGACCTCGTCCCGCTGATCCGCAAGACGTCCGAGCTCGTGCAGGAGGTCGCCGTCGCGTCGCGGCAGCAGTCGAGCGGCGTCGACCAGGTCTCGCAGGCGATGAACACGGTCGAGCAGGTGACGCAGCGGAACGCGTCCGCGGCGGAGGAGCTGTCCTCCACCGCGGAGGAGATGGCCTCGCAGTCCGAGGCGCTCCAGCAGCTCGTGAGCTTCTTCGTCGTGCCGGAGAGCGCCGGCGTCGCGGCGCGGACCGCCGCTTCCACGCCGCTCGCGCACGCGACCGGGAGCGGGGCCGACCCGAGCCGCGCGCCGGCGAGCCTGCCCGCGAGGCGGAGACGGCTCAACGGCACGGCACCGCAGGCGGAGCAGGAGTTCGCGCGCTTCTAAACGGCGAGCGCGATTCGCGATCGCAGAAACCGTTCGTGCTGAGCGCCCGCGCAGCGGGCGCGCCCTTCGACTGCGCCTGCCCTGAGCGTAGGGGCCGCATCGCGGCCCCGAAGTCGAAGGGCTCAGGGCGAACGGACCTGTGCGAGTGCGGGCGGGCTGCGCGCCCCTACGCTCAGGGCGAACGGAATCTTCCCGGTGGTTCCCCGAATCGCGATCGGTCGTCTAGCCCGTCGAGGAAGCGGTGCAGGGCCTCGCGGACGGAGCGCTCGACGTGTGCGGGCACCGCCGCGGCGCCGGCGCGCTTGCACATCGCGAGCGTGGAGCGGAGCGACTCGCAGCGCCCGTGGCAGGACTCGCACTCCTGGAGATGCTTCTCCAGCTCCGCGCAGGCGCTCCCGTCGATCTCCCCCTCCAGCCGGCGCGAGAACAGCTCGACGACGTCCTGGCAGCCGGGGCCTGGCTCGGGCGCGGTGCCCCGCGCCGGCTGGAGCAGCGGCGCGATCCGATCGCGCACCGTCATCCGGGCGCGGTGGAGGCGGCTCTTCACCGCCTCGACGGAGAGCCCCATCACCTCGGCGACCTCGGAAGCCGACAGCCCCTCGACGTCGCGGAGCGCGATCACCTCGCGGTACATGGGATCGAGCTCGGCGATGGCCTGGTCGAGCGCGGACTGGATCTGTCGCCCGGCGACGTCCTCCTCAGGCGTGCGCCGCGCGTCCGCGATCTCCGCCGCCTGCTCCGCGTGCGCCTCGAGCGAGTCGATCCGCTCCGGGGCGAACTTGCTCGTGCGCCGCTTCTTGATGCAGAAGCTGCGCGCGATGGCGTAGAGCCAGGTGGAGAGCGCCGACGTGCCGCGAAAGTCGGGGATGGCGCGGGCGGCCGCGAACATCGTCTCCTGGAGGACGTCCTTCGCGTCCTCCTCGTCGCGGCACATCTTCGTTCCGAACCGGTAAATGGCCGGCTGGTGGCGCGCGAGCAGGCGCTCGAGCGCCCGGCGGTCGCCGTTGCGGACGGCGTCGATCAGCTCGGTGTCGGTCTCGTCCATGGGGCGCCATTCCTACCGGAGCGGCGCCCGGGGGACAACCTGCAGCCCCCGGCGAGACGGTCTAGCGGAGGTACTTCTGCGCGGCGAGGGCGGCGATCGTCCCGTCCGCGACCGCCGTCGTGATCTGGCGGAAGCGCTTCACGCGGATGTCTCCGGCCGCGTACAGGCCGGGGACGCTCGTCTCCATCGCCTCGCTCGTCTCGACGTAGCCGCCCGGGGCGAGCGTGACGTAGGGCGCGAGGAGGTCGGACCGCGGGACCATGCCGACGAAGACGAACACGCCGTCGGTGGCGAGCGTCTTCCGCTCCTTCGTTCGGAGCGACTCGATCTCGAGCCGCTCGAGCTTCGTCTCCCCGTGGAAGGCCCGCGGCTCGTGCCCGAAGAGGACGCGGATCTTCGGATGCGAGAGGGCCTCGTGCGCCGAGGCGGGCTCCGCCTGGAATTCGTCGAGCTGGTGGACGATCGTCACGCGCCGCGCGAACTGCGTGAGGAAGAGCGACTCCTCGACCGCCGAGTTCCCGCCGCCGATGACGTGGATGTCTTTCCCTTCGAAGTAGGCGCCGTCGCAGGTCGCGCAGTACGAGATCCCGCGCCCCTTGAAGACGTCCTCGCCCGGAATCCCGAGCGGGCGCGCCTTCGCCCCCGTCGCGACGATGACCGCGCGCGCCCCGATCGTCTGCACCTCGTCGAGCTCGAGCGTCTTCACCTGCGCGGCGAGGTCGTGGCGCGTGATCTCCACGGCGCGGCGGATCTTCGCGCCGAAGCGCTCCGCCTGCAGGGCGAACGCGCCGGCGAGGTCCACGCCCTTCACGTCCTCCGGGAAGCCGGGGTAGTTCGACACCTTGTGCGTCGTCTTCACCTGGCCGCCGGGGACGCTCTCGTCGAGGACCAGCGTCCGGAGCCGCGCGCGGGCGGCGTAGATGGCGGCGGTGAGCCCAGCGGGGCCGGCCCCGATCACGACGACGTCATAGCTCTCGTCCATCGCCTCTCCTCGCTACTGCCCGAGCATCGACTCGACCGCCGCCTTGAGCGCGGTCCGCTTGATCTCCTCGCCCGTCATCCGCGCGCCGACCTCGCGACCCCCCTTGAAGAAGACCAGGGTCGGGCTCCCGGTGACGCCGAGCTTCGCCGCGAGGTCGCGGTTGCCCTGCCGGAAGATCTTGAGGAAGCGGGCGCGCCCGGCGAACTGCTCGGCCACCGCCTCGAGCTTGGGCGCGAGGGCCTCGCACGGCGGGCACTCGGTCGAGAAGAAGTCGAGCACCACCGGAACGCCGGCGGCGAGGGCCTCCGTCTCGAACTGCGGTGCCGCGATCTCCTGCACGAACGCGCTCATGGGCGGCCTCAGTCGTGGCAGCCCGAGACGAGGCGCGACGCCTTCGCGCAGCACTGGGCGGCGCTCTCCGGCGCGCAGCAGGCCTTCTTCTTCGGCTTCGTCAACAGCTTCATCGATGGTTCTCCTCGGGTGCGAGAGGTCGCTCCGCAGACTACGAGCCGCGCGGCCGAGGAGAGGTTCGCGGCGAGTGAGCGCGTCCCGGGCCCGCGCCGTTCAGCTGCGCTACCGCGCGCTCGATGTCTCGCCCCGAACCGTCAGCGCCTGAACCGGCTCCCACGGGCGGGTTGCATCCGCGGGAGGGACGCGGGGCACACCAACCGAGCCCCGGAGGGCTGCCAGATGAACATCCGCACGCTCTTTGCGCTCGCCGGCGTCGTGCTGGCCGGCTCCGCGATCGGCTCCGGCGAGGGCCCCGTCCTCGAGGAAACGCACCACGAATGCATGAACCAGTGTCGCAGCGCCGCGACGTTCTCGACATCGGAGCCGGTCGCAGGCGGCGAGCGGCACATGGCCATCTCGCACGACGTCACGCACGGCGCGCCGGCCGTCCGGTGCGTCGACTGCCATGGCGGGCGCTGGCTCGACTGGAATGCGCCCGGGGTCCAGGGCGGCGCGGCGAAGAAGTAAGCTTTGCGCGCGCCGCCGTACCCCTCGATGCCGAATGCGTCCGCCTCACGGCACTAGCGCGTGCAGTAGCGCTGGCCCCTGATCATTGGTCACTTCTCTCCGGACGTGTCCGCCTCCGGGCGCTGGCAGGGGCAGGCCCCTCGTCCGGGCTCGGCGACGGACGAAATGCGCGACCGGAGGCGAACGGTCGAACGGGCCCGGAAACGCAGGCGCCGGGGCACCCGCGCGTGCCAACGGCGCGCGACCGAGGTCCCAGTGCGACGGTGGCGACCTCGCGCGCGCCGTTGTCACGCGCCGTGCACCCCGGCTCACGCACTGACCAACGGTTCCGTCCGCAGCGCACCGATGATGGTGCGCCTCCGACGCCTGCGCGCGGCCGAGGGGCCTCCCCTGCTCGCGCGCCCGGACGGACGTCACTGCATGGTTCGGCGTGGCGGCGTCGACGACGAAAGGACGTCGCGAGCAGTCGACGCACACAGGAGCTTGCCGATGTTCGATGCGGACGGTCTCCACCTCGGCAGCGCCCGACCATGGCGCTCCCGCCCGCCGGGGGCGCGCGGCCGGGAGGGCCCTGACCGCGCGCAGGCGTCGGAGACCTCCGATCATCGGTGCGCTGCGGACGGATACGCGTCCCAGTACCTTGGCCGCTTCGCACGGTGCGTGACGACGGCGCGCGGCAACCCCGACGTCACGTACCATCGACTTCGTCGCGCGCCGTCGGCACGCACGGTGCGCGGCATCTGCGTTTCGGCGTCCTTGCGCTCGTACGGCGCCGGTCGCGCATTTCGTCCGTCGCCGAGCACGTGGCAGGGCCCTTCCGGCCCAGCCCCCGGGGCGGAACTGCGATCTGGCGCAGAGGGGCGGCCAACATGTGATGAATCATCAGAGCGCTGGCCCAGTTCGCGTCCTTGTTCGAGGTGACGTGACGGATCAGCAGCGACAGCTGCTCACCCGAGGCCGAGCGCGCGCATCCTCCGCCACAGCGTGCTCCGGCTCATCCCGAGCGCCTTCGCGGTCACGGCGCGGTTCCAACGGTGCTCGTCGAGGGCGCCGCGGAGGGCGGCGGCCTCGCCACGTTCGAACTCCGTCGCCGGCGCGGCAGCCGATTCGAAGGGGAGGGGAGCGGAAGCCGCGAGCGGCGGCGGCTCCGCGGGCGGTCGCGGCCGCGAGGGCAGCACCTCCGGCGGCAGGTCCTCGGGCTGGAGCGTCTGTCCGGGGCAGACCGTCGCGGCGAACTCGAGCGCGTTCTCGAGCTCGCGGACGTTGCCGGGCCAGTCGTAGGAGAGGAGCGCCCGCATGGCGTCGGGCGAGAAGCGCAGCGCGCGGCCGGTGCGCGCGCCGACGCGGGAGAGGAGGAGGCGCGCGATGGGCTCGATGTCCTCCCGCCGCTCCCGGAGCGGCGGGATCTCGATGGGGAACACGCGCAGCCGGTAGTAGAGATCCTCGCGGAAGGATCCCTGGGCGACGCCGCGGCGGAGATCGCGGTGCGTCGCCGCGATGATGCGGGCGTTCGTCTGGCGCGACTGATCGTCGCCGACCCGCTCGTAGGTCCGCTCCTGCAGGACCCGGAGCAGCTTCACCTGGAGGTGGAGCGGCAGGTCCCCGACCTCGTCGAGGAAGAGGGTGCCGTCGGCGGCGGCCTCGAACCGGCCGGCGCGGTCGCGGGTCGCCCCGGTGAAGGAGCCGCGCACGTGCCCGAACAGCTCGGTCTCGAGCAGCTCGCCCGGGAGCGCGGCGGCGTTCACCGCGACGAACGGGCCGTTCCGGCGGGGCGAGTGCGCGTGGATCATCCGCGCGGTCACCTCCTTGCCCGTTCCGCTCTCGCCCGTGACGAGGACGGTCGCCTCGCTGTGCTGCAGGGTCTCGATGAGCCGGAACACCCGCGCCATCGCCTGCGAGCGGCCGATGACCCCGAACCCGGCGATGGGGCCGGGCACCGCCTCGTCGTCGGCGGGGCGCATGACGAGGAGATAGGCGGCCTCGGGATCGCAGACGCCGTGCTCGTCGTGCTGGAGCTTCGCCGCCGTCACGGAGAGGAGATGGGCGCCGCCGCCGGCCGCCGAGTGGAGGAACGCGCGCCACCCCTCGCGCCGCTCGCCGGAGAGGAGCGCCTGCCGGAGCGCTCCGCTCGGCCCGAACAGCTCGGGGCCGAGGACGGACTCGATCGGCTGGCCGACCATCCGGACGGCGGCGCCCGGGCCGAGGAGGTCGTCGATTCGCTGCGAGGCGTGGCGCACGCGGAAGCTCGCGTCGAGGGCCATGCAGATCCGGCCCAGCGAGCCGAAGGCCGCGTTCACGGCGGCGAACGCCACCTCGCGCTCAGGGAGCGGGTGACTTCTCTCTTCCATGTCGCGGGAGTCTGACACGTTTCGTTCTAGATTGAAACGTCGCGTTTCGGCCATCTGAAACGTCCTGTCGCTAGCGGATCGCCCGGAACTGCCCAAGTGCCCGTATTTCGGACTTCGTAGCGTAATGGAGCACGAGGCACGCCACGAGCAAACGTCGCTGAAACGTCTCGAACGTTTCGCCGCAGTTCCCCACGGCTCGGGAGGACCCCCCATGAAGAAGATCGCGGTAGTGGTTGCTGTCACGTGCC
>WNGA01000511.1_pt1 | contig 57805 bp, 57 predicted proteins | sample 5400061 | NCBI WGS metagenome assembly WNGA01 (sample SAMN13153366, study PRJNA577476) | soil metagenome | isolation source: 100 cm soil or saprolite under grassland replicate 2 | place: USA:California | collected 2016-06-15
CGCGGAGCTCATCGACCAGGTTCGCGATCGCGGTGAGCTGGACTTGATTCGAGACTTCGCCTGGCCGCTCCCCATCACCGTGATCGCGGAGATGCTCGGCGTGCCTCGGGAGGATCGCCCGGCCTTGAAGGCATGGTCCGACGAGCTGGCAGCGTTCGTCGGCAGCGCGCTCGCGACCCCGGGCAAGTACGAGCGGGCGGCGCGAAGCGGCGGCAAGATGAGCGACTACTTCGGCGATCTGATCGCGAAGCGCCGCGCGCGCCCGCGGGGCGATCTCCTCTCCGCGCTCGTCGCCGCTGGGGAGGGGCACGATACGACGAGCGAGGACGAGCTCGTCGCGACCGCGATCCTGCTGCTCTTCGCCGGACACGAGACCACGACCAACCTCATCGGCAACGGCATCCTGAGTCTGCTCCGCCATCCCGCGGCGCTCCACGCGCTGCGCGCCGACCCGTCGTTGATCGTGCCGGCCGTCGAGGAACTCCTGCGCTACGAGGGCCCGACGGCCGCGATGGTGCGCATTGCGCTCGAGGACGTCGGACTGCCCGGCGGCGGTACGATCGGCCGCGGCGACCGCGTGTTCCTGATGATCAACGCCGCCAACCGCGATCCCCGGCAATTCGACGAACCGGACCGCGTGGACATCCGGCGCGACCCGAACCGTCACATCGCGTTCGGCTACGGGCTCCACTTCTGTATCGGTGCGCCGCTGGCCCGGCTCGAGGCCCAGATCGCCATCCCGGCGCTGCTCCGACGCCTGCCGGATCTGGCACTCACGACCGATCCGCTCCCGTGGCTCGACTCGCTGGTGTTCCGCGGCGTGCGATCGCTCCCACTGACCTTTTCGTCCCGAGTAGGCGGCGCTGCGGAGCCGGATGCGTCGAGTCCTCCGCCATGGGTCGATCGGCGCGAGCGCCGGGCTCACGGTCCTGCCGGCGCCTTCAGCGCGATGGAAGGATGGTAGGCGCTCGGGCTGGTGACTGGCGACCGACTCGCGGTTGCGTAGCCCTCCACCGCGTGCCCTCGGTCCCCCGATCGACCTCAGCCCGCCGATGCTGGCACGTAACGGGTCACCTTCCCCTGCCCCACGAGTGAGATGAGGTGACGTCGGGCGCGTGAGACCCGGCAACGGCCCAACGGCCCCGTGGCACAGCCGAGGGTTGGCTCGCTCAAACCGTGATCGTCCGGAAGCGGAGGATGATGACGGCCAGGATGACGATGGTGAGGCTGCCCAGGACCGGGTTCCCGTAGGCGCTCACCAGCACCTGCGCGCCGCCGAGGATCAGCGCCGCGAGCGCGAGGTTCCCGAGCGAGACCCCCGCTACCAGGACGAGCATGAAGGCGTTGATCAGCCAGGAGACGCCCAGGTACGGGTGGACGCTGACGAGCGGGGTGAGCAGCGCCCCGGCCAGGCTCGCCAGCCCCGCCCCCAGGCAGAAGGTCACGAACCGCACGAGGCGCGTGTTGATCCCCAGCGCCTGCGCCAGCTCCTCGTTCATGATCACGGCCCGCGCCACCGTGCCGATCTGCGTCCGCTGTATGATCAGCCAGACGGTGACGCCCAGGACGATGGCCAGACCCAGGAGGACGAGCCGGTACTGCGAGTATGTCGCGCCGGCTACCGTGACCGCCCCCGTGATCGGGCTCTCAGCGAACTGGATCTCGCGGCCGAAGTAGAGCGTGATGAGCTGCACGAGGATGATGTTGAGGCCCCAGGTCGCGAGGATCGTGTCGAGCGGCCTGGCGTAGAGCGCGCGGAGCACGCGCCACTCGACCACGGCGGCGATTGCGACCCCGATGACGAAGGCGAGGAGGAGCGCGGTCCAGGGGTTCCAGCCGAGCCAGGTCGCGATGACAGCGGCATAGGCGCCCACAGCGAGGAAGGCGCCGTGGGCGAGGTTGATGATCTTGAGGACGCCGTACACGATCAGGAGGCCGACCGCCACGATGTACAGCACGCCGGCCGCCGTGACGACGTCGAGCACCTGCCCGGTGTACACGGTGATCGGCCTCCTGGCGCTTCTGCTCGAGCCTCCCGCTACGGGCGAGCAGCTACTTCAGGTTTGGGCACTGGTTGCCCGGATCCACGAGCCCGAAGTCCTTGAGGATCTTCGTTTTCCCATCCGCCTGGACCTGCGCCAGGTAGACCGGCAGCGGCGCGTGGTGCTGCTTGTTCATCTGGACCGCGCCGCGCGGCCCCTTGAAGACGATCGTGGGCAGCAGCTGGACGACCTTGTCGATGTCGGTCGTCCCGGCCTTCTCGACCGCCATGGCGTAGGCGTGGACGCCGTCGTACTGTGGCTGGGAGAGCGAGTTCGGGGTCTTGAGGTTGGCCCCGAACTTCTTCCGCATCGCGGCGAGGAACTTCTTGTTCTCAGGGTTGTCGATCCCGGTGAAGTAGTCCCCCGTGTAGTAGACCCCCTCGGCCGCGTTCCCGCCCGCCTCGGCCGTCAGCTCGTCGATCGAGAGGCTTCCGACCGGCATCTTCAAGCCGGCGGCCTTGAACTGCTTCATGAAGTCGATGTTCGGGCCGCCGCCGGACGTCGAGTAGATGATGCCATCCGGGTTGGCCGCCCGGATCTTGCTGATGATGGCTGTCCAGTCCGACTGCTGGAGCGGCTGGAACTCCTCGCCGACGATCGTCCCGCCCAGCTCCTGGGTCGTCTTCTTGGCCGCGTCGATCATCCCGCGCCCGAAGGCGTAGTCGCTCCCCACCGCGAACCACCGCTTCACCTTCTTCTCGTCAGTCATGAACCTGATCAGCGGCGGCACGATCTGCTCGGGGACCCAGGCGTTCACGAACAGGTACTTCCCGCACGCCCGCCCCTCGTAGAAGGACGTGTAGATGAAGAGCGTCTTCGCCCGATCGGCGATCGGCGCCCCGGCGTTGCGAGCCGCGCTTGTCTCCATGGTGATGATCGCGTCGGCCTTGTGCTGACGGATCGCCGTGTTGAACGCCTTCACGGCGCCAGCCGGCCCGCTCTCGTCGTCGAGCGGCACGACCTTCAGCGGCCGCCCGAGGACGCCGCCCCTGGCGTTGATCTCCTCCTCCGCCAGCTCGGCTGACTGGACCACCGCCGGCGCGACGACGCTGTTCACGCCGCTCAGCCCCACCGGTATGGCAATGACGATCGGCTTCTTCTCGGCGGACTTCGCCCCGGCCGGCAGCATCGCCAGGGCTGCCGCCCCCAGGACGGCTGTCAGTGCCCCCCATCTCTCGCGCATGGTGACTCCCCCTTGTGAACGAGGTCCCCGTCCTCAGATGACGAGGTGCCTCTCCATGTTTTCCCGCGCGTCCGGGTCGGCCGCGCGTCCGGTCTCTACGACCGTCCCCACCTTGAGCACCGTGTACCGGTCGGCCAGCGCCAGGGCGAAGCTCACGTTCTGCTCGACCAGCACGATCGTCGTGCCGTTGGCCCGACGCTCGTCTGCCAGGACGTCCTGAAGCCGGGTGACCATGGCCGGCTGGAGCCCCTCGCTGATCTCATCGACGAGGACCAGGCGCGGCCGCGTCAGCAGGGCGCGGCCGATCAGGAGCATCTTCTGCTCTCCGCCGGAGAGGGTCCCCGCCCGCTGCCGCTGGCGGGCCTCGAGGACCGGGAACCAGCGAGCCACCACGTCCAGCCGGGCCCGGAAGTCCGCCGGCTTCCGGAGCGCGAGCCGCAGGTTCTCCTCGACCGACAGGTCCTGGAAGATCGACTTCTCTTGCGGCACGTAGCTCACTCCGAGCCGCGTGATGCGGAAGGGCGGCCAGCCGGTCACGTCCTCGCCCAGCACCCGCACCCCGCCGCTCCGGGCCGGCAGGAGCCCCATGACCGTCTTGAGAAGCGTTGTCTTCCCCATCCCGTTCTTGCCGAGGATGGCGAAGATCTCCGCCGGACGGACGGCGAGGGTCACGCCGTGGAGCACCGGCGACTCGCCGTAGCCCCCCTCCAGGCCCTCGACGGTGAGGGCGGACCGCTCCGCTGCCCGCGGGCTCACACGCGCGGCCCTCCCCGGATGTAGACCTCCCGGATCAGCTCCGAGTCGGCCACCTCGGCCAGCGGCCCGTCGAGGAGAATCCGCCCCTGGTGGAGAACGACCAGCCGTGTGCTGATCTCGCGCACGAAGTCGAGGTCGTGCTCGATGAGAAGGACACAGAGCCGGTGGCTCCGGGCGAGCTCCTTGAGGACGCTGCCGATGGCCGCCCGCTCCTCCCGCGTGAGCCCCGCCGTCGGCTCGTCGAGGAGCAGCACCGTGGGCTCGAGCGCGAGGACCATCGCGAGCTCGAGGGCCTGCTTGGCACCGTGGGAGAGATGCCCCGCCGGCTCGTTCAGGAACGGCAGAAGCCCCGAGACCTGGACCGCGCGGAGAGCCGGCTCCGGCAGCTCGAGCGTCTGCGAGCGCCGCCAGGGGGACGCGGTGGTGCGATACGCCCGCGCCACGCGGAGGCAGTCAAGGACCGTCAGCGCCTCGAAGACGTTCGGCGTCTGGAACTTTCGGCTCACGCCGAGGGCCACACAGGCCTGGGGCGGCAGCCCATCGATCCGCTCCCCGCTGACGCGGACCTCGCCGCTCGACCGCTCGCGGCCGTCGGCGATGCAACGGAGCATCGTCGTCTTCCCGGCGCCGTTCGGCCCCACGATCCCCACGACCTCGCCGCTGTGGGCCTGAAAGTCGATCCCCTCCAGGACGCGCAGGCTCCCGAACCGCTTGCTCACGCCCTTGAGCTCGAGCACCGGCGGGCCCCCGTCGGTCGGGGTCGCGCCGTTCCCCGGTCTCGGGAGCGCGCGCACAGTGCTCGGCCCCGCCCCCCCCGCCGGCGCTCCGGCCCCCTTCCGCCGCCCCGTGACCGCAGGGACCAGGCGCGTCACGCCGCCGGCGATGGCCGGCACGACACCCTGGGGGAGGTAGACGACCACCAGTACGAAGGCGAACCCGACGAAGAGGAGCCAGACGAAGGGAAGGTTGCCGCCGAGGACGGCGGAGACGTAGTTCACCCCCACCGCCCCCGCGATCGGGCCGACGAGCGTTCCCCGCCCCCCCAGAGCCGTCCAGACGACCATCTCGGTCCCGAAGACGAAATCCCCGTACGAGTGCGCGGCGACGCTCCCGAAGAGGACGTAGAACGCACCCGCAAGTGCCGCGACGGCGCTGCAGGCGGCCATCAGGCGGATCTTCACCCGGGAGGTCTTGAGCCCCAGGTACCGGCACCGCTCCTCGTTCTCCCGGATCGCCACCAGCAGCCGCCCCGCGTCGCTCGTGACCAACAGGTAGGCGGCGACTGTGACGGCGAGGAGGAGCCCGCCCGAGATCCAGAACCACTGCTCGATCGAGAGAAACGGAGCCGGGATGGGGAGGCCGCTGCTCGACCCCGTGTACGCGCCGCCGGAGAGGATGATTTGCGTGAAGACGACCGGCAGCGCCAGCGTCACGATCGCGGCGTAGATCGGCGAGGCGCGGTCGAAGAAGGCGAGCCAGCCCACCGCTGTCCCGACCAGCGCCGCGAAGGCCATCGCGACCAGAATCGCCCCGGCGGTGGCCAGGAGGCCCTCGACGTAGTAGGCGAGGGCCAGTGCGACCGTGTAGACCCCGATGCCGAAGAAAGCCGACTGGCCGAAGGTGAGGACTCCGGTGTAGCCCCAGAGGAGATCGACCGTGATGGCAGGGATTGCGAAGAAGAACGCCTGCGAGAGGATCTGCTGGGCGTACTCGCCGAGAATGAGCGGGCTCGCCCAGAGGGCAGCGGCAAGCACGAGGGACACGACGAGCGTCCCCGGCCACCGTTGGGTGCGCGCCCGTCCGGGACGGGCCGCCCCGGCGGCGGCCCGCACCTCCGGCACCCTGGTGTCTATCTCGCGAGGCATCCCGCCTGGTCCTGAGCCTGTACCGGTGCGCGGCGCGTGGTGGGCAGAACCCCAGCTTGATCCTCGAGTTCGCAAAGCCGGTGGCAAGGGCGGGTCGTGCTCGTTGCGGGAGTATACCATGGTTTCCGCGCGCCCGATTCCTGGCGCGCCGAGGCCCCACAACGCGTGACGTGCGCACCCTGGAACGCCGTGTGGCCCGTCCGGGACTTCCCGGGCGGGGGCGCTCGACCCACGGCCCGCCGCGCCGGCGGCCCGCTCATGCTATCGTATCGCCAAAATAGAACGGCTACGCCGGAGACCCGCATGAGCAAGCGAAAGACGCGCGACGAGGCGGCCGTGAAGATCGCCTGCGTCCAGATGGAGCCCATCGTCGGCGAGAAGGAACGGAACGTCCGCCGGATGCTCAAGCGCATCGAGGAGGCCGCCGGCCATGGTGCTGGGCTGATCGTCCTCCCCGAACTCTGCAACTCGGGGTACGTCTTCGAGTCGCGCGAGGAGGCGTTCGCTCTCGCCGAGGAGATTCCTGGCGGCCCAACCTGTCGCGCCTGGATGGACGTCGCGCATCGGCAGGGCCTCCACGTCGTCGCCGGCATCGCCGAGAGGGACGGCGAGGTTCTCTACAACGCCGCCGTCGTGGTCGGCCCCTCCGGCTTCGTCGGGAAGTTCCGGAAGGTGCACCTCTGGGGCGAGGAGAACCTCTTCTTCGAACCCGGGAACCTCGGGTTCCCGATCTTCAAGACTCCGCTTGGCCGGATCGGCACACTCATCTGCTACGACGGCTGGTTCCCCGAGAGCTACCGGCTCTGCGCGCTCCAGGGGGCCGACATCGTCTGCATCCCTACCAACTGGGTGCCGATCCCCGGGCAGGCGAAGAACCGGGAGGCCATGGCCAACATTCTGGTCATGGCCGCCGCCCACGCGAACTCGATCTTCGTCGCCGCCGCCGACCGCGTGGGTGTCGAGCGCGGGCAGCCCTTCATCGGTCAGAGCCTGATCGCGAGCTACACCGGCTGGCCCATCGGCGGCCCTGGGAGCCTCGACAAGGATGAGATCGTCTACGCCGAGGCCAACCTGGCGGATGCCCGGCGCAAGCGCAACTGGAACGAGTTCAACCAGGTCCTCCGCGACCGGCGCACCGACGTGTACGACGAGATGCTGGGCGCGAAGGCCACGCGAGGGTGGTACTGATGGCTCCGAAGCTGCCGATCCTGAAGCCCGTCGCCGAGCTGGCCGGCTACCCGCTGCCCGAGGAGGATCTCAAGGAGGTGGCCTCGGTCCTCGCCGGCGTCATGGAGGACATCCAGAAGCTCCGCGACCTAGACCTCCCGGACGACGTCGAGCCGGTCACCGTCTTCCGCGTCGAGCCGTGGGACGAGGAGATCTGAGATGGCCGCGGCTCCGACCGACTGGCCCTGGCGGTCCCTGGCCGAGGCCGCGCAGGCCGTCCGCACCCGGTCCGTCTCGCCTGTCGAGTTGACGCGGGCCTGTCTTGACCGCATCCAGCGCGTCGACCCGGTCGTCCATGCTTTCGTGTCGGTCGACACCGAAGGGGCGCTCGATGCCGCCCGGGCCGCCGAGCGGGAGATCAAGGCCGGCCGCCAGCGCGGGCCCCTCCACGGCATCCCCATCGCCATCAAGGACAACTACGACACCATCGGGGTCTCCACCCGCAACGGCTCGCAAGTCTTCGCCGATCGGATGCCCTCGCACGACTCGACCGCCTGGGCACGCCTGCGGGCCGCCGGCGCCATCCTCCTCGGCAAGACCACCATGAGCGAGGCCGCCTGGGGCGTCGACTTCCCACCCGTCCGGAACCCATGGGACGTCCGACGGAACCCCGGTCTCTCCTCCGGTGGCTCGGGCGCCGCCGTGGCTGCCGGCCTCTGCTTCATGGCGATGGGCTCCGACACCGGTGGGTCGATCCGCATCCCGGCGGGGCTCTCCGGCGTCGTCGGGCTCAAGACCACCTACGGCCGTGTCTCCAAGGCCGGCGTCATGCCCCATACCTGGTCGCTCGACCATCCGGGGCCGCTGACGCGGCGGGTGGAGGACGCCGCCCTCCTGCTCGGTGTGATCGCCGGCCACGACCCGCGCGACCCCGCCTCCGCAAAGGTGCCAGTGGGCGACTACCTTGGATCACTGAAGAAGGGCGTCCGCGACCTGCGCGTTGGCGTGCCGCGCGAGCACTTCTGGGACCGGACCGAGAAGCGCGTCGAGCCCATCGTGCGCCAAGCCCTGCGCGACCTCGAGAAGGGCGGCGCGCGGGTCGACGAGGTCTCCATCCCCCACATGGCCGGCGCCCTCGGCGCCATCCTCCTCGTCGAGATGGCCTCCGTCACTGCCTGGCATGATCGGTACCTCAAGCAGCCCGAACGGCGGGCGAAATACACGCCCGAGGTGCGCTTCCTCATGGACGCCGGCAAGTTCCTCTTCGCCACCGACTTCCTCAAGGCCCAGCGCCTGCGGCGGGTGCTCATTGAGGAGGTGCGTGCCGCTTTCAGCGGCGTCGACGTCCTCGCGACCCCGACCCTCCCGCTCTGCGCCTGGGAGGTCTCGCAGAGCCACGTCCAGATCGCCGGCCAGCCCGAGCATGTCCTCCACGCCTGCTGGCGATTCACCTATCCCTGGAACCTGACCGGCCTCCCTGCGCTGTCGGTGCCGTGCGGGTTCGCGGACGGGCTCCCCATCGGCCTCCAACTGGTCGGCAAGCCGTTCGACGAGGCTACCGTCCTGCGGGTCGGCCATGGCTACCAGGAGACCACCGGCTGGCATGAGATGCGGCCTCCGGACCCCGCTGCGCGGGCGGCCTGAGCCGCTTCGGGAGACGCTCTTCATGTCCGACTGGAAGCTCGACCGGACCACCGCCTATGTCCCCGACATCGTCCCTGACAGCGACCTCGCCATGTACCGGAAGAGCAACTTCGGCCATCCGATCGGATGGGGGCGGAAGGTCGGCATCGTGGTCGTCGACATGACCCGCGCCTTCACCGAGGACCGCTTTGCCCTCGGCAGCGCCAAGATGGGGCAGGTGGCGCTCAAGGGAATCGCGCGACTCCTCGAGGTCGCCCGGCCGATCGGTATCCCCGTCTTCTTCACGAAGATGGTCCCCTTCCGCAACCGCACCGAGGCCGGCCGCTGGTACGACTCGTGCCCCGGCATCTTCGGCCGCCCCGACGACCCCGCCGCCCAGGAGTCCGCCGAGATCCCGGCCGAGATCGCCCCCCGCCCCGACGAGCCCGTGATCGTCAAGGGCAAGCCGAGCGCGTTCTTCGGGACCCAGCTCCAGAGCATGCTGGCCTGGGAACGGGGGCGCGGAGATGGTTGCAGATGCGCGCGGGATCCTCTTCGCGCCTTTCGCGAGGAGCTCATCGACTTCTCGATGTTCCCCTGAACCGTGGGAGGATACCATGGGACATCGCTTCCTCGCAGCCGTCATTGTCATCGTCGCCGTCGTCGCAGCCGTCACCGGGGCCCTGGTCAGCGCGCAGACGCAGCCCGCGCCGCCCCGCTTCGAGGTCGATCCCTTCTGGCCCAGGCCATTGCCCAACCGCTGGCTCATGGGCCAGGCCGCAGGGGTCGCCGTGGACCGCCAGGACCACATCTGGGTCGTCCAGCGGCCACGCACGCTCACCGAGGACGAGAAGGGCGCCACGCTGACGCCGCCGCGCAACGAGTGCTGCGTGCCTGCGCCTTCCGTGATGGAGTTCGACCTCGAGGGCAACCTCCTTCAGGCCTGGGGTGGCCCCGACCAGGGCTACCCGTGGCCGGACAACGAGCACGGCATCACCGTCGACGCCCAGGACAACGTATGGTTGGCAGGCAATGGCCCCAAGGACGGGATGATCTTGAAGTTCACCAGGGACGGCAAGCACGTGATGACCATCGGCCAGCCCGGTGTGGTGGGCAACGACTCCGACACCGCGCACATGAACCGCCCCTCGAACGTCGCCGTCGACATCGCCGCCGGCGAGATCTTTGTGGCCGACGGCTACGGCAACCACCGCGTGATTGTCTTCGACACTAGGACCGGCGCCTACAAGCGTCACTGGGGCGCCAACGGCCGGCCGCCGGGCGACGCGTCGGTGAAGGGCTTCGGCAACCCGGTGCACTGCGCCCGACTGTCCCGCGACGGTCTGCTCTACGTGTGCGACCGGGTCAACAACCGCATCCAGGTATTCCGCAAGGACGGCGCCTTCGTGAAGGAGTTCATCGTCTCGCCCGACACGCGCGGCAACGGCTCGACCTGGGACGCCGACCTGTCGCCCGACGCCGCGCAGACGTTCCTCTACAACGCCGACGGCGAGAACAACCACGTGTGGACGCTGCTGCGCGACTCCGGCCGCATCCTCGGCTTCTTCGGTCGCAGCGGCCGGCAGGCGGGGCAGTTCCACTGGGTGCACAACATCGCCGTCGACTCGAAGGGCAACATCTACACGACCGAGGTCGACAACGCCAAGCGCGCCCAGAAGTTCGTGGCGCGCTGAGCAAGCCGTAACGCGGGGCGGTGGTGAGCCGCCCCGTCGTTTTGTCGCGAGTTGTCTATGTCCTCACCGCGGCCTGGGGGCGAGTCGCCGCCAGCGTCGTGGAGGTCGCGCTCGCGGCGGCGCGCACTCATACGCGCGGTCAGTATGCGGCCGAATCGAGGTGAGGCGCCTGCGAGGACACGCGCGATGCGATCGACTTTCCTGCTGCCGCGTCAGGGTCCCGGCACGCCACCTCCGTCGCCGAGCGTAGCCGACATGAACTGGTCCAGGGGTGCCCCGGGCCACGGTGGGGCGTGCCAGGGGGGGAACTTGACGTAAGCGGTCAGACCCGGACGCCCGCCGCCCCAGACTTTCTATGGTGCGTGTCAGCGTCGCGGGGATGATCTGGCTCTTCAGTCAGAGCGCGCGGGCGGTGGTGAGCAGCTCGTCGTCCGTCGGGAACCGGCCGAGCCCCTCCAGGCCGTCCTGCTCGCACTCGACGTTGGCCCAGCGGACGACACCGTCGCGGTCGAGCAGGAACTGGGCGATGAACTGCAGCTGATGGCGCTGCATGTCCGGGAGATATTCGGCGTCGTCGATGCCGTCCGCGCGGTTGAGCGCCGCCATGCCGCCGCCGGGGGGCGCCTCGACCCCGACCTCCTTGGCCAGGCCACCCAGCTTGGCGCCGTCCACTTGGAGGACCTCATCCGTCATCTCGGTCCGCGGCACCCTGAACGCCCGGTGGGTGTTGAGGTCGGGATCGGCGCCGACGAGGCAGCGCGGGGGCCGGTAACGGAAGTAGCGACGGGCCCGGTCGACCGGTGTGGCGACGACGGCGGCGGTCTCGACACCTGCCTCGCGGAGCTTCTCTGCGGTCATCCCTAGCGACACGACGTGTCGCCGGCAGAACGGTCAGTAGAGGCCGCGAAACAGGGCGAGCAGGACCGGGCTTCGACCGCGGTATTCTCCGAGGGAGATCAGGCCCTCGCGGGTGACCGCGGGCAGGGTGAAGTCCGGCGCGCGGTCTCCGGGCCGGAGCGGGGTCGCGGTTTCGATCGTCATTCTCGATCTCCTTTTCGTCTCTTCGGGTGGAGCTATTCGAGAAACGGCAACACCATGAGCGACTCGGGGTCGACCCCGGTCCGCTCGCACACTTCCTCGGCCCGGCGCATGAACTCGTCGGCGCTGGCGTCATCGCCCAGCTCGAGGTACAGCGCGGCCAGGCCATCGTAGCAGGGAAACAAGAGCTGGGGGTCGCCGGTCTGCTCGGCGAGCTCCCTGGCCTCGCCGAAGCGCGCGAGCGCGAGTTGCGGCTCGCCGTGGCAGTGGTAGATCTGCGCCAGCACGATCAGGGGCACGGCCAGGTGGTCGAGCTGTCCGAGGCGCCGGTCGAGCTCGATCGCGGTCTGCGCCGCGCCGATGCCCTCGTCGTCGCAGCGGTTGGTGAGCGCACAATAGGCGACGGCGAGGTTGGCGTAGAGCCGCGACTGGAAGCCGACGTCTCCCGTCTTCCTGGCGATGTCCAGGCCGCGCCGGCACGTCTCGATCGCGCGGGCGGGGTCGAGCGTGCTGTAGAGGACGCCGAGGTTCGAGTAGCTCCGGCAGGCAACCTCGAGGAGGCCTTCGCCCGCCGCGACGGCGGCGCTCCGTTCGATATGGCCGACAGCCTCCCGGGGCTTGCCCATGCGCGCCAGCGCGATGCCGAGCGTGTTGTAAGCGTTGGCGACGGCGGCGGTCACCCCTTTCCTCGATTCCTCGGTGGCGCCCGCCCCGCTGTCGAGGGCGGCGGCCACGGCCTCGGCATGAGCGAGGGCGCGCTCCGCCCACTCCTGGGCTCGGCGGTTGTCGCCCGCGCGAAACGCCATGCGGCCCATCTCCTGGCAGAGGTGCGCATGCTCGATGTGCCGCTCCTGCCCGTCGAGGAGGGTGAGTCCAGCCTGGCAGCAGGCCAGGGCTCGCTCGCGGTCGCCGGCTTCCCAGTGAAGGCCGCCGATCTTGCGGTGGAGCCGCGCCTGGCCCGGTCGGTCCTCCGCCGCGGCGAGCGACGCGAGGACCGCTTCATAATGCGCGACGGCCGCGTCCCGGGCGCCGGTGAGGCCGAGCAGGTCGCCGAGCCGCTCGCGGACCGCCAGGCGCTCGTCGTCGCGGCCGTCGCACTGGCTCAGCGTTTCGAGCGCTCGCTCGTACTGGCGGATCGCGTCCTCGTTGGCATAAACGGCGCGCGCCCGGTCGCCGGCGGCGATCAGGTAGCGCGCGCCGCGCGCCCGGTCCGCGCTCGACGCGAAGTGGCGGCCGAGCATCTCGAGGTCCTCGAGCCGCTCCGGCCCGCCCGCGCACAGACGCTCGAGCGCATGCCCCGCGCGACCGTGCAGCTCGGTGCGGCGGCTCTGGAGCAGGTTCTGGTACACGACCTCTTGCGCGAGCGCATGGCTGAAGCGGTACCGCCGCTCGGCCGCCCCCGCGCGCGCCATCTCCTCGAGCAACTCGGTGGAGGCGAGGAACTCGAGACCCCGGTCGCACTCGCCCGGCTCACTCGCCACGAGCCGGAGCAGCCTCGCTTCGAAGACGGGTCCGAGGACCGCCGCCTCCTGGAGGAGCCGCCGCGCCTGCGACGGCAGACGGTCGAGCCGGGCGAGGAGCAGCGCCTGGATCGTGGGGGGGATGTCGATCGTCTCGACGTCGGTGCGGCAACTCCAGCCCGTGGCCTCGCGGACGAGGACACCGGCGTCGATCAGGCCGCGCACCACCTCCTCCAGGTAGAGGGGATTCCCTCCCGCTCTCGCCTGGACGAGATCGCGCAACCTCGCCGGCCAGCGGTCGACCGAGTCTCCGAAGAATGCGCGGAGAATCCCGCCGCAGTCCGCGGCCGACAAGGGGGCGAGCCGGAGTCCGGTGTGGCTCACCCGACCGCCGACGAGCGGCGCTGCGTCGAACGACGGACGGTACGTGGCCACGAGCATCAGGCGCCGGTGGGACAACCGGTCGACGATGAAGCGGAGGAGCTCGAGCGAGGCGGCGTCGGCCCACTGGAGGTCCTCGACGACGAGGAGCAAGGGCCCCTGCTCGAGGCGGCGCTCGAAGAGGACGCGCGTGGCCAGAAAGATGCGACGCTTGAGCTGCTCGGGATCCGCATCGCCCCCCTCGCCACGTCCCGCGTCGAGACCGAGGACGAGACCGATGAGCGCCGCGATCGAGGTCAGCTCGTCCTCGGTTCCCCCCAGGAGCTCAAGCCCCGCCGTGACCTTCACCCGCGCGGTCTCGAGCGTGTCGTCCGGGGCCACGTCGTAGACCTGACGGATGAACGCCGCCGGAACGCCGTACGTCCGCTCACCGAGCGACACGCAGGCCGCCTGCCGCACCGTGGTCGTGGCCAGGCGGCCGGGAGCGTCGAGCGCGGCGAGGAATTCGCGCACGAGGCGGGACTTTCCCATTCCCGCGTCGCCGAGCAAGCTCACCACCTGGGCGCGTTCACTCAGCATCCGCTCGAACGCCGCGAGGAGCTGGCCGAATTCTTCGTCGCGACCGACGAGCGGCGCGGCCAGGCCGTGGGCCTCCAGGCCGCGCGCCGAGCGCGCGCCGCCGAACGCGGCAAGCAGCCGGTAGACCGCGAGCGGCTCGGCCTTGCCCTTGACGGACAGGTCGGGGAGCGGATCGAACGCGAACGCGTGCTGGGTGAGGTGATAGGTGGCCCGCGAAACGAGCGTCTCTCCGGAGCTGGCGGCGGCCTGGAGCCGAGAGGCCGTGTTCACGGTGTCGCCGGTGACCGCGTAGGCGGCGCCGGGGGTCGCGCCGAGATTGCCGGCGACGACCGGTCCGGTGTTCACACCGACGTGCAGGGCGATCGGCTGGCCGAGCCGCCGTTCCCAGCGACGGCTGAGCGCGTCCATCCGCTCGTGCATCGCCAGCGCCGCCCGCAAGGCGCGCTCCGGCTCGTCCTCGTGGGCCACGGGCGCGCCGAAGACGGCCATCACCGCGTCGCCCACGTATTTCTCGACGAAGCCCTCGTACCCCTCGATGGCGGCGGTCATCTCCTGGAAGAGATCGGCCTGAAGCGCCCGCACGTCCTCGGGATCGAGGCGAGCGCCGAGCGCGGTGAAGCCGGAAAGGTCGGCGAAGAGCACGGTCACGAGTCGCCGGTTGGCATCTGCGCTTCCCTGCTCCGGGACGTGCGGCTCGGCCGCCGGCGAGGGCTCCTGGCGGAGCGCGGCGGTCTCGGCCGGCTCCGATGGCCGGGCGCTTGCCGGCACGGCCGGTGTAGCGCCCCGCGGGCTACCGCACTTCGGGCAGAAGCGGAAGTCCGGCGGGCAAGGGAAGCCGCATGCCGCGCAAGCTTCGGGGAGCCTCGTGCCGCAGCGTGGGCAGAAGGCGAAATCGGGCTGGAGCTCGAAGCCACAGGCGCTGCAGGCGGTCATGGCACGAGGACCCGGAATCCCGTCGGACGCATCACCCCGAGTGTAACGCCATCTGCCCGTCCGGACCCCGACGCCTGCGTCAGGCAGTCCAGCCGATCGTAAGGACGTTGGTGGCCGCAGCCCCGCCGCCGCGCGACCCGAGTTGGAAGCCGGGTGTTCTCAGTTTCATACCGTGCATGGCAGCCCGGATCCCCTTTCCGGCGGGTGTGGCTCTTTGATGGCTTCGAACGGAAGGTAGTTCTCGTTCATCCGGACGCGTCGTCTTGGTAAGGGCCCGTGTCTCTACTTCGGCTGCGCACCACGAACTGTCCAAACGGGTGCCTGCACGATCAGGGGTGGGCCGCGGCGCGGTTCTGACATCCGTTCTGACAGAATCTCGGTCGACCACGGCCAAGCGGGTATGTTGGCTGAGGGGCGCGGCTCAGGAAGCCCGCGGAAACTATGGATCGGGATATGGCGAGGACGGGCCGAGGAGACTTCCCAAGCTGGACGTCGCCGGTTCGAATCCGGTCGGCCGCTCCAAACCGTGCGATGGTTACGGGGACGGTCCGTAGCTCCTCCGCCTGGTGGATCTCCAGCATGAGGTGCCCGTAGCGGTCGAGCGTGGTCCGGATCGAGGCATGGCCGAGTTCGCCTATTACGAGCTCGCCATGGGTGAATGCGGTTCCAACCGCCGGGGACGGGCTGGCGGCCGTCGGGCATGGCCCGCGCGCCCGAGCTGGTCTTTCCGCTGAGTCGCAGCCGCAGAGAGCCACGGGTGACGGCGGCGAAGGCCGAGGCGGAGCTGGATTCGAGGGTGAAGCCGCAGACTGGCGGTCAGGCGGAGGGAGAGAGGCCATGCAAGGGAAGGTCATCGTCATCACCGGTGCGACCTCGGGGATCGGGCAGGTCGCGGCGGAGCGGCTGGCCGGCATGGGCGCGCGCCTGGTGCTGGTGGCGCGCAACGAGGTGCGCGGCGAGGCGGCGCTGGCGCGGCTGCGCGAGCACGCCCCCGGCATCGCGCACCGCATCCACTACGCCGATCTCTCCCGCCTTGCCGAGATGAAACGGGTGGCGGCCGAGATCGCCGCGGCAGAATCGCGTATCGACGTCCTCATCAACAACGCTGGCGCCCTGTTCAGCTCCCGTCACGTCACCGAGGACGGCCTGGAACTGACCTTCAACACCAATCACATGGCCTATTTCGTGCTGACGCATGGCCTGCGCGAACGGCTGATCGCCTCGGCGCCGGCGCGCGTGGTCAACACCGCCTCGGACGCCCACAATGGCGCCCAGCTCGACTTCGATGACCTGCAATCGGCCAACGGCTACAGCGGGTTCAAGGTCTACGGCCGCTCCAAGCTCTGCAACATCCTGTACACGCGCGAACTCGCGCGTCGCTGGGCCGGCACCGGGATCACCGCCAACTGCCTGCATCCCGGTTTCGTCGCCACCCGCTTCGGGGATCAGAGCGGCGGGCTGCTCTCCTACGGCGTGCGCATCGCGAAGACTTTTGCCATCTCGCCCCAGAAGGGGGCGGACACCCTCGTCTACGTCGCGTCCTCGCCCGAGGTCGCCAATGTCAGCGGCGGGTATTTCTACAAATGCCGCCCCACAACGCCCTCGAAGGAAGCCCAGGACGACGCCGCAGCCCAGCGGCTGTGGGTGGAGACTGCGAGACTAGCGGGGATCGAGCCCTAACAGTGAGTAACCGCGTCCCGCCGCTACTGCTCCACCGGGAGGTCGTCCCGATTCCCCCACTCGACCCACGAGCGGTCGTAGCCGATTACGCGCGGGTAGCCGAGCAGCCTCAGGACGAAGTAATCGTGCGCGGCGCGATGATGGGTCTGACAGTACGTCACCACGATCTTGTCGGGAGTGATGCCTTTCGCGACGTACATCGCGCGGAGTTCGCCCACCGGCTTGAAGGTACATGTGGGCATCGACCTGCACAAACGGATGCCACGGATCACAATCTTGGACGCTGGGGCCAAAGACTTCCCGAGTCATCCTCGCGATTGCTGACACCGGGCCAGGTATCGCGCCTGCCATTCGTGAGCCATGGCCAGATGATCGCGAGCGAGATCGTCCCGAGCCAGATGGGGAAGACGACGAAGTAACGAGTGAACCAACCGGTCAGACCATCGCGGCGGGAGGTCCGGCAGGTCGCGGCCTCTCGCCGCGACGGGCTTGCGCGGGTGTCATCGCGGCGGGAGCCCATAGCCCAGCGCGCCCGCCGGCGACGGCCCTAGCGCCGCTCGTGGACGCGCAGCCGAGGATCGAGCACATCGCGCAGGCCGTCCCCCAGCAGGTTCAGGCTGAGCCCCGCGAAGGTCAGGGCGAGACCCGGGAAGAGGCTGACCCAGAACGCCTCGCGGATCACGTTCTTGCCGCTGGCGATCACATTACCCCATGAGGGCACGTAGGGGGGCACGCCCACGCCCAGGAAGCCCAGGATGGCCTCGGCCAGGATGGCGTACGCGAAAATGAAGCTGCCCTGCACCAGCAACGGCCCCACGCAATTGGGCAGGATGTGCCGGAACGCGATGCCGAGGTTCCGCCTCCCCAGGGCCTGCGCGGCCTGAATGTAGTCGAGCTCCCGGATGCTCAGCACCGTGCTGCGGATCAGCATCGCGGTGCGGGGCATGTAGACCACCGAGAGCGCGAAGATCACGTTCCAGACACCCGGCCCGCGCGCCGCCATGAGCGCGATGGCCAGCAGGACCGCGGGGAAGGCCATCAGCCCATCCATGAAGCGCATGACCACGACGTCGAGCCGGCGGAAATATCCGGCCACGAGGCCGATCACGATGCCGCCGAACGACGTGAGCAGCATGGTCGTCAGCCCCACCAGCAGCGACACCTGGCTGCCGTGCACGACCAGGCTGTAGACGTCGCGGCCGAACTCGTCGGTGCCGAGGTAGTGCTGGGCGCTCGGCGGCTGTAGCCGGCTCGCCGGAACGAGTCGCGTAGGATTGTGGGTGGAGACGACGTCGGCCAGCAGGGCCGCCAGCACGAAGATCAGCAAGATCGCCACGCCGGCCACCACGTTGGAATTGCGCGCCAGTCGGCGGAGCCGGCCCGGGCGCGTGACCGCGGTCGCCACGGGCGCCGGCATCGCGCCGTCGCGCGCGCCGGGCGCCGACTCAGTCATAGCGGATGCGCGGATCGATGAATGCGTAGAGTACGTCCACCGCCAGGTTGATGAGCACGTAGACCGCGGCGGTAACCAGGACGACACCCTGCACCACCGGATAGTCGCGGCGCAGGATCGCCGAGATGATCAGGCGGCCCAGGCCCGGGATGTTGAAGACGATCTCGGTCACCACCGCGCCGCCGATCAGCACCGCCGTCGTGACGCCGATGACCGTCACGACGGGCACGAGCGCGTTGCGGAAGGCGTGGACGTAGGTGACCGAGCGCTCGGGGAGGCCCTTGGCCTGGGCCGTGCGGATGTAGTCCTGCTGGAGGGCGTCCAGCATGCACGAGCGGCTGATCCGGGCGATCAGCGCCGACTGATTGAAGCCCAGCGACACGGCCGGCAGCACCAGGTACCTCAGCGCGGCCACCGGGTCGGCCAGCACCGACGCATAGCCGGCCGCCGGCAGCCAGCCGAGCCGCACCGCGAAGAGATAGATGAAGTTCAGGCTCAGCCAGAAGCCCGGGATGCACACGCCGAGCAGCGAGCCCAGCATGAGGCCCCGGTCCCATACCGAGCCCCGGTGCGCGGCCGCCACGATCCCCGACGGCACGCCGATGACGACGGCGATCAGGAGGGCCGATGCCATGAGCACCAGGGTAGGCTCGGCACGCTCGAGGAGCGCCGTCGTCACGGGACGGTCGAGAAAGTACGACTGGCCCAGGTCTCCGCGGAGGACGCGCCCGTAGAACCGGAGCAGCTGCTCGTGAAGCGGCCGGTCCAGCCCCAGCGCCTGGCGCGTCGCCTGGATCTGGGCGGGGGTCGCGTCGGGCCCGAGCATGACGCTGACGGGATCGCCGGGGATCAGGTGAATCAGGAGAAAGACGACGGTGACGACCACCGCCATCACGGGAATGATGGCCAGCACCCGGCGGACGAGATAGGCGGTCACGGGATCGCGGCAGGGCCGTCAAGGCGCGGCCCCGCCGTCTCAGCGGGCTACTTGTCGAGCCACACGTTGTAGAAACGGATGCGCTCGTTCCCCTCGTCGAAGCCCTTGACCGTGGTCCGCGCCGCCCGCAGGCCGAACAGGTCCCCGTACCGGATCACCGGCACCTTCTCGTAGAACTGCCGCGTCTGCTTCTCCCACAGCGCCATGCGCGTCTTGGGGTCGGTCTCCCGGGCCAGCTCGGCCTGCAGCCGGAGGATGTCCTCGTCGGAGGTCCAGCCGGGCCAGCTCGAGGTGAGATAGATGTGGTGGGTGGGATCGTAGAAGGTGCCCATGCCCGTCGTGAAGACGTCGTACTCCTTCGGGTTGTTGCGCCGCTTGACCAGCGTCGCCCAATCCACCACCTGGAGGTCGATCTTGAAGCCGACGTCTTCGAGCTGCTGCTTGGTCAGCAGCGCGAAGTCGTACATCCACTTGTACTCCTGGGTGGTCATGAACCGGATCGGCTCGCCGCGGTAGCCGGACTCCTGCAGCAGGCGGCGAGCCTTATCCTTGTTGTGCTCGTTCCACGGCAGCCCGGCTATCTTGGTGTGCCACGCGGTGATCTCCACGGGCGCCAGGCTCGCGTCCATTCGATAGAACTCGCTGCGGCCGCCGGCCACGTTCTTCATGATCGGCTCGATGTCGAGCGCCGCCTGCCAGGCCTGGCGGAGCTTCTGGTTGGTCATCAGGCCTTCCTTCTTGTTGAAGACCGCGACCAGCCAGTAGTAGGGCTTGGAGATGATCGGGCGCACGCTCGGGTTCTTCTTGAGCCGGTCGTAGGCGTCCAGGTTGAGGTCGTCGGCGAAGTCGAGCTCGCCGGTCTCCACCTGGGCCACGCGCGTGGCGACCTCGGGCACCGGCACCCAGCGGATCTCGTCGAGCCAGGCCGTCTTGCCGCCGCCGTAGCCGTTGGGCTTCTCGTTGCGCGCCTTGTACTCCTCGAAGCGGACCATGCGGATGTATTGATCTGGCTTCCACTCGGCCAGCTTGTAGGGGCCGGTGCCGACGTACTCCGTCACCTTTGTCTCGGGCGGGAACTTGTCGGCGGTCTCCCTGGGATAGATCGCGCCGAAATTGTTCGGCACGGCCAGGGAGATGAGGACGATGGCCGACTTCTCCCTGAGCTTCATCTCGACCGTGTATCGCTCGAGCGCCTTGAACTCGGACACCTGGGCGAACAGGGCCTTGCCGTAGATGGACTGCTTGCCCCAGCGGCTGAGCGAGGCGACCACATCCTCGGAGGTCATCTCCTTGCCGTTGTGGAACTTGATGCCCTGGCGCAGCTTGAAAGTATAAGTCAGGCCATCCCGGCTGACCGTATGGCTCTCGGCCAGCATGGGAACGGGCCGCTTGTTGCCGTCGAGGCTGTAGAGCCCCTCGTAGATGTGATTGGTGAGGGTCTCGGTGATGCTGGCGGTGGTCCAGTGCGGGTCCAGCGCCGGCGGCTCGCCCAGGTTCCCTACTCTCAGGACGCCGCCCTTCCGCGGTGTGTCGGCGGCGCCGGCCGCCCCAGCGGTGAGCACCGCCACCGCGATGAATCCGACCAGCGCGCTCCGGAACCGGACGGTCCGTGTCATGCCCACACCTCCAGCAGGGGGAGTTTCTCGAAGGGTGCCAAGACTCTGCCCCGCGCCCTGGGGCTTGTCAACGGCGAAGGTGGCGGCGAGCGGATCCCGGCCATTACCGCGCGGCCCGTTCCTCCGGATTGAACACGTACAGGTCCAGGTGTCCTCTGGGGCTCGTCGCCTGGTCCGTCCGCCTCAGGCGAGGGTTGTGGGCCCGGCGCCGGGGTGCTACCATCGCGGCTCAACCTCCTCAGAGGCCCATAGGAAAGAGGACGCCGACATGATCACCAAGTTCTCAACCGTCTACGCGGGTCACATCGACCTGGGCGACATGGGGCAGCTCGCCACCCCTGCCAACGAGCGCCGCTACTCGAACGAGCACCTGGCCTCCGTCTTCGAGAAGACCGAGGCGATAGCCCGGTGCGTGGACGCGCACGGGTACCGCACCCTCTGGCTGGCCGAGCACCACTTCCAGCACGAGGGCTACGAGTGCATCCCGAACATCCTGATGGTCGCCGTCCACCTCGCTCATCTGACGTCGCGCCTGCGCATCGGGTGCGGCTTCAACATCACCCCCATGTGGCACCCGCTCCGGCTGGCGGAGGATTTCGCCACCGCCGACATCCTGACGGCCGGGCGCGTCACCTTCGGCGTGGGCCGCGGCTACCACACGCGCGAGGTCGAGACCTTCGGCGCTCCGATGCTCGACGCCGACGCCAACCGGGACCTCTTCGAGGAGCAGGTGGACATTGTCATGAAGGCCTTCCACTCGGAGTCTTTCTCGCACCGGGGCAAGCACTACACGCTGCCACCCACCGTGCCCTATCGCGGTTACGAGCTCGAGGAGATCACCCTGGTTCCGCGGCCGCTCCGACGGCCGGTCGAATGCTGGCAGCCCGTCGTGAGCGCCGGTGCTCGCGGCCTCGATTTCATGATCAAGCACCGGATCAAGGGCCTGATCGGCGGCGGCGCCGCCACCATGGCGGAGCGGTCCATCCACGCCTACCGGGAGGCCGCCGAGCGCGCCGGCCTCGAGTACGCCCTCGGCGAGGGCCTGAGCCTCGGCATCTTCTTTCACCTCGCCGAATCGCGCGAGCGGGCCGTCCGCGAGATCACGCCGTGGTACGAGGAGCACGTGAAGATGTTTGGTCCGCTGGGCTTTGTCCCCGGCATCACCCCGGCCCAGCTCCAGGCATCCACCAAGCGTGGCGGCTGGGACGCGGCTGGCGTCCCCACCGTCGAGCACTACACCGAGATCGGGGCCTGGTTCGCCGGGCCGCCCGAGGAGCTGGTGGCGTACCTCACGTCTCTCGAAGAGAGATTCCCCGGCCTCGAGTACGTGCACCTGAGCAATAGCATGGGCACGCCGAGACACGTGATGGAGGAGCAGCTCGCCTGGCTCGGCAAGGAGGTCATCCCCGAGTTCGTGGCGAGATGAGGGGTGCCGGTCAGTCGGTGAGCGAGCGCTACCCTCGATCGCGCGAGTGGCTGGCGCGACGCCTAGAGTCCTGTCCCAGAAGCTTGTGGACAAGGCGCCGGGCGGGGCGGGGGACCCCTCCGCGGAACACGCTGAGTCGCAACCCGCACCGGGCACTCGTAAGGAGCCACGAGAGTGAGGCTACGGCCTCCGGCAACGCGCAGAAGCCACGGTTCCGCGGAGGGGCCCCCCGCCCCGCCCGGCGCCCGCGAGTCAACAGATTTCTGGGACACCACACTAGCCGGCGCCCGGATCGGACGCCCGGAGGCTGCGGTGTAGCATTCCGGTCAGATGTGCATTCGGTCCAGGAGGTACTGAGATGCCCGTCGTCATCTCCGCTTCTTCGACTGACGAGACCGACGCACGCGCATCGGTCACGTCAGCCAGTGCAGGAGCACGGTGGCGAGGGAAAGGAAGATCGTGACCCCGAGCACATCCTGGAACGCCGTCTCGAAGGGACCGGCGGTGAGGGCGGGATCGAAGCCCAGGCGCTTGGAGACCATGGGGATGGTCGTGCCGGCCGCACCCGACAGATTGACGGAGATGAACATGGAGACGGCCACGATCAGCCCGAACGCGGGCGAGTGCCAGAAGAAGCCGACGATCCCCACCACGAGCCCACACACGCTGCCGAGAATGCTCGACGTCTGGATCTGACGGCGGAGCGGCTCCCACCAGCGCGTGAGCTGCACGTGACCGGTCGCCAGCCCGCGCACCACCATCGTCACCGACTGCAGGCCGGTGTTGCCGGAGATCGCCTGGATGACCGGCATGAACGAGGCGAGGAGGATCACGCGGCTCAGGGTCTTGTCGAAATAGTGGATCACCACGCCGGCGCACAGCTCGATGGCGAGGGTGGCCAGCACCCACGGCAGGCGCATGAGCGCGATCTGCTGCGGGGAGCGCCGCTCCAGCTCCGCGGCGTCCGAGCCGGCGATGCGGAAAATGTCCTCCGAGGCCTCCTCGCCCAAGATGTCGATGACGTCGTCAACCGTGATCGTGCCGACGAGGCGATTGCTGTGATCCACCACCGGCACCGCGACGAGATCGTACTTCGCCACGAGCCGCGCCACCTCCTCCTGGTCCATCTCCGGCGTCACGGTCACCACCACGTCCTCATGGCGCACGGCGAAGATGGGGCTGCCGGGATTGGCGGTGAGGAGCCGCCGGAGCGGGACGACGCCGACGAGATGCCGGTGATCGTCCACCACGTACAGCTCGAAGGCGCGCTCTTCCGAGACCGACTTGCGCACGTGGTCGATCGCCTGCTCCACCGTGGCGCGCTCGTTGACGGCGACGAAGTCCGGTGACATGAGGCGGCCGGCCGAGTGCTCCGGGTACTCGAGAATCTCCTGGACCTCTTCGGACTTCTCCTCCTGCATGAGGTCGAGGATCTTTTCCGCTTGCTCGCTGGACAGCTCCTCCACGACGTCGGCGGCGTGCTCGGGCGGCATTTCATCGAGGATGCGCGAGACCTCGACCTCGTCGAGCGCGCGCACCAGCTCGAGCAGGGCGTGATCATCGAGCTCGGAAAGCACCTCCCCGGCTCGCTCCTGCGAGAGCGTGCGAAAGATCGTCACCTGCTCGGACAACGGAAGCTGGCGGAGCACGGCGGCGACATCCGCCGGGTGGGCTTCGTCGAGCAGCGCATGGTCGCGCGGGTCTCCCGTCCCCTTGACGAGGGTCTTGATGGCTTCCAACAGGCGGTCGGCGTCGTTCATGGCTCGTCCTCGCCAGCATTATACCGGCCGCGGTTCTCGGCGGCTCCTTGAAGTTGCGAGAGGGCTCCGCTACACTGGCTTCTCGTGACTGACGTCGGCCGCCCGCTCGCGCGCTTCTCCGTGATAGACCTCACCACGGTTCGCTCGGGTCCGACCTGTACGAAGATCCTCGGCGACTTCGGCGCCCGGGTCTTGCGCGTGGAGCGGCCGGGCGGCGAGGGGCGTGAGCGCGTCTTCTTCGACGCGGCGGACCTGCACCGCAACAAGAAGAGCGTTGCCGTCAACCTGCAGGACGAGCGCGGCGTCGCGATCCTCAAGCGGCTGGTGACGCGGGCGGACGTGGTGGTGGAGAACTATCGTCCCGACGTCAAGCGGCGGCTGGGCATTGACTACGAGGCCCTGTCGCGCGAGAACCCCCGCCTGATCTACGCTAGCATCTCGGGCTTCGGCCAGGAGGGGCCGTACCGCCACCGCCCCGGCTACGATCAGATCGTGCAGGGCATGTCGGGGCTCATGTGGCTCACCGGCACTGCCGAGACGGCACCTCTGCGTGTGGGCATTCCAATCGGGGACTTGCTGGCGGGCTACTTCGCCGCTCTCGGGATCCTCGTGGCGCTTGTCGAGCGGGAGTCCTCGGGGCGCGGCCAGAAGGTAGAGACCTCGCTCCTGGAAGCACTCGCGGGCAGCCTGTCGTTCCAGGCCGCCAAGTACATCAACACCGGCGAGGTGCCTCCGCCCGTCGGCAACCACCATCCGCTCACCGCGCCCATGGGGGTCTATCGGGCCGCGGACGGTTACTTCAACCTTGCCGTGGGCAACGACGACATGTGGCGCCGCCTCTGCAAGGCCCTGGATCTGTCGTCCTTGGCCGAGGACCCTCGGTTTGCCGGCGCGCTGGCACGGGTGAGGAACCGGAAGGAACTGGACGCGTTCCTCGAGGCCGCGTTCCAGCGGCGCGCGGCGGGCGAGTGGGTGGAGACCCTCAATGCGGCAGGAGTGGCATGCGGTCCGATCTACACGCTCGACCAGGTGTTCGCCGACCCGCAGGTGAAGGTCGCCGGCCTCGTCTGCGAGGTCGCCAACGCCGCCTGGGGACAGCACAAGGTGCTGGCGCTGCCGGTACGGTTGTCGCGCACGCCGGCCGAGGTCGCGAGCGCGGCGCCGATGACCGGCGAGCACACCCGGGAGACCCTGGCTGCTCTCGGGTACGATGACGCCGCCATCGACATGCTCCTGGCCGAGGGCGTGATCCAGGAATACCGGGGAGGGCACGCATGAGCGACCACATCCTGGTGGAGCAGGACGGGGCCATCGCCACCGTCGTCTTCAACCGGCCCAAGATGCGCAACGCCATCAGCCTCGCCATGTGGGCCGAGATCGCCATGGCGACGGAGCGCCTGTCCAAGGACGACTCCGTCCGCGCCATCGTCTACCGCGGCGCCGGCAAGGAAGCCTTCGCCTCCGGCGCCGACATCTCGGAGTTCCAGGAGCACCGCAGGGACACTCAGACCGCGCTCGCCTACGGCAAGCAGACCGATGCCGCGTACACCGCCATCCGTCTCTGCCCCAAGCCGACCGTGGCCATGATCTTCGGCTTCTGCATGGGCGGGGCCATGGCCATCGCCATGGGCTGCGATCTGCGCTTCGCCGCCGGGGGCTCCAAGTTCGGCATCCCGGCCGCCCGGCTCAGCATCATCTACGGGCTGGACGCCGTCCATCAGCTCGTCGATCTGGTCGGCCCGGCCTATGCCAAGGACATCCTCTACTCGGCGCGCGCGGTGGACGCCCAGGAGGCGCTTCGCATCGGCCTGATCCAGCGGCTCCTGCCCGCCTCGGAGCTCGAGGCCTACACCTCCGACTACCTGCGCGCCGTGGCGGCCAACGCGCCCTTGTCGGTGCGCGGTACCAAGACCCAGGTCCAGGCCATCTTCGAGGGCATCACCGAGGCGCACCGCGAGAAGCTGCGGGCGCTCGGCCTGGAGACATTCGACAGCGAGGACTACAGGGAGGGCACGCGCGCCTTCCTCGAGAAGAGGCCGCCCAAGTTCCAGGGGCGGTAGGAAGCTCGGAAGAGGGTCGAAGCCCCCCTTCCGAAGCTTCCCCCCCAGGAGAGTCGGAGGGGGCCTCGACGGCGCCCTCCGAGGCCTTCCCCCATGAAAAGGTTGCGCCGGCAAAGCCGGCGCCGGAACAATGTCGGCCTCGCACGGGGTTTCTCGGGCGCCCCCCAGGACGCGGTGCGAATCGCAGGACGCGGCAGGGGCTGGGGCCCCGCCGTCCGAGGCGAACAATCCGAGAAGCCTGTGCCGGCAACGTCAGCGCTCGAGAGGTCGGGTAGGGCTCTGCGCATCGCCGTCCTCTCCTCCACCCCGCCGAACCCGCTGGAGGGCAGCGGCACGTTCGTGGGGATCGCCGGGCTCGCGCGCGGTCTCGCCGCTCTGGGTCATGAGGTCGAGCTGCGTCCGCTCGGCTGGCGCACGCGCCTTCACACCCTGGACCGCTGGCTCTACAACCTGGGCGTTGCCCTCTCGCCCCCGCGGGGCAGCGATCTCGTGATGGGCGTGGACCTCGACGGCTTCCTGTGGGCGCGGCGCCGCCGGACGCCCTTCGTCGCGAGCCTCAAGGGCATCATCGCCGACGAGCTCAAGAACGAGCGGGGATGGGTCCGCATGCTGCTGGGGGTCCAGGCCCGCTGGGAACGGCTCAACGCCCGGCGGGCGGACCTGGTCATGGTCACCAGCCGCTACTGTGCCGAGGTCGCCCAGCGCGAGTACGGGGTTCCCGAGGACCGCATCGCCGTCGTGCCAGAGGCGATCGACCTCGCGGCATGGGACGATCAGTTCGCGCGCGCGCAGCGCCGACCCCGCCAGGGCCCCGTGGTGCTGTCCGTCGCCCGGATGTACCCGCGCAAGCGCCTGGGAGATCTCCTCCGGGCGGGCGCCATCCTGAGAGGCCGAATCGTCGACGCTCAAGTCCGCATCGTAGGACGGGGGCCCGAGTGGGAGCCACTCGGCCGCCTGCACGCGGAGCTGGGGCTCGGGGACTCGGCGCGGCTCCTGGGCGATCTGTCCCGCGAGCGGCTGGCGGAGGAATACGTCAACGCCGACCTCTTCTGCCTCCCCTCGGTCCAGGAGGGGTTCGGCATCGTCTTCCTCGAAGCGATGGCGGCCGGGCTGCCCGTGGTGGCATGCCGCGCCGCCGCCGTCCCCGAAGTCGTGCTGGAGGGCGTCACCGGCGTGCTCACACCGCCGCGTGACCCGGCGGCGCTCGCCCTGGCGCTGGAAGGCCTCCTGCGCGACCCAGGGCGGGCGGGGCGGCTGGGCGCGGAGGGGCGGCGGCGGGCGGCCGGCTTCACGCCACGGCACGTGGCGGAGCGCTTCCTGGACGCGGTAAGATCGAGCGTATTCGCTCGGTGCAATCGAAACTCGCTGGAGGCTCATTAGAAGGCTGGTGGCTAGATGGGGATGGTGTACGCGACGCGAAAGTTCACGTTTTCGGCGGCCCACCGCTACTGGCGCGACGAGTGGACCCCCGAGGAGAATGCCCGCGTCTTCAGGAACCTCACCGTGGCGCACGGGCACAACTACGTGCTCGAGGTGACCATCCGGGGACCGGTGGACCCGCGGACGGGCATGGTGATGGATCTGGGCGAGCTCAAGCGGCTGGTCGGGGAGGCCGTGATCGCGCGCTTCGACCACGCGGACCTCAACCACGACGCGCTCTTCGCCTCGGGCAGCATTCCCACCACCGAGAACCTGGTGCGGGCCATCTGGGACCTCCTCGCGCCCAAGCTGGGCGCCGAGCGCCTGTACCGCCTCAGGTTGTGGGAGGATCCCACCTTCCACGTCGAGTACTTCGGCTGATGGGCGACCTGCGCGTGACGCGTTCCTACCACTTCAGCGCCGGCCACCGGCTGGAGAACGCGGCCCTTTCCGAGGAGGAGAACGCGCGCATCTACGGACAGTGTTATCGCCAGCACGGGCACAACTACCTGCTCGAGGTCACCGTCGGCGGGGAACTCGATCCCGTCACCGGCATGTCCGCCGACCTCGCGACGGTGGACGCCGCCGTGCAGACGGCGGTGCTGGGTCGGGTGGACCACTACGACCTCTCGGCCACCGTCCCCGGGCTCTCCGGCGTGATCACGACGGGCGAGAGTCTCGCCCGTACCTTCTGGCAGTGGCTCGAGCCCGTTCTGCCGCCGGGACGGCTCCGGCGGGTGGCGGTGATCGAGACCGCCAACAACGTGTTCGAGTACCGCGGTGAGGACGTGAGAGGGCAGTGGTGAAATCCGCCGATGAAGGGTACCCGGCGCTCGAACGGCTGGTCCGTGACCTGCTGAAGGAAATCGGCGAGGATCCCGCGCGCGAGGGACTCGAGCGGACGCCGGCGCGAGTGGCCAAGGCCTACAGGTACCTGACCTCCGGGTACGGCCAGGATGTCCACGACGTGCTCAACGAGGCCCTGTTCACCGAAGAGTACGACGAGATGGTGGTCGTCAAGGACATCGACTTCTACAGTCTGTGCGTCCCGAGTAAGCAGAGCGTCAATGCAGTTGGCGGAGCGAAGCCCGCGCGCGCCGTCAAGCCGGGAGACCGCCTCTGGGCGCTCGACCGCGGCCATCTGAAGGAGACGGTCGTCACCCGGGTGACTTCACGAAAGACGCGGGAGGTGGTGGAGGTCCGGACCACGCGCGGCCGCTTCCGTCTCACCCCTGAGCACCCGGTGATGACGGGCTCGGGCTGGCGAGAGGCCAAGGATCTCGAGGCGGGCACCAAGGTCGAATGGATCAACCCGAGATCCCTCCGCCGTCGGCCTCACCCGCCGAAGCCGGGCTATGCGCCGGCAGATGTGCTGGGAGCCATCACCCCTGACGGGAGCGTGCAGGACGGCCGCCGGATCACGCTCGTCGTGAAGAGCGCCCGGCTCGCCGGGAAGTTCATCGTGAGCGCCAACACGAAGGTCCTCGCCGCCCTGGCCGAGTATCTGGACACACCGCTCGCGTTGACCGGGACCGACGGCCCCTCCCGCATCTACCTTTCACACCGATGGGCCCGAGCGGGATGGTACGGGAAGCACGGCTTCCGCCAGCAGAGCGCGTTCTACATTCCGCTCGACAGCACGTCCAGCACGGTGCTCGACGTGCGACGGGTCCCTCGACCGGAGAAGCCCTACACCGTCTACAGCTTCACGTGTCACCCGTATCCCACGTTCCTGGTCGGCGGCCACCTGACGCACAACTGCGAACATCATTTGCTCCCATTCGTCGGCAGGTGTCACATCGCGTACATGCCGTCGCGGAAGATCGTCGGCCTCTCCAAGATCGCGCGGCTGGTGGAGATGTTCAGCCGCCGGCTGCAGGTGCAGGAGCGGCTCACTACCCAGATCGCCCAGACGATCAACGAGGTGCTCCAGCCGCGCGGGGTCGCGGTGGTGATGGAGGCGCTGCACCTGTGCATGGTCATGCGCGGCGTCGAGAAGCAGAACTCCAAGGCCGTGACCTCGGCGATGCTGGGCGCCTTCCGGGAGAACCCGGAGACGCGGGCCGAGTTCATGGAGCTGATCAAGTCGCGCGGCGGGCTCAGCATTTGAAGCTCGGCGGCCGGGTGGCCATCGTCACGGGCGCAGGCCGCGGCATCGGCCGCGCCGTCGCCGGCGCCTTCGCGCGGGAGGGAGCGGCGGTCATCCTGGCCGCGCGCTCCGCCGGGGAGCTGGACCTGGTGGCGCGGCAGATCGCCGAGTCCGGCGGGCGGGCCTCCGCGGTGCCCGCGGATGTGAGCGACGAGTCGGCCGTTGGCGCCATGGTCAAGCGCGCGCTGGCCGAGCACGGGCGCGTCGACATCCTGGTCACCGCCGCCGGCGCGGCGGGCTTCGGTTCGGTCGCGGACTCGAAGACGACCGAGTGGGACCAGATGCTCGCCGTGAACCTTCGTGGGGCGATGCTTTGCTGCCGGGCCGTACTGCCGGCCATGATGGCCCAGCGGCGGGGGACGATCATCAATGTCGGCTCGGTGGTGACGAGCCGGATCCTGCCGGGCAGCGCCGCCTACACGGCCTCCAAGTACGGGCTTCTCGGCTTCTCCCGCGTCCTGGCCGAGGAGGTGCGTCCCCACGGGGTGCGCGTGGGGATCCTGTCGGCGGGCGCCACCGACACGCCGCTGTGGGACGCCGTCCCGCGCGCTCCCGACCGGGGGCTCATGCTCAGGCCCGAGCAGGTGGCCGAGGCGGCCCTGCTCATGGCTCTTCTCGAGCCCAGCGCGACGCTGGAGGAGATGACGCTCCTGCCGGCGGGCGGAGTGCTCTGACTGTCGGGCGCCCCGGCAGCTCTGTTATAATGACGGTGCGGGTCGGACCCGCGGCAATCACCGAACCCTCCAAGGAGGCACGAATGATCACGTTGACGGAGACGGCCGCCAAGAAGATCGAGGATCTGCGGCTCGAGGAAGGGAAGCCTGAATGGGGCTTGAGGATCCGCGTGGTGGGCGGCGGCTGCTCCGGCATGTCCTATGAGCTGGGCTGGGACGACACGGCGGCTGCAGACGACAACGTCGTCGAGTCCCACGGCGTCCGGGTCTTCGTGGACAACAAGAGCGTCCCGTACGTGGCCGGCAGCGAGATCGACTACGTGGACAACACTATGCTGGGCGCGGGGTTCGCCATCAACAACCCCAACGTCAAGTCGTCCTGCGGGTGCGGCGAATCCCACCAGTTCTAAGCCAGCCGCGCGCAGGCCGTCATGAAGGTGCAGGTCCGGTTGTTCGCCCGCTACCGTGAGGCGGCGGGCCATGACCGGGTGGAGCTGGAGCTTCCCGAGGGCGGGACGGCGGAGGCGGCCTGGGAGGCGGTCTCGAATCGCTTCCCGGCCCTCGGCCCGTACCGCCCGTTCACGCTGTTCGCGCTCCACAACGACTATGTCGGGCCCGACCATCCGCTGCGCGAGGGCGACGAGCTCTGCCTCTTCCCGCCCTTGAGCGGTGGAGCGCCGGACGCCGACTGGATCCAGGTCACCGCCGAGCCCTTGTCCGAGCGGGCCGTGGCCGATGCCGTCGGCGATGTCCGCGCGGGGGCCATCGTCCTCTTCTCGGGCGTGGTCCGCGACCAGACCGGCGGCCGCCGCGTCAAGTTCCTCGAGTACGAGGCCCATGCCCCGATGGCCGAGGCCAAGATGCGGGAGATCGCGGCGGCGGTGCGCGCCCGGTGGCCCGACGTGGAGCGGATCGCGATCATCCACCGCATCGGGCGGCTCGAGATCGGCGAGTCGAGCGTGATGATCGCCGTCTCCTCGCCCCATCGGCGCCAGGCCTTCGAGGCCTGCCACTTCGCCATCGACACGCTGAAGGAGACGGTGCCGGTCTGGAAGAAGGAGTACTTCGAGGACGGAGACGTCTGGGTGGGACTCCAATCGGAGTGTGACCATCGCCATTAAACCCGCATTTTCAATTTGACCGCTGCGAAGCTCACCACGCAGGTCCTCGACACCGTTCGCCGCCATGGGTTGCTCCACGGCGGCGAAACCGTCTTGATCGCCGTCTCCGGCGGGGCCGACTCCGTCGGGCTGCTCGACGTGCTCGGTGAACTGCGTCCAACGCTGGGTCTTACCCTCGCGTGCGTCCATGTCCATCACGGCCTGAGGGCCGAGGCGGACGCCGATGCCGACTTCGTCCGGCGCCTCAGCGAAATGCTGGACGTGCCCTTTCACCTCGAGCGGGTGGCGGTCCGCCGCGAGCCGCCCTGGGAAGGGCTGGAGGCGGAGGCCCGCCGTGCCCGCTATGCGGCGCTCGAGCGGCGCGGCTCGGCCCTGGGCGCGTCGCGCATCGCGACGGGCCACACCGCCGACGACCAGGCCGAGACGGTGTTGATGCGCCTGCTTCAAGGCGCGGGACCGCGGGGGCTCGCCGGGATCGCACCGGCGCGGGGGCCCTTCATCCGCCCGTTGCTCGACATGCGCCGCGAGGAGATCGTTTCCCACCTTGTATCGCGCGGGCTCGGTTGCGTCGAGGACGTGACGAACCGCGATCCGCGCTTTCTGCGCAACCGCATGCGTCACGACGTCCTGCCCTTCCTCACCCACGTATTCGGTCCGGGAGTCGTCGAATCGCTGTGTCGCGGGGCGGGCCGGATCCGCGGGCTGGTCGCCGATCTCGAGCGCCAGGCCCGATCGGAGCTCCGGCAGCTGGCGACACGCGAACCCTCGGGCATCGTGTTCCACGTTGCGGAGCTCCTGCGCCGGCCCGAGGAGCTGGCGGCCCAGATGCTGGTGCTGGCCGCGGCCGAGCTGGGCGAGACCCGCCCGCGGCGCGCCGCGGCCCAGCACGCGATGCGCCGTCTGCTCCTCGCGCGAGCGCCACGTCGATCCTTGAGGATGGGCCGGCTCAGCATGGAGCGCAGCGGTCCGTGGCTCCGGGTCGGGCCTACTCCGCTGCCTGCCCTCGTCGCCCGCCCCCTCCACCTTCCCGGATCCGTGGACCTCACCGAGCTGGGGCTCCGGCTCGACGCGCGCTGCCTGGAGCATCGTCCCGACTACGCCCTCCCCGACGAAGCCCGGCGCGTGGCCTTCGATGCCGATCGCCTCCCCGCCGCGCTCGGCGTGCGCTCGCGCCGGCCCGGCGATCGATTCATTCCCTTCGGCGGACCGGGTGAGCGTCGGCTCAAGTCCTTTCTGATCGACGCCGGCATCCCGCGCTGGGAGCGGTCGCGCATTCCTCTGCTCGAGGCCGCCGGCGACATCATCTGGGTGGCCGGAGTGCGGCGTGGACACACCGCTCCGGTGGGTCCGAGCACCAAGCGTATCCTGGAAGTGACACTGGACTCCCTCTAGCGGGACCAGGGGCGCCGGGTTAAGATGGCGCGGCAGGAGGCCCAGCCATGACTCGACGAGTCGCGTTCTCGCTTGTCCCTCTGTTCCTCACCGCGATCTCGCTGTTCCTGGGTCCGGCGGCGGCGCGGGCGGCCAATCCCGAGCCCATCGACTCTCACACAGTCCTGCGCGCCCTCGAAGATGCCTTCGTCTCCGTGGCTGACCGCGTGACCCCGGCCGTCGTCAATGTGAGCGTCAAGCCCAAGCGCAGCGCGCCGGAGGTCGAGTCTCCGGAGCGGCAGGAGCGCTTCCGGGAGTTCTTCGGCCCCGAGTTCTTCGAGCGCTTCTTCCGTCGGCGGCAGCCCCGCGAGGAGCCGCGCTCGAGTGGATCCGGCGTCATCGTGGATCCCCAGGGCTATATCCTGACCAACAACCACGTGGTGGAGAACGCCGGATCGGTGGAAGTGCGCCTCTCCGATGACCGGAAGTTCCAGGCCACGATCGTGGGACGCGACCCCAAGACCGATCTGGCCGTGCTCAAGATCTCAGCGCCCGGCGGCGCGCTTCCCGTGGCCACGCTGGGTGACTCCGATAAGCTCCGCGCCGGGCAGTGGGCCATCGCCATCGGCAACCCCTTCGGCCTCGACCGGACGGTCACCATCGGCCACATCTCCGCCACGGGCCGCACCCACGTCGGGGTCGCCACCTACGAAGCCTTCATCCAGACCGACGCCTCCATCAATCCCGGCAACTCCGGCGGGCCGCTGCTGAACATCGAGGGCAACGTGATCGGCATCAACACCGCCATGGTGTCGTCCGGGCAGGGGATCGGCTTCTCGATCCCGATCAACATGGCCCGGGAGATCATGGCCCAGCTCATGAACAAGGGTCGGGTGGTGCGGGGCTGGCTGGGCATCGTCATCCAGGAGCTGACGCCCGAGCTGGCCGAGAGCTTCGCGGTGCAGAGGGACAGCGGCGTGCTCGTCGCCGACGTGATGAAGGACAGCCCGGCGGAGGCTGCCGGCCTCAAGCCCGGTGACATCATCGTGGAGTTCGGCGGCGCGCCCATCAAGGACGTGACCGAGCTGCAGAAGCGCGTGGCGGCGGTGGAGCCCGGCCGCCCGACGCCGCTCGTCGTGATCCGCGACAAGGTCTCCACGCCGCTCACGGTCAAGATCGGCGAGCAGCCGGGCGAGGAGACCGCCGCCACCGCCCAGCCCAAGGAGGAGACCCTCGGGCTCACCGTCGAGCCCCTGACCCCGGAAGCGAGCCAGCGGTTCCAGCTGACCGCCAAGTCGGGCGTCGTCGTCACCGATGTCGCGGCCGGCAGCTCCGGGGAGCAGGCCGGGATCCGGGCCGGGGACGCCATCCTCGAGGTCAATCGCCAGCCGGTCACGGATGTCGAGAGCTTCCGGCGGATCATCGTCTCCGTGAAACCCGGCGAGATCGTTCCCGTCTACCTCCAGCGCGGCGGGGGACGCAACGAATATGTCGTCCTCTCTGTTCCCGACATCAAGCGCTAGCGGCGGCGCCGCGCTCGACTCCACCCATAGGGAAGCTCGTCGTCGTGGCCAGTGACGCTCTTCACCCCGCCCTTCGGCAGATCTGATGCTCTGCGCGTGAATAGTGTGGGTTAGGGTCGTTCCCGTCTATGTCCAGCGCGGTGGAGGCCTCAACGAATATGTCGTCCTCTCTGTTCCCTACGTCAAGCGCCGGGCCCTTGCTCGACGCCGGAACCCCGCCGGTCTCGTACCCGCCGCGGCCCGTGGTCCTGGTCATCGACGACGAGTTGGGCGTCCGGGAATCGCTGCGAGTCATCCTCAAGGAGGACTTCGAGGTCCTGGATGCGGCCGACGGCGCGGCCGGGCTGGACATCATCCGGTCGCGGCGGGTGGACGTGGCGCTGCTCGACGTGCGCATGCCGGGCGAGCCCGGCCCGGCGGTGCTGCCCAGGATCCTGGCGCTGAGCGAGTCCATCGCCGTCATCCTGATCACCGCCGTGCCCCACGTGCGCACGGCGGTGGAGGCCATCAAGGGCGGCGCCTACGACTACGTCATCAAGCCGTTCGATGTGGACGAGATCCTGGCCCTGGTGCGGCAGGCGGCGCAGCAGCGGGTGCTGGAGCGCGAAGTGCTGTACCTCCGCTCGGAGCTGGACCGGGCCCACGGCTTCGACGAGCTGGTGGGTCGCCATCCCTCGATGGTGCGCCTCTACGAGCTCATCGCCCAGGTGGCTCAGACCCATGCCACCGTGCTGATCACGGCGGAAAGCGGCACCGGCAAGGAGCTGGTCGCGCGGGCGATCCACCGCCAGAGCGCGCGCCGCGCCCAGCCCTTCGTCGCCGTGAACCTGGCCGCCATCCCCGACACGTTGCTCGAGTCCGAGCTGTTCGGTCACGAGAAGGGGGCGTTCACCGGTGCGCACTCGCGCAAGCCGGGCAAGTTCGAACTGGCGCACGGCGGCACGCTCTTCCTCGACGAGGTGGGGAGCCTGCGCGTCGAGCTGCAGGCCAAGCTCCTGCGGGCCCTCCAGGAGCGGGAGGTCGAGCGGCTGGGAGGCACGCGGACCATCCCGGTGGATGTGCGGGTGATCGCGGCGAGCAATATCGACCTGCGCGAGGCCACGCGCACCCGCACGTTCCGCGAGGACCTCTTCTACCGGCTGAACGTCGTGCCGCTCAGCGTGCCGCCGCTCCGCGCCCGCAAGGACGACATCCCCCTCCTGGTCGACCACTTCGCGCGCAAGTACTCGCGCGAGTTCAAGAAGGACGTGCGCGGCATCTCACGCAGCGCGCTGCCCGCGCTTCAGGCCTACAGCTGGCCGGGCAACGTGCGCGAGCTGGAGAACATCATCGAGCGGAGCGTGGCGCTGGCCACCCATCCGGTGCTCCAGATGGAGGATCTCCCGCTCGAGCTGGCCCTGCACGAGAAGGGGCCGGGTCGGGGCGACCGGGAGCCCGCCGCCCTGACGCTCAAGGAGGCGCGGGACCGGTTCGAGCAGGCGTATGTCCTGCGCGCGCTCGAGCGCGAAGACTGGAACCAGAGTCGCGCGGCCCGGCGGCTCGGCGTTCACCGCAATACCCTCATTGCCCGGCTGGCCGCCTGGGGCATCCGGCCCCGCGACCGCGGCGCCGCCGCCCCGAGGGCTCCGCTGGGTGATCAGGCCACGCCGGGGAGCAGTGGGCTCGCCTGAAGGCCCGACTGGGATCCTGCCGTCCCAGCGCGATCACGAAGTCGGGCCGAGTCTGGACCACATCTGCCGGAAGTCAGGTTCTCTGGCCCTCCCTGATCACTCGTTGGCCCTGGATATCCACCGCCCTACGCCAGCACTTCCTTCTTGAAGCGTTCCAGGGTCCTCACGTGCTCGTCGGGTGTGTTCAGGCCCAGACCGGCCGTATGAATGCACAGATGCGTGATGCCACGCATCGCGCGCCATTCGGCGAGCTCTTTTGTCCTCTGCTCTGGGGGAACCTGCGCCAGCGTCATGCGCCCCTCAATGCCGAACTTGCCGGGATCGCGCCCCGCCTCTTTGATGTGGCCGTGGAGCCGGTCCACGATGGCCTGCGCTTCGGCGCCGGGGCGGAAATGCGGCAGCCAGCCATCCGCGAGACGAGCCGCGCGGCGGACGACCACTTCGCTCTCGCCCCCCATCCAGATGGGGATCGGGCGCTGAATCGGCAACGGGTTGATCCCGGCGTCGGGCACGCGGTGCCACCGCCCTTCGAAGGTTATCAATTCGTTTGTCCAGAGAGCCCGCATGACTTCGATCTGTTCCTCGATTCGTCTCCCGCGATTCTTGAAGTTCTCCCCCAGGGCTTCGAACTCGACCGGGTTCCATCCGACGGCTACACCCAAACGAAGCCGGCCTCCGGAGAGAACATCCACCGCCGCCGCCTGCTTCGCGACGAGCGCCGTCTGCCGCTGTGGGAGGATCAGGATTCCGGTTACCAGTTCCACGCGCCGAGTGGCGGCGGCAAGGAAGCCGAAGAGAACGAAGGGCTCGTGGAAGGAATGCCGATACGTGTACGGACCTTTCCAGCCTCCTGGCCGGTCTGGGTTCGCGCCGAGCACATGATCGAAGGCAAGTATGTGCGTATACCCCATGGCCTCGACAGCCTGGGCATACTCGCGTATCGCAACCGGGTCGGGCCCGATCTCCACCTGCGGGAAGACAACGCCGATGTTCATTGGTCCCTCCTATGCTGGTGCGATTCTCTGTCAGCGTCACTCCGTTATTGGAGTTCGCACGCCAGCCTCAAGCATGTAAAGGATACCCACCCGAGCGTTCGCTGGGCGTCTTCCTGTTCCGCCGGATCGAAGCGGCCGGGTCTCCGTCGGCAGCGTGACGTATCTACCGGGGCACGACCCGGGGCACGACCGTCAGCCAGCCACCGGGGCAGCCGCTGACGTACGGGTAGTAGCCGCCCGCGCTCGGACAGTAATACCAGTACGAGGGCGCTGGGGGCGGCGGCGGAGCTGCGTAGACGGGTGGCGCGTACGCGGGCGCAGGCGGGTACGGCGCGTACGGGTACGTAAACGGCGCCGTTACTGCGGCAGCAACGCCGGCGGTGATGGTGGCGGCCACCGCGAACGGAAAGAGCAGCGGCGCCAAGAGTGGCCCGACGAACACACGACCATGGAAGCCGCGGCCGCCATGGTGCGCCGCACCCGGCGCAACCGTCACGAACAAGAGCATCGCTGTCAGAAGTAGGATGCCGAACTTCTTCATGGCTCGATCCTCCCCGAGGCTGACGTAGGATAGCTCATCGCGACTCTCCCGACCCGCTCCGGGAGCACAGACCGCATTTACTGTGACACCATCCCCGCGGGGCGGCCGGGGTGGTCGCCACGCCCGCACCAGGATGTCCCTGCTGGAGTTGGGGCAGGACGGGCGGCTTCCTGCGGACCGACAGCGGGGCGAATCAGCGGTTGGCTTCGAGGAAGTCGATGATCTTGGTTCTGACGCCGGCGTCTGGTTGCTTGTAGATCATGACGGAGTTCGGGACCCACGCCTGACTGTCCGTGATCCAGCGGTGCAGAGTCTCGCGGTTCCACACGACTGCCCGCAGGATCTCCCGGAATCCATCGGAGTAGAGATAGCCGGGGACGGTCCCCGCCGTGCGGCCAAACACTCCCGTGAGCGTCGGGCCGTAGGGTGGCGCGATGGCAAGCCTTAGCCCCTCCGCCGCCGGCGCCTCGACTCGGCCGCGCGGCTCTCGGATGGCGAGGATGCTCGTGGCGCTGGTCAAGGTCAGTGAAGAGGCGAACGTGCCGGCCACCACGGGTTGGCCGGGCGACGCCGACGGTTTCGCGATGACGCCATGGCACATGCTGCAACTGTTGAGATAAAGCGTCGCCCCGTCAAGGGCGAAACTATTCTGGGGGAGCGCGATGGCGCCCGCTCCAGTGAGGACGGCCACGCCGATCCACACGATGATCCCGATCCGTCCCATGCCGTTCCCCATCCGTGTCCTGCACGGGTTCGTTGCACGCCCGCCGCTCGCCCCTTCCGAGGCCCACATCCCGCCAAGGCGGGCCGGTGAGGGTCGAACGAATACCTCAAGGGTAGTCCGGGAAGCTCAAGCGGTCAAGGCGGTCAGCCCAACATCGGTTGTAGCTTCACCGAGTGGGCACTGCCGGCTTGAGGATTCGCTGGACCACCGCCAGCGCCAAGCCGTTCACGGCTAGGGCGCCGAGGGCCGCCCAGGCGTACGTCCCTACCACGCTGTGCGCGACCAGCAGGCGCGCCACCAGCGCGAACATGGTCGCGTGGGCCAAGGAGCCGAGCACCACGCCCTGCAACAATCGGGAGGCGGCGCCGGGCCCCTGAACGCGATGCGCGAAGGCCCCAAGCACCAGCGCGAACACGGGGAACGGCGAGAGGAGCCCGGTCCATGTCGGTCCAAGCACGACGGCGGCCGTGGTCAGCCCCAGGACGATGGCCGTTGCCGTGAGCATGCGCACCGGAAGCTCCCACCGCGGTGGTCGCGCCCGGTCGAGTGCGGTCGCCGTCAGCGGGATGGCCGCGGCGGTGAGCACGAGGAGCCCGCAGACCAGCGCGAACGCAGGCCAGACCGGCAGCGAAACGCGTTCCACGATCAGCGTCACACCAAGGAAGGCCACGACGCCTCCCGCGGCGCTGGTCCACCATCTCGCCTGCTGAGCGAGTCGGCTGTAGACGAGACACAACGCCCCCTGCGACAAAAGGCCGAGCAGCGTCCCCACCGCCGCGGCGGCCGCGAATGCGGGACCCTGCTCCAGGGCCAGGAACACCGAGACGGGCGCGGAAGTCAGCGGAAGACCCGCCACCGCGCCGCCCACCGCGGGTCCCCATCGCCGCTCCAGGATCGTGGCGGCCGCGATGAGCGCGGGCGTCAGGAGGATCTTCACCAGCGTCGCCATCGGTGTCGAGTGTACCTAGAACCGGCCGGCGGCGCGCCGGCCGGCCAAGCGCTTGTGGCCGAGCGGATCGCGGTCCTTCGATCTTAGCCGAGTGCTCAGCGGCAGCCAACCACGTCCGCTATTTCCGCGGCCGCTTCAAGTAGAAATCTACCCGACTCGGTTGGCTGACCACGCTGGCCAAGTCCCAACCCTACGCCCCGAGGGCGTTCATCTCCTCTTCGGTTGGGAGTCCCTCGCGCGTCAAGTCTCGACTGACCCCTTCTCCATCGGTCCCGCTCCAGGTCCGATCCGCTAAGGGGTCATCTTCGGTCCGTCGATCCGAGGATCGTCCACCCACACATCCTGCTGCTCGCCAGGCGTCGGTGCCGAGCAGCCATCGAACTCGGGACATGTCATAAGCAGGCTCGATGGGAGGGTTGCACTGACCTGCTCGAAGAGCATCAGCAAACCGCCGACCACGACCACGCCGACGAGCACGAGGAAGCAGACGGCGAGTACGCCCTCGTCGAACGTCGTGCGACGTGAGCCCGCATCATCCGAGCCGAGAACGACACGGAGGGAGCGGCGGGCAACCAAGTTCCCCACGCGTTCTCGTGGCATCCTGGGCACTGTTGCCTGTATTCGAAGCGTTTCATGCCCGCAGGCTAGACGTGACGCCATGCTGGGGTTCCCCAGCACGCATTGTGCCAAGCGTGGACGACAGGAAAGTCGAGAGATTAGACGAACAGGCCGCCTCGGATCGGGCATTGTGCCCCGTGCGAGTCTTACAGCTGAGGCATTTCGCGCGCAAAGCTCAAGGGGCCGTCAGAGCGTCGGGCTCGAGAAGTCGCCGCCGAGGGCGACCAGCCCCCAGGGAGCGCCCTGGGCATCCCAGCTGAACCCGATGTGACCCGTGAGTGCGTGCTGGTCCCGAAAGAGGCGCTGGATGGGATACCGGTCGTAGATGCCGTTGGCGCCCGCCAAGGCGTGGAGCGCATCGACGGCCTCGGTGCAGAGCCCCATCGCGTACGCTGCGTTCCGCTTGAAGCGGAGCTTCTCCTCGACCGTCGGCGCGCGGTTTTCCTCGGCAATCCGCTGGGCCTGGAGGCAGTCCGTCCTGATGACGAGCCGCGCCGCGTCGATCTTCGCCGCCGCGCCAGCGACGCGAAGCTGCACCGCCTGGAAATCGCGCATGCGCGCGGCCGTGTAGCTTGTGCTCCGCTCCCGGATCGCCTCGAGCGTCAGTTCGAGGGCCGCCTGGGCGTTGCCGACGCCCGCCGCGGCCAGGCAGTGCGAGCCGAGGGCGGAGAGCGGCACGCGGTACAGCGGATTCGGGTTGACCTGCGCGCCTGGAAAGTCGCCACCGCCCCGCGCGAGGTACATGCAGAGCGCGCGGTGCTCCGGGACGAAGATGTCCGTGGCCCGCACCGACTTGGACCCGGTGCTCCGCATGCCAAGTACATGCCAGTCGTCCACGATCTCGTAGTCGCTCCTCGGGACGAGGCACATCCGGTGATCGACGACGCGATCGCCGTCGCGGACCGTCACCGCCAACATGTTCCAGTCCGCCGCGTCGACGCCGCTCGAGAGGTTCCAGAAGCCGCTGATGGCGAAGCCGCCGTCCACCTGGCGCCCGCGCCCCTGCGGGTAGGCGATCCCCGAGGCGATCAGGGCATCGGGGTTCTTGCTCCACACCTCTTCCTGGGCGCACTCGTCGTAGAGCGCGAGCATCCAGTGGTGGACGCCGAGGTTCGCGACGTTCCAGGCCGTCGAGGCACAGCCGCGACCGATCTCGGCGGGGATGTCGAACAGGGACACGAAATCGAGCTCCATGCCGCCCCAGCGGGAGGGTTGGTGGAACCTGAGGAGCCCGGTGCGATGGAGATCGTCTAGTGTCTCCTTCGGAATCTCGCGCGCGGCTTCGGCCCGGTCAGCCCGCTCGCGCAGGATCGGCACGAGCGCCCGCGCCCGGCGCATCGCCTCGTCGTAGCTCACGTCTGCGAAGCCGCGCGTGGCGCCGCCCGACCGGTTCATGCCCGCGTCCCGGCGACCTGGGGCATCGTCGCGTAGTCTAGGCCCCCCCAATCCTCGACGTCCTTGAGCCCGAAGAAGTTGAGCTCGATGGTGAGACCGTTCGGGTCCTTGAGGAACATCTGGTAGAGATCGAACTCCGGGAGGGACCGCGGCTGATAGTCGATCCCGCGCTCCTTGAGGCGGCGGATGAAGCCGCCGGGCTCGGTGGCCAGGAACGCGATGTGGTCGACGACGCCCGCGTCGTCGGTCGACGCGCCCGTCGGGCTCCCGAGGTAATAGAGCTGGGCGTCGGCGACGCCCGCCTGACCCAAGTGCACCTGGATCTTGCCGTTCACGCCGAGCCAGTAGCCCGGAAAGGGGAAGGCCGGCCGCGGCATGACCGAAAAGCCGAGCACCTCGCAGTAGAAGTCCTTGGTCCTCTCGACGTCGTTCGCTCGGACGAAGTAGTGATTGAGCTCTGTCACCGGCATGGGGGTCCTCCTCGAGGTCGACCGTCCTCGAACCTCGCCCGATCGTGGGCGAGGGCGATATCGTGCCCGATGGTACGCGAAGCGGCTCGAGGCCCGCAAGGGCCGGTCCTCGGGCCCGCTCCAGGAGCCAGTGGGCAACTCCGGTTGGACCGGGTTGCCTCCCGTGCTACGTTCTGCCGCGATGCGGAACGCCATTTCTACGACATCGACGGCTTCGTGGAAGCCTCCGATCGAGACTACAACCTCGTTCGCGATGCCTTGCAGTTCATGACCGTCGGCCGGCCGAAGTGAGGCCAGCCGAGCCGGCTCGGCCCGATATCACCTCGAAGGCATAGAATCCCGCCCAGAGCTTCACGAGGTCGAGGGGCCCCGCGCGGTCCTCGGGCTCGACGTGGCGCAGCGAGCCCACGATGACCGTTCTGACCTCCCGCCCTGCCGCGCGCACCGCCTGCTCCAGCCTCAGGCTTTCGGTGAAGGGCACCGCCGGGTCATCCTGGCCATGGATCAGGAAGAGCGGAGCTCGGATCCGGCCGACCTCCCCCTCGGGCGAGAGCGCGTCCAGGAGCCGGCGTGTCTGCGGCGAAAGCTCGCTGACGAGGCGGTCCACGGCCTCGGGATCGCGGTTGTCCACCAGGCGGCGGGCGGCCGCATCCACCAGCTCGGTATTGGCGAGGGCGAACTGGGCGATGGCGGCCTCGTTGACCGGCCGGCGCCGGCTCATGCCATCGAACCGATAGGCGCCCGTGAGCGTGTAGCGGAGCAGCTCCACCACCGAGGCGTAGCCACCGAGCGCGAGCACGGCTGACACGGAGGAGGCGACGCTCGGGTCCGCGGCCGCGAGGAGGGCCGGGCCCGCGCCCAAGCTGATCCCGAGAATGGCCACGGGTCGGTGGCCGGCCTGCTCCAGCGCGCGGACGGCGGCGACGGCGGCCAGGGCGTCGTCGGGCCTCAAGCGGAGCCGCGTCAGCCCTTCCACCGTCGGCACCGCAACCGCCCAGCCGGCGCGGGCGAGCAGCGATGCCGCCTCGCGAAGCCGCGGGTCATCTTTCCCCCGCGGGGAGAGCCCGTGGACCAGCACGAGCCCCGGCAATCTGCCGAGGCTCGCCCCCGCATAGAGATCGGCGGGGATCGCGCGCCCCCCGGCGCTGGCGGGCAGGGGGCGGGCCGAGGCCTCGGGCGTGATCGCCGACAGCGGGCGCCATCGCCCCTCGGACAGGAACTCGACGAGGAACGACGCCGAGGTCACGAGGGTGAAGCCGCAGATCAGAACGGGGAGCGAGAGGACAAGGGCGACGGCGAGCCAGAACGCGCGCAACAATTGCTACTTACAATTCACGCACTTGATCAAGCGCCAGCCATTGAAGAGGTTCACCTTGGTCGAGACCTCGGGAATCAGCCCCACCTGCTCCAGCAAGGGCTCGAGCGGGAGATTGGACTTCCAGCCCAGCCGCGTGCAGACGGGAGCTACGAGATCTTCCAGGCGGCTGATCACGGGTCTCTGGCTCCGGAAATGGTTCAGCAGGACGAGATTGCCGCCGGGCTTGACGACGCGCCTCATTTCGCCCAGCACCGCCACGGGATCCGGCACCGCGCTGATGGTATAGGTAGCCACCGTCGCATCGAACTCATCGTCGCCGAAGTCCATGACCGTGGCATCCATGGCCTTGAGCGTGACATTCCCGAGCCGCAGCTCCACCACCTTTTCCTGCGCCTTCTCCAGCATCTCCTCGGACAGGTCGATGCCCGTGATCGAGCAGTGCGCGGGGTAGAGCGGGAGATTGAGGCCGGTGCCGATCCCGACCTCGAGAATGCGATGGCCCCGCTTGGCGTCGAGGAGTCCGATGGCCGCTTCTCGCCCGGGGTGGAAGATCCAGTCGAACACGAAGTCATACGCGGGAGCGTAGAGCTTGTAGGCCCGCTTGACCTGCCTCTTCTCCAGCGCTGCGTCCACGTTGAGTCTCCTTTAGGAAACTCCGAGGGGGGCTTCGCCCCCCTTCCGAAGCCGCCCCCCAGGAATCGATTGCGCCGGCAAAGCCGGCGCTCGAACATGGCCCACGTCGCGCGAGCTTTTCTCCGGCAGACCCCTCGAGCATCCAGCCGGTGAGGCCCGGGTCCAGCGATCGAAGTTTTAACATACCACGCCAGGGATTGCCAAGTGCTTTCTGACCCCTTGATCTTGCAGGAGAAACTTGATCAGAACCGTTGCCGGACCGAGGAAGGAAAGGAAGCCGCAGACAGCGGAGAAGGTCGTCATGACGACACAACGGCACGCTACCGATGAGCTGGTCGTGGTCATCCACCACGGAGATTCGCTCGCCTCGGAAAGGGCCGCGAGGCATCCGATTCTCCTACTTCGGGGTCTGGTCGACCCGCTGCGGCTCTGACGCCGAGAGGTGGGCCAGCCGGTTCTCGAGCTGGCGGATCCGGGAGCGCAACCTCCAGTGGCGGACGGCGCCGAGGAGGGATGTCAGCACGATGCCCACCACGATGGAGAGCATGATCACCATGGAGAGCGGCGCGCCCTCGATCCGCCAGCCCAGAAAGCGGACCACGACCGGGCTGTTGTTCTGGATCGCGAAGACGGCGATCGCGGCTCCGACCAGTGCCACCAGCACGTACGCCACGATCATGAGCGCGTTGGCCTCTATCCCTTGGCGTTCTGGCCCAGCGCCCGGAGGAACCGCTGGATGATGCGCTCCTGGCAGGCGCGTCCAGAGGGCGATTCGCCTGTTCCCTTGAGGAACTCCCGGAGCGGCAGCACGGCCTTGGCCATCGTGCGGTGCCCCCCGGCCGAGCCCAGGTCGCCGAAGGCCATGCGCGTCACGTCGCCGGCGCCCTTCACGTAGCCGACATTGCGCACCGAGATATGGAGGTCGCTGCCCACCACGCCGGAGACCACCGACCATTCCACGCCCTCGGCCTGCAGCCCGAAGTCGGCGAACTGAGGGATCTGGTCCGCCGTCGCCACATTGCCAAGGTGAGAGAAGAAGACGCCCTTGAGGATCTGCCGCTTGGCCAGACCGTGGGCCAGCACGTCGAGCGCCACATCGGACAGCTCGGGGCGCTCGATCCGCCGGAGGGCATTGTGGTTCGCCAGCATATGGAGGAAAGCGAAGGCCTCGAGGTCGGCCTTCGAGCCGCCTCGCTCGAGCCCCAGCGTGTCGGACTTGATGCCGTAGAGCAGAGCCGTGGCCAGCCGCTGGGTGATCTTCACGTCCAGCGCCCGGAGGTACTCGACAAGGATGGTGGATGTGGCCCCGTAGGAGGGCCGCACGTCCTTGATCCGAGCCCGGATCGGGCGCTCCACCGGATGATGGTCGATGACCAGGTCCACCTCTTCGAAGCGCTCCTCGAGGAAGGAGGGTTGCACGTCCACCATCGCGACGCAGTCGAACTGGTCCAGCGCATGGGCGCTGATCTCCTGGACGTCGATGTCGAGGATCTTGCACATGGCCACGTTCTCGGGGCGGGTGATGGAGCCGAAGGTGCAGATCGGCGCCGAAGCCCGGCTGCGGCCGACCAGGGTCTTCAGCGCCAGGGCTGAGGCGATGGCGTCCGGATCGGGGTCGTCCTGCATCAGGATCAGGATCCGTTCGGCTCGTTCCAGGTGCGCCCGGACACGCTCCGCGCGGGCGCGCTGGCAGGCGCGATCGAGGGCGGGCTGGATGACGCGCTCTCCGAACGTCGCTAGCGAGACGGTGGTCGCGCCGGGTATGGGACGGTCGTCATCGCGGACGACGAGCACCGTCGCGTCGGGGACGGCCGCGCCCACGGCCGTCACGATGCGGGCGAACTGAGCGGGGCGCGCCGCCACGACTACGGGGGCGCGTCCTGCTTTGAGCGCCTGACGGTAGAAGGCCGGATCGTCCAGATCGCCGGCGAGAGCCCGATCCCCCCGCCGCGAGATGCGCGCGCGGAGAGACGCTCTGTCGACCAGGTAGACTGGTCGCTCGCCCGGGAAAGCTGTGCCTCCCAGGTGATGCTCCAGGAGGTCGGCGGGACAGATCAGCACCGGCCGCATCAGGGTTCCTTCAGGCCCGACTGCTCCTGCAATCCTATTGTCGACCTGCTAGAAGAGCCGGCCAAGCGAAAACTAGCCTTGGTTTGAAACGATCTGCGCGTGCCGGCGGTTCCCGTCGCGGCGGGCCGCTGCCGCCTCGCTCGCGCAACATATGCCGTAGCGAGGCCCTTGCGCTCGGTCGCCGGCAGCCAGTGTCCTCTCCCAGAAGTCCGCCGATGAATAGGCGGCCGGGCGAGGGTTGCTCTCCCCGGAACACGCTGAGCCGCGTCCCGCGCCGCCGGCGCATGACGGGGCCACGAGACGGAGATCCGCGGCTTCGGCCGCGCGCAGAAGCCACGGTTCCGGTGAGAGCAACCCTAGCCCAGCCGCGCCGGGCGAAGCCCCCCACCGAGTTTCCTAGTCCCGCTTGCGCCGGTAGGCCTCTGTGCCGGCCCGGAGCCCCGCCTTGAGCCCGCGACCGAGGAGGCTCATCTCCCGCTTCACGCCCTTGGTGGATTGGGCCAGCGTCTGGACAGAGTCCTCGAGTCTGGCACGGGCTCTGGCGACGTGCCGCGCGACTTCGTCACGTGTCTTGGCGACCGCCAGCGCTTGGCTCAGCCGGGAGACGGAATCCTTCAGCGTTCTCTGAGCCCGGCCGACCTGCACTCTGGCCCTCCGCTCGAGCCGCTTGAGCCGGATCCGGGCCAAACCGCTGGAGCGGGAGGCCTCGACCCGGAGGACCTTGAGATAGTCTTCCAACCGTGCCATCCGTTCCTCGATCTGCCGGATCTTTCCCCTCAGCACCGCCAAGGCGGGGCGGGGCTTGCGCCGCTCAGTCATGTGGTTGTCTCCTCCTCAGCTCAGTCTAACTCCATCGGACCGCGTTCACGCCGGCCGGCCGTCCACTGACCGGCCGTGGGCGGCCTTGAGCCAGGATGAGACGAGGAAGGGCGAGACGACGGTGGCGGGACCGAAAAGGAGCTCAGCAGTCAGCAGGATGCATCCGGTTGCTACGAGGAGCTGCGTCGCGGCTACCCGCGCCCGCCGGCGGGCGCCGCCAACGGCGCCTCGCGATCCAGGCGGTCGAGCAGCGCGCGGACATGGGCCTCGAAAGCCTCGCGGCGATCCGGCGGGATGGGAGAGCCGGCGATGAACTTCTCGCTGAGGGGATTCACGAAGCTGCCGTTCTTGACCACACGGTAGTCGAGGTGCGGGCCCGTGGAGAGGCCGGTGGACCCGACCCGGCCGATCACCTGACGCTGGCGCACCCGCTCGCCGGGGCGGACGTCCAGTCTCGACAGGTGGTTGTACATCGTCTGGTAGCCGCGCGGGTGCCTGAGGGTGATGCTGAGTCCATAGCCGCCCGCCCAGCCCGCGGACCCGACCACACCCTCGGCCACCGCGCGGACCGGCGTGCCCACTGGAGCGCCGTAGTCGACGGCCAGATGCGGCTTCAACCCGCCCAGGATCGGATGCTGCCGGGCATGGGAGAAGCCGGACGTGATGCGGGTGAAATCGAGAGGCGCTCGCAAGAACATCTTCTTCACCGAACGGCCCGCGTCATCGTAGAAGGCGGTCTGGCCGTCGGCATCTCGATACGCGACGCCGGTCAGCACCGGCCGGCCCGCTGTCGCGTACTGCGCGATCAGGATGTCGCCATCCCCGACGAAGTGATCGCCCGCATAGCGCTTCTGCACGAGGAACCGGAAGCGGTCTCCGGGGAGCGAGTCGGCCGCAAAGTCGAAGTCCCACTCGAAGAGACTGACGAGCCTCGCCGTGAGCGTCGCGCTCTCACCGAGCCGCTCCATGCTCGCGAAGAGCGAGTCCTGCAGCTTGCCCTGCACGGCCACGACCCGGGTCGTGAGCGCGGTCACGACGTGGCGGGAGCTCCACCGCGCGCCGTCGCGCTCGAGCTCGAAGCGCTCGGCCGGCGAGCGCCAGTAGGTGACCGTGGCCAGCGCGCCTTCGGGCGTTCGCGCGATGACCACGCGCTGGCCGACCTTCAGCCGTCGCATGTCCACGTCCCGCAGGGCCCCGACGACGGCGGCGGCTTCGGCCCGCTCGACGCCATCACGGATCAACGCCTTTTCCAGGGTCTCTCCCCGCATGAGCGCGGTTTCGCTGGGAGCGGGAGACGGCGGGGGGGCGACCGGCGCTGGCGGAGGAGGATCCGCGGTCGGGGCCGCGCGGGCGATCACGCCGGCCATGGCGAGCAACGCGAAGGCTAAAGCCGTCGTGGGTCGCCTCATGGGCCTCGCGTCAACATACATCAACAGGCTGTCGAGGCCAAGGCCAAAGTCCAGCCGGCCCTCCGGGCCCCGCCACGCGCCAGGGCCGAGAACGGCTCGCTGCGCCGGGCGGGGCGGGGGGCCCCGCCGCGGAACCGTGGCTTCCGCGCGTTGCCGGAGGCCGTAGCCTCACTCTCGTGGCTCCTTACGAGTGCCCGGTGCGGGTTGCGACTCAGCGTGTTCCGCGGCGGGGCCCCCGGCCCGCCCGGCGCGTTGTCCACAAGCTTCTGGGACAGGACACTAGATCCTCGTCGGAGACGTGCTCGCGCGGTGATCGGGCCCCAGCCCCTGCCGCGTCCTGCGACTCTTCCTACGCGTCCTTGACGGGGTTCTCCAGCACCCCGAGCCCGGTGATCTCCAACCGCACCTTGTCGCCCGGCTGGAGCGGGATGGGCGGCTTGCGCGAGAAGCCGACGCCGGCGGGCGTGCCGGTGGCGATGAGGTCGCCGGGCGAGAGCGTCAGGATGCCGGACAGGTAGCTCACGAGGTAGCGCACGTCGAAGATGAAGTTGCGTGTGGTGCCGTTCTGCATCAGCGTGCCGTTGACCCAGGTCTTGAGATCGAGCACGTGCGGGTCCGGGATCTCCGCGCGATCGGCGATGTAGGGGCCCACCGGCGCCAGGGTGTCGGGGATCTTCCCGGCTGCCCACTGGGTCGTGATGAACTGGAAATCGCGGGCGCTGGCGTCGTTGATGATCGTGTACCCGTAGACGTACTCCAGAGCCTGCTCCTTGGCCACGTAGCGCGCCGTCCTGCCGATGACGACCCCCAGCTCCACTTCCCAGTCGAGCCGCTTCTCGCCCCGAGGTCTCAAGATGGGCTCGCCCGGATCCAGGATGGCGGTGTTCCACTTCGGGAAGATGGGCGGCTCCTTGGGGGCGGGATTGCCCGTCTCGGCGGCATGGTCCTTGTAGTTGAGGCCGATGCAGATGAATTTCCCCGGATCCGCGATCGGCGCGTGCAGCCGCAGGGAGGCCAGGGGATGGGAAACAGGCTCGAACTTCCCCGCCTTGGTCGCGTCCACCATCGCTGCGAGCATCTCCTGGGTAGCGACACCGCCTTCGAGGAACCCGCGCGTGCTGTCGTGGGGAAACAGCGCGGCCGCGATGGCCGCCGCCCGCACCACGCCCTTGCCGCTGAGGTAGACCCGGCAGCTCGCCTCGAGGTCCACCACGCGGTCGTTGCCGAGGAAGCAGCCGACGCGCGGGGCCTGACCGTTCTGGGAATACCGGACGATCTTCATGGGAGGACGCCTCCTTCTCGGTCTTGGACTTGAACGTGTCGCGCAGCGCTCACACCAGCCAGGAATGATAGCACCGGCGGGGGCCCGCGGGCCGCCTTTTCAGCGCCTTCGCTTGACCACATGGCCCGGCCCCGAACGGCCCCGCCAGGTCCACCATTACCGTCGCCCCGCCGAGGCTATGGACCTTGTCATGGGCCCCCCGGTCCGCTCAGTCACGAGCGTCGAGCAGAGCCCAGGCGCGCTCGAAGCGGGCCACGACCTCGGGGTCTAGGGCGACGCGCGCCAGCTCCTCGAGCCATCGGCGCAGGTAGGGGAGATCGAGCGCTCTTCCCCGGCGCGCCACGATGCCCTCGATGTCGAGCACGTCCTGGGGACGCCCTGCCAGCGCCTTGTGAATGATCAGGTCCTCGGCCGAGCAGAGTCGTACCTCGCGTCCCTCGCCCAGGTCGTACGCCACCGAGCGGGCGATGACCTGCTCCTCGTAGCCCGGCAGCCCCAGGCTCAGGTCCGCCTCGCTGGCTCCGGGCACGTCCACCGGTAGCACGCGATGTTCCAGGGCGAACGCCACCGCGTCGTTGACCCGGGGCGGGAAGGCCGCGATGATCTCGCGCAGCGCGGGCTCCTCGGCGCCGGGCGGCAGCAGGATGGTCACATCGACGTCGCGCGTCAGCCGGGGCTGGCCCCAGCGCTGGACCGCGATGCCGCCGATGATCGCGTACGGAACGCCGCGGGCGCTGAGGAAGGTGTGGAGTCGCCAGGCGGCTTCGAACTGGGCGTTCACCGGCAGCCGCTGAGCCGGCGGCGAAGCGCTACGCGCTCCTGGATCGCCCGTCGATCCATGGCGGCCCTGTCCCCAAGCGCACGGGATGTCTCCCAGACTCGCACGAGCCCATCGTACTCCGCGCGGGCCTCGTCGACGGTCAGCCGTGCGACCCGTCGCAGTGTCTCTCTGCGTAGCCAGGCCTCCGCCCGGCGGTGCCCTTCGAGGAAGCGCTTGAGGTCGTCACGGGAGACCATGACCACCCGATTTTACCGCACGGTCATGTCGGTTCGTCGGATCGTTCGAAGCGTATCGCGAAGCAAGTTGGCAGCACCGTCAGTGGATGTCCAGGGTATGGGTGATCTGGTCGCTCACGGGCCCGGTGATCCGCACGGCGATGACCCAGCGCCCGGTCATCTCGAGCTCCAGGACGCCCGAGTAGATCCCTCCGCCGCCCGCTTTCGCCCTGACCGGGCGCACGCTGTGGGCCAGCGGCATGGAGGGCATGTCGGCGGAGAGGGTGACCGTCGCGCCATCCAGGTTCCGCCCCGTGTTCCGGTCGGTGAGGGTCACGGTGCAGAGCTGGCGCAGCAGGTGAGTCTCCGGCACACAGGACACGCGCGCGGCGAGCGCCGGTGGCGCCGGAGTCGAGCATGCCGATACCACCAGAGCGAGCCCCAGCAGCCCGCGTATCCTCACCCGCGCGTCCTGCCCAGATACGCCTGGACGACGCGCGCGTCGCTTCGCAGCGTGGCGATGGGGCCGTCGTAGATCTTCTCCCCGAGATGGAGGACAGCGGCGCGCTCGCACAGGCGGCCGATGACGCCCAGCTTGTGCTCGACGAGGATGGTGATGCGCCGGAAAGTGATCGCGCGCGCGAGCAGCGTGCTCGTGGCCTCGGTCTCCGGTGGGTTGAGACCTGCGCAGGGCTCATCCAGCAGGAGAAGGTCGGGTTCGGCGGCCAGCGCCCGGGCCAGCTCGAGCCGCCGCGCCTCCGCCGGTGTGAGCACGGCGGCGAGGTCATCCCGCCGCCGCTCGAGCCCGCAGAAGCTGAGCCATGGCTCCGCATCCACGGCGCGGCCGGAGCGCACATTCTCTTCCACGGTCAACCGGGTGAAGAGACGGGGGGACTGGAACGTCCGGGCCACGCCCGCCTGCGCCACCTGTTCCGCCCGGAGGCCGAGGAGCGGACGGCCGAAGAGCGTGACGCGTCCCGATCGAGGACGGGCGAGCCCGCTGATCACGTTCAGCAGCGTGGTCTTCCCCGCGCCATTGGGGCCGATCAGTCCCAAGCATTCGCCAGGCATCACCGAGAGGCTCACCCTCGTCAGCGCCGCGGTGCCGTCGAAGGAGAGCGACACGTCTTCCACCGAGAGCTTCACGCCGGCCTCCGGGAGAGGAGCCGGCCGAGGCGGTGCACCGTCGCCTCATCGAGAAGGCCCCGCGGCCTGACGATGAGAAGCAGCATCACCAGCCCACCGAAGATGATCATGCGGAGCCCGCTGAAGACGCGGAAGGATTCGAGGAGACCGATGTCCACGGCGACGCCGATGATGGGGCCGATGGGCGTGCCGAGCCCGCCGATGAGCCCATAGGCCAGGCTGTGGACGCCCAGCATCACGTCCGTGTGGCCCGGCTCGACGTACGTCGCGTAATGGGCGAAGAGCGCGCCGCCCAGTCCCGCCAGGCCGGCCGCCGCCGTGATGGCCCAGACCTTGACGCGGCTCACGCGGATACCGAGGACCGCCGCCGCGACCTCGTCCTCTCCGATCATCCGGAGCGCTTCTCCCCAGCGAGAGCGGAGACCGAGCCCGATGCCGAGCAGGGTCAGGAGGAGGAGCGCGTGGATGGCCAGCATGTAGCCCGCCGTCGAGACGCCGCCCACGAAGAGCGCGCGGATGCCGCGAAAGCCGTCGGGCCCCGCCGGGCCCACGAGGTCGTGGCCCACCCGTACCTGGTAGCGGAAGGTCAGGAGCGCGACGCGCGTCAGCTCGGCGAAGGCCAGCGTCCCGACGGCGAAGTAGAGACCATGCGTGCGCGCCATGGGCGCGGCGAGGAGCGCCCCGGCTCCGGCCGCCGCGGCGACGCCGACGGCCACTCCCGCCGGGAGCGGCATGCCGTAGAGCGCCGTCGCCGTTCCCGCCGCATACGCGCCGATCACGAAGAAGCCCTGCTGGCCGAAGGAGATGCGCCCCATGAGGAGGAGCAGGTACGCCGAGAGCGCCACGAAGGCCTCGATGCCGACGCGGGTCAGCACCGCGACAGCATAGTCACTCATACCTGGTTCCCGACACCGACCGCGCGCCCCCTCAGGCAGGCGGCGAGGAAAAGCAGCGCATAGGCGGCGAGGTCCCGCCATTCGCCGCCCCAGAAGGAGAGGGTCTGAGTCTCGACGACTCCCAGGATGAGCCCACCGGCGACCGCGCCAGCGAGGGAGCCGGCGCCGCCGAGCAGCATGGCCGTCAGCCCCTTCACCGTCGCCCAGAGGCCGAAGTAGGGCGTGACCTGCTGCTGGCTCGCCGCGATGAGGAGTCCCGCGACGCCTCCGACCGCGGAGGCCACCAGGAAGGCGGCCGCGCCGATACCCGCCACATTCACGCCCATGAGGCTCGCCGCTTCGGCCGAGTCCGTCACCGCGCGGACGGCGGTGCCGAAGCGCGTGCGATAGAGGAGCAGGAAGAGCGCCGCCATCAGCAGCGTCGCGCCGCCCCACATCAGAAGTCCCTCCGCTCGGAGCAGGATGGGACCCGCCTCCACGGTCGGCAGCCGGACCGGCGCCGGGTAGGGCATGGTCCGGCTCTTCGCGACGAGCGTGACGAGCTCCTGGAGCTGCATGGCGACGGCGAAGGAGGAGACCATGGAGACGACGGGCGCCTGGCGCGCGAGCGCGCGGAAGGAGCAGCGCTCGACATAGGCGCCAGCCAGCAGCGTCCCGCCCAACGTGATGAGCACGACCGGCGCGAGCGAGCTCGGACGGGACACGTGCCACAGGCTGCCCGCATAGATGCCCACGAGGATGGTGGGGCCGAAGGCGAGGTTCAACCGGCGGAGGACGCCGAAGATGAGGGTGAAGCCCAGCCCCAGCAGCGAGTAGGTGGCGCCCAGCATCACGCCGTCGACGAGGGCCTGGAGAAACTCCACCATGGCTATTCGAAGCCCCCTCCGATTCCGCTACGCTCCCTTGATGCCGAGATAGGCCCGGCTCACGGCGGGGTTGGCCCCTAGCTCCGCGGCGGTGCCGCGGGAGGCCACGCGCCCCTGCTCGAGCAGATAGGCCTTGTGGGCGATGCCGAGCGCCAGGCGCGCGTTCTGCTCCACGAGCAGCACGGTCATGCCCTCGCGGTTGAGCGCGGCCACGATCTCGAAGATTTGCTCCACGATCATCGGCGCCAGCCCCAGCGAGGGCTCGTCCATCATCAAGAGCCGCGGCCGGGCCATCAGCGCCCGCGCGACGGCCAGCATCTGCTGCTCGCCGCCCGAAAGCGTGCCCGCGGCCTGGCGATTGCGCCGGCTCAGGATGGGGAAGCGTCGATACATCGCCTCCAGATCGGCGTCGACCCCCTGGCGGTCCGATCGAAGCCGGCCGTAGCCCCCCGCGAGCAGGTTCTCGCGCACGGTCATGTTGGGGAAGACGAGCCGGTTCTCGGGCACCAGGGCGATGCCGCTGGCGACCACACGATGCGGGGGCAGGCCGGCCAGTTCCCGTCCCCCGAAGCGGACGGAGCCCGTGCGCGGGCTGAGTATGCCCGCGATGGTATAGAGGAGCGTGGTCTTGCCGGCGCCGTTGGGCCCGAGGATACAGGTGATTTCGCCGTTGACCGCCGCCAGGCTCACGCCCTTGAGGGCCTGGATCGTCCCGTAGGTGGTGACGAGGTTCGCGACCTCGAGCATGATTCACACGGCTCAGCGCGTGCCGAGATAGGCTAGGCGCACCCGCTCGTCGTCCTGCACGCGCCCGGGCGGCCCCTCGCAGATCTTCTCGCCGAAGTTGAGCACGGCTACGCGGTCCGCCACCGCCATGACCAGCTCCATGTGGTGCTCGATCAGCACGACCGTCTTGCCGCGCTGCTTGAGCGCGAGGAGGCGTAGGCGCAGCTCGTCGATCTCGGCGGCGTTCATCCCGGCCGCCGGTTCGTCGAGCAAGAGGAGCGCGGGCTCGGCGGCCATGGTCCGCGCCAGCTCGAGCCGGCGCTGCTCGCCGAAAGCGAGGTTCTTCGCCAGCTCGTCCTTCTTGTCGAGGAGCCGGCAGAACTCGAGGATGGCCTCGATCCGCTTCATGCGCTCGCGGTCCACGGCGAGCCAGCGGCGAAGCAGTCCTGCGCCGCGTGATGGGGCGGTCCGGGCCACCCAGAGGTTCTGCCAGACGGTGAGGCCGCGGAACAGGCGGATGTTCTGGAAGGTGCGCCCGATGCCGGATGCCAAGACGCGGTGGGGCGGCCAGCCGGTGATGTCGCGATCGCGGAAGCTGATGCGCCCCCGGGTGGGAGGGAACACGCCCGTGATGAGGTTGACCACGGTGCTCTTGCCCGACCCGTTGGGGCCGATGAGCCCGAGGATCTCGTTGCCCTCCACGGAGAGATCCACGCTCTGGACGGCCCTGACGCCGCCGAAGTCCTTCGCGAGGCGATCAATCCGGAGCATAGGCGGCCTTTCCGCGCGGGCGCAGCCAAAGACCCAGGCGCCGGATCAGCGCGACATCGACGATGCCGTGGGGGCGCAGGTTCATCATCACGATGATGAGGACGCCGAAGAGGAGGTTGCGCCAGTCGCCGAGGAAGCGGAGCCCATCGATCAGGAGCGAGAAGAAGAGCACTCCCGCCACCGGCCCCAATACGCTGCCGGTTCCGCCCACGAGCGGGTAGGCGATGGCGAAGGTGGCCAGAAGGACGCCGAAGTCCTCCTGGGAGACATAGCTCGCGTAGTGGGCGTAGAGGGCCCCGGCCAGGCCCGCCACGAATCCGCCCGCGGTCATGGCCGACACCTTGGCCGCGGTGAGGTTGATGCCGACGCTCGAGGCGGCCAGCTCGTCCTCCCCGACCGCCCGCAGCACCGCGCCCGCGCGCGAGCGGTCCATGATCCAGAGCGCGAGCAGCATGGCGGCGGCGAAGAGCCAGGTGAAGAGCATGATCGTCGCCGGCGACCACCCGTGCTCGAAGTAGTACGTGATGCCGCGGAATCCCTCGCCCGCGGCGGGGCCGATGGTGCGGTCGCCCACACGGATCGTGTACTTCAGGTTGAGAAAGATCATCCGCACCATCTCGGTGAAGGCGAGGGTCGCGATGACCAGGAAGAGCCCGCGCACCCGCAGCGCGGGGAACCCGACCAGGAAGCCGAAGATCCCGCCCACGAGGCCGCCGAGCAGGATGGCCGGCACGATGGGCCAACCCCAGATGGCGGTGGCGGCGCCCGCGGTATAGGCGCCGATGGCGTAGAAGCCCGCCTGGGCCAGCGAGATCTGGCCCGTCAGGATGACGATGTAGGCCGAGAGCCCCAGCAGGATGCGGAAGCCGAACAGCGTGAGCAGGCTGAGATAGAACTCCACGGCGCCCTCAGCCGCCCGCGCGCGGGCCGAACAACCCGCCCGGCCTGAACACGAGGAAGGCGAACAGCAGGAAGTACGTCACCATGTCCCGGTAGCCGATGCCGAAGAAGTAGAGCGCCTCGTACTCCACGATACCGAGCAGGAGGCCGCCCACGATGGCGCCGGGAATGGAGCCGAGCCCGCCCAGCACCGCGGTGACGAGCCCCTTCACCGTGAGCGGCAGCGCGAGCAGCGGGGAGAGATTGCCGACGGCGGAACCGATGAGGGCGCCCGCCACGCCGCCGATCAGCCCGGTGATGACGAACACGGAGGCGTTCACCCGGGGGAGCGCGATCCCGCACAGCTGGGCCGCCACCGGCTGCTGGGAGACCGCGCGCGTGGCAAGGCCGAGGCGCGTCCGGTAGACGAGCAGCCAGAGCGCCGCCATCACGACCAGGCTCATGAGGAACATGAAGGCGAGGTCGCCGCGCAGGAGCCAGGGCCCGGCGTCCAGCATGAGCTGGCCCAGGGGAGCCGGGAAGGCCCGCGGCATGCCGTTGGTGGCGTGGACGATCACCTCCTCGATGAAGAAGAGCATGCCGACCGTGGCCATCAGGGCGGCGAGCGGATAATCGCGCGGCATCCAGTGAAAGCACGCCAGCTCGACGACGAGCCCGATCACCCCCGCAGCCGCCACTGCGGCGAGGAAGACCAGCACGAAGGGCCCGCGGGTGAGTTGGAAGACCAGCAGTGCAAGGTAGGCGCCGCCGAGCGCCGTCACGCCGAAGGCGAGGTTCAGCTTCTCCATGACGCCGAAGATCATGGTGAAGCCGATGCCGATGAGGGCGTACGAAGAGCCGAACAGGAAGCCGTTCAGCGCCTGCTGAACGACGTCCAGGACGAGGTCGCTCATGCGCGTACCGCAGCGGACGTCATCCCCTCACCGCGACCCTCTCCCGGCGGGGAGAAGGACGTCTGCCTAGTGTCCTGTCCCAGAAGCTTGTGGACAAAGCGCCGGGCGGGGCGGGGAGCCCCTCCGCGGAACACGCTGAGTCGCAACCCGCACGGGGCACTCGTAAGGAGCCACGAGAGTGAGGTTTTCGCCTCCGGCAACGCGCAGAAGCCACGGTTCCGCGGAGGGGCTCCCCGCCCCGCCCGGCGCCCGCGAGTCAACAGATTTCTGGGACACCACACCAGTGGGCCGTCGAGGTGCCCTCCCAGTAACCTAGCGCGGGTCGAAGAGGACGGCCCAGTCCGAGTTCTTGGCTTGAGCGAAGACGTAGGGCTTGCTGGACTCGCGGTCGTCCGTCCGCTGGACCTTGCCGAGCAGCCCCTGGAACTCCTTCACCTGAGCCAGGCCGTCGCGGATGCGCCGCCGGTCCTGCTGCACCGTCGTGGGCTTCCCCTCCACGCCCGAGGCCTCGATGACCAGCTTGAGCACTTGGATGTTCTCGTACACCGCCGCCGAGTGCAGGTCCACGTTGCCCTTGTACCTCTCGGCCACGACCTTGGCCACGCGCTTGGCCTCGGGCGTCACCGGCGCGAAGCCCGTGGGGATGATCAGCCCCTCGGCCTCGGGGCCGCAGCCCACCATGGTCTCGAGCGTCGCCGAGGAGGTGAGCCCGACGAGGAGCTTGGGCTTGACGCCCTGGCGCCTCATCTCGCGTAGCACGCCGCAAGTCGTGAAGGGATGGGCGGCGATGCCGACGATGTCGGGCTTGGCCCGGCGCATCTTGCCCGCTTGCGTCGAGAACTCGGTGTCGTTCAAGAGCCACTTCTCCTGGCCCAGGACCTCGAAGCCCGCCGCCTTGGCCGCGGCCTCCATGATGCCGGCATTGGCATTGCTGTGGGCGAAGTCGCTCTCGACGCCGATCATCACGGTCTTGGCGTCAGGGTACTTCTCCTTGAGCCACTTGAAGAGGTGGTTGTACATCGTGGGCTCGTGGGGCACGTTCCGGAAGGACCATTCCGAGATCTTCGCCAGGCCGGGCTTGATTGCGGTGTCCGTGAAGATCGGGAACTGGAGCCCCGAATCCCCGGCATCGCCCGCCTTGCGCTGGAGGATGCCGAACAGCGGCTCGGCCACGTTGGAGCAGGTCGGGCCGATGGACACGAGCCAGTCCTCGCTTGCCAGCTTGCGGATCACCGAGATGCCCTCCTCGGCGTTGCACCGCTCGTCCACGTAGGTGGTCACGACCTTGGCGCGCGAGCCGTCCTTGAGCTTCATGCCGCCGGCCGCGTTGATCTCGTCCACCGCCATGTCGAGCGTGGCCTTGGCGTTGACGCCGAAGGTCCGGACCACGCCGCTCATGGCCCCGACGCCCGCGATCTTGATGACGCGGTCCTGGGCCGCGGCCCTTCCCCACCCAAGCCCGGCACTCGTGGTGGCGACGAGGAAGGCGAAGAACGCGAGCCTGAGTGAACGCTTCATACGGCCACCTCCATTGACTGCTGGACGGGTCGAGGGAATCCGAGAGGGGTCATCTGACCGGACCGTCCGGTGCCGGGATCATAGCCCAATGGCCGGGCAGTGGCAACCGGCAATCGCGCTTGCGTCTGGTCACCCGCGATTCACCCGGACCCCTAGCAGGCTGCTGAAAAAGGCCCATCTGCGGCGTTCTCTCGGAGGGGGCCTCGACGGCCCCCTCCGAATCCTCCCCCTTTCGGGGCGCGGGCGAAGCCCGCGCTCGGAGCGGAACAGCCAAGCGTCGGCGGTAAGGC
>WNGA01000516.1_pt1 | contig 57593 bp, 52 predicted proteins | sample 5400061 | NCBI WGS metagenome assembly WNGA01 (sample SAMN13153366, study PRJNA577476) | soil metagenome | isolation source: 100 cm soil or saprolite under grassland replicate 2 | place: USA:California | collected 2016-06-15
GCCTGTCCGCGTGGCCGATCACCTCGCCGAGCCGCGCGACGTACCCTACGAACCGCTCTTCTGTGGCCAGCTTTTTTGCCATGGCCCCAATTTCGGGCAACCATAGCAGCGGTCAACTTTCTAACACAGTAGTACTAGCGGGCGCAGGTCGGCGCGGCTTCTCATCTCAAAGCTTCGCGGGCGATGCGAGCTTGCCGACGATGGCGCGCAGGTCGGGCGCGTACTGGCCCTTTGGATCGAGCTCCAGGTAGCGCTGGTACGCGCGCTTGGCTTCCCCAGTCTCGCCCGCGTCCTGGTGCACACCGCCGATGATGACGTACGCGTCCGCCCACTTCGGGTTCAGCTTCACCGCGCGCTCCGCGGCCCCGAGCGCCTCGCGCCGTCGGTTGCGGTTGAACAGCGCGTGCGCCAACAATCCCTGCGCCTCCGCCGACTCGGGGTTCGCGTCTCTGGCCGCGACGCACGCCGCCTCGGCGTCTTTCATCCGCCCTTCGTTGAAGGCAGCCTTGCACCCGCCGAGCAGCGTCCCCGCTTCGGCGGCCCGCGCGCGCGCGAGCTTCGGATCCGCCGTGCGCTCGTCAATGACCTCGCTCGCGGCCGCCGTACCCAGCTTGCCCGCGGTCGCAGGCTTGTCCGCGGCCACCGCCTCGCCGGTCGTGACCGCCGCGCCGGTCACGGCGCTCGCGCTCGCCGCGGGCAGCGGCTCGATGACGGGCGGCCGCGGCGTCGGCCGCGCGGCCTCGTCGTTCGACGCGACATTGTCGCTGTGCGTCCGCGGCCGCGACTTCTTCGACGGCGCAACCGACATCGCCGCGATTCCGGCCACCAGCACGACGAACACGCCCGCGACGATCCACATCCCGCGCCGCCGCGACCCGAGCCCGAGCTCGTCGTCCGCCTCTGCCGTGGAGAAGACGTGCTCGGACAGCTGACTCGAGGACGACACATCGTCCATGTTGGTCGGCCCCAGCAACAACGGCGCATCCGTCAGCGGCGGCAGCTCGTCCAGCGCGCGCGCGCTCCCGGGCGGCGTCGAGCTCTGCGACGCACGCACGTAAGGAAGCGTCTGCGGCTCGCTGCTGTCGCGACGTCCTTGCGCGGTGATGCGCGCGGGCTTTGGCATCGGCGCATCCGCCGAGGGCTTCATCCGCATCGGCGGAGCCTTGCGAACCACGATCTCGCCCGATGCGGTCCGTGGCTGGCGCAATAGCGGCAGCGCCGCGGGCGACGAACCCTCGTCGACGACCGGCGGCGCGACCTGAATCGGCGTCAGCTCCTCCGACTGCGCCGTCATCTCTACCGCAGCTCTCGCGGGCTCGGCCGGCGACGCGCCGAACCCGGGCAGCGTCGTGGGCCTGATGGTGCCTTCGCTCGGCCCCGAATCCGCCGCCGGGATGTCCACCAGCATCGTTTGGCTGGGGCGGGCGTCGGCAAGCGCAGCCGGCGCGGTCACTACCACCACGCCCTCCGTCGGCGACATCGTCGCGGCCTCCGCCTCGGCCAATGCCGCCGCTTGCGCGCCACCGCCCTCGGCCTGCAGGCGATCCGTGAACCGCGATCGCATGTCGTCGTCGAGCGCGTCGCGTGCGCCCTCGCCCAGCGGATCGAGCGGCGCGGTCGGCCGCCCGTGCACGCCGATGCCGCTGCCGGGTCCTGTCCCGAACAGCTCGCGCTCGACCCGCGCTGGCGCGCGGAAAGGGCCCGCCGCGTCGGAGAGCCAGCCCTCCATGTCGGCACTCACCGCCTCGTCTTCGTCGACGGGTACGCGCACGTCGTGCACGATCCGCTCACGGCAGAGCTTGCCGATCGCCGCCACCGCGTCGAGGTCAGGCAGCCCACAATCGTCGATCACCTGCAGGATCGTGCGCATGCCGTCGAACAGCCGGAGGATGCGGTTCACTTCGTCGGGAATGTCCGCGAGCCGCTCGGCGAGCAGCCGATAGTCGACCTCGAGGATCGTGTCGAGCGGCGGCACCGCGGTCAGCAGCCGCTGCCAATCGTCCACTCTCCGCAGCGCCTCCATCAGAAGATCCTGGGGCGCCATCTCGATGGTGTCCTTGCGCCGGATGCTCTTCCATTCGACCTCGAGCCGCCCCGCCGTCCAGCAAAACAGCCGGTACACGGCTTCGCGTCCCGACAGCCGCCCCACCTCGGCGTCGACGACGCGCCCTTGCCTGAAGAAGATCTCGCCGCGCGCCCCCGCAGGGTCGATGATCAGCGCCACCCCCGACTTCTGGTTGGACCCAATCGTGCGCAGCAAGTCGACCAGCGGAACGTCTTCGATCGTGCTCGAGAACCGATCGCTCTGCTGGGCGGAAACCTCGATCCGCTCGCGCTCCCGCCGCTGCAAGAGCGCGCGCGTACGCGCTACGATCTCCTGCACGTAGATCGGCCGTGGAGCGAAATCGTCGGCGCCCGCCTCGAGGCCGCGCCGCTTGCTCTCGACGTCGGGCGACGAGATCAGCAACACCGCCGCGTGCGACGGCCCTGCGCCCTGCTTCGCCTGGCGGCACAACACGAGGCCACTGTCGTCGGCGGACGCGATCAACAGATCGGGCGCCTCGGCCAGTCGCCGCACCGCTTCGTCTCCGCCCGCGACCGCGATGACGACGAACCCCGCCTGACGCAAGCTGAGATCCAGAATCCGGCGCGTCGCTTCGTCGTCGTCGACGATGAGAATGCTGGGAGTCTTCTGCTCCGATCGTGTGGTCTGCGCTTGCATGGCCCTCGTCGCCGCCCCGGAGTATATAAGTGTTTCTGGTAACAATTTGTCAGTAGCTATTTGCCAATGGAGATGCAGCATCAGTCGCCGCTCGGGTCGGCGGCGACGGAGCCGCCGCGACAACGCGTCGCCGACCAGAGTCTCGACCCCGCGCCGTGGCCGCCGCCCACCACCCGCCCGCGAAATAAATCAGCGCCGCGGCCAGCATCGGTTTTTCGAGCATCGGCGTGATAATACGTGCCGCGCGATGTCGCGAAAAGAGGCACGCGCGGTTGGCATCGCGTCCGACCGCGACCTGGACGTGGCGGGACTGGCCGCCCACCACCGCGTCGCGCTCGAGCCCACCCAGTTGGTCGGGCTCGACGCGTTCGCCGACCTGCTGCTGGCCTGGAACGCGCGCATCAATCTGACCGGCGCGCGAACCAAAGCCGCGCTCGTGAGCGGCCACTTTCCCGACGCGTTCGCGCTGGCGGCGCTGCTCGACGGGCCCGCTCATGTCGTCGACGTGGGCTCGGGAGGGGGCCTCCCCGCCCTCCCCCTCGCGCTCCTACGCCCGAACCTGACCGTCGACCTGTGCGAGCCGATCGCCAAGAAGGGCGCGTTCCTCCGCACCGCCATCCGCGAGCTCGGGCTGGCCGCTCGCGTCCAGCTGCATGCGCTGCGAGCGGAGGCCCTGCTCGCGACCCATGCCGCCCGGTTCGACGTGGCGATGTCGCGTGCCACCCTGCCCCCGGCCGAATGGCTCGCGCTGGGCGAGCGTCTGGTCCGAACCGGCGGCCGGGTGCTGGCCCTCGTCCGCATCGGCGGACCCACCGCCTCCGCCGATCGGCGGCACAGCTACGACCACGGCCGCCGAGCGATTCTCGAGCGAGATGTTCCACATGGACCACCTCAATCTCAACCCGGTCGAAAGCTGTCTGGCCGCTGAGCCGGCAACGCCGGTCGGAGGCCGTGCGTGAGTGTTCCACGTGGAACGTCACCGCCCGAGGGAAGAACGACGGGTGGGCCGCGGTATAAGAGCGCGTGCGGTCATTCGCTTCAGCGCTCGAATCCGAGCTCGCGTTGCTCGCGGCCGAGCATAGGCGGCGAGCCTGCCCCGAGCTTTCGGGGGCCAGCCGGACGCACCCAACCCTCGCTGCCCACCCGTCCTCCCTGGTCTCGTTCTCGAGCAACGACTACCTGGGCCTCGCCAGTCATCCAGCCCTGGCCTCGGCCGCCGCCGCGTCGGCCGCGCGCGACGGCTTCGGGGCCTCCGCTTCCCGCCTGGTCACCGGCGACCTGCCCGCCCACCGCGCGCTCGAAGACGCGCTCGCCCAATTCCTCGGTCGGCAGGCGGCGCTCGTATTCCCGACCGGGTACCAGACCAACCTCGGCGTCCTGGGAGCCCTGGCGGGACCGGACGACCTCATCGTTTCAGACGCCCTCAACCACGCCAGCCTGATCGACGGCTGCCGGCTTTCCCGGGCCCGCATCGAGATCTACCCCCACGCCGACGTCGATGCCGCGCGGGCACGACTGGCGACCGGCCATACCGCCCGCCGACGACTTCTGGTCACCGAGTCGCTTTTCAGCATGAACGGCGACGCCGCGCCCCTCGCCGCCCTCGCCGACGCCGCCGACGCCACCGACGCTGTCCTGATCGTGGACGAGGCCCATGCCCTCGGCGTGCTCGGGCCCGAGGGCCGCGGGCTCTCGGCGGCCGCAGGCATCGTCCCGGACGTGCTCATCGGAACCCTTGGCAAGGCCTTCGGCGCCGCCGGGGGCTTCGCCGCGGGCGATCGCGCGCTCCGCGACCTACTGGTCAATCGCGCCCGGACCTTCATCTTCACGACCGCGCTTCCTCCCCCGGTGGCCGCCGCCGCTCACGCCGCCCTCGCCCTCATCGCGGGGGTCGAAGGAGCGGCGCGCCGGGCCGCCCTCGACGCCCACCGCGTCTGGCTGGGAACACGCCTCGCCGCTCGCGGCTTGGTGCCCGCGCCTCCGGCCGGTCCCATTCTCCCGGTCGTCCTCGGCAGCGAAACCCGGGCGCTCACCGCCTCTGCCGCGCTGGCGGCTCGCGGATTCTTCGTCCCGGCCATCCGCCCACCCACCGTCCCGCCCGGAACCGCGCGATTGCGGGTGACGCTTTCGTCGGCACACACGGCGGACGAGGTAGCCGCCCTCGCCGACCTCCTGATGGAGACCTGCGCGTGAGCGTCCGCTCTCCCGGCGACCGGGCAATGCCGGGTCTGTTCGTCACCGGGACCGATACCGGCGTCGGCAAGACCACGATCGCGATCGCCTTGCTCGCCGCCGCCCGCCGCCGGGGTCTCCGGCCGGTCCCGTTCAAACCGGTCGAGACCGGCTGTGATCCCGACCCGGCGGATGCGCGAGCGCTGCTGACCGCGTCGGCGAGCGAGCTGCCGTTATCGATCGTCTGTCCTTACGCTCTTCGGCTCCCCGCGGCCCCCTCGGCCGCGGCCGCTGCCGAAGGGCTACGCCTCGCCGTCGACCGGCTGGCCGAGCTCGGCCGAAGCGCGAGCCGCGGCGGCGACTTCCTGCTGGTCGAAGGCGCCGGCGGCCTCCTCGTTCCTTACGCGGGTGCCGCCACCGCCGCCGACCTCGCCTCTCGCCTCGGGCTCCCTGTGCTCCTCGTCGCTCGCACGGCGCTCGGCACCGTGAACCACACCGCACTGACCCTCCGGGAAGCGGCGCGCGCCGGCCTCGAGATCGCCGGCGTTGTCTTCAACCGAGCCACGCCCGAAATCGGACCGCACGAACCCGGAAACGTGGACCTGGTCGAGGCGCTAACCGGCGTGCGCGCGCTGGGGCTGATGCCCTTCCTGGACAACGACTCGCGCGCCGACCCGGAACGCGCCGCAGATGCGCTCATCGGGAGCCTCGGCCCTGGGGCCATCGACCATCTGCTCGGCCTCGGGCGGGCGGTACGTCCGCGGGCCTAGCCTTCAGCCGAGCCGCCATGGCTCGGCGAAGCGCCCGACTTAGGATAAATGACCACCCGCCGGAAATTGCCCTCGCCATCGGACTCCGTCCGAACCCCAGTATGGTCAGCCAGGGTCACGTGCAGGATTCGCCGGTCGTGCGGGCTCATCGGCTCGACCGGCACCGGTCGGCCGCTCTTGACGGCCTTGTCCGCCAACCGGCGCGCCAGATCCGCGAGCGAGTCCTCGCGACGCCCGCGATACCCTTCGGCGTCGACCACGACGAGCGGCCCTTGACTCGGCTTCTTGCTAATGATGCGGTTGATGACATACTGCAACGCATCAAGTGTTGCGCCCTTTTTCCCGATAATGAGCCCCGATTCCTCGCCGTGGGCGTCGAGGATGATTCGCTCGCCATCGTCAAACGCGCTCACCTCCGCGTCGATACCCATGCGATCGAGGATGTCTCTCAGGACTTTCGCTGCAATCTCACGCTTTTCAGAAACTTCCGTGTTCGACATGCGGACGTCTTTCCGTGCGTTGTCCGGTCCGGATGCGGCTAGAAGGTGAAGCTCGCGATGGGCGCCGGCAGAGGGGGAGGAATTTCTGGAAGCTGCGGCGACTGCTCCTCGAGCTTCCGCGGACGTGCCTTCTCGGCGGCAACCGCGCGCGACGCCCCCGCGGGGCCGGGACTGGGCCGGCGCGCCGCGGCCCGCTTGACGGGCTTGCGCTTGCTCGCGCGAACCGGCGCCTTCTTGCCCCGCCGGGCCGTCGCCTTCGCGCTCGGTCGGCGCACCGGTTTACGTCGAGGTCTGGCCTTTGCCATGAGCGGCGTACGCTACTTGTGGAAAACCCTCGCTGTCAACCAACGCCCGACAATATGATCCCGCCCGCCAACGACATGAAACCCAACATCGAGCCCGGTCCGCGATGAAGATCGACCACTCCCGCGCCGAGCCGCTGACCGTTCCTGCCGACCTGGTGGTCGTGGCTTGCGATGAGGATAGCCTCGCCGGAACCGATTCGCGGCTCGGGCGGCTCGACCCCCAGGTCGCCGAGCTGCTGCGCCGGGCTGCGGCCGAGGAACGGTTTCGTGCCCGCGCCGGGCAAACCTTGCTCATGAACGCGCCCGCTCATCTGAGTGCCCGTCGCGTCGCGCTCATCGGCCTCGGCCGCGTGACCGCGTCCACGGTCAGCGAGCTGCGCGCCGCCGCCGGCACCGCGGTGCGGCTCGCGCGTAACGCCGGCGCCGCGCGGGTCGCGTTCGCCTGGTCCGGCGAGGTTGCGGTCGATCCCACGCACGCGCTCGAGGCGGCGGCGGAGGGCGCGTTACTTGGCGCCTACCGCTTCGACAAGTACCTCACCGGCGAAGACAGCAAGATCGACGCACCAACCGCGCTTACGCTGTGTCCACCCGAAACCGCGGCCCGCGTAACCGACGCCGACGCCGACGCCGCGCTCGCGCGCGCCCGCTCGACCACAACCGCGGTTGCGCGCGCGCGCGACCTCGTCAACGAGCCGGCCGGCTACATGACACCGACCCGGATCGCCGAGGCGGCCCGCGCTTGGGTGGCGGACGCAGGCGCGTCTATCGAGGTGCTCGACCGCGCGGCGTGCGCAACCCTCGGCATGGGGCTATTTCTCGCGGTGGCGCAGGGAAGCAGCGAGGAGCCGCGCTTCGTCCACGTCGTGTGGAAGCCCGCCGGCGCCAAGCGCCGCGTGGTGCTCATCGGCAAGGGCGTCAGCTTCGATTCCGGCGGTCTGTCGCTCAAGACCAACGAGGGCATGCTCGACATGAAGACCGACATGGCCGGCGCGGCGGCGGTGCTCGCGACCACCGCCGCGGCCGCCGCCGAAAAGCTGCCGGTCGAGATCCACGCCCTCGCCGCGTGCACCGAGAACATGCCTTCGGGCAGCTCGTACAAGCTCGGCGACGTCATCCGATCGATGTCGGGTAAGACGGTCGAGATCAACAACACCGACGCCGAAGGACGGCTCACCCTCGCGGACGCGCTCAGCTATGGGTTACGGCTCGCGCCGCACGCGGTGCTCGACTTCGCCACGCTGACCGGCGCGTGTGTGGTCGCGCTCGGACCCCACACGGCCGGCGTGATGGGCAATGACGAGCCGCTCGCCGCCGCGTTCCTCGCGGCCGCGGGCCGTGCTGGCGAAGAGATGTGGCGGCTCCCACTGCCCAAGCGGCTCGGCGAGCAGCTCAAATCCGAGATCGCCGATCTTAAGAACACCGGCGAACGTTGGGGAGGCGCGCTGACGGCAGGCCTGTTCCTGTCGGAGTTCGTCGGCGACGTGCCCTGGGTGCACGTCGACATCGCGGGCCCGTCGAGTGCGAGCAAAGACTTCGGGCATGTCGGCCGGGGCGGCACCGGCTTTGCGGTCGCGTCAATTCTGGATTTTCTGCGTCACGGCGCTGGCTAATTGCTTCGAAACACCGGCAATCAGCCTCCCCAAGAAACCCGTGACTTACGTTGATTCCGGTTATCCAGCGTGATAGAGTTCGCGGGCCTTGAAAACCGCTTTCAATGATAAGGAGCGAACGTAGTCATGGAGCCGACTTTCAGAGTTGGTGACTTGGCCGTCTACCCGGCCCATGGAGTTGCGCAGATCGTCGGCATCGAGACCCGGGAGATCTCGGGCAACAAGCAGACGTTCTACATTCTCAAGATTCTCGAGAACGGGATGAAGATCATGATCCCGACGCGCAACGCGGGAGCCGTCGGTCTGCGTGAGCTGATCCGCGCGGACGAGGTCGACGAGGTGTTCGCGATCCTGAAGAGCCGCGAGGTCGCGGTCGAGGGCCAGACCTGGAACCGCCGCTACCGCGAGTACATGGAGAAGATCAAGACCGGGTCGGTGTTCGAGATCGCCGAGGTGCTGCGCGATCTGCAGCGGCTCAAGGGCGACAAGGAGCTCTCGTTTGGCGAGCGCAAGATGCTCGACACCGCGCGCACGCTGCTGATCAAGGAGATCGCGGTCGCGACCAAGTCCAAGGAAGTGAAGATCGAGGAGAAGCTGGACCGCATCTTCGCCTGCTGACCTAGATCGGAAACCTGACGGCGAGGGTTCCAACCCTCCCCCAAAACCTCGGCCGGGCAGTCGCCTCGCCGGGGTTTTTTGCGTTCGGCGCCTCGAGCTCGCGAACCCGGCGCAACTTCGCCCGCTAGCGGCCGAAGCCTGCTGCGTCCACGAAGGACGAACACAACGACGAATCGCAAGGAGGCGCGTCATGTCCGCGGAGCTCACACCCAACGCCCGTAAGTTTCTCGAAGCCACTCCCCTCAAAGCCTTGCTCGGGATCCCCGACGAGGCGCTGGACGCGGTGATGGCGGTGGCCTACCAGCTCTACCAGGCCGGCCGATATCCCGAGGTCGAGGTCATGTGCCGCGGCCTGTCCGCCGCGGACCACACCTATTGGTGGTCGTACTCGTTGCACGCGGCAACGCTGCGCCGGCAGGGCAAGCTGATCGACGCGCTCGCCGAGCTCGAGAAGGGGCTCGTCTACGAGCCCAGCAACCAGAAGCTGCTCGCGATGCGCACGGAGATCCTGGAGGTCATCGCGAAAGAGACCGCTGCCGCGGCCGCGCCCGTCTCCCCCACCCCCAACCCGCACGTCGCGGTTTAAGGAGAACGATCATGGGACTCTCACTCGGATGCATCATCGGCGCGGTCACCGATCCGGGCAGCCTGGTCAAGGACGCCATCAACACCGTATTGCCGAAGAACCTCGCGATCGTCGGCGACCTCGCCGGCGCTTACGTCGACTTCCAGACCGGGAACGGCCTGGGTGCGGCACAACATGCGCTCCAGGGGCTCAAGGACCTGCCGCAGGCGATGAACGCGCTGCAGTCGACGACCGCGCGTTGTGGAAGCCACGCGTTCGAACCTACGCCACCGCCTGTGCGCCCCCCGCTCCCGCAGCCAGCAAACGCGCACTGGCAGCTCGGCACAGCGCCGGGCTGGCGTGGTACGGCCATCACCCCCTCGCACACGCTGCAGTCCTGGCAGCAGGCGGCGATGAACGCGACCCACGCGCTCGCGCAGACGGCTACGACGCAGACCCCGGGCCTCTCCAGCTTGACCCAGTTCGCCCAGACGCTGGAAAAGGCGCTCAAGCTGCTTCAGGACGCGCTCAAGCAGTTTGCGCCGGGGGCCACCTTGAACCCGAAGCCGGAGACCACGAGCACGTCGACGAAGCCGGAAACCACGAGCACGACGACGAAGCCGTCGTCGACGGACTCCGCTGACGATGACACCAAGTCGACCAGCTCCTCGAGCACGTCCAGCTCGAAGAAGTCGACGTCGACCGATTCGTCGAGCAAGCCGGACTCGAACACCACCGCCGCGCTCAAGAAGCTCGACAAGATGAGCGACGCGGACTTCATGGCGGCCGTCCGCGAGGGCAAGATCCCCGACGACGTCATAAAGGACCCGAAGGCGATGCTGGCCATCCAGCAACGCATCAATCACATCGGCGAAATGACCAAGCTGATGACCTCGATGATGCAGGCGCTGCACGACATGCAGATGTCCATCATCCAGAACGTCCGCGTGTGAGAGAACGAGCACGGGAGGGGGCAACCCCTCCCGTGTCTCAGACGTCGAGGTTACGGACGTTGAGCGCGTTGTTCTCGATAAAGGCGCGGCGCGGTTCGACGAGGTCGCCCATCAGGGTCGAGAACAGGCTGTCGGCTTCGAAGGCGTCTTCGACGCGGACCTGGAGCAGGGTGCGGCGTGCGGGATCCATGGTGGTTTCCCAGAGCTGCTCGGGGTTCATCTCGCCGAGGCCCTTGTACCGCTGCACGGTGAGCCCCTTCTTGCCGACGTCGTTGACGTGGCTGCCGAGCTCCTCGATGCGGTTGAACTCGATTTGATCGGAGCCGTGGTCGAGCACGTAGGGCGGCTCGCCCAGGGCCGCCAGCTCGAGCGCGAGCGCTTGCAGCTCGGCGAACTCGGGCGAGTTCATCAGCTCGAAGTCGATGGTGGTCGCGCGCCGCACGCCGCCGCCCTTGGCCGGTACGACGATCTTGAAGCCGCCGTGCTCGCTGTCCTGGTCGACCTTGAACGTCGTGTCGGAGAGCTCGGGCGCGAAGCGGTCGAAGTACTTCTGTAGATTCGGCAGCGCGCGAGCGAGCTTCATCTGGTCGCGCAGGTCCTCCTTCGTGAGTCGCACCGACTTCACGATGCCGTCGATGATCCGGGAGTCGCCGCGGCGATCGAGCACGCCCAGAAGGCGTTTGTACTTGCCTGCCTGGCGCGCCCGCCGGCGCAGCTCGTCGCCGGCGATGCCGGTCTTGCCGTTGCTCGCCGAGCGCAGGGTTAGGTTCTCAGCCGCGCTCTCGAGCAGGAAGTCCTCGAGCGCGCCCTCGTTCTTGAGATAGAGCTCCTTCTTGCCCTTCTTGACCCGGTAGAGCGGCGGCTGCGCGATGTAGAGGTAGCCCTTGTTGACGATCTCGGGGAAGTGCCGGTAGAAGAAGGTCAGCAGCAGGGTCCGGATGTGGCTCCCGTCGACGTCGGCGTCGGTCATGATGATGATCCGGTGGTAGCGGATCCTGCCGATGTCCTTCTCCTTCTCGACGCCGCAGCCGAGCGCGGTGATCAGCGTGACGATCTCCTGCGACGACAACATCTTCTCGAGCCGCGCCTTTTCGACGTTCAGGATCTTGCCGCGCAGCGGAAGAATCGCCTGGTCCTTGCGGTTGCGCCCCTGCTTGGCTGAGCCACCCGCGCTGTCGCCCTCGACGATGTAGAGCTCGGCGAGCGCCGGGTCACGCTCCTGGCAGTCGGCGAGCTTGCCCGGCAGCGACGACGAGTCGAGCGCGCCCTTGCGCTGCACCATCTCACGCGCCTTGCGGGCCGCGTCACGCGCGCGCGCCGCCAGCACCGCCTTCTCGATGATCTGCTTGGCCTCGCGCGGGTGCTCCTCGAGGTACCGGCCGAGCTTCTCGTTGACGACACGCTCGACGATGCCCTTGACCTCGGACGACACCAGCTTGTCCTTGGGCTGGTTGCTGAACTTCGGGTCGGGGTGTTTGATCGAGACGATCGCGGCCAGCCCCTCGCTGATGTCATCGCCGCCGAGGCCGTTCTTGAGATCCTTGAGCAGGCCGGCCGCCTGGGCGTACGCGTTCACGGTGCGGGTGAGCGCGGCGCGGAACCCGGTGAGGTGCGTCCCGCCGTCCTTGTTCTTGATGTTGTTGGTGAAGCAGTAGACCGCGTCTTGGTACGAGTCGTTCCACTGCATCGCGATGTCGACCTGCGTGCCCTCGACCTCGCCCTGTACGTGGATGGGCTTGTCGTGGACCGCGGTCTTGGACGCGTTGAGGTCGGCGACGAACTGCGAGATGCCGCCGTCGAACTTGAACTCGTGCGACTTGTCGCTGCGTTCGTCGCGGATCGTGATCGTCAGGCCTTCATTGAGATATGACAGCTCGCGCAGGCGCTGGGTCAGGATCTCGAAGCTGAACTCGGTGCCCTTGAAGATCTCCGCGTCGGGCTTGAACGTCACCTTGGTGCCGGTCCTCTCCGACACCCCGATGGCGACCAACTCCGTCGCGGGCGCGCCCCGGCGGTACTCCTGGTAGTGCGTCTTCTTGTCGCGCTTGATCTCGAGCTTCAGCCACTCCGAAAGCGCGTTCACCACCGACACGCCGACGCCGTGGAGACCGCCCGACACTTTGTAGTTCGAGTGGTTGAACTTGCCGCCCGCGTGTAGCTGGGTCATCACGAGCTCGGCGGTGGGACGCTTCTCGGTCGGGTGCTCTCCGACGGGGATGCCGCGGCCGTTGTCGTCGACCGACACCGAACCGTCGAAATGAATCGTGACGTCGACGCGATCACAGAACCCCGCGAGCGCTTCGTCGACGGCGTTGTCGACGACCTCGTACACCATGTGGTGCAGGCCGGTGCCGTCATCGGTATCGCCGATGTACATGCCCGGCCGCTTGCGGACGGCGTCGAGCCCCTTGAGGACCTGGATGCTCTCTTCGTTGTACTCCCCGAGGGGGGGTTCGGATGTGGTCATGAATGCAGCAATCGGGTCTCGACGGAGGCTTCGTTCAAGCGAGCCGACTGGCTACAAAGCTGAACGTTTCCAATTACCTAGCATGGCTTCTGCGGCATGTAAAGTGCTGATTACGGCGGCCCCGAGACGGGCGTGACCCGGCCCCCGCGAACGAGGAAGTCCTGGCGTTCGGCGAACGACGGAACCAGGTCGCGTTCGGTGACGGTAATCAGCGTCTGACACGCGAGCGGCGCGACCGATTCGAACAGCAACCGGCGCCGTTCCGGGTCGAGCTCGCTCGGCACGTCGTCGAGCAGCAGCACCGGCGCGTCGCCCGTGCGTGCCTCCACGTGCGTGAGCTCGGCGAGCTTGAGCGCCAGCACCAGCGACCGCAGCTGCCCCTGCGAGGCGTGGGCGCGCGCCGGGGCGCCCGCGAGGTCGATCTCGAGATCGTCGAGGTGGGGCCCGAAGCCGGTGGTCCGGCGGCGCTCGTCGATGGCGCGGCGGGCGGCGAGCCCCCGCAGCAGCGCTTGCTCGAGCGCGGGCTCGTCGCCGATGTCGGCGAGATCCGGGTGGCCGCGATAGCGCAGCTGAACCGGAAGGTTGCTGTGTAGGGCGGCAAAATGCTCGGCAAACCGGGGCACCAGCTCGGCGACCAGCGCACGCCGGCGCACGATCACGCGCGCGCCCGTACGCGCCAGCTCCTGGTCGTACGTGTCGAGCAGCAAGGGCTGGGCGTCGCCCCGTCGCAAGAGCGCGTTCCTGCTCTTGAGGACCTTCTGGAACGCGCTCGCCTCACCGAAGTAGCCGCGCTCGACGTTGAATACGGCCATGTCGATGAACCGCCGCCGGGCCGCGGGCGGGGCGCGCGCCAGCAAGAGGTCCTCGGGCACGAACAGCACGACGCTCACGGACCCCAACACCGCGGCCACGCCACGAACCAGCTTGCCGTCGAGACGCGCGATCCGCCCGCCGGGGCGAAGCTCGACCTCGAACCGGCGGGCGAGGCCATGGGTGGTGACCGCCGCCGCGGCGCGCGCGCGGCCCGCGGGATCGCCGCGCCGGATGAGGTCGTCGTTGCGCGAGGTCCGGAACGACCTCAGCGTCGCCAGGAAGTACACCGCCTCGAGGACGTTGCTCTTGCCCTGCCCGTTGTCACCGTGCAGGACCGACAGCTGCGGCCCGAACGCAAGCGTCAGCGGCTCGAGATTGCGCCAGCCCTCGACCGCCAGCTGGTTGATCTTCACGCGGACGGGAAGAGGGCGGGGGCCCCCTCCCTCCCCTCCGCAGCTCCCGCGATGAGCTCCGCGCGACCCGGGGTCCCCACGTGCGTTTTCGCGCGTGGGGTGGGGCTATGCCGAGCTGCGCTCGACGCGATCACTCCTCCCTACAGCCTCATCGGCATGACGACGCAGACGTAGTCGCTGCCGTCGCCCGGTCGCACGACGGCGGGGTCGAGCTCGCCCGCCAGCTCGACGCGGACCTCGGGGGTCTCGATCTCCGCGAGCAGGTCGATGAAGTAGCGCGCGTTGAACCCGACCTGAACCGGCGTGCCCTTGTACGCGACGTCGACCTCCTCGCGCGCGGTGCCGAGGTCTGGGTTGTCGCTCTCGACGCGCAGCTTGCCCTTCTCGATGCCGAAGCGAACGCCGAAGGTCTTGTCGGACGACATCAGCGCCACGCGCCGTAGCGCGTCCTGCAGCGCCAGACGCGGGATGACGAACGCGCGCTCGTTGTCCTTGGGGATGACCTGGTCGTAGGGGGGGAACTGACCGTCGATGAGCTTGACCGACAACCCGATGTCGTCGGCCTTGAGCACGAAGTTGCCGTCGTGAATGCCGATCGCGCTCGGCGCCTCGCGGGTCTCGATCGCGCGCCGCAGCTCGACAACGCCCTTGCGCGGGATGAGCACGCCGGTCGCCAGCTTGGGCCCGCCCGGGAGCGGCCGCGACACCTTGGACAGTCGGTGCCCGTCCGTCGACACCATGCGCGCCGTCGCGCCGTCCGACTCGAACAGCACGCCCGCGAGGTGCTGCCGGGTCTCGTCCAGCGACACCGAAAAGATCGTCTTCGCGATCATGTCGCGCAGCACGGCGGAGTCGACCTTGTGAACCTCGGCCTCCTGAATCGCCGGTAGCTTGGGGTAGTCGCGGTCCGACATCCCGACCACCTTGAACTCGACCTTGCCCGACTTGATCTCGGCCCAGTTCTGGTCGGTGCGCCGCACCCGGATCTCGTCGTCGGGCAGACCCTTGACGATCTCGTACAGCTGGCGCGCCGCGACCGTCAGCCCACCCTCGGTTTCGACCTTCGCGCTCAGCGTCACCAGCGTGGTCACGCTGAGGTCGGTGGCCCCGCACAGGATCTTTTCCTTGCCCTCGGTGCGGAGCAGGACGTTGGCCAGGATGGGGAGCGTGCTCTTGCGGTCTGCTATCCCGTGCGCCAGGTAGAGACCCTTGAGGAACTCCTCCTTCCGAATCTTGAACTCCATCCCTTGCTCCTTGTTCGCTTCGCTCTTCTATCTTTAGTTTAGAAGATTAGAAAGCAGCAGATGTAGTGGTGGCTGTGGAGATGTGGACACAATGGATTTACCGTCGACGATGTGAGTGTCTCGGGGTGTGGAGCAATCGGGTGAGCCCACCTGGCGAACAGTGGATGATTCGACATGGGCGGATCTCCAGAAGTCTTCAACAAGGTCGTCAACAGCCTTTCAGGGCTGTCGGAGGTGGCTCTCGAGCGTGCTCACCACGCTCTTGACCGTGGGCTCCTCGACGCACAGCCGCTCGATCTTGCGGACCGCGCTGATGACGGTCGAGTGGTCCTTGCCGCCGAATCGGCTGCCAATCTCCGGGAAGCTCATGTTGGTGAGCTTGCGCGCGAGGTACATCGCCACCATCCGCGGGTGGGCGACGGCCCGGTGGCGCTTCGGCCCCTTGAGGTCGTGCAGCTTGACGTCGAAGTAAGTCGCCACCTCGCGCTGGATGGTCTCGATGGTGAGCCCGGTAGGCGTGTTGGCGATGAGCTTGGCGAGCGCGTCGCGCGCGAGCTCGACGGAGATCTGCTGGTTCTGGAACGACGCTCGCGCCGCCAGGCGCAAGAGCGCGCCCTCGAGCTCGCGGACGTTGGTCTTGATGTGTGCGGCCAGGTAGAGGGCGACATCGTCGGGGAGGTTGACCGAGTCCTGCTCCGCCTTGCGCTTGAGGATCGCGACCCGGGTCTCCAGATCTGGGGTCTCGACCTCGGCGATGAGGCCCCAGGTGAACCGACTGCGCAGCCGGTCTTCGACGCCCGGCAGCTCGGCCGGCAGCTTGTCCGACGTCAGCACGATCTGCTTGTGCGCGTAGTGGAGCGCGTTGAACGTGTGAAAGAACTCGTCCTGAGAGCTGTCCTTGTTGGACAGGAACTGGATGTCGTCCACCAACAGCACGTCGGGCGCCGTGCGGTAGCGCGCGCGGAAGTCCTCCATGAGGTTCACCGACGACGATCGGCGCTGGTTCATCATCGCGCCGATGAAGTCGGTCACGAACTTCTCGCAGGTGATGAAGCTGACCAGCCAATCCGGGTGCTGGCGGTGGATCTCGTGACCGACCGCCTGCAAGAGGTGGGTCTTGCCGAGGCCGACGCCGCCGTAGATGAAAAGCGGGTTGTACCGCGACGCCGGGGCTTCGGAGACGATGCGCGCAGCCGCGTGGGCGAACTGGTTGGTGGGGCCGACGACGAACCTGTCGAAGGTGTATCGGCTGACCAGGCCAGGTGGGGATGGCGGCGCGACCGGCGCCCGCTCGGGCGCTGCGGGCCCGCGCGCCCCGTTGGCGTCACGCGGCACACTCGGCTTGCCGTCGACGACGTCGAGATCCGTCACTTCGAAGTCGACGGTGAATGGCCGATGGGCACGCTCCTCGAGGTCCTTCAGGATCGAGGGCAGGAAATTGTCCTCGAACCATTCCTTGTGATAGCGGTTCGGCGCCCGTAAGTGAATTCGCCCGTCGTCGATTCCGATGCACTCGATCGGGCGCAACCAGCGGTCGCGGTGCGCGGGTTTGACCTTGGGCTCGATTGAGCGGACGGCTTCGGTCCAGAGCTCAAACACGTTCGCCACCTATCCACAGCGGCGCAAACCGGGAATCGAGAATGATTTCACCAGGTGTCACGCGGATTCCCTCTCCTTGTCCACAGCCAAAGGCAGTCGTATCCCAAGCCGCACGAACCCGCCGCTAAACCTCCCCGCGCGGTTTCGTCGTGACCGCACGCTTGGGGCGTCGCGCGGTGGGATGGTTCTGTATCAAACCGGTGTTCCAGCCATCAAGCGACAAGACGTGGGTTCGCCAAGATCGCGGAGATCAGTGGAGTAATTTTTTTCGCAAGCGTCACGGAAACGACGGAAGTCCGACCTCATGCGGGCGCGCCGACACGTAAGCTGGCGATCAAGCGTACGTTTTGACTGACCGGCAGATACCCGAACCGCCGGCACTTAGATTTCCTGCACATTTGCGCAACTGAATGGCGCAAAGCCGCATGACATGGGCGCTGGCGCGCGCGTGGCGATCGAGATCCGGTCTCCGCCGACGAGAACGTGCGCACGCGAGGGACGCAATGCAATCTCCTCCGTCGGAGATCTCACCTGTTCGGCGGGCGCAGCGACGGGGGCGTCGTCGTCGCGTTGACAGCCTTCCTGGTGAATGCTATGGACTTTCGCTTTCCTGCAGCCCGAATCGCGCCGCAAAGGACCACGGTCGTGAAGAGAACTTTCCAACCTCACCGCAAGAGCCGCAAGCGTACGCATGGGTTTCGCAAGCGCATGAAGACGGCCGCGGGCCGTGAGGTGCTTCGCCGTCGTCGGCGCAAGGGCCGCCGCCAGCTCACCGTCCGCATCTCCAAGAAGTAGGGGGCGTGGCCGCGGCTCGTGTCACGGAGCGCTTCTCGCGCGCCCTCCGGGTGCGCCGGCGGACGGAGTTCCTCGCGATTCAGAACCGCGGTCGCAAGCTGTCGGGTCCACACCTGATGCTGTTCGCGTCCGACGGGAGTGGGCGTCTGGGCGTCACGGTCAGCCGCAAGGTGGGAGGAGCGGTCTCGCGCAACCGCGTGAAACGTTGGCTGAGGGAATGTTATCGGCGGCACCGCGAGGTGGTCCCGGTGCGGTTCGACGTGGTGGTCGTCGCGCGTCCAGGTGCGGCCGACGCCGGACACGCCACGCTCTGCCAGGAACTGGCCGGGCTGGCCAGGCGCCTCGAGGGCGCCAGCCAGAAGCCGAGACGGGCGTGAGGGTGGCGTCGGTGATGGGCCAATGGGAATGAAGAAATGAAGGCTTTGTTGCTGGCGCTCGTCTGGGTCTATCGGCGGTTGCTGTCGCCGGTGCTCACCGCCCTCACCGGACCGGCTTGCCGGTTCGAGCCAACCTGTTCCGCGTACGCCGAGGAGGCGGTGCGGCGGCACGGCGCGTGGCGCGGCGCGCAGCTCGTCGTCCACCGCGTACTGCGCTGCCACCCGTTCGCCCGGGCGGGGTTCGATCCGGTGCCGCCCGCGCCGGCCCAGGCGCCCGATGAGCTCGGCGCCCACGCGCGGCCGCGGCGATTGGCCGCGGGGGAGCGAGGCTGATGGAGAAGCGGGTCATCATCGCGATAGCGCTATGTATTGGGATCATGATGGCGTGGACGAAAATCTTTCCGCCGTCGTCGTCCACCACGAGCGCGCCCGCGACACTCCCAGCGCAGGCCGGAACCCCGTCGGCGGCGGCGCCGGGATCGCCGTCCGCAGGCGCGCCCGCCGCAGCCTCGCCTATCCCGGTTGGGGGGAACCCGGCGGTCCCCTCACCAGCCGGCGCCGGCCCTGGTCGGCGTCCGGAGCAGCAGATCGTCCTCAGCTCACCCGACGAGCGGTTTGTCCTCTCGAGCCTCGGCGGCACGCTGGTCCATGCGCAGCTCTTGGGCGAGAAGTTTCTCGACAAGCCTGGCGACAAGTCGAGCGGCCACGACGTCGTGCGCACGACCGATCCGAAAGACGCGCCGCTGCGGACGACGTTCCTCGAGGCGTCGTTCCCGGCACCTGATGACGCCGCCTGGGACGTGAGCCAGCCCGCGCCCGATCAGGTGGTGTTCGCGACCGACAGCGGTCCGGTCCACATCGAGAAACGCTACCACCTCGACCCGACGCGGTTCCGGTTGCACCTCGACGTCGTGGTCGCCAACCGCGGCGAGACACCGATCAAGCAGCGGCTGGCGATCAGCGTCCCGGGCAAGCAGGATCCCGACAAACGCGGCGGCGGCATCTTCTCGGGCCCGACGTCCAGCATCGCCGAGGTGCTGTGCCACGTGAACGCCAAGGTCGAACGCAAGCCGATCGACGATCTCGCGAAGGAGGGGTTCGACAAGGGCGGCAAGATCAATTGGGTGGCGGCCGACGAGAAGTTCTTCGCGCTGGCGGTGGTTCCGTATCCCGAGACGCCCGCCGCCGATCGCACCTGCCAGGCGAAGGCGCTGGCGGGGGAAGCCGCGGGTCAGGTGACCGTGTCGTTCGCCGAGCGTACGGTGCCGCCGCAGGCGACCGTCAGTTATCCGTTTGCCGTGTTCGCGGGGCCGAAGTTCATCGAGGACCTCAAGCAGGTGCGTCCGGGTGGTGTCGACGTCGAGCTCGAGCATTCGATCGACGTCACGTTTGCGCCGCTGTCAGGTCCCATCCTCGGCCTGCTGAAGATCTTCCATGGGTTCGCCCACAACTGGGGCCTCGCCATCGTCCTGCTGACGATCTTCATCAAGCTCGTGACGTTCTATCCGACGCAGAAGTCGCTGTTGTCGGCGAAGAAGATGCAGCGGTTGGCGCCGAAGATGAACGCGATCCGAAAGAAGTACGAGAACGATCGCCAGCGCCAGTCGGTCGAGACCATGAACCTCTACAAGGCGCACGGCGTGTCGCCGTTCGGCGGCTGTCTGCCGAGCCTCATCCAGATGCCGATCTGGATCGCGCTCTACTCGACGCTGAACTACGCCGTCGAGCTCTATCGAGCGCCGTTCTTCGGCCACATCCACGACCTCACCGGCAAGGACCCGTACTACATCACGCCGCTCGTGATGGGCGGCGTCATGTTCCTGCAGATGAAGATGTCACCGGCGGGCGCTGATCCGCAGCAGCAGGCGATGATGTCGATCATGATGCCCATCATGTTCACCGGGTTTTCGCTGTTCCTGCCGTCGGGACTCGCGGTGTACATGTTGACCAGCTATCTCATCGGCATCCTGCAACAGCTGTACGTCAACCACCTCGATCGTAAGGGCGCTATTAATTGAGGTCGGAACCCTGAGAGGGTTCCGCGCCTCCCGCTCCACGCGGCTGGTTCGTGGTAGTTTTCGGGCATGGGCTCACCGGTCCGGAACGAAGTTTCGGGTGCGGCGCGCCGGCTGTCCGCGTTGGCGGATCGCATCCGTGCCTTGCGGGCAGAGCTGCGACCGGCGTCGTCCGAACCCCCGGGCCCGCTGTTTCCGCCCGAGGCGGGTGGCGCGGGGGCACTCGACGATGTGGAGCTGCACTTCGAGATCGACGAGCCCGGCCAGAGCACCCCGTGAAGTTGTTCATCGACAGCAACGACGCCCGCGAGATCCGTGAGCTGGGCACGCGCGGGCGCATCGTCGGGGTCACGGCCCGGTGCGGGCGTGAAGCCGACGCGGCCGTTGGCTGGCCGGCGCGCGTCGGGCAACTCGCGGCGCTGCTCGACGGGCCGCTCATCGCGGATGTGGTCCCGGGCGATCAGGCGGCGATGCTGCAAGGCGCGCGCGAGCTGAGCGCGGCCGGCGCCAACGTGGTGGTGCGCCTGCCGATGTCGGTCGACGGCCTCGAAGTGGTGCGCGCGTGCGCGGGCGCCGGCATCAAGACGTGCGTGGCTTCTTGCCTGACGCCGGTACAGGCGCTGATGGCTGCGAAGGCGGGCGCGGCGTTCGTCGAGACGCCGTTCGGTGCCGCGGCGGGCGGCCTCAACGACGACAAGGACCAGGTTCGCAAGATGGTCGCGAACCTGCGGATGTACGGGCTCGCCACCGAGGTGCTGGCGGGGCCGGTGCGGAACGTGGACCAGGTCGTCGACGCGGCGCTGGTCGGCGCGCACATCACGTCGGCGCCGTTCACGATCCTCGCCGAGCTCGGGACGCAGCCGGTCGCGGGCGCGGGGCTCGGCCCGCGGGAAGTCTCGGAGTAGCGTCCGCAATCGCCGGACGGTCGCCACGTGCCACGCATCCGACAACACGTCAACCCGCTCAAGTCGGACCTGCTGGAGATCGCGGGCGTACCACGCATCGAGCACGCACCCGGCCGCGCGCTCGAGGTCGAGCTCGGTGCCGCTGAAGCGCACTTTCTCCTCGAGCGCGCGGGGACCGACCGCGCCACGTCGTTCGTGGGCGTCGAGATCCGCCGCGAGCTGGTCGAGGCGGTCAATGCGGAGTGCAGCCGGCGCGGGCTCGACAACGTGCGTGCGGTGTTCGCCAACATGTCGGTCGATCTGCCGCGATTGTTCCACGAGGCGAGCGTGCACCGGTTCTTCCTCAATTTCCCCGACCCGTGGTTCAAGAGCCGCCAGCACAAGCGGCGCGTCATCGGCCCGGGCCTCTTCGCCGAGCTCGCACGGGCGCTCGCGCCGGGCGGCGAGCTGTTCATGATGACCGACATCTTCGCGCTCGCGCTCGACGCCATGGCGGCCCTCGAGGCGAGCGAGCTCTACGACAACGAATACGGGGCGTGGACGTTTTCGCGCGAGAACCCGTACGACGCGAAGTCGCGCCGGGAGCGTCAGTGTGAGGCGGAGGGGGTGCCGATTTGGCGGCTGCTCTACCGTCGCCGGCTCATGCGGCGACCGGCGCTGCTCGAGGCGCCGCTCGCTGCGGAATCACTCCGCGCCGCAGGCGCGGTCTCCGACTACATCGGGAAAGAGTAGCCGCGAACCCGCGCTTCGCGCGGGGGCGGCTTAGTCGTCTTGACCCGCTAGCGCGCGCCCAGTGACAGCCGGATCTCCTCCAGCTCCTTGACGCGGTCGCGGATCGCGGCGGCCTTCTCGAACTCGAGCGCTTCGGACAGCTCGAACATCTCCTTTTTCATCGCGGAGATGATCTGCGGCAGCTCCTCGAGCGGGATGTCGTTCTCCCGGGCGCGCTTCGCGGGCTTGCTGACGTCGACGTAGTCTTCTTGCGCGGTGCCCTCGAGCTCCTGGATCGCCTTCTCGATCGTCCTGGGCGTGATGCCGTGGCGACGGTTGTGATCTTCCTGGGCGGCGCGGCGGCGGGCGGTCTCGCCGATCGCCTTGGCCATCGAGTCGGTCTCGCGGTCGGCGTACATGATGACCTTGCCGCGCACGTTGCGGGCGGCGCGGCCGATGGTCTGGATCAGCGAGCGCGCGGCGCGCAGGAAGCCCTCCTTGTCGGCGTCGAGAATGGCGACCAGCGACACCTCGGGCAGATCGAGTCCCTCGCGCAGGAGGTTGATGCCGACCAGCACGTCGAACTCGCCGAGCCGCAGGTCGCGAAGGATCTCGATCCGCTCGAGCGTGTCGATGTCGGAGTGCAAGTAGCGCACGCGCACGCCGAGCTCGCCGAGGTACTCGGTCAGGTCCTCGGCCATGCGTTTGGTCAGCGTCGTGACCAGCACGCGGTCGCCCATCTTCACGCGCTCGCGGATCTCGCCCAAGAGATCGTCGACCTGGGTCCCGACGGGCCGCACCTCGATCTCGGGGTCGAGCAGGCCGGTGGGGCGAATGATTTGCTCGACGACGACGCCCTCTGCGCGCTGGAGCTCGTACTCGGCGGGCGTCGCCGAAACGAAGACCGTCTGCCCGGTGCGGGCCTCCCACTCGTCGAACCGCAGCGGGCGGTTGTCGAGCGCCGACGGCAGCCGGAACCCGAACTCGACCAGCGTCTGCTTGCGTGCGCGATCGCCTTTGAACATCGCCGATACCTGGGGGACGGTCTGGTGCGACTCGTCGACGAACACGAGGTGGTTCTTGGGGAAGTAGTCGAGCAGCGTGGGCGGAGGCTCGCCCGGGGCGCGCCCCGACAGGTGGCGCGAGTAGTTCTCGATGCCGCGGCAGCGCCCCATTTGCTCGAGCATCTCGAGGTCGTAGAGCGTTCGCTGCTGGAGGCGCTGCTCCTCGACCAGCTTGTTGCCCGCTTTGAGCTCGGCGAGCCGCTCGCGCAGCTCTTCCTTGATGCCCGTCATCGCGCGCGTCAGCCGGTCGGCGGGCGTGACGTAGTGCGAGCCGGGGAAGATCGACACCTCGTCGATCTTTCGCAGCACCTTGCCGCGCAAGGGATCGACCTCGGAGATGCCGTCGATTTCGTCGCCGAACCACTCGATCCGGATCGCCTTTTCGCGCTCGTAGGCGGGGAAGATCTCGACCGTGTCGCCGCGGACGCGAAACGTACCGCGCGCGAAGTCGATGTCGTTGCGCTCGTATTGGATCTCGACCAGCCGGCGCAGCACGGCGTCGCGCCGGACCTCAACCCCGCGCGCGAGGTCGAGCTTCATGCCGAGATAAGCCTCCGCGGCGCCGATGCCGTAGATGCACGAGACCGACGCGACGATCAGCGAATCGGGACGCGTCAAGAGCGCGTAGGTCGCCGCGTGCCGCATGCGGTCGATCTCTTCGTTGATGAGCGAGTCTTTCTCGATGTACGTGTCCGTCGACGGGACGTAGGCCTCGGGCTGGTAGTAGTCGTAGTAGCTGACGAAGTAGTGGACGGCGTTGTCCGGGAACAGCTGGCGGAACTCCATCCACAGCTGGTGCGCGAGCGTCTTGTTGTGCGCTATCACCAGCGTCGGCCGCTGAATGCGCTGGACGACGTGCGCCATCGTGAAGGTCTTGCCGCTGCCCGTGATCCCGAGCAGCACCTGCGCGGGATCGCCGCGGCCGATCCCGCTCGTGAGCTCCTCGATCGCGCGGGGCTGATCGCCCATCGGCTTGAGGTCGCTGGTGAGGCGGAACGGCGTCGGCAAAGCGCTATAGTCTACGCGATGGCCACGGCGCTGCGCGGCTTCTACGCCATCGTCGATGCAACCTCCGACGCGCGCGAGGCGCCTGCCGATGGCGCCGATACCGGGGGCCTCGAGACCCGCGCGCGACAGCTGCTCGCGGCCGCCCCCTGTTTCCTCCAACTGCGCGCCAAGGGCGCCACCGCGCGTGCGATGGCGGCTGTGTCCCGCCGCCTGCTCGTCCTCTGCCGCGAGGCCGGCGTTCGCTTCTGCGTCAACGATCGTCTCGACGTGGCGCTCGCGATCGGCGCCGACGCGGTCCACCTCGGCCAGGACGACATGCCGCTCGCCGACGCCCAGCGCGTCCGCGCGCTCGCCGGCCGCCCCGACCTCATCATCGGCTTCTCCACCCACAACCGCGCCCAGGCCATCGCCGCCGCCGAGGCGGGCGCCGACTACCTCGGCTTCGGCCCCGTGTTCGGGACCTCGACCAAGGTGAACCCCGACCCCACCGTCGGCCTCGACGCACTAGCCGAGGTCTGTTCCCTGGTCCTCGTCCCCATCGTGGCCATCGGCGGTATCACCCTCGCCAACGTGGCCTCCGTCGCACAGGCCGGCGCCGCTGCCGCCGCTCCCATCGCCGCCATTTCGGCCGCGTCCGACCCTTTAGCGGCCGCACACCAGATCGCCGCCGCCTTCCGCTAGGTTAATCGGAGGCGGGCATAGCCGCACCCCACGCGCGCAGACGCGCGCGGGGGCCCCGCGCCCGCCGGAGACTTGCCCGTCGAGCAAGTCCGGGTTCGGCTCTCGTCGCGCCCTGGTGGGGGGCGCCTAACTCGTACAAGCCGATTTGGGGAGCTTGGCGATGGTCTTGAGCTCGGCCCTGGCGTCGGCGGCGCGCGCCGACTTGGGGTAGCGCTTGAGGAGGTCGTTGAGCAGCGCGCGTGCGTCGGTGCAGAACTGGAGCTTCACGAACGCGGTCGCGAGCTGCCACATCGCTTCCGGAGCCTCGGGGGAGGAGCCGTAGACGTTCATGACCTTCTGGAACTCGGCGGCGGCGTTCGGGTACTTGGCCTCCTGAACGAACGACATGCCGATCGCCATGTACGCCTGTGGCGCGCGCGGGTCCTGGGGAAAGCGCTGGATGAACACGCGGTAGAACCGGCGCCCATCGTCGCGCTGCCCACTCGACAGCCGCTGGCCAGCCTGCGCCCACAGTTGTTCCTTGTCGTCGGGGAGCGTGGGCGCGACCTTGTCGACGATCTTGGTCTGGGTCTGCTCGAGCGACGCGAGGCGGGTCTCGAGCCGGTTCTGGGTGTCCGCGCTCTGCCGGTTCGCGAGCTCCGTCGCGTGCGCCAGTTCCTCCATCCGGCCCTGCAGCGCTGCGATGTCCTGCTCGGCCTTGGCCGCCTTCGCACCCACGTCGGCGGAGTTGCGGGTGAGCAGTTTGGTCGCCTGGTCGAGCACCGCGCGCAACTTGACGACCTGCTCCTTGTACTCCTTGTCGCGCTTGTCGATCTCATCGAGGCGGGCGCGTAGCGCCGAGATGTCAGCTTGCATCTTCTCGCCCTCGGAGGTCGTAACGCACGCGGGCGCCCCTGCCGTGGCGCCCAGCGCCACCGCGGTGAGCGCGATCAAACTGGCCCTACCTCCAGTTGAAGTCGACACGGCGATCTTGCGACCAGCTGGGCTCATCCGTTCCTTTCGCGTCGAGGGCGCCGCGCGGCAGGATCGTCAGCTTGCTGCCGTCGACGCCGAGGCGGCCGAGGTGGTCGCGGACCGACTGCGCGCGCCGCTCGGACAGCGCGAGGTTGTACTCCTGGGTGCCGCGCGGGTCGGTATGACCGACCATGGTCACCGCGCGCGCCACCTGCTTGAGGCAGTCGGCGTCGCGCGCGAGCGCGGCGGTCGCCTCGGTGGTCAGCGCCGATTCGTTGAAGTCGAAGTAAACCGCGTCCAGCGTGCACTGCTTGGGCGGCGGCGCCGCCATCTTCTCGGTGGTGCAGAACCCGTCGACGCAGTCTTCGTTCTGGGCGCAGTCGTTGTCACTCTTGCAGGCCTTCTTCTTGCTGCACACGCCCTTGACGCAAAACCCACCCGGGCACTCCTTGTCGTTGGCGCACGCGCGACACTTGTTCGCGAGGCACTCCTGGTTGGCGGGGCAGTCGGCCTTGCTGCGGCAGTAGCCCGGGATCGCCGCACACTTGCCCGCGTTGCACGAGCTGCCCGCGGGGCAGTCGTTGGAGTCGCGGCACTGCTGGCACTTGTTCGCGACGCAGAACTCCTTCTCGTGGCAGTCCTTGTCGGTTTCGCACGACGGATAGTCGGGTTTGCAACCCAGCACGGCGACGCCCGCCAGCAGGAGCACGGCCGCTTGGGCGGCGCGGAGCACGGATTGCGCGACAGCACGTGGCGTGAGCATGGCGGGGACCCCCTCGTCGGCGAAAACCGTACGTTTGCTGGCCTACAAAGTCAACGAACCCGCTTCGGCAAAAATGTTTGTGCCCGTCGGGGGTTCGGCGATGTCATTGGTTGTCGGGACGGGGTCCGTGATATTTCATGGGGCCGGTTAGGCCCGCAGGTCCCCTTGAAGTGGTTCATCGCCCACCTGTCCACCATGACGCCCCTCGGGGCGTACTGCTGGCTCGGCGGGATCTTGCTGCTGTGCGGGTTCGGGCTGCCGATCCCCGAGGACATTTCCCTGATCGCGGCCGGGTACTTCGCGTGGCGCGGCGATCAGGGCCTCTACCCCGGCCTCAACGTGCACACGGCGTTCGCGGTGTGTTTCGGCGCGGTGCTGGGGGGCGACTCGCTGGCGTTCTTCCTCGGACGCCACTTCGGCCGGCGCGTGCTCGCGAGCAAGCTCGCCCGCAAGTACTTCACGCCGCGCCGCCAGCTGCGGGTCCGCGCCTATTTCCGCAAGTTCGGCAGCCGGGTGGTGCTGGTGGGCCGGTTCACGCCTGGGCTGCGGTTCACGATCTTCTTCACCGCGGGGACGCTCCACGTGCGGCCCGCCGTGTTCCTGATTTACGACTTCACCGCGGCGGCGTTCTCGGTGCCGGTGCTGGTCTACACCGCGTGGTACTTCGGCAAGCAGATCGACCGCGTCATCCTGTTCGCGCGCCGCACCGAGCACGGCATCGTGGCGTTCATCGTCCTCGCTATCGCGGTGATCGGGATCCGGGCGTGGCGCAAGCATCGGGCGAAGCAGATTCCCCCGGTCATCTCCCAGCCCTGACGGAGCTTGTCGTGGGAGGGGTGCGAACCCTTCGCGGGGTCGGATCTAGATGCCAGCCGCCGGCTCTTGCTGCGTCATGCAGTGCAGGGTGCCGAGCCCCCAGACCAGGTCGACGGCGTGGATGCCGACGACCTTGCGAGTCGGGAACAGCTCAGCCAGCGTCGCGAGCGCCTCGCGATCGGCGGGATCGTTGAAGGTCGGTACCGCCACCACGGCGTTGCCGATGTAGAAGTTCGCGTAGCTGGCGGGCAGCCGGACGCCGTCGAGGTAGAGCGGCGCCGGCATCGGCAGCGTGCGCACGCGCAGCGGCTTGCCGTCGGCCAGGGTCATCGTTTCGAGGCGGGCGCGGTTCTCCCGCAGCACCTCGTAGTTGGCGTCGGCGGGGTCGCGCTCCGCGGCGATCAAGACCGTGGTCTCGTCGACGAACCGGGCGAGGTCGTCGACGTGGCCGTGGGTGTCGTCGCCGGCGATGCCGCGCCCGAGCCACAGCACCTTCTGCACGCCGAGGTGCGCGCACACGATCTCCTCCAGCGCCTCGCGCGAGAGCCCCGGGTTGCGCGCCTGCACGGTGTCGAGCAGGCACTCCTCGGTGGCGAGCAGCGTGCCGGCGCCGTTCACGTCGATGGCGCCGCCTTCGAGCACGACGCGCCACGGCTTGCCCTTGATCGTCGTGGTCGGCTGCCACGCGCGCCGCTTGGTCTTGCGCACGATGCGATCGTTGACGACGTCGTCGCGCTTGTGGTTCGCATACTTGGCCCAGCCGTTGAACCGCCAGTTGGTGATCGCGACCTCGCCGTGCGCGTCGCGAACGTAGATCGGGCAGTAGTCGCGGGTCCAACTGCGATCGGTGGGCGCGCGGAAGAAGTCCACCTGCGCCAGAGGGGCCCCGACGCGCGCCAATAACTTTCGCGCGCGGGACTCGGCCGTCGCGTCGCCGACCAGGATGCGCACGCGCTCGCCGATCGCGAGGTGGCGCACGAGCTCGCCGTACACCCACGGAATGGGGGCGAGCTTGCCCGGCCAGTCCGCGGGCTCGTGCGGCCATGCGATCCACGTCGCGGCGTGCGGCTCCCACTCGGCCGGCATCCGGAACCCGAGCGCCGCGGGCGTGTCCCGCGGGCTCATTCGTCGAGGAAGCGCCGGGTGATCGGCGCATAGGCGTCGATGCGGCGGTCGCGCAGGAACGGCCAGTGCCGCCGCACCGTCTCCTGGTGGCGGCGATCGCAGGTCACGATCAGCGTCTCCTCGGCGGTACGCGAGGCCTCGGCCAGCACGACGCCGAACGGATCGGCGACGAAGCTACCGCCCCAGAACTCGAGACCGTCGCCCTGCACGCCGGGTGGCTTTTCGTGGCCCACGCGGTTGACCGCGGCGACGTAAACGCCGTTCGCGATCGCGTGCGCGCGCTGCGCGACCTGCCAGGCCGACGCCTGCGAGGCGCCGTACTGCGCCTTCTCGGACGGGTGCCAGCCGATCGCGGTCGGATAGCAGAGCAGGTCGGCGCCGCCGAGAGCGGTCAGCCGCGCGGCCTCCGGATACCACTGGTCCCAGCACACGAGCGTGCCGATGCGTCCGCACGCGGTGTCGAAGGTCTTGAACCCGAGGTCGCCGGGTGCGAAGTAGAACTTCTCGTAGAACAGCGGGTCGTCGGGGATGTGCATCTTGCGGTACGACCCCAAGAGCTTGCCGTCGGCGTCGATGACCACCGCGGTGTTGTGGTAGACGCCCGCGGCGCGGCGCTCGAAGATCGAGCCGACGACGACTACCCCAGCCTCGCGCGCGGCGCCCGCCAGCGCCTGGCTGGTCGGCCCCGGGATGGCCTCCGCCAGATCGAAGTTGGCGTGGTCCTCCGTCTGACAGAAGTACTGGGTCCGGAATAGCTCCGGCAGGCAGACCATGTTCGCGCCCTGCTTGGCGGCGTCGTGGATGCGGGCGAGCGCGCGGGCGAGGTTGTCGTCGGCGTCGACCGTGCAACGCATCTGCACGAGCGCGAGCTTGAATTCCGCGGGAGACGGCACAGCGGCTACTATAGCTACTCGGAACCCTCGGAGGGTTCCGAACCTCCCGGGATGGGCTCGGTTTGGCGGAGCCAAACCTCCCCCGACGCGAACAAATTACTCAGAACCCCCAAGGGGTTCCGAACCTCCCGCGATGGGCTCGGTTTGGCGGAGCCAAACCTCCCCCGACGCGATGAGATCGAGGATGTTGCCGAGCAGTCGGTCCCAGGCCGGGCGCGCGGCGCGGTAGTGACGATCGGTGTCGGCGAGGATGCGCGCGCCCCCGTCGGGGCCGTTGGCGGCGCGTACGTAGTCGGCGTCCTCGCGCACCCACACGGCGATCGTCTCGCGCTCGAGCTCGGGGTGGAACTGCAATCCGAACTGACGCTGCCCGAGCCGGAACGCCTGGTGGCGGCAAACCGGCGTCGACGCGAGGTGCACCGCGCCCGGCGGCAGCTCGTAGGTGTCGCCGTGCCAGTGCACCACCAACTCCTGCGCGCGCAGCCCGGCCAGCGCCGGTTCGCGATCCACACCGATGAAGTCGACCGGGCCCCAGCCGACTTCGCGCGCGGGCTCGGGGACGCCGTCCGCGCCCGGACGCGTGTTGGGATAGACACGCGCGCCCGCGCCCGCCGCGAGCAGCTGCGATCCGAGGCAAATCCCCAGCACCGGCGCATCGCGCGCGACCAGTCGGGCGAGGAGCGCGATCTCGGTTGCGAGAAACGGGTAGCGCGCCGAGCCCGCGTCGCCGACGCCCATCGGACCACCCATCACCACCAGCAGCTCGTCGGGCGCGAGGTCGTGGGGGACGGGCGCGCCGGCGTGGAGCGCGCGTACGTCGCACGCGACGCCGCGGTCGCGTAGCAGGTCTGCGATCCGCTCGGGTCCCTCGGTCGGCGTGTGCTGGAGAACGATCGCCCGGCGGGCCGCGCGCGTGGTCATTGGGGGGTGATCTTGGCCCATTCCGGCGGCGGCGCCGCGATCGAAATCACCTCTCCGGTGACGGGATGGTGAAATCTCACGCTGAGGGCGTGCAGGTGGAGGCGCTCGGCGGCCCCCCCGCCGTACCGGTCGTCGCCGACGATCGGAAAACCAGCCGCGGCGAGGTGCGCGCGAACCTGATGCGCGCGCCCGGCGTGAAGCCGCACCTCCACGAGCGCGGTGCTGTCGCGCCGCTCGACGACGTCCCAGTCGGTGTGCGCGGGCAGCGGCAGGCGTCCGGCGCCGACACGCACCCGCGTCCCGCGCCTCCCGACGCGTCCGATGGGCGCCGAAGACTCACCGCGGGCGGGCGGCGCGCCTGTCACCTCTGCGAGGTAGATCTTCTCGGCGCCCGCGCTCGTGAGTGCGGCACGCAACCTTCGCCAGACGTCGGGGCGGCGCGCCGCCACTAGCACGCCGCTGGTCGCGGTGTCGAGCCGGTGCGCGAGCCCCGCTTCCCGCGGTTCGTCCGAAGCTGAGGCGCACTCGGGGAATTTGACGACGATCGCGTTGGCCGCGGTCCCACGCTCACCGGGGCGCAGCGGGTGCGACGGAATCCCCGCCGGCTTCGCAATCGCGATGAGAGCGTCGTCGGCGTGGAGAATCTCGAGCGCGATCGTGGCATCGGGCGCCGGCGCCGTGTTCGCGCGCGCGGCGAGAGCCGCGTCGTCGACATCCACCGTCTGACCCGCCGTCACGCGGTCTCCCTTGCGTGCGGTCCGCCCGCCCACGCGGACGGCGCCCGCGGCGATCAGCCGGCGCGCCGCCGCCGCGGACAACCCGGGCACCGCACCCGCCACCAGCTGGTCGACGCGCTTGCCCACCGCCTCCGCGCCGATGCGCAGCCGAGGCACGCCGCGCTACTTCTTCTTAGCCGAGCCCGGCGGCGTGGGCTTGCCGGCCCCTGCGGGCTTGGCCGCCGCCGGCGCCAGCTTGGCGGACGCCGCCGCCGGCGTGGGCTTCGCGGCTGCGGGTTTTTGCTTCGCGTCGCGCGCGCTCGCGGTCGACCGGTCGGCTGCTGCCGGCTTTGGCTTCGACGCTCCTGGCTTGCTGTCACCCGGACGCGCGGCGGGCGCGCCACGGTCGGGGCGCTTCTTGCCCGAGGTCATGCCCATACTGACCTCGCGCGGCGCATCCCCGGTCGGCGAGTACACGACCACGCGGTCGCCCTCATGCAGCTCCGTGTTGTACGAGAACCGGTTGATGCGCGCGAGATCCCCGGGCGTTAGCCCATAGCGCCGCCCCAGCTTCGCCAGCGTGTCGCCCGCCTTGCAGGTGTAGAAAAGGCGCTTCTTCCCGCGTCGCGCGGTCTCGAGCTCGAGGAACTCTTCAGACCCCAGGGTCACGACCCGCACCTTGCCCGGGTCGAGCATCAGGATCCCCGCCGGATCGAAGTCCTTGCGGACGAAGATCTGCATCACCATCTTCGGGTGCAGCCGCGCGCCTGGATCGATGTTGTTCCATTCGACCAGGTCCTCGCCCCGCACGCCGAACGCGTCCGCGATGTCGTCCAGCGTGTCGCCGTCGCGCGTTCGGTAGAACACGCGCTCGCGGCCGTCGTAGCTGAACGCGCGGTCGGGTACCGCGACGATTATCGTGTCGTCGACCTCGGCGTCTGCGGCGCCCGGGTCGCTGTTCGCCGGCGGCTTGTCCTTCGCCTTGGGCACCACGACCGACATCCCGGCGCGCAGCTCGCCGCTGTCCTTGACCGCGTTCAGCTTTCGCAGCTCGCGCACCGACACGCCTCGGACGCGCGCGATGTCGTCCAGTGTCTCGCCGAACCGCACCACGACGGTCTCGAGCTTGTCCGCGCCGATGCGCGCCTTGTCGAGGGCCGCGACACACGACGTCGCCGTCCCCGTCGGCACCCGCACCCGCGTCGCGCCGCGGTCGGGCGGGGTGCGGTTACGGAGAAGATGCGGATTCAGCGACTCGACCACCTCGGGCCGCGCGCCCGCCGCGCGCGCCACCGACGTCAGCGCCGTGCCCGGCGGCACCTCGACCTCCTCGTACGCGAACGGTGGATCGCACGCGACCTCCGCGAACCCGAACGCCCCGAGGTTGTTGCCCACGATCGCCGCCGCGAGGATCTTCGGCACGTACAAGCTCGACTCCCAGGGCAGACCCGATTCGTGGCGAATCAGCTCCCAGAAGTCGTTGGTGTTGTACCGGGTGATCGACCGCAACACCGCGCCATAGCCTGCGTTGTAGGCCGCGAACACCAGCGGCCACGATCCGAACCGCACGTAGAGATCTTTGAGGTAGCGCGCCGCCGCTTCCACCGAACGCTCCGGATCGCGCCGCGCATCGGTCCAGTAGCTGACCTCGAGCCCGTAGGCCCGCGCCGCGCCCGGCATGAACTGCCAGATCCCCCCCGCGCCCACGCGAGAGCGCGCACCCGAGTCGAACCCGCTTTCGACCATCGCGACGTAGAACAGATCCTTCGGCAGCCCTTCGCGCGCGAGCGCCTTCTCGAACACCTCGCGGTAGCGTCCGGCGCGCCGCAGCCAGTTCGTCATCACCGCGCGGCCCTTCACGTCATTCTTGAAATAGTCGAGATAACGCAGCACCTGCGGGTCCCAGCGAACCGGGAGCTCGGGCAGCTTGAGGTGGCGCAGCCAATCGGAGTCAGGCGACGCGCTGTCAGGCTTGTCGATCGGGGTTGGCGACCGCAGCTCGGGCGGAACGTCACCCGAGCCACCCCACGCGCCCGGCAGCGTCGCCGGCGGCAGCGCGCCGTCCTGGGTGGCCGCGGGCCGCGCCATCGTCGAGCGCGGGAACGCGGCTTCCTCGAAGCGGCGGATCTCGCGCAGCTCGGGGCTTTCGCTCGCGCCCGGCTCGTCGACCGGCGAACCGCGCACGGCGCGCCGCTCGGCGAGGCCGCGGTCGGGGTCATCCTTGGCGCTGGCCTCCTTCGCGCGCGGCTCCTTGGCATTGGCGGTCGACGCCATGACGGCGAGCGATCCCGTGAGCGCGGCGGCGCGAATCCAACCCATGACCGACAGATCGTATCGGATCGACGCGCTGGCTCCAAAATCCTGGCGCTAAAATCCGGAGAGTATTCAGCGAACTCCTCGCACACGCCCCAAACCGGTGCTATAGAGGACCAAGCCTCAAGGAGCTGACATGCCCTTCGGAATGGGGTTCGGCGAACTCGTTCTCATCTTGATCATCGTCGTCGTCGTATTCGGCGCGACGAAGCTGCCTCAGCTCGGCGACGGGTTGGGCAAGGCGATCAAGAATTTCAAGCGTTCGGTCAACTCCGCCAACGAGATCGACGTCTCTCCGGGTCAGTCCAAGACCGAGATCGACGAAGACGCCGGCAAGCCCGGCAAGTAGCCCGCGGCCGCGTTCGACGCGGGATTTCTGGGCGTCTCCAATGGGGACATTCCGGAACGACGCGTTGTCTAAACGCGCGTATTGCCAGGGCTTTCACCAGTATGTGAATTAGTTGTTTGTATTACACTATTGACGCTCGGATTCGACTCTGACACCCTAAGACAATGACCACAGCTCGAACCATCAAGCGCTACGCGAACCGAAAGCTCTACGACACCCGCGACAGTCGATACGTCACGTTGGATCACATCGCGGCGATGGTGCGTGCGGGCGACGACGTTCGCGTGGTGGAAAACACGACGCGAGCCGACCTGACCACGGCGACGCTCGCTCAGATCATCTTCGAGGAAGAGAAGAAGACGCCGCGTCTCTCGGTCGCTGGGCTTCGCAAGATCATCCAGGGTGGTCTCCCGGGCGCTGGCACGCCGCCCGTCGCTGCGCCGACCGCAGGTGGTGCTCCTCCGGTGCCCGCGACTGGCTCAGGCGGCATCGGCGGCGCCGCCGCCTAACGCCCGCCCGATGACGCGCAAGTGGCTGGGCGACGCGGCTTCGCCGCGGGGACCAGTGGGGGTTTTGGGGGACGCAGAGGCGCCTTGATCGGTTCGCGTACGATCGCGGCGCGCAAGGCGCCGGGCGGTCCCCCAGCTAGAAGTCAAAACCGCCAGACAACGAGTACGTCATCTGGCGGTGGCTGCGGTCGGCGGCCGCAGCTTGCTGCACGTCGTCGTGCACGTCGTCGTGGCTGCTCCCGGCCGGGATGAGGTCGACCTCAGCAACGAGGAACAGAACCGAGAGCCGCAGTTTGAATCCGGCGAACCACCGCTGCCGGGTGATGATGCTCTGGTCCGGGAACGTGAAGTTCGCGTTCAGATCGTTCCACTCGCCGTTCTGCGCTGGCGCGCAGTGTGAGCTCGGGGCGGCATCCCCGGGCGTGGCGTTGCGAACCGCGACCGCGTCGCAGCCGGGGGTCGCATCGATCACGCCGCTCTTCGGATCGATGAGCAGCATGTTCCAGCCGAGGAACGGCTCGATCCGCGCGGTGCCGCCGATGCTGAAGGCCTTCGACGCGAGAACGTCGATCCCGTACACGATGAGGTCCACCTCGCCGGTGCCGAGCAGCTGCGACGCCGAGCCACGCACCGCGAACGAGGGCAGCGCCCAGCCGTGAAACCCTTCCTGCAGCGCGAGCTTGGCGTATCCCTGCACCGCGTACATGTTCGAATCGATCACTTTGAGCGCGCCGGCGCCGAACTCGAACGCGGGCAGCGGCAGCCACAACCCCTTGCGGACGTAGCCGCCGACGGTGGTGAGGTATGCGTCCGGGCGGATCGCGTCGCGGTTCTCGGGATTCACGCCGCGGACGCCGTCCCAATACCGCTGCGAGTTGCTGATCTTGGTGACGCCGAGGTCCGCTGAAAACTGGAATCCTGCGTAGCCGAGCGTGTCGGCCGGGGTCATCAGGCGCGGCGCGATCGCGACCCCGAGCTCGGACATCAGGCTGCGGTAAAGCGACTGCGCCTCGCCGGTGGGCGTGACCGGCCCGGTGATGATGCCGCTGCCGCCCGGGTCGCGGTGAACCCACTCGCACTCCTGCTGCGGCACCCCGCCCAGGCTGACCGGACGCCGCTCGCAAAGGTTCAGCAGCGAGAGGTCGTGTTTACCCGCATGCGCGCTTCCTCCCCACACGAGGGCGGTGATCGCGAGGGTGAAAAGGGGAGGCAGACGCCCCACCCCAGGGAAGGCCATTGCCGTGTACGGTAAGGTTTGCAAGCGGGCTGGTCAACAACCCGTGCGCGGGGGGCGCAGCCGCCCCCCGCCGACCCCCCAACCAGGGCGTGACGACGGCGGGGGCGGATCCTGCTCGACGAGCGGTGTCTCCGGCGGGCACGCGGGGTCCCCACGCGCGTCTGCGGCGTGGGGTGCGGTTATGCCCGCCTCCGATCCGAGCTATCCTGGCGCGCTTTCCGACATGGCGAACGCTTCGACAGAGACATCCCTGCTTCCACCGTCCGCGACGGGCCGAACGCGAGTTGTGGTGCGCGCAGCGGTGGTCGCGGTCGTCGCGGCTTTGATTGCGGTGGCGGTGTTCGGGCGGGTGGGGACGCGGTCGGGGGCGGTGACAGCGGCGATTGTCGTCGTGCTGCTGTGGGGGCTTGGGGAGCTGTTCACGCTGGGGCTCGAGCGGTTCGTTGGGCTTCGGTATTTGCACCGCGCGCGGCCGTCGCGGAAGGCGACGGTGATGCTGGGCCTGGGCGGTGCGCTGCTGGTGGCGAGCTTGATCGTGCTGGCGCTCGTGCATGGGCATCAGCGCACGGTCGAGACGTTTGCGGTCGTCGGCGTGCTGGCCGCTGGGCTGGCCGTCGTGGTGGCGTTTCTGCTGCGCGTGTTCTCGGTGTTCACGACCGTGTCGACGATGGGCGTGGTGCTGGGGGTCGCGTCGCTGGTCGTCGTGCTGGCGGTGACGAGCGGGTTCGAGCGCGAGTTCCAGGACAAGGTGCTTGCGCTCAACGCGCACCTCATCGTGCAGCCCTACGGCGACAGCGACGTGGACGGGCCCGAGATCAAAGAGATCGAAGACAAGCTGCGCGGGATGCCGGGCGTTACCCGGATGGCGCGGTTCGTGTTCTCGGCCGGCGAGGTGATGGTCGGACGCGTGGGTGCAAACCTCAAGGGCATCGACCTCACCGAGGGCGCGGACGATCTCCGGCACGCGCTGGTCGAGGGAAGCGTCGGCGACCTCGCCAAACCGGCGGCCTGTACGCTGCCCGTCGGCAAGGCGTCGACTGACGTCGGGACCCTGGGAGGGCCCGGTGTCCCCCGCGATGGGGTGACGCGGGCAAAGCCCGCGGTCCCCCACGCGCTCGACGTCGGGCGCATTGCGCTGGGCGTCGAGCTCGCGCACCGGCTGCATGTGCGGCGGGGCGACTGCGTGTCGATCATGGTGCCGTTCTCGAACGCGGCGGGTGAAGCGCCGCCGTCTTATCTGTTCAAGGTGGTGGGGCTGTTCCAGATGGGATTTCACGAGTACGACACCCGGCTCGTGTACGTGAGCCTGGAGGACGCCGCACGGCTCGCGAACGCGCGCCGGTTGGTGTCGGGCGTCGAGCTGCGGTTTACCGATCCGTTGCTCGCGCTCGGGTCGGTCAAGGACGTCAAGCGGCGGCTGGCGGCGCCACATCGAATCATCGACTGGAAGGATCTCAACCACAACCTGTTCATGGCGCTGACCATGCAGAAGGTGATCATCTCTCTCCTGCTGGTGCTGATCATCATCGTCGCGGCGTTCAACATCATCGCGTCGCTAACCATGATCGTGCTGTCGAAGGTTCCCGAGATCGCGATCCTGAAGTCGATGGGCGCGCGCGCCAGCATGGTCGCGCGCGTGTTCTTGATCGGCGGCGCGATGGTGGGCGCGGTGGGGACCGGGTTCGGGATCGGGTACGGTCTGCTGGTGTGCGTGCTGGCGCAGATCTACGGGTATCCGCTGGACCCGAAGGTGTATCTGATCGGCAAGCTGCCGGTTCGCATCTCGCCGTCCGAGATCGCGGCGGTCGCGGCGGCGACCCTCATCATCTGCTTCCTCGCGACGCTCTCGCCATCGCTGCGTGCCAGCCGCCTGCGCGCCGTCGATGGCCTTCGATACGGTTGACAGACGCCGGCGCTAGGAGACTGTCGCACAGATAGCCGCAAACTCGCGCTGCGCGCGAGAGCGGCTAGAGCTTCTGGGCGACGCCGGGGGCGGCGCCAAGCTTCTGGCCTTGCTTGTCGGCTTCGTACTTCGACGGACACTTCGCCATGATGCCGTCGGGGACGACCGCCAGCTGGTTGTCGGCGGTGAGCGAGCCCTTGGCGACTACCTCGGCGCCGCTCTTGAAGGTATCCGGCACGAGGCCGTTGTACGTCGCGGTCATCACCGCGGGTGCGCGCGGTGGCCGGCTCTCGATCTTGAACCGGTAGAGCAGCGTCCCCTTCGCCTGCTCGATCGACCCGTCGACGACATGGCCGTGAACCTGCAACCGCTTGCTGCGCAGGTTGTCGATGTCGGCGGCGACCTCGTCGACATGCTTGTAATACTCGGCGCCTTCCTTCATCGAGGCCTTGAGCAGGAAGCCGACCGGGACGGCGACCGCGGCGACGGACAGCAGGACCTTGATCGCGGTGGCGCGGCTCGTCGAGAGGGGGGCGCTCATCGAGGGAAGATCCTAGCGCCGGCAGGGGCGGTTTCAACCATGGATTCGGCCGCGGGCGGCTATCTCGTGGAAATAGCGACAGAACATTTCCATTCCCCCGGAGGCCTGGGGCCAGTCGAAGTTCTCGTTGACGGCGTGGTAGCCGTGCTCGGGCAACGATAGCCCCATGAAGATGACCGGCACGTCGAGCAGCCGCCGCATGGTCAGCACGGCGCCGATCGAGCCGCCTTCCCGCACGAACGCCGGGTCCTTCCCAAACGTCGCGCGCATCGCGGCGGCGGCGGCGGCGTTATCGGGACCGCCGAGCTCGGCGAGGTAGGGCTCGAGCGATGCCTCGTGGGTGACCACCGCGTCCGGCAGCCGCGACTTCACGAACCTCTGGATCTTGCGGAACACGTCGGCCGGCTTTTGATCAGGAACCAGCCGTGTCGACAGCTTGGCCTCGGCACGATGCGGAACGATGGTCTTGATCCCCGGCCCCGAGTAGCCGCCGACGATCCCGTGCAGCTCGAACGTCGGAGCGGCCGTCAGCGCGACCAGCCCGGACACGTCGTCTTTGATCGGTCGCAGGCTCGCGAGCTCGTGCGCTTCCTTGAACCGCTTGCGCGAGAACCGCGCGCGCGCGAACGCCTTGCGCTCGGCCGCCGTGACGCGGCGGACGCGGTCGTAGAACCCGGGAATCTTCACCCGTCCCGTGCGCGCGTCGTAGCAGTCGTTAATCAAGGCGGCGAGCTCGCCGATCGGGTTGCGCGCGAGCCCGCCGGTGGTGCCGGAGTGGACGTCTTTGGCGCCGGTCTCGAGCGCGATCGTGAACCCCATCAGACCGCGCAGGCCGTACGAGATCGACGGATGGCCGGCCGCGGTCCAGATCGTGTCGGAGACGACGACCGAGTCGGTCGCGAACGGCGGCCGTCCCTGGACGGCTCCGCCTTCACCCTCGTCGCCCGTGATGGCCGCCGCGAGCCCGGACTCGAAGTGCGGGCTGCCGATCTCCTCTTCGAGCTCCCACAGGAACTGGATGTTGACGCGCGCGCCGGTCTCGAGCGCCAGGCGCGCGCCGTACAGCGCCGCCAGCGCCGGTCCCTTGTCGTCGGTCGCGCCACGCCCGAACCATCGATCGCCGCTGTCGTCTCGGGTGAGCGAGAACGGCGGCGTCTTCCAGCCCGGACCGTCTGCGGGCTGGACGTCGAGGTGGTTGTAGACGGTGACGGTCGGAAGGCTCGGGTCCTGGGTGAAGCGGCCGAGCACAATTGGGAACCCGCCCGTGTCGATGACGTCGACGCGTGCGCCGGCGGCGCGCAGCGACTCGCCGGCGAGGCTCGCACACGCCGCCATCTCGGGCGCGCGCTTCGGATCCATGCTGACCGATGCGATCGAGACCAGCGCCCCCAGCCGGTCCTCGTACTCGGGACGCAGCTCCGCAATCCTCTTCCTCAGCGTCGCGCTCTCCATCCCAGGAGGTGTATCACGCACTCTGGATGGCGGTCACAGCGCGCAGAAACCGACCACGGCGCCGATGACGCCGAGGCCGAGCAGGCCGAGGGGCGCGCCGCCGAAGCCGCGGGTCGCGAGCCAACCGGTCACGCGCGCGGACGCGAAGCCGAGCAAGGGCGGCGCGAGCATCAGGGTGACGTACCCGACGCCGCTGAACATCAGATAGCGGGGCGCGTTCGAGAGGTGCCACAGCTTGAACACCACGACCAGCCCCACCACCCACCCGAACACGAAGGTCATCCCGACCAGCGCGGAGAAGCGCGAGACCGGGAGGCTCGACGCGGCGAAGCGCGATGGCGTATGCGCGCGGCAAAACACGAAAGCAGCATGGCGCGCGCCCCGCGTTGACGCAAGAGTGGCCGCGTGGCACAACCGGGCGATGTCGATGTTGAACGCCGTCAAAGATGCGGTTGTGGGGCGCGCGATGCGCGTCATCAGCGATCCCCGCGTGACCCGCGTGATGGGTGATCCGCGGCTCATGAACGTCGCGATGAAGGCGGTCGGGCTCGGCGGCGCGGTCAAGGCCGAAGTCGACCGCGCGACCCGGTTCGCGGCCGCCCTGCTCGGGCTCGCGACCCAGGACGAGGTGTCCGCCCTGCGGTCCAGCGTTCAGAGCCTGGAGGACAACCTCGCGATCATGGAGTCGAAATCAGGAGGGACGGCGCGGGACGGCGCGTCGGGCCAAACTGGGTAGGTGTCGGCGGCGCCGGTCAGGCGCGCGGCGTCTAACCGCGCGGTGGTCCCGCGGGTCGACAAGCTGGAGCCCGAAGGCAGATGTACGGTCGCCCAAAGCTGGTTTCGGTTGCGATGAACCCCGATCCCGACTCGCCCGACGACGCGCTGGTCGAACGCGCGCAGCGCGGAGATCGGGTGGCGCTGGGTGGGCTGGTCCGGCGCCATCAGCGGGCCGTGTTCGCGTTGTGCCTGCGGTACGTCGGTGACGCCGACGAGGCGCAGGACCTCGTACAGAGGACGTTTATCCGGGTGATGACCAAGTTGCCCGAGCTGCGCGAAACCGGCGCGTTTCGGGGGTGGTTGCTGCGGATCGGTGCGCATCTCGCCCTCAATCACATCCGCGATCACGCGCGCTTCGTCGCCGACGACGGTGAGGGGGGCGGTGCCGGCGAAGCGCAACGGTCCGAGCCGCGGGTGCTGGACTTGCTCGAGGCGTCGGAGACCGGCGCCGCGCTCCGCGACGCGGTCAAGGCGCTGCCCACCAAGCAGCGGATGACGCTCGAGCTGCGTGTCTACGAAGAGCTGTCGTTCCGCGAGATCGCCGCGTCTCTCGACACGACCGAGGGCGCCGCCAAGGTGAACTTCCACTACGCGGTCCGCAAGCTGCGCACCCTGCTGGCGCCGGGTGCTGACACGGGTTCCGGCGCCAGCAAAGGGAGAGGGCGATGACGACGGTGGAGCGGGACACGTCGGCAGAGTGCGCGCGGGTGTTCGATCGCTTGGTCGAGGGTCGCGAGGTGTCGGGCGACGCAGATCTCGAGCAACACCTCGGATCGTGCATGGCCTGTTTCCGCGTCATGTCCGAGCTGCGGGACGCGCCTCGGTTGGCGGCCACACTTCGTCAAGCGGCGCAGGACGACGCGGTGGCGGGCGGCCGAGACGAACGGTTCTGGAATGCCGCCGCCGACCGTACCGTCGACGCGGTCCTCGCCGCTGTGCAGCCGCCGACCGCGCAGCGCCCGGCGGCCGCCCGACGCGTGGCGCGGGTGGTCGCGGCAGCAGGCCTGTTGGCGGCGGCCGCGGTGTTCGTCGTCTTCGTCGGCCATCGCTCGCCGGTGTCTTCCGGGGTGGTCGAGGTCGTCGCGCCGTTCGCCGAATCAGTCCGCCTCGCGGGCGACGAGGATCTCGACAACCGCGGCGACGTGGCCGACCTGGACGCAGCGGCGTTGCGCCGCCTCGTCGACCGCCTGCGCGAAGGCGCGGGTGGCGAGCTGGCGGCGCTCGCGGCCGGCGACGGCAACGACGGCTGGGAGTCGGCTGCGGACGACGACACGCGGGTCAGTGACGCGCTCGCCGAGCTGGACGCGACGGCGCTTGTTCGCGTCGAGCGCTCGCTGGCCGGGAGCGCGCTGTGAAGACGGGTGCGTTCGCGCTGTGGTTGGCGCTCGCGCTATCGGGTGGGTCGCTCGCCCGGGCCGAGGGTGCGCCTGCGGTGGCACCGGCTGCAAAGCCCGGGGGAGCGGGCGACCACCGTTCGGCGGATCAACTTCGCAAGGAAGTCCTCGAACGCATGCGCGCGCTACGCGCGTTCAAGATCGTCGATGAGCTGAAGCTCGATGAGACCGCCTCGGCGCGGCTGTTCCCGATCCTGGCCAAGTACGACGACCGGGAGTTGGCGCTCGGGAACGAGCGTCACGACATCGTCCGCGAGCTCAAGGCCGAGCTCGCCGCGCCCCGGCCCGACGACGCCCGCATCAGCAAAGCGATCGACCGCCTGCTCGCCAACCGCGTCCGCCGTCACGCGCTCCAGGACGAGCAGATCAAAGACCTGCGCAAGGTCCTGACCCCGGTTCAGCAAGCCAAGCTCGCCTTGCTGCTTCCCCGCCTCGAACGGGACTTTTCCCGCTTCGTCCACCAGGTCGCCGAAAAGGGCGACTAGCCGCTCTCGCGCGGAGCGCGAGTGTGCGGCTATTTGAGTGACGGTCTCCTAGCCGCTCTCGCGCGGAGAGCGAGTGTGCGGCTACTTCCTGCAACAATCTCCTAGCCTAGAACGTGTAGCCGATTCCGCCGCCGAGGAAGAAGGTCTCGTGGAAGCCGCCTTCGATCTTCGCCTCCCAGCCGCGCAGCTGGGGCAGCCGGAAGTTCATGCCGACGACCAAGTTCACAATCGGCAGCACCGGCGGCACATTGGGCTCGGCAAACCGCGACGGCGTCACTGATGAGTCCATGGCGCGCGGCAGCGCGGCGAGGTCCTGCTCGTTGCAGCCGGTGCTGGTGCAGCGGACGTAGCCGGGCTGGCCTGGGGTGGGGGCGGCGGGGTTCACGGGGTGGCACTGGCTGAGATCGCCGGCGTTCTCCTCGGTGCAGTTCGCGTTGCTGGTGCGAAGGATCTTGCCGCCCACGATGCCGACGCCGATGCCGGCGCCGTAGTGCATGCCGAACCAGTCGGTGAACCGCGTGTGCCACACGAACGAGACGTCGAGCCCGTAGAGCGCGAGGCCGCGGAACTGGACGAGGTCGGTGTCGACCGCTGCATCGTGGCGGTCGCCGAGCCAGTTGCCGTCGGGCGGCGAGAGGTTGATGTAGCTGAAGCTCGCGATCAGGTCGAAGTTGCCCTTGCGGCGGAAGAACTCGAACCCGGTCGCCCATGACGAAAGCGGCACGTTCTGCTTGGTGAACGGATTCAGCATGAACTTGGGGACCGACACCCACCGCAGCCGGGCCGACACGCCGTACGACAGATCGGCGGGGCGTAACGGACTCCCGTCCTCGGACATGGCGTCCGCCGCGACCACGACCGGAGCCGTGCCGGCGGGCGCACCTTCGCCGAGAGCCGGAGCGGGCGCGGCGGGCACCGCTGGTGGCGGCATCTCGCCCGTGGGGGGCGGGGCGGGCTCCGCCTCGCGGGGCGACTGTGCAGCGGCCACGCGAGCGAACGATAACAGGGCGGCGGCGATCGAGACCAAAAACACCGATGCGGTGCGGCTCATGCAGTGCTCTCCGGGTGGGGGGAGGCGGAACGCGCGGGATTATACACACGTCGGGTTTCGCCGCTTTCTCTGGGACTCAAGCCGCGAGGCACCGGGGCCGATGTGGAGAAACGGGGGAGAACACCACGCGTGCATCGCGTCGCTAGCCGTCAATACGAGGCCGCGTTCAACCGGTCGCATCCCGTGGCCGGGACGGGCTCGCCCGGCGATCGATTCGGACGCTACCGGCTGCTCGAGCTCATCGGCCGGGGCGGCATGGCCGAAGTGTTTCGCGCGGTCGGCCCGGGAGGGTCGCAGGCGGCGAGCTTCGTCATCAAGCGCATCCGCCCAGATCGTTCGGATTCGCCCAGCTTCGTGCAGATGTTCTGCGATGAGGCACGGATCTCAGCGCTCCTCGACCACCCGAACATCGTGCGCGTGTTCGATTTCGGTCAGATCGACGGCGCGTACTTCATGGCGATGGAGTATCTCGACGGGCACGATCTGTCGGCGGTGCTGCGCGCACAGCGGGCGCGACGCCGGCCGATGCCGCCGCCGGTGGCGGCGTTCGTGGCGCGCGAGGCGGCGCGCGCACTCGAGCACGCGCACGCCGCCCGACTGCCGGGCGGAGAGCCCGGCGACATCGTCCATCGCGACGTCTCACCCGGCAACGTCATGCTGCTGTGGTCGGGCGCGGTGAAGATCCTCGACTTCGGAATCGCCAAGGCGGCGTCGCAGGCGCGCTCGGCGGATGACGCCGACGGACGCCCGCGCCTCGCCGGCCACCTCGGCTACCTCGCGCCCGAGCAGCTGCGCGGCGGCGACGTCGATCGACGCGCCGACGTATTCTCGCTGGGGGTCGTGTTGTTCGAGATGTTGACGGGGCATCGCCTGTTCACGGGACGCGACGAATTCGAGACCATGCGCAGCGTGCTTCACGAGCCGCTCACTCCCCGATTGGTGAGCGGTCTGCCGTCCGGCATGCGCGTCATTCTCGAGCACGCCCTCGCGCGCGATCCGGTGCAACGCACGCCGACCGCCGGCGAGCTCGCCGACGATCTGGACGTCTTCCTTTCCGACACCACCCTGCCGGGGCTCGGACCGCAGGCTGGTGTCCGTTCGTTGCTCGCGGATTTGTTCGGGCGCGCGTGAGGGAGCACGAGCTTGCTCGTGCGAGCTGTTCGCGGGGGGCGCGGGACCCTCCCAGGGTCCCGAACTCCTCAGTCCAGCTCGACGAGATCGGTTTCGACCAACAAGTAAAGCGAACGAAGGAACGTGAGCAGCTCGTCGGGGTCGTCGTACTGGTTCATCCACGCGCGCAGCGTGCGCTGACCATCGAGCATGTGCAGCACCTCGCGCGGCGTCGGGCCGATGCGGAACGACTCGGGGCGCACGCGCGCGCGGCCGGTCGCGACCGGACGGTAGTCCGCCATCCACGCGAACCGCTGCTCGAGCATCTCGAACGGCAGGTTGACCACGCCCGCGCCGAGGATCTCGAACGTATCGAGCCCGAGCGGGAAGTTCTCCTGGCGGTTGGTGACGCCGCGGTAGAAGGCGAACGTCCCCTCCGTCCACGCGAACACGTCGATCACGCGGTCGCGCACCTGTTGTGACAACAGGCGGAACACGTCGAGCGGCCGCAGCAACCCGAGCGCGACCATCGTGTCACCGAGCTTGCCGTTATAGTGCGGGAGCATGCCGAGCGCGAGGTCGAGGTCGCCCGGCCCGAGGATGCCCTTGCCGACGAGGTACTCGCCGAAGCGCTCGGCCGGGTTGCTGGAGTTGACCGATTCGGGCGCGCCGCCGACGAGAAAGATCTCCTTTTGCACCTCTCGCATTTCGAAGCGCAGAAGGCCGGTCTCGCCGGCGAGCGCGAGATCGCAGAACAACCGCATCGGGGTGATGATGCTGACGTCCCCGGCGCTGTCGGGCGGGCGCTTGGGCGCGCCCGACACGAACCTCCCGACATCGCTGTGCGTCGTGCGGCGCGCCGGCTTCGCGCGCGCGCGAATCTGATCGGAATGGTCGGGGGACTCGGCGCGCGACACTGGCGTGAACCCGCGGCCCGACCGCTCGCCGCTCTCTTCCTCGGGCCAGCTGCTCTCGGGCGCGTGGTCGGGGACGGACGAACCGTCGGAGGCGGTGGCGGCGCTCGCGACCGCGTCGCCCACCAGCGTCGGCACCGCGTTTCCGGCGGAACCGCGCGCCAGCCCGGCGTGAGCGACGGCCGCGGTCCGCGCGGGCGCCTCGGCGCCACCCGCTGCCGCTTCGACCTGCGCGGCCTGGCTCTTCTGCGTCTTCGGGCTCTCCATCCGGCGCGCCGCCTGCAGGAGCCGTGCGCCGGCCTCGGGCGAGGTGTCGAACAGCGCGCCCGCGAACACGCGCAGGTCGATCGGGCCCACCCGCTGGCCGGTCGAGTAGAGGTAATCGGACAACGCCTCGCGGAACTCGACCGCGCTCTGGTAGCGCTCGCGCGCGTTCTTCTTCAACGTCTTGCGGACGATGTGGTCGAGCGCGGGCGGCAGATCGGCGCCGTACTTGTCGAGGCGATCGAGGCGCACGTCGCGGACCTTGAGCAACACGTCGAGGTCGGCGGACGCGGTGAACAGGCGCCGCCCGGTGAGCAGCTCCGCCAGCACGACGCCGACCGCGAACAGATCGCTGCGCGCATCGATCGGTCGCCCGACCACCTGTTCCGGGGACATGTAGCCGTACTTGCCTTTGAGGGTGCCGGCCTGGGTGCGCGACTCGCGGCGCTGAGCGTGCGCGATGCCGAAGTCTCCGAGCTTCACGTCGCCGCGCTTGGACAGGAAGATGTTCGACGGCGAGATGTCGCGGTGGACGATCTGCATCGGCTTGCCTTCCATGTCGCGCGCGTTGTGCGCGTAGTCGAGCGCCTCGAGCAGCTCGCTGATGATGAACACGCCGAGCGTGCGCGGGATGTGCACGCGCTTCTGCGCCGCGACCCGCAGCAGGCCCAGCGAGTCGAAGCCGTCGACGTATTCGAGCGCGGTGAAGTACTGCCCGCTCACGTCGCCGAAATCCAGGATCTGGACGATCTTCGGGTGCGTGAGCTGGGCCGTCAGCTTGGCCTCGTCGATGAACATCGACACGAACGTCGCGTCGGCGGCGAGGTGCGGCAGGATGCGCTTGATGACGACGACCTTCTCGAACCCGTGCGACGAGGTGATCTTGGCGCGGAACACCTCGGCCATGCCGCCGACCGCGAGCCGTTCGAGCAGGGTGTAACGACCGAAACCGAGCGGGCCGGCGAGCGCTGCCTCAGCCGGGTTTTCGTTCGGCGCCATAGCCCGTCATTGTACTCGGCGGGATTGGTAGATCGCGTGAGGGAGAGCGAGCTCGTCGGCGGGGGGGGCGGGACCGTGCGGGACCCTGCCAGGTCCGGTTAACGACGACGGCCGAGGGCGCGGCGGAGTTGGAGGGGTTCGGCGGTTTCGCCCGCGAGCTCCAAGGTGCGGTAGGCGGCGCGGCGGGCCCGCGCCTGAGATTCTTCGGTGGCCGCGGCGGCGATCAGCATGCGCTGACCACTTTCGTAGTAGCGGCGCTCGTCCGCCACGATCTCGACCCCGAACAGGCGCGCGGTCTCTTCATCGCCGAGGCGCTCACAGAACGATCCGAGCGCGGTGAGGCGGGCCATCGACAACATCTTGCCGGTCACGTACCCGGCCGACGAGCGCTCCTCTGGTGTTTGCAGCGAGCGGAGGAAGGCAAACTGCTTCGAATAACCGCCGTCGCGCGGGTCGTAGATCGGGGCGCCGAGCGCGGCGAGCCGCTCCGACAGCCGGCGGCATTGCCGCGCGCTGTCGCCGCACTGCTCCGCGAGCGAGAGCTTCATCTCCAGGTCGGCGCAGTCGGTGATCCAGAGCGCTGCGACCTCGGCCATCTCGATCGCGCCCTTGACCGCAAAACGCAGCGCGTCTGCGACCTCGACCCCGTCCTTGCCGAGCGCCAGGGTGAGCGCGTCGACGACACGTTGAATCGAAGCCTGATTTTTGGCCTCCAGCTCGTAGACGAAATTGTCGCCTGATACCATCGCTAAACGCTATCTGTGACCAAAAAACATGTACTCTGGAATATCAAGTTTTCGACCGAGAATGTCGATGACCTTGGTTGCAGACCCTGCCATAGGTCAGCCTGCATAGCTAGCCGGGGCTGTCGATATAAGGGTTTGCGGAGCGCGATCGTGAAGGTGATGCAAACACGTGTGATGCGAATCGGGAACGTCGGGCGGGCGGGCGGGCTCGGTCGGACGTTCGTCCTGACGTTTGCGCTCACGCTCTCGCTCGCCGCCAGCGCGGGCTGCGGCGGCGAAGAGGGCGACGAGACGATCGGTGCCGTCGCGCCCGCGGTGTCGGCCGGTGTCGCGGCGACGTCGATGCACGACGACCTGTTCACGCCCGCCGAGACCCCAGAGACCACCGTGCGCAGCGCGCTCACGAGTGGCGCCGGCACCAGCGGCGACGCGAAGGTGTTCTATCTGCAGTACGCCGACGGCACGAGCGCGCCCAAGGCCGACTACGACGCGTGCAAGGGGATCGCGCCCAAGTTCGAGTGTTCGTTCGCGCCCACTGTCGTCGAGTGCCAGCGCCAGATCCAGGCCTACCTCGATGCGTGGTACGCGGACTTCAACGTCATCTTCACGTTCACCAAGCCGACGAGCGGCAGCTACTACACCGAGGTGGTCTCGTCGGGTGGCGGCGCCTGGTGCGGTTCGGGCAGCAAGACGGCGGGCGTCGCGCCGTTCCTGTGCAAGGACTTGAAGTCGGGCGTCGCGTACACGTTCCAGGGCGGCCGCAACGCGAAGGAGACCGCGATCATCATCGCGCAGGAGCAGGCGCACCTCATGGGGCTCGAGCACACCGACAGCTCGCGCGACCTCATGAACCCGAGCATCTGCACCAACTGCAACGGGTTCCTCGACGAGGACACGCCGGTGACCGGCGACAAGTGCGATCGCGAGAAGCAGAACTCGTATCAAATGATGAAGAAGGCGCTCGGTGCGTGGGGGGGCGGGCCCAAGCCGTCGCCGTTCGGTTGCACCGATGACAAGCAGTCGCCGAGTGTACGGTTTCTATCGCCCGCGCAGGGTGAGAGCATGGGCCACGACTTCTCCGTCAAGGTCGACGTGCGGGACGACTGCGACGTGGCCAAGGTCGAGATCTCGGTGATGCCCGAGGGCCTCACCGCGGTGCTGAGGGCGCCGCCCTACGAGTGGGACCTCACCGGAATCAACGGCGCGCAGACGGTCACGGTCACCGCCACCGACGGCCATGGCCGCATGGGTAGCGCCACGATGACCATCACCGCCCCCGAAACCCGCGCCCAGCAGGATCCGGATGCCGAGGGCGCCGGCTGCACGGTCTCGAGCGGAGCGTTCGGCGCCGCGGGCCTGCTGCCCGCGCTCGCGATGCTGCTGCTCTTCACCCAACCTCACCGCCGCAGCCGCCGCCGCCGCAAGATAACGGGTGAATTGTCGGGTTAGTTAGCGGATTGGACCGCGGCTTTGCCGCGCCGAGAAGTTGCTCGTCGAGCAGATCCGGGTCCGGCTCTCGTCGGCGGTGGGTCCGCGGGGGGCCTGCCCCTCCCGCGAAGCGCCCGGAGGGCGCGCCTCAGCTGTGCCCGGCGCGGCGTCGGAGCGTCCACTCGACGGCGAGCAGCGCGAGGGCGGCCAGCAGCAAGAGCGGTGTCGACCAGATCTCGACCGACTGCTGGCGGCCGACGCGGACCTCGCGTGCCGGCCGCACCGCTACCTGCTTGAGCTCCTCGAACGCGTAGCTTCCGCCCGAGACCTGCGCGAGCTCGCGGAGCACGCGGTCGCGCGCCGCGACGTCGTCCAGCTCTGGGCCGCCGGCGCGTACCACGAAGGTCTGTTCCTCCGCGACCGCTCGCCCGTCGATGCTGGCCTTGCCCGAGAGGCGGTACGCCCCCGGCGGCAGCGTGCCCACGTCCACGTGTGCCTCGCCCTCGGCGTCGGTGGTGACACGCAGGGCGCGCAACGGCTTGTCGCCGGCGGACCCGACCGCATGGCCCGCCGCGCGCACCTCGAGCGGCACCTCGACGTCGCGCGCCGGCGAGTAGTCGGCGTGCACGGTGCGTACGCGGGCCGCGATCGGCTGGTTGCGGCGGTACTCGAGTCGGTCGAGCTCGATGCGCAGCAGCGTGAGCGCGGGATCGCGCACCAACCAACGAATCGCGTTGTCCCAGAACCGCTGAAACGCGCGGCCGTCGTCGCCGTCGCCCGCCGAGACGAATCCCCAGTGCCACGCGGTATCGGTGAGCAGCGCGAGCGCCCGCCCTTTGCCCGCGTCGCTCACGACCAGCACCGGCGCCGGCTTGCCGTCGGGGCCCTTTTGCGTCGGGTGGGCAAGCAGCGTGGTCGCGCCGGTGCGGATGCGGGGCACGCGGTTGAGGCCCTCGAGCGCCGGCAGCTTGGCCCAGCGCTCGGCATTGTCGCGCCCGTCGAGCATCAGCGAGGTGACGGGGTGAGTCTTGCCCTCGGCCGTCAGTCGCGGCCGGAACCCGTCGGTGGTGAGGCCCGGATCGCTCTCGCCCGAAAGTGCGGGCGCGGTGGCCGGCAGCTCGACCGGGAGCACGTCGCGCAACACGGTGATGCCGTAGCCGCCGCTCGCGAACGACAGATCGCCGCCCACCATCGCCAGCGCGCCGCCGCCCTCGACGTAGTCACGCAGGTTGGGGAGGAACGGCTCGACCCCGTAGGGGGCGTAGTTGAAGTTCTGGAAGATGACGAGGTCGAACGAACGCAGCTGCTCCTCGAAGATCTCGAAGGTCGGGAACGGGATCAGCGACAGGTCGTTGCGGTTCCACGGCTGCTCGTCGGTCTCGGTGCGCAAGATGAAGAACGACACCAGGTCGACGTTGGGATCGCGGCGCAACATCGCGCGCAGGAACCGCTCGTCCCACGACGGCCGCCCCGACAGGTGGAGCACGCGCACCCGATCGCGGATCACCTTGAGTGTGAACGACTGCTGGTTGTTACCAGCCAGCGCCTCGCCCGCGAGCACGGGTGTCGAGATCCGGAACACGAAGTTGCCGGGGTGATCGGGCAACCAGTCGAACGCGATTTTCTCCTCCGAGCGATCGCCGCGCAGGACGACGTTGCGGGTCGCCAGCGGGCGGCCGTCGCGCTCCAGCGTGACCTCGACCTGGCGATCGGGCAGCCCGCGCTGGCGGATCAGCGCCTCGATGCTGACCGGCGTGCGCACGAACGCGAACTCGTCCGCGAGCACCGCCGCCACCGACAGATCGCGCAGCGACGTCTCACCGAGCCCCACGGTGTGGATGGGCGCGCCCAGCGCCTCGACCGTCGCGCGGGTGGCGCCATCGAGCGGGCCTTCGCCGATGCGGCCGGTGTCGATGCCGTCGGACACGATGATCGCCGCGCCCAGGTCGCGGCCCGCGTAGCGCGCGCGCACGTCGGCCAGCGCCTCGCCGATCCGGGTGGCATCGCCGGCGGGCGGCTCGCGCAGCGACGCCGGCGTCGCGGGCGCCACGGTTTCGCCGAAGGTCATGATGTCGACCTCGTGGCCGTCCTTGGCCCAGCTCCCGAACAGCGGCGCCGCGCGCTCGATGATCGCCGCCGCGCGCTCGGCGCGGCTCGGCCCGCCGTCCGGCGGCCGCACCTCCATCGAGCGCGACGCGTCCACCAGCACCGCGACGCGGTTGGGGACGTGGCTGACCTGGCGCAGCTCGAGCGCGGGCTCGAGCGCGGCGGCCAGGCACGCGAACACCGCGAGCGTTCGCAGCGCGAGCAACAGCCCGCCGCGCCCCCGCCGTTCCTCTGCCAGCGACAGCGCGGACAGCGCGATGGTGACCGCCGCGGCGGCGACCAGCAGCGCGACCCCGAGCCGCCCGAGCTGAGCCTGTGCCCCGAGCGCGATGCGCCAGTCGTTGAACCCGCCCGGCAGCTCGAACAGCGACGTCATCGCTGAAGCCGCCGCGTCCGCAGGATGTAGTCGATGTGTGCCTGCTCGGTCTTGTAGTCGAGGCAGAGCGCGTACATCACCAGGTTGACGCCGAGCCGGAACGCCTCCTCGCGCTGTTCGTCGCCGCCGGGGACGACCTCGTGCTCCCAGCGTCCGAATCCGTCGCGCGCCAGCGCGCCGCCGAGATCGTTCTGGGTGTAGACGACCGCCAGCCGGCGATCGCGCTCGACGCCTTCGAGGTAAGGCGCCGCGATGATCCGCCCCGGCGCGCCGCGCAGCACGTAGAACGACTTCCAGAGGACATGGCTGTCGGGGATGCGAATCGGCAGCTCGCCGGGCAACGTCTGCGCGAGCAGCCGCCGCACCGACTCGTCGAACCCACCGCCTGCGCGTCCCTCCGCCGAATCGATCAGTAAGAACCCCCCGTAGGTGATGTGCCGTCGCAGTCGCGCGATGTCGTGTTCGGGCGGCAGCGCGAATCCCTTGTCGCCCGACAACACCAGGAACGGGTACCGGAATAGGTTGGGATCGGCGAGCCGGATCTCCGCCGGTTCCGAGGCGGTCGAGACCGACGTGCGGCGCACGACTTCCCACGCCAGTCGCCGGAGCGCGCTCGCCCGCGGATCGGGGAGACCGGGCAGCGCGACCCGCGCGAATCGAAACAGCGAGCGATCACCGACGGCAAATCCGCGGCGCGGGAGCCCGAATGCAGCCACCGCGCCCACCCCGGCGGCGGCCAGCGCGCGCCGGCGCGAGATCGAAGGCGCGGTAGATGTGGCCATGATCGCGGGAGGTTCGGAACCCTTTGAGGGTTCCGAATTCAATGACCGCTTCGCCCCGGGATGCGTTTCCACTACACTCTGCCCGCATGCGCGCCCGGCGGCCGTGGACTCTGTTGGCGTTCACCCTCGCGCTCCTGCTCGGCAGCCGGGTCGCGGGCGCCGACGTCGACGCCGCCGCGCCCACGGCGCCGCCCGTGGCCCAAGATCCAACCCGAGATCCCGCCGCGTCCATGACCGGCGATCCCACGCCACCAACCATGCCGTCGCCGCCCGCGAAGCCCGCCGGTCCCAAGCAGTTCCCGAAGTTGCGCTACCCGCCCCTCATCCACACCTATCAGCTCGGTCTGGCGGTGCTGCCCGGCATCGGCTTCCGCGTCATCGCGCCCTACGCCGAGGGCGTCGATTGCGGGCAGCAGGGCAAACGCGTCTGCACGGGTCTCTTGCCCTTCTTCATGGACGTGCAGCCCTCGTTCGGCTTCGCGGAGCACTGGGACCTGCTCGTCGATCTGCGCTTCGGCCTCGGCACCGACTTCAACCAGCGCCGCCAGTTCGCGGTGGCGCCAGGCTTCCGCTACTGGGTCGATCCCGAACAGCACACCAAGTTCTTCGCAACCGTCCAGGGCGTGTTCGACGCCACCCCGCAGAACAACGCCAGCCTGCGCAAGAACGACTTCGGGATCCGCAACGAGAACGGATTCATGTTCGAGGTGATGCGGAACCTCGGTTTCTACCTGCAGTTCGGTGAAACCATCGGCTTCGCCCGCTGGCTGCGCTTCGAAATCGATGCCGGCGTGGGCGTTCAAGCACGAATACCTTAGCGTACGGTGCGGGCGGTAGCGATGAGCGCGGCGATGCGTGTGGGTCGGCTCGGGGCTGGGGACGTGGACGAGGCGGCGGAAATCTTGCACGACGCGTTCGAGGGGGTCTACCGCCGGCGGGGCCACCTGCCGCCGTTTCCGAACCGCGAGAGCGCAGCCTGGCTTTGCCGCGCCTACCTCGACCTCGATCCCGAGGGCTGCATGATGGCCTGGTCGGGCGGCCAACCGGTCGGGGTGGGGTTCGCACACCCGCGTGGCGCGGTGACGAGCATCGGACCGTTGGCGGCGCGTCCCGGCGCCCCCGCCGGTGTGGCGCGCGCGCTGATGAAGCAACTGTCCAAGGTCGCGGCGACGTCCACCAGCCTGCGGCTGTTCCAAGACAGCTTCAACCCCGACTCGTTCGGGCTCTACACGCGGCTCGGCTACGTGGTCACCGACGTGGCTCCCTATCTGCTCGCCGAACGGCTCGAGCCGCCGCCCGAGCCGCCGCCACGAAACGTTCGCGCGTTTTCGGGCGGCGATCTCCAGCTCGTTGCCGCCTACGATCGCGCGCGAACCGGCGCCGAACGCCGGCCCGACCTCGCGCTGCTGGCGAGTACGGGCGCGGGTTTCGTGTCCGAGACCCGAGACAAGCCCGGAAGCGTGAATGGCTATCTGGTGTTCCGCACCCTCCCGGCGCGCGTCGTGGTCGGGCCGGGCGTCGCGGAGTCGGCCGAGGTGATGGCCGATCTCGTGGACGCGATCGCGGCCGCGCTCCCGGGACATCCCGCCGTCATCCGCGCCTCGGCCTCGACGCCTGCGGTGCTGCAGCGCGCATTCGCGCGCGGCTTCCGGATCGATCACCTCGGCAACCTGATGGTCTCCGGCCCCTACCACCCCCCCGCCGCCCAGCTCTACGCACTTTTCCCCGAAAGCCTATGAGAATGCGAACCCTGGGAGGGTTCCCAAACCCTCCCGCGATGAGCTCCGGCGAGCCAGCTCGCCGTCGCTCGACGCGATCGACGGGAACCCCGATCAGCCCGGGGCGACGTCCTCCGATCTAATGGTGTATGGTTTGGACCGCCATTTTCGCGGCGGTCTCCACCGCCCGCGGGGCATGCATGGACGTTCGCTGCGATCGCTGTCAGACGGAATACGAGCTCGAGGACGAGACCGTCACCGAGGCGGGGGCGTCGGTACAGTGCACGAGCTGTGGGCACACGTTCGTGGTCTCGAAGCGCGCGGTCGTAGGGGCGACGCCGACGCCAACCCCGGTTGTCGATGCGGGTGCCGCCGTTTCGTGGATGCTGATCACCGAGGAAGGAAAGACCCATCGATTTCGGGATCCGACGACACTTCAAAAGTGGATCGTCGAGCGCCGGGTGGCCCGCAAGGACCGCGTATGCCCTCCGGGCGGAACATGGCGCCGGCTGTCCGAGATGGACGAGCTGCGCCCGTTCTTCGAGGTCGTCGATCAAGCGGACCGCGCGGCGGCGGCGCGGGTCGTACGTCCCACCGCGCCCGAGACACCCGCCCGCAAGACCGGTGGTCCGGCCGGCTACACGTCGGCCGACGCCGACGATGACGACGTGTTGTCGGGGCGACCGCAGGCCTCGGCGGCACGGATGGGCGCCCCCCAGGGTGGCCGGGCGCGGCGGCCCGATCACCGCCTCGACTCCGAGGCGACCGCGACCATCTCCGGGGTGGGGTTCGACACCGGCCTGGACGACAGCCTGGTGCTACGGCCCGCCCGCGGATCTGGACCGAAGTTGCTCGCGGGACTGGTGATCATCGGCCTTGCGGGCGGGGCCGCGTATGTCGGCTACACGCGTACCGGTGGCCACCCATCCGAGCCGGTGGCGAGCGCACCGCCGGCGGCGCCCGAGCCGTCGCCCCCGGTGCCATCGCCGAGTGCGGCGCCGCCGCCGCCGCCGACGGCGCCCGGCGCTGCGTCGACGCCGCCGGCGTCTACGGTCGTCGCGTCGCCCCCGGCACCATCCGCCGGATCGCCGCCCGGCGGATCCGCCGCGCCGCCGCCCAAGCCGGTGCCCGATCGTCCGTCGGCCGCCGCACCGCCGCCCAAGCCGGTTCCCGATCGTCGGTCGGCCGCCGCACCGCCGCCCAGGCCGCCGATCGAGGAGCCCGCGCCTGCCGACCCGCCGCGCGCCGGGCGGTCGTCGCCCGAGCGTTCGCCGCCCGCGCCGCCCGAGCCCGCCCGCCCGCGCAGCTACGAGCAGCTGGTGGCCGAGGGCGATCGCGCGCTCGAGCGCGGGAACAATGCCAAGGCGCAAAGAGCGTTCGACGAAGCCCTGAGGCTGCAGCCCGACGGCGTAGCGGCGGTGACCGGCTCGGGCTTTCTGATGCTCGACAAACAGCGGCCTCTGGCGGCGATCGGGATGTTCAAGCGCGCGCTCGCCAATGCGCCTGCGTTCCCCCAGGCCTTGTTCGGTCTCGGCGAGGCCTACCGGGCGCAGGGCGATCCCGTGCAAGCGATCGAGGCCTACAAGCGCTACCTCAGCGCCGCGCCGGGCGGCTCGGACGCCCCCGCGGCCCGCCGCCAGCTCCGTGAGCTCGAATCCCAGAGCGGCGCGAGGCCGCCGCCTTCGACCGCCGGCGAGGGTTCACCGCCCTCGAACTAGGCTGTCGCCGAGGCTTCTATCAGATCGCCGAGCGTGTCGAGGACATCGACCACGCTCGCCACCGCGGCCGGCCCCTCGACGCTGCCGGCGAACACGGGCAGTGACTCGACGTCCGAGCCGGGAAGCAACACGTGATAGCGGGCGGCCGCGCCGCTCCAGATCGTGACAACGCCGTCGCCCTGCTGGTGCGCGACGCGATGTCTCAGCGCCTGGTCGGCGAGCGGTGCGCGACCGTGGACGCTGAACGTGCGATCGAAGGCCCCGTCGCCGGTCTTGGCGCGCGCCAGCTTCAGTCGGTGCTCGGGGCTGCGCGCCAGCCAGCGACGATGGCGCTCGATGCTGGCGTCGGGCTGATCGTGGCGCGGCGTTCCCATCGTCGCATCGAGCTCGATGAGCGCGTTCCGGCGCCGGCGCAACTTGATGAGCACGGGATAGCCGCGGCGGAAGGTCCGGATGCGATCGATTTCGACGTCACCGTCTTCGACCCAAACCGCTTCGGGCCGGCTGTCGTCCGGCGCGGTGTTGTCCGTCGCGCCGGTGAGCAGCCGGCCGATGAATGCGCGCCACTCGGGGGTGAGCACCTTGGCCTGGCTCTTCTCGGCGCCGGGCGCCGAGCGCACCTCGCCCAGCGCCAGCGCGACCAGTCCCAGCAGCGACAGCGACAGCTCCACCGGCGACCCGGTTTCGTAGCCTCCAAGCGCCAGCAACAGGAGCCCGTAGCCGGCCAGCCGCGTGCCGCCTTTGCGACCCACGAGCTCTGCCGTCGCGAACGCCCACCCGAAGAATGCGATCACGTGCGCGACGCCGGTGAGCGACGCGAACCGAGGCAAATCGATGCGCAGCGTGTAGAGCGCGCTTTCGTGCACGAGGTCGAACCGACGCACGATCGCGATCACGAGCGCGATCGTCAACCCCGCCGCCAACGCCAGCGGCGTCCGCCAGCGCCTCTCGCTAGCGGGCCAGGGCGCCAACGTCAGCGGCGCCACGATGGCCGCGATCACGAGCGCCGCCTCGCCCGCCCCAGCGAGCACCATGGCCTGATGACCGCCGGCCGATCCGGTCATGCTCCGGCCCGAAAGCACGATCGCGAACGCGCGTAACACGCCGGGGAGCGCGAACAGCACCACGCCCAGCTTGACCCGGCGGATCACCCGGCTGCCCACCACCGCGAGCAGGGTCAAGAGGGCGAGGAATGCGAACCCGATCTCGAGGAAGAAGAAGTGCCGGGGCGGCATCTGACCCCGTATCAACGCGCCGGTCGCGAACGCCGTGAAGAACAACGTGATGACGACGACCGAAAATCGGATCGCGCGGGGGTAGAGCTCACCCCGGCGGATGATTCCCCACAGCCCCGCCACCAGCACCGCCAGTGCCAGCACCGCGGTGAGCTGGAATAGAAACGATCCCGACGCGTCGAGCGCCTTGCCAGCGGTCAATCCGGAACGCCCCGACGACATCGCGCCAGGAAGGAACAGCCGGCCCACCAGCCGGTTCACCAGCAGCTCGAGCACGGCCACCGCCGCCAGCGCGGCGGTCAGGTTGAAAGGGCCGGGACGCCGCATCGCGGATTCCATGGAAGCGCGCGATTATAACCACGGTGCGCCAACCAGGTCGCCGCGCTCAAGCCGGAGCCGCGAACTGCCGAAGATCGTACCGATTCCCGGCCCTGCGGGCAGCCAGGCGCGCCGATGCGCAGATGGGAATGCGGTGGAGGTCCAACCGTCAATAAACGGGGTGGGTCGGCCGCCCGCGAGCTGTGCTAACATTCTCAATGGGTTTTCGTGGTCAGCGTAACTGCCAGAAAAATCCGCGATCACGGCCGTGAGCGCGCGTCTCTCGGCGTCGGGCGCACTTATGCCGGATACCTCATCAGCTATCCGAGCGTCGGTCGCGGGATGGTGATCTTCCGCGATCCCAATGGCCATCGCATGGTGACCACGCCTGTGCGTCGCGTACTGGGTGATGCGGGCGGCGAGCAGATCTACGTCGAGACCGAGAACTCTGTCTACCTTCTGACATTCCGTGCAGAGCCTCTCCGTCAGATGCCGCACGCTCTCGCCGCCGTCACCGGCAGCCGTCAGAAGAAGGGCTAGCCGCTCTCGCGCGCAGCGCGAGTTTGCGGCTATTTGTCCGACAGTCGACTAGAACCGCGCGGGCGCGTGACGCGCGAATCCGTGACGGGCGTCGCGGGCGCGCGTAAGCTCCGGCTGGATCGCGGATTGCTCTTCGTCTGGCCATGATTTCACGTGCTCTGATTCTCGCGGCGGGCCGCGGTGTCGCGGTGGGCGACGCGGGCGTTCCCAACTGCCTCGCGTCGATTGACGGCATGACGCTGATCGAGCGCACGCTGGGGTTGCTCGAGCGGGTGGGGATTCAGAACATCGCGATCGTGGTCGGGTTCGGCGGTGCGGCGATCCGCGAGCACGTCGGGCGCTCGGCGCAGGTATCGGCAGGCACCAAGCGCCGGCTCACGTTCTTCGAGAATCCAGCGTGGGATGGACCGAACGGGCTCTCGGTGCTGGCGGCGCGCGCGTTCGTGACCGAGCGGACGTTGATGGTGATGTCGGACCAGATCACGGCGCCGTCGTTGGTGCGCGAGCTGGTGGCGCTGCCGGCGGCAAACGGGCCCACAGTTCTGTGCGTCGACAAGGACCTGCCGCGCGTATTCGACATCGACGACGCGACCAAGGTGCGCCTCGCGGGCGATCGGGTCACGGAGATCGGCAAGTCGCTGGCCAGCTACGACGCGGTCAGCGCGGGGCTGTTCGTGATGGCGCCGTCGCTCGTCGCTGCGCTCGATGGGTCGGTGGCGGGCGGACGTCCGCCGTCGCTGACCGAAGGGGTGGCGGCGGCCGCCGCCGCCGGCAACGTCGTCGCGCACGACGTCGGCAGCCAGCTGTGGCAAGACGTCGATACGCCCGCGATG